>Ga0268350_1000052_pt1 | contig 11151 bp, 18 predicted proteins | sample G5R3_MAIN_18SEP2_FD_189920 | JGI IMG/M metagenome (GOLD analysis project Ga0268350, IMG submission 189920) | Phyllosphere microbial comminities from switchgrass, GLBRC, Michigan, United States - G5R3_MAIN_18SEP2017_LD1 | ecosystem: Host-associated > Plants > Phyllosphere > Phylloplane/Leaf... | reverse complement strand
ATGGGGCGCTCCAACTACGTCCACATCGCGGGCAACCACGAGGACCACATCGAGATCCAGGGCTCCGGCGGAACGTCGGGGTCGCGCGAGTTCGTCAACCGCACGCTGCCGGCGCTGCGTGCGGACGGCATCACCGACGCGGAGCTGAAGGCGATCGGCGCCGGCACCGTGCCCGTGCTCCAGTACTTCTGGCGCGGCAAGGCCGTGCTGTGCAGCCATGCGGGCTACACGCGCTGGCCACAGCGCATCGATCTCCTGTCGCAGTCGCAGATCCGCAAGGGCAACGCGCACCATCAGACGCCCATCCACGAGATGTGGAACGCATGGGCAGCCGAGGCGGAGGAGCGCGGCGTCGACGGCGGCGACCTCGACGCATGCTGGAGCGGCACGGAACTGCCCGTGACCGAGCTGTGGCAGGCGTTCGGCCACCGCAACACGGCGATGTCGCCGATCGTCTCCGGCCGCTGCCTGGTCCTGGAGGGCCAGGTGGAGTTCGGCGGCCACATGCGCTTCGCCGTCCTCTCCGAGAACGGGTGGGAGCCCGTCGCCATACGCCCGCGCCGGTTCCGGCCGTCGCACCGCGACCAGCAGATCAACATCGCGGAAGGACGCCAGATGTTCGAGAAGAAGATTCCCATCGCACCGTGGATCGCACGCGGCGAGGACGGCGAGACGCCGGTACCCGCCGAGGTGATGGACGCGTTCGCGTCGCATCCGCTCGTGTACTCGCGCCGGTCGGAGGTGCTGAAGCATGTCAGCGCCATCAACTTCACCAAGCAGGCGTTCTTCGACCACCAGTGGGACACCGTCAACATGAAGGCCCGCGGGTTCTTCGTGTCCGACGACAACGTCGTGGTCGCGCGCTCGTACGAGAAGTTCCAGGCGCACAAGGAGCTCGCCGAGACCCTCGAGGAGTGCGACGAGATCGTCCAGCGGGAGATCCGCTACGACGCGGTCGCCTACTCGAAGCCGAACGGATTCCTCGGAATCTCGGGCTACGACTCGGTCACCGACAGCCTCGTGCTGGCGTCGAAGTCGCGTCTCGACGGCGACTTCGCAGGCTACTTCCGCACGATCGCGCAGGACGTGCTGGGCGACGTGGGCATGGAGAAGCTGTTCCGCCTGAACCGCGACCAGATCGCCTCGTGCGTGTTCGAGGTCGTCGACCCTGTCAACGACCCGCATATCATCAAGGAGGACCGCCCGCGGCTGATCCTGCTCGACGTCGTGCGCCGCCACCACGAGTTCGAGCGGATGTCGTACGAGGATCTCGTCCAGATCGGCGCGTGGCTCGGCTGCGAGGTCAAGCAGATCGTCTTCAAGGCGCCCAACTGGATCGCGCTGAAGAAGCAGATCCGGCAGATCACCACCAGCTACGACTGGACGCCCGGCCGCGGCCATCCGCACAGCGAGGGCGTGGTCGTCGAGAGCGCGCGGGGCGAGGGCGAGCAATTCATGTTCAAGCTCAAGGGCGCCTTCTACCGTCACTGGAAGTGGATGAGGACCGCCAAGGACCTCATAGTCGCCTTCCGCGCGAAGGGCGGATCGCTCGACATGTCCCGCTACGAGCATGACGAGCGCGCGATGGGGTTCCTGACCTGGGCGCTCCGCCAGCCGACCGACGTGCTCTCGCGCGACATCGTCTTCCTGCGCGACGTCTACGAGCAGGGCCCGGACGGCGTGCTGATCCTCGAGCAGGCGCCGCCCGCTCCGCCGGAGCCGGTCGTGCCCGACCAGACCATGTTCCTCAAGGGCGTCGACGCGCTCGCGAGGCAGGTCGAGGCGGGTACCGCCAAGATCGCGAGCGTGCGCCGGATCATCGACAAGGCGTCGGAGGACGAGCACCGTCTGGCGGCGTTCGACGCGCATCCGGCATCGGCGACGCTTCGCGGCTTCGCGCTGGCCGACGCCTAGGCGTCGGCTCGGCTCTTCTGGATCATCGCACGGGAGATCGCATATGGAACTGCATGCGACCCCCGAGAGCCGGGACTTCGCCGGAGAGCAGGCCGTCATGGTCCTGCCCTCCGGCACGGTCCTCCACCACGGCACCAGCGGCGACTGGGATCCTGTGGCAGTCCATCTGCGCGGACCCGCATGGTTCGGCGACGCCGAGATGGCCGAGAGCTACAACGTCGTCATGGGTCACGAGGCTCCGGTCGTGCTCGTCTACGAGACGGTCAGGCCGCTGCGGCTGCTGGACGTATCCGCCGGGACGCGGGCGGGCGCCGAACTCGTGGCGATGTGGGACGAGGAGACCCTTCCCTGCGACATGGCGCATGCATGTGCGGAAGCCGGCTACGAGGGCTGGTTCGAGCATGACGGCGAGGTCATGATATGCGACGCCCGCGACGTGAGACTGATGCCGCTCTCGTAGCGGCCATGTCCGACATGCAGCGGAGCCCTTTTTCTGGACATTGCTGGACAGGAGCCGGCCACCCCCTTCGAAGGCCGTACGAGGGAATTCGACGAATCCACGCCCCGATCCGGACATTCTCCGGACATTGCTGGCCACTGCTGGTCAAGGAGACATCCCATGCTGATTCTAGCCGCCGCACTGGCAGGCGCCGCCATGCCGGCCGACGTGACCTATGACCGACTGGGGCGATGCCTCGGCTCCAAGGACGGATCGTCGACCGGCGGGGAGACGCTCTGCTACGAGACCGCGCGTCGCGCCTATCAGGCGCGCGTCATCCTTGCCCTATCCTCCGTGAGAAGGCATCTGGATCAGGAGGCGGCCGCGGCGCTCGATATCGAGCAGAAGGCCTGGATCTCCTACCGGGACGCGAGGCGCAATGCCATGATGGCGATGCTTATCAGCCGCACTGGATCGATGTACGCTCCCATGCAGGAGGCCGACGACATGACCGTGGCACGCGACCGCGCCCTGCGGCTGGAAGCGCAGCTGCACATCCTGGAGATCGAATCATGACCGCCGCCGCTCCCGCGCCCGCCCCGTCGAAGTACCTTCGCCCGATCAGGAAGGGCGAGTACGACATCGCCAACGTCTCGATCATCGGGTACGACCCGACCGACGGCCGCGCCTACGAGGACTGCCACGCCGAATGGCAGCGCGAGTTCGACCGGGTGCGCGCCGCTCGGGAAACGACGCCCCGGTGGAACCTGGCCGCCAGGCTGCGACTGCGGTTCCAGGTAGCGGCCCTGTCGACCCATCTGGGAATGAGCTGAAATGAGCATGCTGATCATCGCCGCCCTTCTCCTCGCATCGTACGGGCCGAAGGAGGACCGTACCGCGATCGCGCTGGAACGCTGCCTCGCCTCGCCGAAGGCCGCTCCTGCCATCCAGCCCGAAAGCGGCGAGGAACCGTCCGAGGAGTCGTACGGGGAGACGCCTCCGCAGATCGCTCCCGAGGAGCGGTCTGACGAGCGCGCATCCTGCTTCGACAGCGCGGTACGGTCGTACGACCGCCGCGTCGTGGGCACCTACCGCTCGCTACTGAAGAAGGCTTCGCCGGAAGCCACTCAATGGCTGATCCAGGCCAACCAAGCATGGCTCGAGTACCGGGCACAGATGTCCGGCGAGGTCGACGCGACATCGGCCGCGCGCGACCATGCGCTGTGGCTCGAGGGGCTGAGGCGGTAGGCGAAGCCCGATCTCCACCGCGACACGAGACATCACAGCAAGGGGAAAAGACATGGCCGAGCAGCAGACGAAGACCGTCGAGATCCTGACCGCCGAGAACGGCATCTGGGGAGCGCACGCGACCTGGCCCGTCCAGGACTGGAAGTACGAGGTCGACAACGACGATACGCGTCTAGGCTACTGGGAGTGGGTGGCGCAGCAGATCGAGATGCACGGCGGATCCGACGGCACGGAGGACTGACCATGTCGCCAAGGCCTCTGATCGTCGTCCAGAACAACCACGAGCGGGTCTCCCGCATCACCGGCAGGGCGGCACAGGCCGCACACGACATCGGCGTCGCCGTGCACGACCTCTCCTCCGACGGAGGCATGGCCAGCCGGCCCGCGCTGCCTTCGGGCGGACCCTGGGACCCCGTGCTCGTCATGGGCTCTGTCGCGTTCGTCGACCAGTGGGCACGGCGCGAGCCGGATCTCGCCCGCTGGGTATTCTGGGACGATGCGCGCTACGACGCCGCCGCCTGGGCCGACGCCCTGGGCGACCGCTATCTCAACAGCGGGGGAACGGCGACCACGACCGGCCTGTTCTGCGCATCCGACAGCCCTGCGATGCACGTGCGCCCCCGCAGCGGCGTGAAGCTGATCGGCGACGTGATCGCCGACGAGAACACCGCCGGCCGGCGCGGTCTGCAAGGCGCGGTGTTCACGCCGGCCGGACTGGCCGCGCGCAACGTCGATCCCGCGCTCCCCATATGGATCTCGCCACCGCGCGACATCCTACTCGAGATGCGCATCTGGATGATCGGCGGAGAGCCCGCGTGCTGGTCGACCTACCGCATCGACGGGAAGCCGGTCTATCTGATCGATCACGAGCGGACGGCGGACGCGCTGGCGACCGCCGCGGTCCTGCACGGGACGTACCAGCCCGACCGCCACTACGTCGTCGACCTCGCGCTATGCGGAGACGGGACCTTCCGTCTCGTCGAGTACAATCCCATCCACAGCTCCGGCTGGTACGGCGCCGATCCGGAGCGGATGCTCCGCGCCTTCCTCCGCGCCGAGACCGTCTGAAAGGACAAGACCATGGAGACCCTCGAGCTTCCGCTGCCCGCGCCCGCACCGCGCGTGCCGGCACCGGCCAGACACGGCTTCCGCCTTCACCCTGCCCTCGACGCCTCGAAGTACGAGATGCCGGGCTCGCTCGCCGCCGTCGGGCGCTGGAAGGCCTTCTGCTATGTCGGCAACGACTGCGAGGAGAAGGACGCGCGCCAGATGCAGGACGTCGGCTACGTCATGATCTCGACCGTCGACGACACGATCATCCCGATCGCCCGCGGCGACGAGCACCATCAGGGCTACGACCTACTGCACGACTTCGCCAGCGGCGAGTACGCGACCTATCAGCTTCCGTCGTCGCGCAGGGGGCGTCGGCCCAGGCCGGGAGCGGGGCTCGACATCATCGCACGGGACTACGTGCCGGTCTGGTCGGGCGGGACCAACTACGTATACGGCCCCAAGGACATCGCCAGAATGACCGAGGCGCTGCGGCGCTGGCTCTCCTACGGGGGGCGCGACGGGATCGTCGTCGGGGCGAACGACCTGCGCGGAAGGGCGCTGAGCTCGAGCGGAATGGTCGCCAGCGACGGGGACTTCACGGTCGTGCCCGGCACGCTCGCGCCGATCGGTGCGGAGATCCACGCGCGTCTAGAGAAGCTGTCGGCGTCGCTGGTGGCGCTCGGTCGAGAGCCGACACGACCCGCCATGTCGGACGCCTTCCGGCAGACGGCGGACCTGCTGACCATGACCGAGCCGTTCGGCTACCAGATCGGCATCGATCACGAGTTCAGGAAGACGGCGCTGGCGCGCCTGAAGGATGCCCGGCGATCGGGCGACAGCCAGCCGCTCTGGGAGCTGGTCTTCGGATTCAGCGGCATCAAGAACGCGATGCACGTCTACCTGCGCGAGGAGACGGCGAAGGACTGGTCGTGGTCACGCGATCACCTCTCCTCGATCTGGGGAGAACCGGGACTGGCGATCGACATGCTGGGCAGGCTATAGGAAGAATGACGATGACGAACGACGAGCGTATGCGCGACTTCGTGAAGAGGCACCCGAGCAGCCTCTTCGTGCTCCTGATCGCCATACTGGGACTGCTGATGGTAATGGCCGTGGCCGCCGGACGGATGCACCGCGACGAGCTGGACGCGAGGGAGATCGACAGCCGCGAGTACGTGGAGCTGCTCGAGACCGTCCGGACCTATCCCGCGCTCGAGAAGCCCGCCAACGACCTTGCAGCCGACGGCATGGTGACGGCCGGCGAGCGGGACGTCATAATGGCGCAGGCGACCGCCATCCAGCGCGACAGGACCCTGTCGGCGATGAGGCACGTCAACTGAATCCGAAACCAACCCGACGGAGAGCAGACATGGACATCAACGACGGCGAATGGCCGCTCCCGCCGGCAGGCCCGCAGGACGAAGCGATGTCGGAGCGCCTGATGGCGACCGGTGGCCGCTTCTCGCCCGGAGGGCAGTGGAACATCGACTGCATGGTCCGCGTGATCGCGCCCGTCCTGGACGAGCACGGCCTGCTCGACGGTCCGGCTCCCTGGCTCGAGATCCGGCGCAGCCGCAGCGAGATGGCCGGCGGCGTGACCGTGGAGTTCGATCCGCATCCGGACGAACGACATCCCAGGTTCCTGAAGATGCGCCACTTCCGCTTCCGTCAGCAGCGCCTGACGAAGTCCGAGGAGGCGCTAGCCGACCTGCGGCTGGCGGCGGCGCGGCGCGCCCTCCTGATGCGACGTCGCGAGGGGCTCGACTCGGGCACGCTCACGCTCGGACAGGCGACGACGTGCGACGCGGTGCTGCCGCCGATGCTTCGTGCGCTCAGCCTCGATCCCGTCGAGGTGGCAGCCCTCGCGTCGGACGGCGCCCACGTGGTTCGCGACCGTACGGGCAAGACCGGGGACGACATCCTGTCGATGCATCTCGTGCCCGACGGCGAGAACCTCGAGGTGAACCGCATCGAGCTGCCCGGCATCGTCTACCGCAGCGCGCACGGCGAACCGAGTCTGGTCCTGCGGAACGCGACGTTCTCCGACGACGAGATGGCGACCATGATCGGTCGCCCGCTCAAAGAGGCGGTGCCCCGACCGGAGTTCGACGTCGACGGCCTGACCGTGACGTCGGCCATGCGTCGTGGCGATTCGACGATCCTGACGCTGACGCGGCCCCGGACGACCCTAGTCCCGCTTCCACGATAGAGGCTGCCGACCGGGGTTCGCGACGTATTCCACAGAAGGGAAAAGAGATGGCGATCGAGCAAGAAGACCCGATGGCGCAGGCCGAATCGATCGTGCCGCACGGCATGTACTGCTACACGCGCGTGCCCGACCCCGAGCGCGACGCGGAGCGTGCCGCGACCGGGAAGCCCTTCATTCCGGGCCGCCACGTCCCCTGTCCCCACCACGAGCTGCGCGCAGACAAGCCCGAGCAGGAAAACGGCTACTGTCGCCTGCTGAAGGCTGGCGACTGGATGTCGGCCGACCAGGGCGGCACGATGCTGCTGTGGGACGGGTGCAAGGAATGCGGCGTCAACATGCCGACCGACGCCGAGATCCTGGCGGAGCAGGTCGACTGGACGCCCGCGCAGCAGCTCGCCTAGGCCCGGCTCTCCGGGCCGGACATGTCAAGAAATCCCGATTTTGCTGACATGTCGCGGAAACGTGCAAACTAAACCGCACCTTCAATACACATGCGACTACCCAAGGAGACGACGATGGGCGAGAGACAGCGCAACAGCGTGGGCACCAGCCTGCGCGGCTGCATCCGCGACATCCTCGACGGCGGCTTCCCGATCGACCGCGTCGACCGGATCTACGCCTCGACCGCCTTCGCGACGCGCGAGGAGCTGATCGACTATCTGACCGCCGGCAAGACGACCCAGAAGGAACGGATGGCGCAGATCGCCGGCCGGCTGTGGGACAACGGCAAGATCGTGCAGCCGCGGATGGACGGTGGAGAGATGCCGGACTTTCCCGTGACCGAGCTCTGGGTGAGACTGCCGCCGAAGACGCCGGCGCCGATCCGCCCCGCGAAGCCGCTGTTCTGATGGCCGGCCCGGAGACTCTGCGGACGCTGCGCCACGACATGCGCTCGGCCCCCTGGATCGACGCGCTGGCCGCCGACGTCGCCGACTGCGACCGGTCGGACTGGGAGCAGGGCACGATCCAGGTGATCGAGCATCCCCGTCAGCAGATGCTGGCGGCGCACGGACGGATACGCGAGCACGTCGACGCCGACTTCCCGCCGTGGTGCTACCTCATGATCCTGGAGGCCCCGAAGTCCACGCTGGTGCTGCGCGGCCATGCGCCGCTGACGCTCGTGCCGGGCATGCTGGTCGAGTTCGACGCCCACGTCCGGCACAGGCTTCTGCAGGGGCCGCGTCAGGACACTATATGGTGTCCGATCGACGCGCCCGACCGCATGGAGCTCGACGATGCCTTCGCCGAGATGACCAGGATGTACGGCTGAGCGGAAGGCGCGAACGGACATGGGCAGGGGAAAAGAGATGGACAGGAAGGACGCGTTCATCTGGTTCGTGGACTTCGACGGCGTGAACTGCACCACGCGGGCCAACATGGCTCTGGGACATCAAGACGACCCGGTCGCCTTCGGTCTGCTGGGGTGCATACTGCGCGAGACGAGGGCACAGATGGTCGTATCGTCGACACGTCGCGGCCGCGGCAACATGGGCCGGGCCGACAGCTGCCTCGCCATGATAGACCGCCACGGACTGACGGACCTGCTCCATCCCGACTGGCGGACAGGTGACCTCGCGTCGCGCTCGCGCGAGATCCAGGACTGGCTGGACCGCAACGGCACGCGTCCGTACGGCATCATCGACGACGAGCGCTGCGACTTCACGCCTGAGCAGATCCAGCGCATGATCCACACCGACACGGAATACGGTCTCGGGTCTCGCGACGTGGGACGCGCACGCCGCCTCGCCGGCGTCAGCACCGAGATCGACGTCCTGCACCAGGTACAGGACGAGGAGCCCTGGCGGTACCCGCGCCTGACGATCGGCAACCAGGCACGCGTCGCGCTGGCCGCGCTCGATCAGGGCGACGAGGAGAGCGTGCGCCGCATCCTCGAGATCATATCCACCCATCCCCTCGCGCAGTAGGAGAGCATCCATGTTCCCGAACGAGCATCCCGGATACGTCGTGCGACGCCTCGAGCGCCAGAAGACCGAGCTGAAGAAGCTCGCAGACAGGCTGGAGACTGTCGACGCGACCGATCCGACGGCCATGAAGGACGCCATGCAGCAGATCGCCTCGGGTCTAGCGGAAGTCGCGTCGGCTACCGGCTCGCTCGCACAGTGGATGAACAAGCAGCGCTAGTAGCGCCGCCGACAAGGAGAATATCCATGCCTCTTGGCCTCGCTGCGGACCCGGCGATGATGTTCCTCGCCCTGGTGGGCGGACATGCGCTCGGCGACTTCGGCCTCCAGACCGCCTACATAGCGTTCGGCAAGGACCGCTACGCCCTCGACGACGACGGCGAGCAGAAGAACCCGCACTGGCTACCGGTGCTCTTCGCGCACGCCGCAATCCACGGACTGTTCGTCGGTCTCGCCACCGGCTACGCATGGCTCGGATGGGCCGAGATCGGCATCCACTTCCTGATCGACGACGCGAAGGCCGCGAACCGGTTCGGCTACGAGACCGACCAGCTGCTCCACTACGGATGCAAGCTCCTCTGGGGCGTCGTCGCCGTTCTCCTCTACTGGTATCTGTGAAAGGACACTGTCCAATGGACATGACTGTCGCCTGCATCCGTCTCATGGATGCGATTCGCAAGGCAGCTCTCGAGACTCAGGAGGACGGATTTCGATACCGCGGGCGCAACTACGGGGTGTTCATCGTAGACAACGCCCGGCACGAAGCCATAGAGGTCCTGCACAAGGTGGTCCAAACGCTCGATCACCGCATTGAGATCATGGATGCCAAACGCACCAACCTCAACGATCTCGAGGTATGGGACAGCCCCATGCGCGAGAAGGCCCGGTTCGCCTTCGCTTCGGAAAAGACGTATCTCTTCGTGCTGCGCGGTTGGGTGACCGAAATGGGCGACGATCCGCGCATGCACAACTTCCGCGAGAGCTTCGGAGGCGCAGGTCTCGCCATGGTCCTGTCGGACACGGCGGAAGGCGTTCCCGAGTATTTCGTCACCTGCGACCTCTCAACGCTCTGAAGGAGACGACATGGGCCACCGCTCCGAAATGGAAGCCAAGATCCGGCGCATCGAACAGGACGCGGCGGATGCGCTCTGGAATCACCGCGACGACCTCACCGTCGATCTCGTGCCGTCGCAGCATGACACGGGTCCGTGGGGACGCAGGTTCGTGCGCTACGGCGACTACGTCTATCACCCCGTGGTGTCGATCTCGGCCGACTTCTCCAGCGCGACGTCCCTCGTCGAGACGCCGGAAAGCCCCATCACGCTCCAGGCGGGCCTTGGCCCTCTGGCGGAGGCGTGGGACGCGACCCTGTCCTGGCGCATCCTCCGACTGCTGCTCGGCCAGGATCCAGAAATCCGCGAATGGGTACCCGTGCCCCGCACCGGCACCGGCATGCTCGCAAGGATGCTGCGGAGCGTCTCGCCAATGGTCCGCCTGACCGATGCGCACGACATCGTACGGAACGACCTTGCGATGCACGTCATCACGACGGTTCTCGGGCAGGAGCTCCGCGCACAGAGGCTCGACGGATCCTACGACTTCTACGACCTCAGACACGGCGTCGAACTGCGCGTGGAGGACGGGGAACGGCCGCGCTACACGGTGATCCATCCCCATGACGGAGGCGTGGCCATTCCGGCGCGACTGCGCGACATGTACGACGCCATCCTCTCCGGGCACGAGCGGTCGATGGCGACCAGGGACGTCCTGGCCGCATGAGAACCATCGGATTCATGCACACCTTCACGCTGATCGGACCCACCGGAACGAGGACCGTCCTCGCGTCAGCCGATCTGGACGACGCCGGCGTCGAGCAGACCCTCCAGCAGGCGGCGGACGCCGTCGCCTCGCGTCTGGATCGTCCGGAGGAACACCAGACCGTCCGCGATGCCGCGGAACGCGCTCTCCTACGCGTCGAGGAGATGCCTGGCACGGAAGCGATGGCGGGCGAGCGCATTCCCGGCGATCGCCTGATCAGGGTGTTCCGGCATCTCGCCGGAGAGGGGCTCACAGGCTGACGGCATCGACGCCGTCCGGAACAGTATCCGGCACCGGCCGGACAGGGTGCTTCTCCGCGAATGCGTTGAAGGCGTCTCCTCAAGGCGAGGGGAAAATGAAGTGAACAGTCGAAAGGAATACATCATGAGCAAGCCCATCCCAGCATCGGTCGAAGCCAACCGCGCGAAGTTCCGCGAGCAGGGCGTCGCCAACAAGGCCGCACGCGCGACCGCACACGCAGATCTGATCGCCTCGCAGAAGCTCGTCGGCCAGGGCAACCGCGAATCGCGCGCCTCGAACCTGTCGGC
>Ga0268350_1000051_pt1 | contig 11164 bp, 11 predicted proteins | sample G5R3_MAIN_18SEP2_FD_189920 | JGI IMG/M metagenome (GOLD analysis project Ga0268350, IMG submission 189920) | Phyllosphere microbial comminities from switchgrass, GLBRC, Michigan, United States - G5R3_MAIN_18SEP2017_LD1 | ecosystem: Host-associated > Plants > Phyllosphere > Phylloplane/Leaf... | reverse complement strand
GGATCGTGTACCCCTCCTGGAAGGCGTTGCACGAGGTGGGACCGCAGCCCTGTGTCTTCACCGTCGGGTTGGATCCGCACTGGCCGACGGGGACGTCCCTGCCGTCCGACCGCTGGCAGCTCGTCATCGAGGCGGACTGTACCCCGCTCGAGCATGCGCCGAAGGCCGAGTAGGTCGGCGTGTACGTGCAGCCGGAATAGATCTCGCTCGTCTCGCTTGCGGGCGGCTTCGCGCCGCAGAACGAATCGTCGACGGTCACCCCGTCCGTGCGGATGCACGTCGATGCGTTGGTGCGCTTCGCCGAGCTCGAGCAGGTGCTCGACCATGCCGAACTCGTCGTGCGCCATGCATAGCCGCATCCGGAGAAGTCGCTGATGGTCTGGCTGGGCGCAGGCTTCGCGGTCGTGCACGAGGCATCGGGCACGGCGCTCTCGTCCGAGCGCCTGCACGTGACGTCGCGCATCTGCTGGATGGTATCGCCGCATATGTTCGACGACCCCTTCCACCTGCCGACCTCCCATGCGTAGGTGCACGTGGAATAGTCCTGGACCGCCTCGCTCGCCGTCGGCTTCTCGCCGCTGCAGGCGGAAGGATCCGAGACGGTGCCGTCGCTGCGCAGACACGATACCGTCCTGCTGTGCGTCGACATGCCGCAGGCAGGCACCGGAGCGTTCCATGCCGCCGTGGACCACTCGTAGCTGCATCCGCGCGTCTGGACCGTCGTCTCGGTGGCAGCCGGCCTGGTGCCTGCCGCCGCGCACGATTCTTCGCCGACGTCCTGACCGTCGGACCTGCGGCAGGACACCGTACGCGTCTGCGTCGCCGTGCCGCAGGTCGTCGACGGTGCCGAATAGCTTCCTGCATTCCAGGAGAAGGTGCAGGCGGCATAGCTGACGGACGCCCTGGTCTCGTCAGGCTTCGTGCCGACGATCGCACACCGGTCGTCCGTCAGCGTCTCGCCGTCCGATCTCGTGCACGATACGCGGCGCATCTGCGTCGTCTCGCCGCATGCGGGCGTTGGAACCTCCCATTCCCCGGTCTTCCACTCAAGACCGCAGCCGTCGGTCTGGTAGGACGGCTGCGTCGTGGCCGGCTTCGTCCCGGCATCGCACAGGCTGTCTTCCGCGGAGCTTCCGTCCGACCGCTGGCAGGCGACGGTGCGTGTCTGCGTGGCGGATCCGCACATGCTGGAGGGTGCCGACCATGCCGACGCCGTCCAGCCGTATCCGCATGCCGAATGGTCCGTCGTCTTCAAGGTGTCGGCGGGGCGGTTCTGCGCGTCGCATTGCGTGTCGGTGGAGATCTGTCCGTCGCTGCGCACGCATCGTACTCCGCGGCTGCGCACGGTGTCGCCGCACGCAGGAACCGCAGGTCCGAACTCCGCATCCGCGCTCCATTCGTAGGAGCATCCCGAGAGGACGTTCCGTTCGGTGGTCGTGGCGGGCCTCGCTCCCGAACATCTGGCGTCCTCGACCACCGATCCGTCCTCGAACGCGCACTGCACGGTGCGCGTGAGGGTCGCCACCCCGCACGTCGTCGTGGGCGATCCGTACTCGCCTGCCCTCCACGAGTAGGCCGAAGGCGGACAGGCCGAATGGTCGGTGCCCTCGCGCGTGGACTGGGGCCTGGTGTCGGAGCAGCGGTCGTCCGCCACGGCCGCACCGTTGGCCTGCCTGCAGACGACGCTGCGCGACTCCGTCACGGACCCGCAGGCGGCAGGCGTGTTCCAGTCGCCGGTGTCCCAGAACGTCGCGCAGCCCGAAGTCTGCTCCGTCGTCTGCTCGGTGTCCGGACGATCGCCGGTGCACCTGACCTCGTCCGCCTGCTCGCCGTCCGTCCTCCGGCATGATACCGACCGTGTCTGCCGTGCCTGGCCGCAGCTGGTGGAAGGCGCGCTCCATGACGACACGCTCCAGCCGTATCCGCATCCGCTGACGTCGTACGTGGTGCGTTCTCCGGAAGGCTTCGTCGAGGGCCTGCAGTCATCGGACGGCGTGCCGTCGCTGCGAAGACAGGCGACCTCGCGTCGCTGGATCACCTCGCCGCACGATCCGGCGGGTGTCGGCCATTCGTCCGCCTGCCAGGAATGGACGCATGTCGCGGTGATCGTGGCGGGCCTGCTTCCGATCGGCTTGGGTCCGGAGCCGTTGCCGGCGCACCGCGAGTCCGGCGCGACTAGCCCGGCCGTGTTCCTGCAGGCGACGTCCCTCGTCTCGGTTCCGGCGCTGCCGCACGAACCGGCCGACTGCGTCCATCGGGTGACGTTCCAGCTGAAGTATTCGGGACTCGCAGGGTCGGCCGGATTGGGTATCCCAGGCGGCGTCTGGACGGGAGGCCTGGGGGCCAGCGTCGCATCCAGGCGCGATTCGATCACCTTGCGCATTAGCACGATGCCGGTGTCCTGCGCCGAGGCCGGAACGGTCCCCAGGATGACGGCCGCTCCGGCCAGCAGCAGCCCCGTCGATCGGCGCTGCCTATACGTGAAGAATGGGTATGTCATCGGTGGTCCGTAGATCTGGCTGGAGACGGTCGTGCGTCCCCAGTCCGTACGTCCGCCATTTCCGGATGGCTTATGATCCGGACTGCGATTCGTCCAGCCCCGTCTTCCATGTTATTCCGCCTTGCCGACGTGCCGCGTCCATGCATCGGATATGCGTTGTAAGGAAAGTACATGAGCCGGAAGCGGCCCGCCTAGCCTATGCCGGAACGAATCCTGGACTGATCCAGCTCCTGCAGCGTCTGACGGGTCTCCTTGGCTGCACTGATGCAGCGCAGGAGGGCGTCCTCCATGCTCACGATCTGCCCGCATGCCATTCGTTTTCCCCTCTTCCTTAGGCTTCGGGTATCAGAACCGGTCGGACCTCACGACGTTCGCGGTCTGGTCCGGCGCCCCCATGACGATCGCCTCCGGCTTTCCCGCATTCAGCACCACCGTCCCGAAGTCCACGGTCGTCGCCGTCGATCCGAACAGTGTCGACGTCCCTTCCCATCGGTCGCCGGACATGGCGGTTACCCGGTAGGGACGGTTGGCTGGAACCCGTATGCTCGCACGCTGACCGGCTCGCACGTAGATCGTCGCGTAGGCCGGCGTCCGCATTCCGGGGACCTGCGCAACGAAGCCGCTGCGGATGTTGATGACCTTGTCCTGTGGCGACTGCGTGGCGTCCCAGATATCGATCTGCCCCATGTCTCCGCCGATCGGCTGCTCCTCGCCCCACTGGATGGTGCCGTTGGCCGGAAACTCACCGGGCTTTACCGCCGCCTCTTGGCGCGACGGCGTCCGCTCCTGCGGTCGGGCGATTGCAGGCGGCAGGTTACGCCCCTGGATGACTGCCATCGCCTCCGCGTTCTCGCGGCTGCCCGGTATGACTCGTGGCGGATCCTGCACGGCAAGCAGGATTGCGATCGCCATCAGTGCGCCGGCACCGCCTGCGTTGGCGCCGACAGTCCGCAGATGCGTCCGGTAGGATGGCTTGCGCCCCTGCGCGAGCAGGATGACGATCGCCAGTCCGGTAAGACCGAACCCGACGACCCGTATCATTGGCATGATCGAATACAGGCCCGCGAGAATGCCGTTGGCTGCGATCGCACCGTACGGGTCGTCGGCTCTGGTCCTCTTCGAGACGGCGTCCAGGACGACATGGGGCATCGGACTTGCCAGCAGCAGCCCAAGAACGCCGACAGACATGGCTCCGATCTGGGACTCGGATGCGATCCGCATGAGATTGTCGAACGAGCTGCTGCGCCGTGCCATCGTCCTGGTACTCCTTGTCGTGTTCGGTCTCGGCCTCGTGGGCGACTGCGTGCTGGGCAGACGCAGCCGGATGTTCCAGTCCTGCATGGGGACGTGCGCCGCGACCATCCGTTCGCCGATCGACCGCATGTCCTGCACGGACATCGCCCTGCTCGTCGCAGTCGCCATCGTCGCCATCCGACGGGCGCGCAGCCAGCCGGGAAAGACGTCGGCCTTCATTACCGGCACATCGTCGGTGACGCTGCGTCCGAGCCTGGTCCTGGCTCCGACGAGGACGACCGGCCTGACCGCGGTCACCTGGATTCCCTGGCGTGCGAGCCATTCGGCGATGCTCACGCAGTGCCGCCTGGCCTGCGCGGTCGGGGACTCGATAGCGATGACGCGCGTTCCGTAGGTGGCCGTCCAGTCGCCCTGCTCGTTCCACGACAGCGTGCCGTCGACGTTCTTGGTCTCGAGCACCCAGACGATGCCGGTCAGACGGTCGATGACCACGTGATCGCTCTGCGCGAGGTCCCTCCCCGTCCCCAGCCTGACATCGTGCAGGACGGCGAACTCGTCGTCTCGGGCGAAGTCCCGATCGAGATAGTGCGCCGTGGACTTCTCGCCCTCGACACCGCTTATCGTCTTGGTGATCTGTGCCCGGTGATGGGGATGAGTCTTCTCCAGCCCGCGCAGAATGCGCAGGTCGTCGGAGTGGGTTCCCTTCTTGAGCAGCATCGCCGTCGCTCGCGATCAGTCGGGGGTGGCAGGTAGCGGCCCGCGTGGCCTGGCGTCCATGTTCTTCTGCATCATTTCCCCCTGGATCGTCGGGACATACCATGATGCCGGCCTGACGCTCAAGTTCCATCCTGCTTTCGATCTTGCAGTCGAATTCAGGATGGCTGTACACCTTCCAGGCCGTCACGGTCGCGGACGTGCCGCCCGGGTCGGGCGAGGCTCGCGAGAGCAGGACCACGCAGGAGCAGGGGGGCAGCCGGTGGGCATACGTGGCTTTTCACATGGTTCATGGAGACGCGTGCCGGTTCCACTGGCGCTCGTCCTCGCCGCCTGCTCCGGATCCTTTCCGCAGAGGATCCAGGATGAGACGGGATGTTCAGTCGATCTCGCGCAACAGGTCTTTGGAGACTGCATGTCGCAGCGGTTTGCGGGTTCGGATCCTGCGGACGTCGACAGTACGCTGACCCGGGCAGGTCTCGTCAGGGTCAAGCCGGGCACGTACGTCTACTCGGGCGGCTACAGCTATGGACTGTCCGTCTTCGTGCATGTCCGAAGTGGGAGAGTGGCCCGGATCAGCGCGATCTGATCAGGGCATGTGGCGGAAGCGTGAAGAAGGCGATCCTGCTCCACGCTCCCTGCCGTATCACGATGCCGGAGCGAACGTCACCTCGACACGGCGGTTGCGGCGCTCGAGGACGTCGTCTGAGGTCGGGACCAGCAGGTCCTTCTCGCCCTCGGTCTCGGTCGCGATGATGCGGGCTGGAATGCCCTTCATGACGAGATAGGCCTTGACCGCCTCGGACCGGCGCTCGCCAAGACTGAGGTTGTACTGCGAATGGCCGGTCGTGTCACCGTGGCCGTTGATGTTCACCACCGAGCGCCCGAAGCGGCCGTAGGTGGCGACGACGAGATCGAGGATCTTCTTGCCCTCGGGCAGGAGTTCCGCGCGATCGAGATCGAAGTACACGCCCCACGGCCCCGGAGCCGGAACATGGCGGTCGAATGCGGAGGCCGGCATCTCGTTCTCGATCGGCGGCGGCGGCATGTCGGCGACGTGGTCGTACCTCTGGCATCCGGAAACGAGAAGCGCGAGCGTGATGATGCCGCCCACGGCGGATGTCCTGAATATGGTCATGTGTAGATCCCTTTCTTTCCCGAGCCATCCTGACACGGGATGGCGTGTATGTCGACTCCGCCGGACACGGCTATACCCGCATCGACTTCGCCGTCCGTCAGCGTCCTGCCTGCATCTGTCGGCGGAAGATCACGACGTCGCCCTCCTGCCCCGGGCGAGGAGGAGGAACGTCGCCGCACGTCCGCGTCTCGTTCGACGCCGGGCGTGCGCCGGTACACAGGCCGTCGGCGGCCGCGGATCCGTCGGAGCGGCGACACTGCACCTCGATGGCGCGCGACTGTCGTCCCGCCTGGCATGCCGACCATGCGCCGATGCCCGTCTGCACCCAGTCGTACCGACAGCCGGTGGTGTCCGCGACCCGTTCGCTCGAGACCGGACGCGAGCCGGCGTCGCAGCGATCGTCGGCGCTGGGCGATCCGTCGCCGCGCAGGCACGACACCGTCCGCGTGCGCGTGGTCGTTCCGCACGCGGCGGGAGTCGTCCAGCCTCCCGTCTGCCATGAGAAGGCGCAGGCGCCGTAGTCGGTCGCAGGGCGCTCCAGCGCCTCCTGCGCGCCGCACGACGCCGAAGCGACCGTCATCCCGTCCTGCCGGACGCATTCGGCCGTACGCGTCGAGACCGTCTCCCCGCAGGCGGGGACGGGGGCGCTCCAGTCCGAATAGCGCCACGAGGCGGTGCACACCGAATAGTCGGCCACGGTCTCCGAGGCTTCAGGACGGGTCGCGGTGCACGAGGCGTCGCCGGCCACGGCTCCGTCGGAGCGGCGGCAGAGCACCTCGCGTGTCCGCGTGGACGATCCGCAGGTCCGGGTCGGATCCGTCCATGCGCCGGCCTCCCACGAGAAGCCGCAGGCCGAGAAGTCGGCGACGTCGCGCCGGTCGTCCGGACGGGTCTCGGACGGGCAGCTGGCATCTCCCGCCGCCTGGCCGTCCGAGCGCTCGCACCGGACGGTGCGGTTCTGCACGGTCATGCCGCAGGCGGGGACGGTGGCGCCCCATGTCTCCGCCTTCCACGAGAAGGTGCATCCCGAGGTCTGTGCGGAGGTCTCGCTGGCCTGAGGCCGTGCGTCGGCCTCGCAGGAGCTGTCCGACAGCGTGCTTCCCGTCCGGGGACCGACGCAGGTCACGGTGCGGGTACGGGTCGCCTCGCCGCAGGTCGTCGACCAGTCTCCCCATCCGCCCGTCTGCCAGACCGGAGCGTCGGACCCGAGGAACGTCGCCTGGACGGCCACTCCGGTCGAGTCGAAGCCGTAGTCGCCGTTGGGATCGACCGCGAACGCGACGGACTGGCCGGGCTCCAGATGCTTCTCGTAGGAGAACGAGGTGGACTGGCCGGGTTCGGAGAGCAGCTTCTGCCCCTCTCCCCACGAGACGGTGACGCCGGTCGGATAGTGGTCGATGATCCTGAATCCGCCAGACAGGCGGTACGTGCCTTCCCTCGGAGCGGTGAAGACGACCGCCGTCGGCTCGAAGTATGCCGGGTGAAGGAAGAGCATCGAGGCGTCGAGACCGATCGTCAGCCATTCTCCGTTGACTCTCGGCTTGTAGACGCCTGCGAACGCGACCTCGGCATCGATGATGCAGTCCCCCTGCTCCTCCATGCAGCTGGCGTTCTTCTGCGTCGCCAGACGTCCGCCGACGGTGTAGCGGAAGGGGCTGGACGCATCCTCGTTCGCGTCCAGCGAGAACGACCCGTACGCATCCCATGTCTGGGCGCTGGCCTGGGCCGTCATCATCGCGGTGGCCACCAGGAGGGCGACCTTCATATGTCTCATGTCGGATAGCCCCACGAATTTCGGGAAATCCTATCCTGAAATGCACCGTCTGCGTCAAGACGGAGATTTTCAGGATCGCTCTCCGCTCTCCTGCATCGCTGTCTCGTTTTCCGCCTCTGTCGGGTCTTTTCCATGCCGCGCATACAGAAAAGGGCCCCCCGTTAGGGAGCCCTTCTGGCTGATCTCACGCGAAGACGGAGATCATCAGGCCGGTATAGACGCAGGCGGCGAGCGCCGACGCCGTCCGGGCGACGATGGTGTACATTCGATTTCCCTTTGGTGAAGGCCTTCGGGATGGCCTCCGCTCCCGATTATTATGTTTTAGGAGCGCGCAACTATCGTACGCGGGAAATCGGGTCAATCGACAATCGAGCGGACCTGTTCCATTTCGGCGATGCTCGTCGCCGCGGCGATCTGGCCGAGCACGCGCCTGATGGTGCGCACCGCGGTATCGCTCTCCTCGAGGCCGTGCGCGATCAGCAGGGTGTCGAGCGCGCCTTCGAGATTCAGCGCGGCGTCGTTCGATCCGTCGACCCCGAGCGCCTCGCGGACGCCGCGGGCCGCAGAGGCCGGAGCCGCCGCGAGAACGGCGTCGGCCAGGTGGTCGGCCATGATGTCGATCTCCTCCTGTCCGGTGGAGATGTCCTGGCCGTCGACGGACAGATGGTCGATCAGCGGGTACGGGACGTCGGATCCCTCGATACTCATGCCGGACAGGCTGTACCCGTTCAGCGCGTCGCGCAGGACGGTGCGGAGGTTTGGCTGCTGCTCGGAATGCTCGGTCATGTCGTTCCTCAGATGTCGCAGCGGGTGCCGCCGTCTTCCTCGATCAGCGCCGGGCAGTAGCTGCCCTCGCCCTCTTCCAGATCCTGCGTCCGCCAGAAGCAGAGGAGCTCGGCATCTGAGCGGAGCTGGAACTGGACGTTGCCGTAGTAGCCCTGGTGGTCGCAGATCGCAAACCATCCGGGCACGCCGTTGCTGCCGTCCCTGGCATAGGGGCGTCGCTCGCCGACCGGCCTGGGGCTGCGGCGATGATCGCTCCACAGGCGGTCGACCGTGTCCTCGAGATCGTCCTGCGCATCGTCGTCGATGACGAAGCCGAGCGCCTTCGCCGCGACCTGGCAGCGGAGCCAGTCCACCTCGTCGGCGCGCGGGTCCGCGGCGATCTGCGCCTCGAACGCTGCGGTGGCGACCTGATCGACGGTCGCGTGCTTGACGGGTGCATCCTGCGTCATGGTTTCCATGTCTCTCTCCTTGCCGGGTGTATCAGGCGTATTCGCGGATCTGCTCGGGCGTCGCCTGGCCGGACCAGAGCGCCTCGTTGAGGGGATGGCCGTCGTCCCATCCTTCCAGGCCGCCCCGGTCGAGATGGTGCAGGATGGCATACTGCGCGGCGTCCATGTCGGATGCCAGCCGCTGCACCTCGACGTTGACGATCTGCGCCTGCACCGCGCTGCCGGCAGCTGCCAGCTCGGCGTGCAGCGCGTTCAGCACTTCGACCGCCCGCGTGAACGCGATCGCCCGGTCCTTGAGCGTGTCGAGAATGTCGTCGGGCTGGGGGACGCGCTCGCGGATCCAGCGGATGCCGTCGACGATGGCGTCCATCTGCGTCGCTCCGCTTCCCATGCCCAGACCGCGATCGTATATCCGCTTGATCATGTCCGGAGCGCCCGGAGGCTTCATGGAGAAGTGGAATCCGTGCGAGTCCGGTCCACTGACGAAGCGCTGCCAGTCGTCCGGGATGCAGTCGAGCGCCGCGCCCGGAGTTGCGGAGCCGGTCATTCGGTCGAGCACCTCGTGGACGAGGGTGCGGACTGCGTTGTCGATCATGATTCTTCTCGCATGACGGAGTGCGGTGCGACCATCGGCCGACGCACTACGTGTGGGTGCAGCGTCGGTCCGAAGATCGAGATGGCGTCGAGGCAGGCGGTGGTTATGGCGTCCTCGTTCACGTCGGGCGAGGTCGAGACGAAGCGATGGGCATCGATCCTCTCCCAGTGCGACCTCTCGACATACGCCTCGGCGGCACGGTCGAACGGCCGGGGTCCCAGCGCGTCCCATGCCTGGCCGTCCGGCCCCTGTGCCGCGAAGTGGAGGAAGTCGTCTCCTCCCTCCTCGGCGACACCGAGCACCGGCCAGCCGCACATCCAGTGGAGCGCGAAGGCGAAGGTCAGGCAGTCACCCTCGAGATAGCCGTGGATGACCGCCCCCATCTCCTGCGTGGAGCGGTCGTCGACCATGGCTCAGGCTCCGTGGTCGACGATGCCGAGATGCTCGCTGACGTCCTGGCCCATCAGCACGCCCAGCGAGGAATGGTCCTGACGATCGACGTAGGTGATGCTCTCGCCCATGAACGACCCCTTCCGGGTCTTGAACAGCAGGCCGCGACTCTCGTAGCCGCCCATCCGGCGCATCTTGACGCGGTCGTACCGGTTGCCGTCGAGGTAGCCGCGGTTGCGCTCCTCGTTCCAGTATCCCCGTTCCTTCATCACGTCCTCGGGGACGATCGAGCCTTCCGTCACGTAGACGACGGTCTCGCCCTCGCTCCAGCGCGGCGTACCGTCCTTCTGGAGGTTGGCGACCACCTCGTGGGTCGCGTCGCCGTCCTTGACGGTGACGATGGTCAGGTTCTCGCCGTGGCGGCGTACGCCGGCGATGGTGGCGATGCGTGCGGTCATCCGATCGTTCCTTGCTGTTTCAGGCGGCCGTCAGGGCGTCGAGCGACTGCCGCAGACGGTCCGCATAGGGGTAGGGGAAGCCTTCGCGGGCCAGCCGGTCCATGACCTCGCGTGCAGGCTCCACGTACTGGGCGACCGGAAGGTCTCGCAGCATGAAGATCAGGCCGTCGACGTCGGGGTCGTCCGCGTGCGGCGTGTCCTGCGCGAAGCCGAGCATGTCCATCGCCAGGCGGAAGACGACGCCCTCGTCGTCCATCGGCGTCGGCGGGGTGCGCTGCATGGTGGTCATGCCGGTGACTGCGTCCTTTACGGGAGCCATGCGGCCCGGCGTGGACGGAATCAGGGTGTCGAGAGGAAGGCGCGTGCCTTCGGGGATTCCGACGATGATCATGTCATGTATCTCCGGCATCGGGAAAGGCTGGTTCAGGCGGCGAGACCGAAGTCGCGGTCGAGGTCGGCGCGCCCGCGCAGGATCTTGGGGAACTCCATGTTCCCCGCATCGTCCAGGCCGAAGTGCCGCGTCTCGACGATGAACTGCGATCCGCGCGAGCGTACCCAGTTCAGGTCGAGATCCTTGCTCCAGGAGCCGACCTTGCCCGCCGGGACGATCGCGCCGTCGACCACGCGGCCGAGATGGAACACCGCACCGATCATGTCGGGACCTGCGCCGCCGACGATCCTGAGGACCATCAGGTCCTCGGTGACCGTGCGCTTGATCTTCCAGCTGTCTCCGCGCTTCACGTTGCCGTTGGTGTTGAGCTTGTGGACCGCGCGCCGGTCCCAGGTGACCACGCCTTCCCAGTCGCGGACGCGGATCAGATCCTCCATGGCGGCGTAGGTCGGCGCATCGCAGACCTCGGCGCGGTGGACGTCGTCGCCCAGGCGGTCGGTGAACGCCTCGACCAGCTGGAAGCGGCGGTCCTGCGACATGGATGCGAGCTTTCCGTCGATGTCGAGCATGTCGAAGACGCCGAGTCGTGCCTGCATGTCGCCGCCGCGGCCGTTGATCGCCGCCTGGATCGCCGAGGTGGTGTCGACGCCGTGGACGTAGAGCTCGGCATCGATCAGCAGCCCCTCGGGCTGGCCCGCGAACCGCGCGGCGAGAT
>Ga0268350_1000049_pt1 | contig 11237 bp, 16 predicted proteins | sample G5R3_MAIN_18SEP2_FD_189920 | JGI IMG/M metagenome (GOLD analysis project Ga0268350, IMG submission 189920) | Phyllosphere microbial comminities from switchgrass, GLBRC, Michigan, United States - G5R3_MAIN_18SEP2017_LD1 | ecosystem: Host-associated > Plants > Phyllosphere > Phylloplane/Leaf... | reverse complement strand
GCGCCTGGGTGTCGTCGAAGCGTACGCCTTCGGCGTGGTAGATGGTGGCCGTGGTCGTCATGTGGTCTCTCCAGGATGGTGTGGCGGCTCGTGCTGCGTCGCGATCATCCGGCTTTCGCGAACGTGAGGACGACCACGGTCAGGATCAACAGATTGGGCGTGATGCTGAGAAGGAAGCCCAGGCCGAAGCGGCGTCCCTGGATGGCGGGCTCGTAGCCCCTGCGGCGACGATGCATCGACACGACCGTCGATATGGCGAGCATCGTTCCGGCGATGCCGAGCAGGACGGCCTCCAGGCTCAGCCGGGGGACCAGAAGGAGCCCGAGCGCGATGCCTATGGCCAGCAGCGTCAGCGTGACGCCTTCCATGATCTCCATGGACCGGTCGTGCCGGCGCTGGTCGGGGCTGTCGAGGGGAACGGTCATGGCTGCTGGGTCCTCTGCTGCATGATGCCGGCGGGGGGAAGATAGGGCGTGCGCCCCTCGTCCTTGAACTCGTTGATGAGGCGCTCCTCGCTGGCGTTGCGGGTCCCGACGGGGAAGTAGTAGGTGCCGGTCAGCAGGTCGCCGCGGCCGTTGACCTCCTCCTTGGCCTTGTCGTGGAGCGAGCCCCAGCGCATGCCGTCCTTGCTGTGCCCGATCGACGTGTCGACCTCGAGACGCGCCTCGGGCCAGCGCGAGCGGATCCACGGGAAGATCTCGCGCTCGACCCAGGTCGTGTCGTCGCTGGCCATGCACGCGAAGGGCGCGTTCATCTCCACGAACTTGTCCTGGGTCCGGTGCTGGAAGTTCACGCCGCGCACGTTGGCGAGAGGCTTGCCGAGGCGCTCGAACGCCATGAGGCAGAGAACGTAGGACAGGATGGAATCGGTGCCGCTCAGGCCGACGATGACGCCGGGAGCCTCCTCCCGCCTTGCCGTCTCGGCGATCCAGGCGACCGTGTCGTCGATCGTCCTGTCGATATCCAGGCCGCGGATCCGCGTAGTCCGGGTGTCGCTCATCGTGTTTTCCCTATCCTGTTCCTGCCGACGTCACGTCATCCGTTCGGGGCGTCCCGTACCGATCGCGATATGTAGCGCATTTCGATGGACATTTCCGCCGACGCGAGGCACTTCTCATCCGGAAACCGTCCTGTCCGGGACGCGGATGGGGAATTCGAATGATCGGTCTGAAGCGTACGGTGCTCGTCGTCGCCCTGATGGGAGCGTCCACTTCCGTCTACGCGCAGGTCCTGATGCGGCGGCCGCTGCCGTCGGTCGCAGGCCGGTCCGACATTCCGTCGGAGACGCCCGCTCCGACGCCTGCCCCGACTCCCGCCCCGGGTGCGACCCCGACCCCGACGCCTCCGGCTCAGCCCGGCGATGCGCGCGCCTTCGTCACCGCCGCCACCTGCTCGGGCGGATACACGTACGTGTCGTGCCTGGATTCCAGGCTGGTGGACGGAGCGGTGAAGACGTCGACGGGCACCTACGAGAACTGCCGCCAGCAGAACAGGACCGCGGACTGGACGAAGCTATCGTCGATGCTGGCCGCGACCGGCGTCGACGTGGTCGCGCCGGACAAGATCTATGCCCGTCAGGGCGCGCGCTGCGGTCCCGAGGCGGTGGACCAGGCGGGGTCGTACATGACCTACGCCGAGCAGTGCGTCGAGGGCAGCCCCGTCTGCATGTCGGTGTCCTATGAGGTCGACGGCGCGGGAGCGCCTACGATCACCGACGTCACGGAGACCTCCGAATGGGACGTGACCCCGGACGGCGCCAGCCAGTGCTCGCAGAACTACTCGTCGACGCCGGGGATGGAGCGGCTGCTGAGGCAGGCCGGACTCTTCCAGGACCACAACGCCTGCGGCCAACCGGGGCCCAATGCTCCGGTGCCCCTGTACGCCGCCCGGTCGAGCTGCGTCACCAAGGTGAAGTACGCCCCCGGCTGGCCGCAGAGCGGCGGTGCCGACATAAGCACGCAGCTTCTGGTCTCGTGCTACGGCCTGACGGGGCTCGATGGCGACAGTCCGGTCGCGAGCCGCGTGCAGGAGCAGCGGTGCAGCGAGCAGAATCCCACGGCCGCGCAGAAGGCGGTGCTCGCCTCGCTGGCGCCCGAGTACATGGACTATCAGGAGATGGACAGATCGTGCCCGGCGTCGGGCGGCGTCAACCTGAACCTGCAGATCAAGTCGGATCCGGTCGCCCGCTCGTTCCGCCTGGTGTCGGGCGTGCGCAAGTACCAGACGATGGCCACATCCGAGATCCGGGAACGCTACGTCTACGTCTGCACCGACCTCGCCAAGAACGCGCCGGGCTCCTACTACGGCGACGAGCCGTACTTCCAGGGAGGTCCGTACGGCAAGAACTCGTACCCGTCCACGAAGGGCAACTGTCCGCTCGAGAAGGTCCAGCAGATCCAGCGCATTCAGGAAGGCTATGCCGTCAACGACTTCGACCGCGTCAACAAGCCGGACCCGGCGCGCAACTTCACGGTGACCGTCGAGGACGCTCAGGACCTGTCGCAGCTGATCGTCACGACCGTCGAGACCTTCAGGGTCGGCGAGGAGTGCGCCGGCCCGTACAGTGAGACGTGTCTTGCCGACACAGACGGCGAGGAGATGCTCGATCTGGACGACAACGGGACGCCGGATGCCGAGGAGTGGGCCCAGTGAGGCGCCTGGCGGTCATCGTCGCGGCGGCCGCGCTCGTCTCCTGCGGCAGGGGCAGCGAGACGCGTACCGTGCATGTCGACGGTTCCGGCGACGTACGGCTGAAGAAGGCCGAGGCTGGCGCCGCGACCGTCGGCTCGCGCTACCGTGCCGATGCCGGCGCGGGTCTCCGCCGCAGGGCCGACGAGATCGAGGCGACCGCCGTGCTCCGCAGGAAGCTCGGCAAGTCGTCCGCACTCAGCGAGGGCGAGCGGCAGATCCTCGCCGCGGCTGCGGACGACCGTGGCCGTAAGGCGGCCGACAGGGACCCGTCCCTGGCGCTCAGGACGCGGCTTGGAGCGCGCCATGAGGGATCCGTCGAAGTCATGAGGTAGACGGTCACCCGGCCAGTCTGCCGTTGACGATCGCGATCACCACGCTCGCCGAAGCCTTGCCCCCGGTCGCCTTCATCGTCTGACCGACGAACCACTGGACGAGCTTGGGGTTCTCGCGGGCCTTGTCGAACTGGTCCGGGTTCTCATTGATGATGCGCTCCACGATCGGAGCGAGGTCTTCCGCCGATACGGCTCGGAACTCGGGGCGTCCCACGAGCGCGGCGAAGGCCTCGTCCGTCGCCGCCGCGTCTGTGGAACGCGGCAGATCGAGGAGTGCGGCGAACACCGCCTTGGCCATCGTCCTGTCGACCGTGCCGTCGGATATCGCCTGCACGAAGAGCGCGAGGTGCCGCGCGGGCATCAGCGAGGGGATGTCACGGAAGCGCTGTCCCCGCAGCTTAACCTCGGCCGCAAGGGCGCCCATGATCCATTTCAGCGCCTCGTCGCCCGTGCCGCGCGGCGACGAGGCCGCGAGATGGAACCAGAGGCCCGGGTTGCTGTCGCCGGCGCCCGAGAACCCGCTGGCGCGCTCATGGGTGGTCTCGAATCCCATGTCCTCGCGCATGATCGCCTGCGGCGTACGCTGGAACCAGAAGGTCCCGACGCTGCGGACGTACTCGCCATGCAGCGAAGGCTGTCAAGGGCACGACGCGTCGCGCCGTTCCTCCCTGTGTCCATGCTCGAAGCCGTCCGAGATTCGGTCGACGACGCTGCGGGTCTCCATGATGATATCCTTGCCGTATGCCTGCCACGCCTCGTATTCGGTGGCGACGAGAATCGCATTTCGTCGCATTTGTCCATGTCGTTCCGGAACGGATACGGAATCCGTCCGTTTTTAAGGCATAGCTTTTCTCAGGGAGAATTTCCGATGGGTCTCATTCTCTGGCTCGTGGTCGGTGGCGTCATCGGCTGGCTCGCGAGCATGATCATGCGTACCGACGCGCAGCAGGGCATCTTCCTGAACATCGTCGTCGGCATCGTCGGCGCGATGATCGCGACGCTGATCTTCGGCGGCAGCATCAACAACTCCGGCCTGACGCTCACCACGTTCCTGACGTCGCTGGTCGGCGCGGTCATCCTGCTGGCGATCGTCAATCTGGTCCGCAGGGGTGCCGTCCGCTAAGCGGACCGCCTTTCACGAAGTCCCCCGAGGGGTCCCGGCCGATGGGCCGGGGCCCCTTTCTACTGACTGGCCGCCTCGACCTTCGCGATCATGTCGACGAGCCGCTCGCGCATCTCGACCTGACGCACCTCGTCGATCGCCGCCTTCATGGCCGCCACATGGCGCGGCCGGTCCCGTACGAGCTCCTCGCTGGTCATCAGGGCCATGAGCGCGTCGTTCTCGAGCCCGACCCGGATTGCGGCGAGGCTTGCCGCCATCCGCTGTTCTGTGTCGATCTGGTCGAGGACCTGGACGATCCGGTCCACGTCCTCGCGAGGGAAGTCGGGGTTGTCGGCCAGGAAGCGGCGCTGCTCGTCCTCGATGGGCGCCATCATGGCATAGGAGGCAAGGGCCTCGAGCGTCAGGCCGAGGAACCGGTGCTCCCGCAGGTCCACGCCGAACTCCTCCATCATGTCGCGTGCAGGCGACAGTCTGCGGCGCATGGATGCGGTGATCGTCTCCAGCAGGCGTCCGTCGCTTCGCTCCCGTACCGGAGGCATGAGCTCGGCTATGCGCCGCAGCGGAGAGAGGCGCGCCTTCCTGCTGGTGCGTACCGATGCGAGACTGCTGTGTAGGGGCGACCCCTCGATCTCCGCCCGCCCCATCGCCCACCGGACGATCTCGTCGGTAGAGGGGATGCCGGTGGAGTCGTGCAGGGGATCGAAGTGGAAGCGCGCGGTCCGTCCGGGAATCTCGGGACCGACGGTCAAGACGGCGCTCCCTGCATGGCCGCCCAGAAGAGGTAGAGCGAGGTCGCCGTCGCTATGCACAGCGCGGCCCAGTCCGCCTTCATCGTTGATACCACGGTCCGTCGTTCGGTGGCGATGCGGCTGTCCGCGAGGAGGTTCCTGTTGCGTCGGGACTCCATGATCGCCCGTCTGTTGCCCCAGACCATGAGAAGGGCGTTGCTGGCCATTATCAGCTTCAGGAGCCGCGACGTGTCGGGCAGCGCCGTCACGAAGACGGCCACGATGCAGATCGCGACGGTCATCGCCAGAATCCGGCGGGACAGCTGCAGCGACCTCTTCAGCATGATGCCGGAGAAGAGGGCGAACCGCGTGTCTTCGTCCGTGTTCTTCGCTTCCATCTCTTATTCCCTTCGGGTGGATGTGCCTGATGTCCGGTCGATATGCCGATATGGGCCGTCGATACGCCTGGTTTGACGCGATCGGACAGGGCTTCCTATAACGGTGGCATGAAGAAGCTCATTCCATGCCTGCTGGCCGTCCAGATCGTCATGCTCGGTGGCTGCGGCCGCGACCCCTCGCCTGCGGCGCCGAAAGCCCCGGGAGTGGAGCAGCGTCGCGCGGAAGCGGCGAGGATCAGGCAGAACAGCAGTCGCGGCGTCTCCGCGCTGGAGCCTGTCGCGATCGTCAGGTCCGGCGATGCGAGGGTGGACGCGTACCGGGCGATGATGGAGACCAGGCGGCGTGCCATGCACGGCGTAGGCCCCAGAACGTCGGACGGCGAGCCTTCGATCAGGAAGGCTCCGCCGGTCCGCAGGCCCTGACGCTCGGACCTATCTGGCCTGAGGTCGCCGGTCCGGCAGGCGGAAGACCTGAGTCTTCGGAGCACGGGGATCGGCCTTCAGCTTGGCCTCCGATGCGGCCGACTCTGCAGGACGCTCGTTCGCCAGCGCCGCGTTCAGTGTACGTCCCTTGGCTACGGCCACGGACAGCCGTCCCTCGAAGGTGGGCAGCTTGGCCGTCCGCGCGCAGATGGCGGCCATGTCGTTCCTGATGTCGAGACCGGCGGGTCCCTGGGCGGCGTCCTTCGGCTGCCCCGCATCCGTCTTCGATCCGCGCGCGTCGCGCAGGACATAGGCCCCGCGCGGGCATGCCGTACGAATCCGGGACACGACGTATCCGTCGCCGGCGTTCATGCGAACGAGCCTGCGCTCGGAACCGCCTGCCACGGTCGGATCGGACACCAGGACGACCTCGCGTCCCTGTGCGTAGTTCATCACGGCGTACCAGCGTGAAGGCCCGACGAACGGCTCGATCGCGAGCTGGCGTGCCTGATCCATCGTGACGCGCTGTCCTCCCCCGCCGGACGGTACCACCGTCGTCTGCTTGCTGCCGCATGCGCCGAGCGTCGTGCAGGCTCCCAGGGCGGATGACATTATCAGGATGGCGGAAAGTCTCATGGTCATGTGATTTCCTGTTTTCAGGATGATATTCGTTTGATAGTGGTGGAAGTCCTTGTAGGACGGCGACGCCGGCCACGCCAGATCAAAGGGGAAATCCGTGCGCCGCTCCGTCTTCCTTTCCACCGTCGCGCTAGTCGGGGCCATGTCCGCAGCACAGCCTGTCCTTGCGCAGGCTCAGGGCGGCCAGTCCGTCCTCATGCGCCGGCCCATCGACAACCGCACCACCCGGAGCGAGCAGACGGAGATTCCTCCGGTGGTCACGCCGACGCCCACTCCGGGCGGGACGACGCCGACGCCCACCCCGCCGGTCGTCGAGCCCCAGTTCCCGGAGTCGCCTTCGAATGGCACCGTGGCGTTCGGCTATCGGCCGATGTGTCCGTCCGATGGAATCTGCTTCAGGATGACCGCCACCGACGACACGGGCGGGTACGACACCGTCCAGGTCGACGAGGCGCTCTGTCGCCAGCCCCAGTCTGACGAGTCCAGGAATCTGGCCGCATGGGCGGGGTATCTCCCAGGCGGAACGGTCTCTCCGGCCGACATGTGCTCCAATCCGAACAACATCTACGGCTGGGTCGGATCCTGCGACAACGGGTCGCTGTTCAAGTTCTGCATGGGACTGGACGGGTCGTCGACCACTCTGGTGGCGGCATCCCAGCCCGATGCGGCGTGCCGGTCCTACGTTCCGTCGGCGGCTGCCGCCGCCATCCTGGCGAAGCTCGGCCTCCAGACCAACGAGCAGATGCAGCAGACCGCGGCCGCCTGCTCGCCGACCGGGCCGATCAACCCGCAGCCCGGCCCCGGCGACGTTCCCGGCCTCGAGGACGACCCCTCGACACGTCCCGACGACCCCTGGTCCGGCGGCGGTGGCGGATTCTACGAATGGGAGGTCGGCCAGTGGACCGGCGGAGGCCAGTGCGGCGTGCAGTCGACCCTGACGCGCGCCGTCCGCTGCGTGAAGTATCCCTTTGACGAACCCGTGATCCTGAGCTCGGTCGACGACGGCACCGTGAAGGTGTCGTTCAGCGGCGAGGCTCCCAAGATGAGCCGCGCGATCTGGGATCCGTCGACGAAGGCCGGCATGTCGGCCGCCGTCGTCAGGCCCGGCGACGCCAAGGCCGGCGCGATGAACGCCCAGGAGATGGATTTTCCCTTCCCGGGCGGCGGGGAAAAGATGTACGTGGCCTATGAGGAGTGCCGGAACGAGCTCGGCTACGCGCCGCCGAACCGGTATGTCGGAACCCAGGCGAACTGCGACTACGAGAAGGAGAAGGTCTCCGATGGCGACTGGACCAATCCGTTCGGCGGCTCCGCTACCTGTTCCGCCAATGCGATCCGGATCCCCGAGTACCGCTGCGTCAGCAAGTCCACGGGCGAGGAGGTCGATCTCGGTGTCTGCGCCAACAACCTGAAGGACGGCGGCTCTCCGGACGACTCCATGGTCATGCCGGAGCGCGGCAACTATTCCGGCTGCACCGCATCGTGGCAGACGGAGTCCTACGAGATCGGCTGCCACACGACGACGGATCCGAACAGCCCCGAAGGGCCGATCCTGCTCAACCAGACGCAGTCGCGCTGCGTCCGGTCCGACGGGACGGTGCTCGAGGGCGTCGACGAGGCGGCGTGCTCCGCATCCGATCGACCGATGGACGGGGTCAAGGAAGGAGGATCCTGCTACAGGACTTTCGACCAGAGCGTATGGGACGGCCTCTGCCTGGCCCACAAGCCCGGCAACTCGTACCCCGGCGACGATATGACTTCGTGGCGTACGGTGATCTTCGACGGATCGATGTACTCCGGCGGCGCCAAGGCCTGCGTCGAATCCGGCGCGACCTGCTGCCAGGAGCGCTACAACTACACCAACGGGAAGGTCGAGACCGTCGGCAGCAACAGGCCGATCGAGCCGATGTCCAAGTACTACGGGGTCGGATCCGGCGGCCGGGGCATCTACATGGATGACGGCACGATCTTCAAGTACGCCGGCACGGTGACGTATCCGCCCTATCAGGACGAGCCGGTCCTCGATCACGCGTCTCCCGTGCGGATCACCGGATCGAAGAACGGCTACACCTGTCCGTACGAGGTGGGCAAGGTGATGGCGAGGTGCGGCGGCTTCGACTTCATGTGCACGTACGAGGACGCCTACGAGGGCTGGCCGCCGCCACTCATGCAGTGCGAGCCGAGCACGATCTACTACAACTACAGCGACATGCAGCGCTCGTATCCGCAGGGCGGTTCCGGGATCAAGTGGTCCTCGCAGCCTCCTCGCAGCCAGTGAGGTGATGACGGCGGGTCCAGGCCCGCCGTCAGTCCGGAGCTCCGGTCAGGACCAGCCCCACGAGCGTCGCCAGGGTGCTTCCTGCTCCGATCATCAGGAAGAAGCCGCCGCACATCATGGCGATCGTCACGAGGCGGGACGTCGTTCCCGTCCTCGAGGATGCCTGCAGCATCCGTCGCCGTGCGGCCGTCGCCAGTGCGACGCCGAAGAACATGTAGCCGAATACCAGTGAGAACGCCTGAGGCGCGGACATTTCGTAGCCGGCGGCACGCGCCAGGCCGCAGGCGACCGTGGCCATCACGAAGCCCATGCCCGAACGGCGCGCCAGGCGCGTCGCCTCCGACAGCGCGTCGATGTCGGATATTCCGTAGTAGGTCATGGGACCGTCCTGATGATGCGCTGCACGAGGCGCATGTTCTCGTCCGCGGTGCGGTGCATGGCGATCTCGTTTCCGGCGACGCGCATTCCCTGCGCGATCTGGTGTGCGACCTCGTGCTCGCCGGCGGACGTGCTGATGGCCAGGATCAGGCACGGCTGGTCCCACTCGTGGGCCGCGGCCATGGCGGATATGGAAGCCAGCACGAGCGGCTCCGCCGCATGGGCCTCGTCCAGCAGGATCAGCACTGGCCGGCCGGTCGCCATCGCCGTGTCGATCATCGCCGCGACCGGCTCGAGCGCGGGCATGTCCCCGCCGACGGCGCCCATGCGCAGGACGACCGTCTCGATGCCCAGCGTCTCGGCTACGGAGCATGCCAGGCGAGGCGCACCGTCTCCGGGGATGCGCGACAGGACGCAGGCCGTCGTTCGTCCGGCAAGCGGCTCGTCGTCGAAGACGCCGGCGAGCTGCACCACGGCATGGGCGATCGAGGCGTCGTTGCGTAGCTTCATGGCTGTCTCCTATGGGCGGCCGTTGAAGGCGATGTGGACGAGGCGTCCCGTGCTGACGTCGATCTCGGCCCCGAAGAAGCGCGAGCCGCCGTCGCATACGATCGTCGGCGACGTCGACGCCGACTTGATGCCCTCCTGCATGGAGAGCGGGTAGTAGCTGCCGTAGACGAAGCGCCTGCTGGAGCGAACGATGCCCACGACCTCCACCGCATAGCCGGATTGCAGGCCGCGGAGCGTCCGTGCGCCGGCCGGAAGCCGACCGTTCCGCGACGAGACCACCGCCCTGTCGAGCCTGTGGATCTGTGTCGGCATGGGGCGGAAGAAGGCCGTGCCCGCCTCCGGGGTCGGACGCGAGCACTGGCGAAGGACCTCCCGGGCCGCCTTGCCCGACAGGACCGTCGTCCGCGTCGGGGGTCCGGCCGCGGCCGTGCCTGCCGCTACGCACGCTGCTACTGCTGCGATGGCTAAGGAGATTGATCTGGTCACGTCGCGTTTTTCCCGTTCAATCCTGCGTCTGATCGGGTTCGACCACGAGCGTCAGGCGTCCCCCGTCGATAGCACGCGATGCGATCGAGGTCAGCGACTCGTGGTAGGGGCGCACCCTTCCGATGGCGTTGGCGGCGACGATGACATCGGCGAGGCGATCGATCCTTTGCCAGGCCGGTACGTGGATCAGCGCGGAATTGTCGAGGAGAGGCTCTACCTCCACGCTGAACGCCCCCATGGTCGCCATGCAGCGTTCGAGAACGTCCGACGTGCAGGAGTCTGCGATCGATGCATCCGATGCGTCCCTGCTCTCGCGCGGTCTCTCTGCCTTCACCACGCACTCGTCGTCTCCCTTGGCGTAGTGGATCACGGCCTTCAGGCCGAACGGGTCGAGTAGCTTCTCGAGCTCCTCGGCACGCTCGGTAGCGCGGCCTCTGCCGATGACGACGATGCCGCCATCGGCCACGAAGGCGTCGAACTCCTCTTCCGACCTGTCCCGCATGGGTCCGATCGTCCTGCCGTCGTATCGCATGGCGTACTCCCTTTTGGTGGGCGGCATCGCTGCCGCCCGCATGCCGTTCAGGCGAGCTTGGCCTTGACTGCGGCGTTGGCTGCCTTGGCGTCGAAGCGGCCGCGGAAGCCGCCGTTGAGGTGCTTCATCACCGCACCCATCGCCTTGGAGGTCCGGTCGGTGCCAGCCAGCGCTTTCTCGATCTCCGCGTCGAGCTCGGCGTCGGTCAGCTGCTGCGGGAGGTAGGCGTTGACGACGGACAGTTCGTAGTCCTGATCGTCGGTGGGCCGACCGGCCTTGACCAGCGCCTCGCGCATGTCGTCGACCTCCTTGCGGTAGCGCGAGATGCCGTCGATCACGTCGTTGCGGCGGTCCTTCTCGGGCAGTGGGCTGTCGACGCCGTCCTCGCGGATGTCGCGGTTGCCGTCGTTCTTGGCCAGCAGGCGGATCTTGGAGACCAGCAGGGTGAGGACGCCCAGGCGGCGTGCGTCGCGGCTCCTGCGCGCCTCGGTCAGTTCGGCCTCGATGCGTGGGAAGATGCTCATTTGTTTTCCTTTTTGCTGCTTGATACCGTTTCCGTGCCGCGATCGGGATCCATTGGACCTCCGGGTACGCGAGCGGCTATCGAGGCGGTTCCCACTGCCGCATCGCGGACGTGTCCGCCAGAACGGAAGATCGTGCCCGGAATCAGGAACGAGCGGTACGACCATGTCCACAGCATGCATATCAGCATGAGGACG
>Ga0268350_1000048_pt1 | contig 11246 bp, 18 predicted proteins | sample G5R3_MAIN_18SEP2_FD_189920 | JGI IMG/M metagenome (GOLD analysis project Ga0268350, IMG submission 189920) | Phyllosphere microbial comminities from switchgrass, GLBRC, Michigan, United States - G5R3_MAIN_18SEP2017_LD1 | ecosystem: Host-associated > Plants > Phyllosphere > Phylloplane/Leaf... | reverse complement strand
CGGCATCGAGCTGATCCGCCGCAGCGTCGAGGAGGGGCTCTCGCGCATCCGTACGACCAAGGCCGAAGCGCTGCGCACGGAAATCGCATTCCTGAAATCGCGGCGGGGCGAGACCGATCCGCGCCTCAGCGCAATCCCGGAAGGAGACCGCCATGTCGGCTGAGAAGAGAACCATGGACGACGCACGCATCGCCAAGAAGGCCGTGCTGGCCCTTTGCGGCGAGATGCCCGGCGTAGGCGCGGTCGGCATCGTCAACTCGGAAGACGGTTCAGGCCCGATCGTGGGCGTGTTCGTCGCGGATGACGATATCAGGGAAAAGATTCCGAAGACGATGTCGGGCGTCCCAGTCGTGACCTACCTCGACAATGAGCATGAGCTATACTGACCGGCTTCCATCGGCCACGCCAGATCAGCAGACAGGTCCCTACAGAGGCAATTAGCAATGACTACCGAATTCGACGCAAGGACGGTTCTCGAGCGCACGCTTGACATGGACCTGCCGCAGATCGCGGGCTGTCGGCACATCCTCGTCACCGGGGACACGGCCTCGGGCAAGACCACCATGCTGCGGCGGATATTCGACGCACTCGATCCGAACCTGAAGATCCGGCTTCAGTCGGAGGGGCGGGAACTCGAAGACCTGCAGCCGCGGGTGTACGGTCACGGCGAGCTGGTGCCGCACATGGCGGGCATCATGCTGGAATACATGAGCACGCTTCAGTGCGACGTGGTGGTCGTCAGCGAAATCCATCATTCCGCGCGACACTCTGCCTTCCGAATGATGACCGTGCGCGGGCCGGCCCTCATCGCCACCTTCAACGACAGCACCTATGGGCGGGATGATCCGCAGCTGCTGGACATGCTGCGCGAGGAGGCGACCGACGGTCGTGCACCACGGGTGGCGGTCGTACGCATGAAGCGGGACGCCAAGGACGGTCGACGCGTGATGGATACAATCACGGCAATCTGACATCGTTCAGGCGACCCGATCCGTTGATGAGCACATGATGCATGATCGTGGAAAAAACGAACAGATGTCAGACATGAAGGTGGCGCGATGAAGAGCAAGGAAATGCTGGTCAAGGCGACGGCGATGCAGGCTGAGTATCGTCTCCGTATGGCAAGCGGGGAACCCATGACGGTGAGCGAGAACCTGGAACGCGCCAACGAAATGCTGGCGCTGGCGACTGAGATGAACGCCGAATCCGCCCGCATTACCCAAGGAAACACGATCATCATGGTCGTCTTAGCAGCTGCAGCGGCAATGGCTGCGATCGCCATGTCGGCAATTATGATCCTTGGCTGATTATATCGATTTGGAGACGAAAAGTGACTACCCAATCGAAAGGCGAGAAGACCGGAAGGTTGTATTTCATCGTGATGAGCTCTCTGCTGGCATTGGGTTTCTTGCTCTGCATGGCGGCCTTCATCATGCGAGCACTGGTCAACGGACACCGTGACCTGGAGCAAGCCGCAGACACGTTCGCCAGCTACGCTTTCGGAGGTACGGCCTTGATCTGTATTTTCGGCATGGTCATGGGCGCGATGGCAGGGTTTTATGAATTTGTGAGGACAGCTTTAGAGCCCGACTGAAATCGCCCGACGTCCGCTCGATAATTCAGGATCAGCATCTTCCTCGGTGTCTGGAGCATCGACTGATCTCGGACCATTATCGGGACGATGATGAATGATCCGCGCAATCGTGTCATCCAGATGAGATCGCAAGCCCATAGATCAATGGAAGAGCACTCCGGTTGATGCACGGGGAGGTCGCGGGTTCGAAAGCCGCTAGGCCCGCCAAACCAACGCCTCGAGATTGGGCGCCTGCGATGCTTGCACTTCGCGCACGGGATAGCTACAACAGGATCACGGCTTAGCGGAAGCCGGCCGCTCCTGCGGTGAATCCTGGAGGACCGCGCCCGAAAACAGGACCCGGCGATGCGTTTCGCCGTATGATACTTCACATCTCCAGGAGTTCGAGGAAATGGCCTACAATCCCATCATCGCGGCGGCGCGTCGTGCCGCGAAGCAGCTGTCACGCGAGACAGGTCAGTCGTATCAGGCAACGCTCGACACAGTCGCCCGACAGGCCGGGCGTAAGAACTGGGACGATTATCTCGGTGCGCCCGTGGCGATCGCAGCGGGAACGACCAGTCCCGACGGCATGTACTTCGACGGCACCGAGCACCGCTCCAACACGCGGAACCTCTGGATGGCGGGGCTCGGAACCATGCCGGCGCTGCTGGTACTGCCTCACGCATTCGGACGCGACCCGATGCAGTCGGTACATCTGGTCGGTGCGATGGCAGCCTTCTGGCTGGTAGGCCTCATGATGGCATCCATGTTCTTCGACATGCTGGCGCTGCATCCGCAGATCCCAGACGAAGGCAAGAATCAGAAGCGGCAGCGGAACACGGCCGAGGATCTGGCAGGCACCAGCATGACGCTGTCGGCGCTCGCTCTCGTGGCTAGCTTCCTTGCCGGGAACGGCACGCGCGGCGACATGACGCTCGTAGCGATCCTGGCATCGATCGGCCTCGCCGCTGGCGGCATCGTTCTGACAGCGTCCGATCGGATCGCCAGCCGAAACGTGGTACGCATCATGACCATCATCTCCATGAATGGATGCCTCGCCGCGGGACTGCTTGCCATCTCGATTCTGACACAGCGCTGAGAAACCTGCTCCCCGGTCGTTCATCAGAACGACCGGGGAGCACGACACTGTTCATCATCATGGTAGTCGGCCAGGGTCTTTCCCTGGTCGCCGGCTTCATGGGCCACGTCGACATAGCCGTGGCGCTTGCGGGAGTCGGTGGTCCGCAACGAAAAGGGCAAGCGCCTGTAAAACATCAGGGCGCAGACCGGCTACAGCACGGTCACCCTGACATCTCTGGTCGAGCCAGAAATACAGAAACAGGACGTCTGCCAATAGGAAACGCGTGATGCACGCCGGTCCACGACCGTCAATCAGGAAGGAATCACGATGACCGCCACCGCAGTCACGATCGTCACGTCGCTCAGCAACTATCCCGGACGGGGCAGTCTGGGCATAGGGGCCCTTGCCGAGAAGCTGGAGACGACGGTCAACGAGACCATAGTCAAGCTGGAGAAGCAGGGCCGTGCCGTCGTGAACGTCTCCACTTCAATCGCCGCGAACGATCAGGGCAAGGCCGACAGCATGTCTGCGACCATCCTGCATAGCGGTCCGCCGCAATAGGATCGACTGACCGGGACACCAGAGGAGATGTCCTATCCTATGACGGATCTTGCAATCCGCTCGCGAAGCGGTAATACCCGACGAGGCGGCATCGTACGCCAAGTCATCCACACGAAGGAAAACCACATGAACACCTCGCATTGACCTGAACGGGTCGACCGCACTGCCTACGGCAGACACGAATACGAATGATACCGACGACAGCCAGAAGCTGTACATCTACGCCCTGATCCGCGCCGACCTCGAGATGCCCGACGGCAAGCTCAGCGCGCAATCCGGCCACGCCTACACCGACGCTCTCCAGGCCTGCCAGCGGCAGGATCCCGATGCGGCCGAGTCCTATCGCAGCGAGAACGGCATCGGCGGCTCCAAGGTCACCATCAAGTGCAAGAACCTCTCACAGCTCGAGCGCGCCGCGCGCGAGTGCGCCGAGGCGGGCATCCCGCATGCCGTGGTAACGGACCGGGATCACGTCCTGCTGCCGCACTTCACGGGCGCACCGATCGTGACCGCACTGGGCATCGGCCCGTGCACCAAGGCACAGTGCAGGCACATCACCAAGCGGTTCCAGTCGCTGCAGGGATCTGCCGTCAGCGTACCGGTCATGACGCAGGAGGCTCGTCAGGGCCTGCTCGAGGGCATGCGCGGATGCGAGCAGATGCCGGGGCTGACCGTTCTGCAGCACGGGCTCATGGTGCGGGACCACTACCGCGACCTGATGGACCACCTGCGCTACGGAACGCCGCTGCGGTTCGCCTGGCGGCTGCCGGACTGGATCCGCGATCCGCTCCTGCTCGAGGACCTGCCGTCAGACGAGGTCATGGCCGAGTACCATGTCTTCCACGACTGCGGAAAGCCGGCCTGCCGAATCGTTGACGAGGACGGACGCCAGCACTTTCCCGATCATGCTGCGGTCAGCCGCAGGATCTGGATGGAGGCTGGAGGCTCCGAGGACGTGGCAGACCTGATCGGCATGGACATGGACGTCCACCTGCTGAAGGGCGAAGGCGTCGACGCGTTCGCCACGAGGCCGGAGGCGCGTGCGCTGCTGCTCACCGCCCTGTCCGAGGTGCATGCCAACGCCAGCCTGTTCGGCGGGATCGAGAGCGTCGGGTTCAAGATGAAGGCCAAGCACGTCGCCAAGCGCGGCAAGGCCATCATGGCGCGGATCGGCGCGATGGAGGTCCCCATGGCGGCTTGATCGAGCCGGGACGGTACGTGCCTCGTGCGCGGACGCGTCCCGTCGCCGGCTTCGATCCGATAATCCGCGCACGTCCCATAGAACACTGGACGTACAACATGGCCAACTTCACCTTCACCGATCGTCTCTCCTGGGTCGCATGGCGCGCCGACTGGCGTGCCCGATACGCGGAGGCTTCGCAGCTGATCCGCGCAGCCAAGCGGGAGGCCGCCGAACTCCACGTCGCACGTCGCGGCGAAAGCGAGGCCGGGCGCCGGCCGATCGACTACCGGATCAGCTCCATCCAGGAGAATCTGCCGTACCTGCGCCGGGCCGCCAACACGCTCATGATCGAGCGCACGGAGGCCACCGCACACAAGAACGAGATGCTCGCCGAACGCGAACAGCTCGCCGCCTGAAGCCGTCACCCGGAAGCGCCTCGCGCTTCCGGGACCACAATGACGGCGGCGGCAGGGCCCGCGCCGTGGACGAGGAACTCGACCGTGAAAGATATCAGCTACGTCATCGACCCGACGGAAATCGAATGGGAGATGGACTGGTCGGGCAGGTACCCGGACGGAACGCGCAAGTACCCGGACAAGCCCGAGAAGGAACCGAAGTTCGAGGCCGACGTCGGCCTCGCGCTGATGCTCAACAACGACGTCTTCCACCTCAACTCGTCATGGTGGGAGGACACGTGGCCGAGAGAGGCGCGCGAGGCGACATACTTCGGCATAGACTGCAGCGACGTCTTCGCATGGGGCTGCTCCGATGCAGAGAGCCTCGCCTACCGGGACATCGAGACGCTGTACCACATGTGGCTCCAGGACCGCGTCTGGGGACCGGCCGTATGGTGCATGATCAGACGACGCGAGATGCCGCAGGCTCCCGTCGAGAGGCGGATCCGCGAGGCGGGCATCTGGAACCTCGACGAACTTCGCATCAAGCACGGTCTGCGCGCCAACCACTACGACGGCGTCTCGACGGTGTTCGCACGGCACAAGTACGAAGCGTACTGCGCATGGGAACTGTCCGAGGAGCGCGAGCCGCGCCCCTACGATGCGACCTGGTGGGACGGCTGGAAGCTGTTCGTCGCGGCGAACCCCGACTGGAACGACGCCGCCTGGCAGGCCGAGGACGACCGCCGTCGCGAGGAATGGAAGCGCGACAGCGGCCATGCCGCGGAGACGGTCGTCGGTGTCGACGAGGATCCGCAGACGGCGGCACGTCAGATCGCCAACATGCTGGAGACAGTCGCGGAACGGCGTTCCGGCGCAAGGACGGCAACGTCCGACATGGCGCGTACCTACCTCACGCAGGAGGCCGACCGGACCGAGCGCGACGTGCTCGCCCGTCTGCCCGCGCTCCTCGCCGCCATCGCCGGCGGAGCGCCATGACATCCCGGCTGCGGAGCCTCCGCTCCGCAGCCCATCGCCGCATCGAAGGCGGCATCTCGAAAGGACGAATATGAACGCGACGCTCAAGCGCGGCCTATCCCTGGTCGCGGTCTACATCCTAGTGCTGGTCGCATCCGTGCTCACCGGCATGGTGTACACCGGCCAGACCGACATCTCGCAGTGGTCGCAGGACATGCGCAACACCATCGCCGGCACACCGTTCGCCATCGTGTTCTTCATGGTCGTCTTCGGCGTCGTATAGAAGCCTGCAACCCATATCGTCATTCGGAAGGACCCCTCATGAACGACCCCAACGTCGAACGCCGCTGGCCGGAGGTCATCGAGATGATCGGGCCGTACGGCCTCGAAGCGCACTTCGTGATAGCCGAGAACGGAGAGGTGGACGACGCGATCGAGATCCGCCCGATAGGCGGCGGCGAGGACGATGACCTCGGCGACATCCAGTTCTGCGACGGCGGCTGGTTCTGCGCCAATACGTGGACAACCCGGACTCACGACGCACGGCGGCAGGGACCACCGCACCGTACCGTGGAAGCGGCGGCCGGCGACATGCTGACGTATCTGCGCAAGGACGGGATGATCTCGTGAGCGGCACGCTTCCCATGAAGATAGGCTCGTCGATACCCACGCGCCGCGACGGGCTCGCCGCCGTCAGCAAGCTCGAGAGCCAGCAGCTGACAGACCCGAACAACGCCAGAGCCAAGCGCCGAGCACGACTGTCCGACTGGGCCCTCGGCATCACGATGGCAGCTCCCCTCCCCACGGGGTCGCTAATAGGGCTGATCATGACGGGAACGTCCCACGGAGCGGCCAGTGGAGCGGTCTTAGGACTAATGGCAACGGTCGTAGGCATGATACCGGCGATAGGGTTCGTCCAGCCGAACTATCGACGGACTCTAGCACTCCCGGCCGGGATGGATGCCGGCCGTGTAGAGGCCATGCTCGCGATGCTGATCCACGTCTCCCACGAAGGGCTGCGTCCCGTCGACCGGGCGTCGCTGCAGACGACCATCGACGACGCATCGGACGTCCTGTCGACAATGCTCGGCTCCACGCCCCGCGCCCTGCTGGAACGAAGCACCGCGGTCATCGTGCCTCGTCGTCTCTCAGACCGCGGCGATCGGCTGGGCGAACTGGCGCCGGCTCTGGTGAAGGAGATGCACGTCCCACACGGTGCATCCTACCACACCGTCGTCAATGCGCTCGTGCCTATGGTGCAGATCGTCGAGGCGCTCGCCCGGGACTTCGGACTGGACCCCGCGGGATTCGGAGCCGAACCGGTGGAACCAGCCCTGGGACGGGCCGACATGGCGCGGCTGGCGGTCGCGGACGACCCGGACTCACCAGCAGCCGCCGTGCGTCGCCTCGCACAGGAGTGGCTGCAGGGACCGCGCCGCACGTCGGACGACGGCGTGACCGCCGCGGCCGAGACGGCCGCCAGCAGTGACATCGACGAGCTGGAGGCCAAATGGGCCACGGCGCGCGCGCATGCCGTGGCGCAGGATCTCGCAGGGATCGACGAGGAATTCGCGATCGGGTGCAGGATGCTGTCCGCACGGCTGTCCTCGGCGATCCATCAGCGAAGCGCCATGCTGCGCGACGATCTCGCGACGGATCGGCGATACCTCGAGGCGAAGCACGCAGACGCGGTGGACCCGATCGTGGGATCGCTACGGTAATGAGATCGAACTGAGGAAAAGCAGATGACGCCGACCATATGGCTGATCGGAATGACGGCGCTGCTCGTCCTGACCGCGACGCCGCTTCTGAAGTCCAGGAACGTCCCCTATGAATACCCGCTGTGGCGCAACGTCGCGGCAGGAATCGGGCTGATGACGCTCTCGCCGATGTTTCCGAGTGAAGCGGCACCGCTGTGGCTGGGGTTCGCCGTGGTCATCCTGGTCGGTATGACGCCACTGATCGTCGACGGCCTGCTGGACCGTCCAGGCGGAACCGTTCCGACAGGTTCCGGAGGCGGCACGGGTGGCGGAGCCGAGATGGACTTCGCATCAATGTCGGCGATGACATCGGCCAGCCTGGCGGCGACGACCGCGACGTCGGCTGCCATCATCTAGATCCTGTCGTCGACCGTCACCCGCCGTACATCCCTTCGGATGACGGCGGGGAGATCGGCTGCCGACACGTCAGACGTGGCAGGACATCGCCTTGGGGTGCTTCGGTGACTGCAGCGTGATCTTCGCGTCGTCCTTGCCGCCCTTGAGCGACCAGCCTTCGGCGACCATGGGCTTGCCGGCTTCCGGCGAGACGATGCGGACCGACCTGTCCTGCGGATCGGTCTTCACGCTGGCGGACAGCCCGTCGGAATAGAACTCGACGAACGCGAGGCTATTGTCGGCGCAGCGGTACTGCTTGCTTGCGGAGATCGCCGGCGGAAGCTCCACGGATATGCGGGACGCGGGAGCCTTCTCGACGACGTTCTGGCCTCCGGCGCCCGGCCCGACCTCCGTAGGCTTGGCATCGCAGGCCGCCAGCCCGGAGACGAGGACCGCGGAAATGAGCATGGTACGCAGCGACATGGATCGATTCTCCTCTGCGTCATCAACGCACGACGACGCTGAGCGACTCATGAACGGGCAACGCTCATCCGAAAACCATCCATCCGCCCGCCCGGGCGGCAATACGGAACGCAAGATATGCAGCCAGACATGCAGCAGGTAATGTCCACGAGCGCGGATGCAGCGATGCACGCCATGGCCAGCATCATGTACGTCGGATCGATCCTTTCCCTGATGACCGGCGTCCTCCCCATGCTCTGGGGACAGGTCAGGGTGAAGTGGCTCATCACCGCGCTCATGTCCTGCGTGATGTTCGGCCTGACGGCGCTGATGATGAACGTCATGGCAGGACCCATGACCGACGAGAAGCCATCCGCCACGACCACGCCTCCCGCGCCATCACGCGAGATCGACTGGGCCGCCACGGGACTGCTGCTGCTCGTCGTCGCCGGGGTCATCGCGGCCGTGATGGGCATCAGGAAGACGATCCCGCTCGTCAGGCGCAGACGCGCCCAGGCGGCGGAGCGCGCGCTGGCACGACGGACCGAGCAGGAAGAGAAGGCGAAGGCGCGCCTGCAGGCGAGCGATCCGGCGCAGGTGGCGCTCGCGTTCGCTCCCGACATGGCGGACGACGTCGGCAGGGCGCTGGAACGGATCGCACTCCTGAAGTCGGTCGGTGACCGGGTGTCGCGTCAGGAGGATGCGGACGCGCTGGTGATGATCGACCGTCGCATGCCGTCGGTCATGGACCTCTACCTCAGGGCGTCCGAGGTCTGCACGCCCGAGGAGCGGGCGGCGGCCGCACGGACCGCGCTGGGCTCGATCGTCAACATCGGACAGCTGGCAGAGGATACACGTCAGCGGATCGCGCGCGATCTGCGGAGCGACCTCGACACCGAGTCGCGCTACATCTCCTCACGGACGGGCCGCGCATACGGTCTCGGCCTCGACTGAAACGAAGGACACCGCACATGCCCGAACCCGTCATCGACTTACCCAGCGACATCTCTGCCCGCCCGCACAACTGGCTCGAGCAGGAATGCCAGAACCTCTATCGATTTCTCGACGACTGCTGGATCGGCACCGGCGGGCACATGACCGAGGGGACGGCGTCCCACGACTACTATCTCTGGCGCGAGCGGGCCGTCGAGATGACGCGTCAGGCACATGCCTATGGGCGCTCGGAACACATCCGCAAGACGCTGGCCGGCGACCCGACACGATCGCTGGGACCCGGCGTAGGCGACTATCTCGCGGCAATGTGCCGCGAAGGCTACGTATTCGATCCCGAGCATGCACGCAGGCTGGCAGAGCTCCTGGCCCTCCGGACTCCTCCGGCTGGCTGACGAGACCCGCGAGACGTCCACGACACGACAACGGAGAACGCCATGAACGCCGACCCGCTTCGCATGAGCCGGATGACGGAGCGTCGCGAGGCGGTCGAGACGCTCGTGGAGCGGCACATGGCGCACTGGGGCATACCGGCACACGACGTGAACGTGACCTGGAGCCGCAACGGCTCGAGCGTCCCGATCGTCTCCAGCGGCGGGACCTCCGGCGAGATGCGCAACGTCCCGTTCGACCATGACGGCATGCCCGACGCCGGGGGCAGGGAGGCAATCGCGGCCGTCTGCTTCCGGACGATCCGACGGCATCTGCGCCAGCGGAGCCTGCGGAACGCCGGATACGGCGAGGATGCCGTCCCCGCGTGGTCGATCGCGGCCGACCCGATGACGCTGTCCTGCCTGCGCCACTACGGAGTGCGCGTGGCGGAGACGGCGTCGAGCTTCGGCGACCTCACGCAGGCGATCCGGAAGGCGGGACTGACCATTACCGGCGTGAGCGTCGACGACGGCCTCCTGCGCCTGGGCGAGCTCGGCATCCCCGATGCCACGTGGTCGATCACGGACTACGCACGGATGCAGGTCCACGTGCACCTGCCGGTACCGGACACCATGCTGGTCGCGATCGACGCCGCCCGTCCTTCGCTCGAGGAGATCGTACTGCTGCCGTTCCCGGTACCGGACCGCCGGATCCGACGCGTACGCCGCGCGGGCGACGGGGGCATCGTCATCGACCTCGGGCGTCGCCTCGCGACGCTCGCACCCGTGCCGGACGGCATCGACGCCACGTGGCTCAGGGTCCCGCAGTGCCAGATCCACGACATCCCGTTCTAGAGAGGAAAAGACATGCGCCAGATCGCCCGACGGCTGATGCACGACCATGCGCTCAGGATGCTGCCCATGCTGATGGGCGCGGCGATGTTCGGAATCCTCGCGGCGGCGATGCAGACGGGAGGGTAGGACAGACGGCCAGCGCTCGTCTGCATGTCGCGGACGGTCGACGGAACGAGCAGTCGTACCGTCGCTGGCGATTACAGATGGCCGTAGCGGGAAACGGCGATATCGCGGAAAACCGCGCCCCGTCGGGCATGGCACGGTGCTTGCTATCATGGAGGCCTCACCAGAAAAAGGGCCCTAACGATGCGCACCAAGATCCTTCTCGCCGTCTCCGCCGCCGCAATGGCTCTCTCCGCCACCAGCGCGAACGCCGCTGCCAACCTGACCAGCGCGACCGTCACCGGTCTGAGCGCAGGCGGCGCGGCTTCCGGCACCGTCTGGACCACGAACGCCAACAACAGCTTCTACACGCTGTTCATCCAGCAGCCGTTCGGCAACGTCATCAACAGCGGCAAGACCATCAACGACCCGACGACGGGCGGCCTGAACAGCTTCACGATCGCGGGCGAGGGATACTATCCCGGCCAGGTCGGCGATTCGGACCCTGCCTACAAACTCACGCTCGGCTTCGCCGACGGCGCGACGATCTCGGGCGTCTACAACAAGGACTTCAGCACCGCGCTGAACACGACCAGCTCGACGGTCGGCGGCACGCAGTACACCTTCGGCGGATT
>Ga0268350_1000047_pt1 | contig 11411 bp, 7 predicted proteins | sample G5R3_MAIN_18SEP2_FD_189920 | JGI IMG/M metagenome (GOLD analysis project Ga0268350, IMG submission 189920) | Phyllosphere microbial comminities from switchgrass, GLBRC, Michigan, United States - G5R3_MAIN_18SEP2017_LD1 | ecosystem: Host-associated > Plants > Phyllosphere > Phylloplane/Leaf... | reverse complement strand
GGCGCGCGAGCACCGTCTACAGCGACAAGCTGAAGGCGCACCCCAACCAGATCATCGAGCCGGCGACGCTGGCCGCGACCTCCTATCCGATGCCCACCTACCGCCCGCTGCTGCCGCTGTCGGCGCTCGAGCGAGGCATGATCTCGGACGTGCAGTTCGAGGCCGTCGTGTACGGGCTTCAGGCTACCGACAAGTATCTCGACGGCGCGCCGAGCGGTCGCGAATGGGACAAGGCTCCGCGCGGCGGGGTCATCATCGGCGACGGCACCGGCGTCGGCAAGTCGAACATCGCCTGTGGCATGATCATGGATCAGTGGAACCGCGGCAGCAAGCGGCACGTCATCGTCGTCGAGCGGGAGAACCACAGCCGCCACATCCAGGAGGCGTGGGAGATCCTTGGCGGCCGCGCCCGCGACATCGTCTGGCACGGCGACTACGACGGCCGCGAGGACCTGCCCGACCGCGACGCCGTGATCGTGACCAGCTATGCGCTCATCCGCAACGACGACCGCTACGAGGCGCTTCTCGCCTGGACGCAGGCACGCGGCGAATTCCACGGGTTCATGATCTTCGACGAGGCGCAGAACATGCGCAACGCAGTCGAGGACGAGTTCCACGAGGGCTCCAAGCGGATGTTCGGCACCAACCAGAGCCAGCAGGGCATGCGCGGCGTGGAGATCCAGGACGCTCTCCCCGACGCGCGCGTGGCGTACATGTCGGCCACCATGGCGACCGACGTCTTCAATCTCGGCTATGCTCCGCGTCTGGGCCTGTGGGGCCGCAACGCGCCGTTCACCGACCTGCGGCACTTCCTGTCGGCGATGAAGAACCTCGACGAGGCCGGACTCGAGCAGGTGTCGATCGATCTCAAGTCGGCCGGACGCTACTGCAGTCGTAACCTTTCGTTCGACGGTGTCGAGTACGAGGAGCTCGAGCATCGCATGACGCCGCGCCAGCGACAGTCGTTCGACGCCCTGATCCGCGGCTGGCAGGAGATCGACAAGATCATGGAGGAGGCCGCCCGCGAGTGTGGCGGCAAGCGCCCCAAGAACGACATCCGGGCGGAGGCGACCGCTGCCCGGACCATGAACATGGCCATGAAGCGCATGGCCGTGGAGCAGGCGCTCTCGTCCTTCGTCATGGATACGCTCGTAGAGAGCATCCACCAGGATCTCGCCGAAGGACGCTCGCCGGTCATCCAGATCGCCATGACGGGCGCCGCGAGGCTCGAGAAGATCGCGGACGGCCGCAGCTACGTGCCCGAGGAGGACTTCTTCGAGAAGGGCGTCCTGCAGCGGATCGACCGCATGATGAACGTCCATGACGTCACCTACGTGCAGGACCGGGATCCCAAGACGGGAACGCTCAAGACCAGTTCCGACGGCACGCCGCTGATGATCACCGAGTACATGCTCGACGAGGACGGGGAGAAGATCGAGAACGACAAGGCGATCGCTCTCCGCAACAAGGTCATCGAGATCGTCCGCGACCTGTCGCCGCGGCACGGCGTCCTCGATCGCCTCTACGAGGCATTCCCGCCGTCGATGGTGGCCGAGATGACCGGTCGCGGGCTGCGGGCGCTTCCGCACCGTGAGAACGGCCGCACCGTAGGCTGGCACATCGAGGAGCGGTCGCCCAGGGACAAGGACGCGGACGTCGACGCCTTCCTGCGGGGAGACAAGAAGATCCTCGTATTCTCGCTGGCGGCAGGCGGCAGCGGGCGCAGCTATCATGCGTCCGCGCAGTGGGCGAACCAGGGCCGTCGCGTCCACTACATCGTGGAGCTCGGCCGTCGCGCCGACCAGGCGGTGCAGGGCATCGGCCGCACCCACCGCTCGGGCCAGGTGGTAGCGCCGATCGTCAAGATCGTGCGCTGCGACATCCCGGCGCACATGATCTACGCCAGCCGTACGCTCGAGAAGCTGTCGAAGCTCGGCGCGCTCAGCAGCGGACACCAGCAGGCGAAGACCAACGCGATCCTGGAACAGCGCATCCCGCTGCGCGGCAAGTACGCGCAGATGGGCTGGCTGCGCACGCTGGAGGACGTCGTCGACGGCAAGCTGGCGCCGATCACCTACTCGAGCCTCATCAGGGATCTCGGACTGGACGTGAAGCGCACCGAGGGCTCCGGCCCGCGCATGAAGCGGCTGACCGACGAGGAGTTCCGCCGCAAGCAGGAGAACTCGCGCACGAGCCTGTACAACCTCGGGTCGATGCTCGAGAAGATCGCCATGATGACCGACGGCGACCAGCGCGCGCTGGTCGACTCGCTCATCCGTCACACCGAGGACGCGATCGCCGAGGCCGTCCGCAAGGGCGAGTACAGCCAGGGCCTCGAGACCATCCGCGCGACGTCGATCAAGATCATCGACGAGCGCCGGGTGGTCAACCCCAACGGCGCGGCGACAACCTACGTCCGTCTGCGCCGACAGGAGGACGTCAAGCCGATCACGTTCATGACCGCCTCGATGAAGGCGACCATGGCGCGACGCAAGCGTGCCAGCAGCGCGGTGTTCCTCCGTCACCGGGTGAGCGGCAAGATCATGCTGGCGATCACCGGCGACCGGTCGACCGGAATCGTCGACACCTTCACCCCGAAGGGGACGGAGACCAGGTCGATCGAGATGCTGCGACACGAGCCGTGGAAGATCGTCGAGGACATGTTCGAGGCGGAGAAGCTCTGGGATCTGGAGAAGGAGAGGCTCGACATGAAGGGAATCTCGGATATCCACATGCTGACCGGCTCGCTGCTGTACAACTGGAGCAAGCTGCCGCAGCGCGGGTTCGGGCTCCAGCGGTGCAAGACGGACGATGGACGCATCGTGGTCGGGCGGATCATCCACTCGACCGATCTGCGCGAGACGCTCCAGAAGATCGGCATTCAGTCGGGCTACCGTCCGATGCAGATCAGCATGATGCTGAGCAAGGTCGACCAGGGCGCCGAGATCGCCATGGACAACGGCTGGCGGATCGTAGGGGCCGGCAACGGCTACCGTCTGCTCGTCCCCGACGAGGAGCAGACCGGCGAGCAGCGCGGCGAGATGCGGCGCATGGGCGTTCAGGTGCACGACACCCCGCTCGGCCATGAGCTGGAGATCCCGCGCGCCACCGCCGTCACCGTACTGCAGCAGCTGTCGGTCGGCTCGGAGATGACCGTGCAGGGCGTGGCCAGCATCCAGGCACCTGCGCCGGTCGTGCCTCAGGTGTCGCTGGCATCGCTGCCGCTGGCGGCATATGGCTGAAAAAGGAGGGGCGGCCTTGCGGTCGCCCCTCTCGTCCTGCCATACTTGCCATCCGTAAAGTGCTCACCCGAGAGGAAAAGGCAGATGACGGTACAGACACGGACCAGGGAGGAGATCGAGCGGGCGGCGACCTTGATCCAGGACGACCTGATCGCGCGTGCCGTCGAGAGTTCGCGCGAAGGGCGCAACTCGCTCATCGAGGCTCCCACGGGGGCCGGCAAGTCGCGCATGTACACCCGGCTCGCCAAGGAGCTGGCGGGGACGGACAAGCGCGTGTTCGTGGCGGCTCACCGGCTGTCGCTCGTCACCCAGGGCGCGGACAACTACGAACGGTGGAACGGAGCCCAGGAGGGGGAGACCACCATCGGCATGAAGGGCGACATCGACCAGACCGGCCAGATCGTGTTCTCCAGCATCCAGACCGCCTCCCAGGAGAAGACGCTGGACCGTCTGGAGAAGTACGACATCCTGGTGATCGACGAGGCGCATCACGCGACCGCCGACCACGTTCAGTACGGTGCCCTGATCGCCCGGATGAAGAAGGATAATCCCGATCTCGTCGTGGTCGGAGCCACGGCGACGCCGCCGGAACTCCACAAGGGCCTGCACCCCGAGCTCGAGAAGGCCGACCACCACGTCGCGACCTTCGAGCAGACCATCGAGGCCGGCATCGTCGTGATCCCGGAGACCGTCCGTCCCTACTACGTTCTCAACGATCAGCGAAGCACCGTCTCGGACGTGGTCGACCGGCATCGGGCGAGCGCACGCTCGGCCGAGATCGAAGGGGGCGTCACCAAGGAGATGCGGGATCTTCTCCCGCACGACTGGATCGAGCTGTGCGCCGACATGTACGAACGCCACCTGGCCGGACGCCAGAACCTCGGATTCCAGGAACGGATCAAGGAAGCGGAGGAGCTGCGCGAGGAGCTTTCGGGGCGTGGCCACCGCGTGGCGACCGTGCACAGCAGGGTACGCGACGTCGAGCGGGTGATGAAGGACTACAAGGGCGGCGAATACGAGGCGCTGCTGTCGGTGGACATGATCTCGGAAGGGTGGGACGTCCCGGAATGCCGGGGCATCCTCCTCACCAAGTATCAGACGAGCGCCGGCGAGCTGAAGCAGATCTACGGACGAACATCGCGCGGCATCGATCGAACGGGCGCCGACGACAAGTCGCTCCTGGTCGACATGGGCGCCTCCACCCTCATGCATGGGGATCTGGGCGCCATCGCGAAGCTGCAGAGCCTGCGGGGAGACATCGACCGTGACGTGGTCGCAAGCGAGGAGCTCCTGCCAGGCAAGTCGCAGCGTTCGTTCTCGCCTTGGGTGGCGCTCGAGCCGCTTCGGACCGGAGCACCGCAAGTCTACGGCACGTCGATCGACGGTCGCCTGATCTACGCCTCGGAGACGCCCAAGGGGTACGTCGCCCTGACGACCGCCCATCACGAGAAGCGCGGCGACAAGGTCGAGCTGTTCGAGGTTCCGGGACAGGAGCGCAAGGGCATCGTCGGCGCGGATCGCCTCGGGGACTGGATGCGGGGACGCATCCACAACAACGAGCGCGCACTTGCGCAGATGACGAGCCGCAGCGAACGTGGCTTGTCGCGTCTGGAATCCCTTCTCCGCGAGGACTTCGACCGGCATGGAGCCTCGATCACGAACATGGTGCAGATGATGGCTATGCCGCCGATACCCAAAGGTCAGCAGATACGGACGGGAACCGGATGGCATCGGTAGATCGGACGATCGCGATAGCCGGCCTCGACTGCCGGATCGACGAGGACGGCCGTTCCCATCCATGGCGACTGATCGCATGGCGGCCGACCCCGACCGGCGACGTGATCGTCAGACGGATAGGATCCCTGCCGGAAGGGCTGCGATGGCTGTCGACCCCGAGGGATCCCCAGTACGGAGATCTGCTGGCGCTGTCCGAACCGCCTCTCGCCATGCAGGTCCACGAGATCGCGAGGGAGATGCTGTCGGCCGGAATACATGCGCTGCTGGTCGCGGACGAGACGGCGGCCATAATGGTGTACGACAGCCTCAGATGGCATGGAATCGCAGTACGGGAAGTGGAGGGATACATGGAGAAGGCCGACGCGATCGTCGCAGGCCGGCGCCGGTCCCGCATCGAGTTCGCGGGAACTGCCGGACGCGAAATAGCGAACATCAGGGAAATGACGGGGGTGGACGCATGAGGGCGTATCGCATCAACCGGGATCTCACCGTCGACGAGATCGACGGTCCCGTCGAGGAATGGAAGACCTCGAACGTCGTGTGGGCGATGCTGGGCTTCGACGACGTGAACGACATATGGTACGACGACGAGGGGCTGTTCGATCCCGCCGTCGTCACCGCCTCGATAGGACGGCATCCACGCGTACCGCTTCCCGCCTACGTGCTGGGCAGCGATGGCGAGGACTATGCCGAGCCGACCGTCCCGGTGGAGCTGGTGCGTCTCGCCGTAGGCTGACCTTCTTCAAAACACGACCACATCAACGAAAAACACGAGACGCCGTGCGGGACATTCCGCGCGGCGTCTTCGCATGCGCGCAAGGAGCATCACCATGACCTACGACCAAGCGACCATCTCCGCCGCGGTGGAGACGTACGCCATGCAGCGGGCTGCGGAGGACAGCGTGTCGGCTCACGACGCGGACCGCCTCGCCCCGCTCATGCAGAACGCGATCGAGAAGATCGCCCTGCAGATCTCGCTGGAGGGCACGCCCTATGCGCAGGCGGTCATGATGGCCGAGGAAGGCGCCATGGTGATCGGCGTCGAGAGCCAGCAGGCGAACGATCTCGCCGCACGCGCCTATGCCAACCGCAACACTCCCATTCCCCTTCCCGCCGTACCGGTGCAGGCAGCGGCTCCCGTCACCGTCGCGCTGACGGCTGCCCCGGCTCCGGCAGCCCCGGCTACAGCAGCTCTGGCTCCGGCGACACCGTCGCCCGCATACGCCGGCGGCGCAGCGGCGCTCGTCGAGGAATCGTCCGACATGGATCCAGCCATGTCGGCTGATGGGATTCCCGCGATCGTCGCCGATCCTGCGGCGCACGCGCCTGTCGCCGCCCTCCCGCTTCCTCCCGTCCCCATCGCGGCCCCGATCGCGGCTCCGGCGATCATCCGTAGTCCGGTGGCTCCCGTGGCCGAGCCGCTGCTCGAGCATGTCGTCCACATGAGCAAGGTCGTCGACGTCATGCCCTGGATCGCCCAGAGCTCGCGGGCATACCTGTTCGACTTCGAGATTCCCGTGGTCGCATGGGAAGACGGACGAATCCATCCGCGCATCCCCAAGAAGATCCGCTACCAGTACAACCTGCCCGATCTTCATGCGGTCCTGTACGCGCTGGCGACCGACACCGTGACGAACCTCGTGGGACCCACGGCCTGCGGCAAGACCGAGCTCGTCAAGCAGATCGGCGTCGCCGTCAACATGCCGGTGACGCTGGTTCCCATGGACGCGGGCATCAGCCGCAACCAGCTGATCGGCCAGCGCGGGATCATGGCCACGCCGAACGGCCCTCAGGACGTATGGCGCGACGGCATCATCGCGCGTGCGCTTCAGGAGCCGGGAATCATCCTGTTCGACGAGGTCGACCGCGGCGCCGCCGACATCCACTACGCTATCCATTCGGTCTACACCGGCGAGGGCCTGACGCTGCTCGACGATGGCGGCCGCATCCAGCCGATGCACCCAATGAACCGCGTCTTCACGACGTCGAACACCAAGGGTCGCGGCAGCATGGACGGGCTGTATCAGGCCAGCGAGGAGATGACCGAGGCTACGCGTCGACGTCTCACGCAGTGGGTCGAGATGGACTATCAGAGCAAGGAGGAGGACGAGGCCGTCCTCGAGGAGAACTTCGACGGCATCGACGAGTTCGCCGTGGACTGCATCACCCATATCGCCGCAACGATCCGCGAGGAGTACAAGGGCGCGAAGATGTCCCAGAGCTGCTCGATCACGGACCAGATCGAGACGGCGCGCCGCTACGTCTTCATAACGCGCAACATCAAGGACGAGGCCATGCGCAAGCTGGTGCTGGCCGACTGCGTCCGAATGATCATCAGCAACCGGGCCAACGAGGCCGACAAGTTGCTGATCGAGTCGACCGCCGCGACCAAGATCGGCGTGGACATCGTCAATCACGGGACTCCGTTCCTCGAACCGACAGCCGCTACGGCTCTGGCCGCCTGACGCCGGCCGTCGCGAGCACACCAGAAACAGCAGGAGCGTCTCATGGGCATGATAACCGTCGTCCAGAAGGGCCGTCGACAGGTGGTGACCGACACCTTCGGCCGCCCGTTCATGGACGTGCCGGTGGCGGAGCGCCGGCGCTGCATCACCGGCCATCACCTCCGGCACGTGATCGAGGGCATCGTCCGCGGCATCACGGCCAAGGAGATCGCGCACTACTACGGCGGATCCGGAGCAGCTACCACGGAGCACATGATGCTGCTGCCCCGGCTGCCGCAGAACTGGCTCTTCACCGTGCGCGAGCAGTATACGGTGCTGGGCTATGCGGTGCACGAGATCTGCCATCAGCTCTATACCGAGTTCGGGATCATGGAGAGGATCTTTCCCGGACTGAACGAGCCACACTTCAAGCCGACGAATCCACAGAAGCACCTCAAGGCGTTCTGGAACGCCGTCGAGGACTACCGGATCGAGAAGATCTGCCGCACCCTCTTTCCAGGCTTCCCCAACTATATCGACGTGACGAGGGACCACTCGGCACGCAAGTTCCTCCAGCGGGTGGAGAACGGCGAGTACACGGCCGCGAACCTGTCGAATCCGTTCTTCCTGGGCGCGGTCGCGGTCACCTGGAACGGCGCGGAACTCAACCGCTACCGTACGCAGGCACCGTCGTTGGCACTGGAGGCGATCAATCCGAAGCTGCGCGACTGGGTGATGAGCTGGTCACCGGACCTCGCGAAGGTCTCCATCGTGATGGACTCGCTCGATCTCGCGCAGCAGATGGTCGACGATCTGTACAAGCAGATGGAGGATCGTTCAGCTCCGCAGCCGCCGCCGGAAAACGACGAGCCACAGCAGAACGAAGATTCGCAACCCGACGATCAGAACGACGACCAGTCCGACGATCAGTCCGACGACCGTCAGGACAACGACCAGCAGTCGGATGACCAGCAGTCGGATGACCAGCAGTCGGATGACCGGCAGTCGGATGACCAGCAGTCGGATGACCGGCAGTCGGATGACCAGCAGTCGGATGACCAGCAGTCGGATGGGCAGAATCAGGACGCTCCCAGCGACGACGAAGGCGACATTCCGGGCACCACCAGCGCGGATGACGATCGCGCCGGCGAAACCGGCACCGGACCGGTCGACGACGATGCGAGGCCGGAAGACGCGGACAAGCAGGCCGACCCGGACGCCGACGACACGACGGAAGACGGCAGGGATCTCAAGGACGGCGACGCGCCTGAAACCGGTAACGACGAAGATCACGGCGACGAAGAGCGCCCCAATGCCGCAGAAGACGATACCAGTGGCGCGACCGGCCCCGAGACGGATGGCAAGGGTGACGACGAGACCGACGGAAAACAGGATCAGGCGACGACCGGCGAGGATGCGGAAGACACCGATGACGGTGCGAAGGCGGATTCCGGGGACGAGGTCGACGACGAACCGGCCGAACGCAATGACGAACCGGCCGAGCACCATGACCAGGACGGTGACGACCAGGCTGGCGAAGATCAGCCCGCAGACGGCAATGAAGCAGAAGACGACGACGGGGACGACTCGGCAGAAGATCGTGATCAGCAGGCCGATGGTCCCGGATCCGACGATGCACAGACGGGTCCGGCCACCGGAGAGCTCGACGACGCCGTAGGTGACGACGCCGCTCCAGGCGGCCAGGACGATCCGGAATCTCAGAAGCCGGACATCTCGTCGCAGGGCGGTACGGACCCGTCGCCCGCGACCGACGACACGCAGGACGCCGGCAAGGGGAATGATGCTGACGGGAATACGACCGACGATGCGGAGGCCGCTCCGACACCTTCCCAGGGAGGCAGTGGGGCGGGTGGAAAGCAGGCGCCGACGTCGACCGACGTCGAGTCGTCGGAGGACGGCCAGGCCACCGCAGGCGGTGCCGGAACCGGCGCACCTGACGGCACCTTCCAGCCGGAGGAGCCCGAAGACCTCAGCAAGAGGGATCTGGACTTCGACGACGGTGACGGCAACGGCGACGAGGGAAACCAGAAGCCCCAGCGTCCCGGACTCGACCTTGAGAAGGACGACGACGAGGGCGACCCCGAAGCCGCAGATCTCGACATCGACGATATCCGGAAGGCGCTGGACAAGGTCGAAGACCCCGAGGCGGAAGATGCAGCTACCGTCAGCCCCGAGGACATCGGTCAGTCTCAGGATCCCAAGGAGGAAACCGACCAGCAGCGCAACCTGCGCCGCGATGCGGTAACGAAGGCAGGTGCTGAGCGCTATGCCGCGCTGAGGGCGTCTCTCGGCGGACCGGCGATGAGGTCGGCCGGGATCGTCCGGCGGATGCTGCAGTCGCGCAGCACGACCCGGATAGCGCGTGGTCGGGAAGAGGGTGATCTCGACTTCGAGCGGGTGGTCGGGATGGCTCTCGGCGATAGTTCGATCTACCGCCAGATGACCAGAAAGATCCAGGTCAACACGGCGATCTCGCTGCTGCTCGACAACTCCTACTCGATGGACGGTCACGCGCTCGCCGTCTGCCAGCAGACCGCGATCGTCCTCGACCAGTCGGTGACGGGCACAAGGACGGCTATCGAGATCACGGGCTTCACGAGCGAGTTCCTGACCGGCAAGGTCCGCCTGTACCAGTATCGGACCTTCGAGCAGAAGGGGAACGCGGCCGCCGCCTCCCTCGGGAACATGACCAAGGTGCAGAAGGGCGGGACTCCCGTCGCCGTACCGATCTACGACGCCGTCAGGCGCCTCACGCCCCGACCCGAGGAGCGCAAGCTCATGATCATCGTGTCCGACGGCGAGGCCGAGGATCCGTCGCAGTCGGCCGATGCGTATGCGATCGCGGAATCCATGGGGATCACCGTGGTCGGAATATCGATCGGCTCGCCCAAGAACCTGACCGCGATGCGCCAGTGGTGCAGGATCGCGCACGGGATCGCCGACATCGAGGAGCTTCCACAGGCCCTCACCCAGATCGTCCAGGAGATACTCAGATGAAGATAGTGCACTTCATGACCATCGACGTGGGCACCGGTCCGGTCTCGCTCGTCGAGATCAGGACCGGCACCGAGCACGCCATGCTTCGGATCGTGCACAACGCCGTGTTCGACGCAGTGCGCACGGTCGATCCCGAGACGACAAAGACCTACGTCGCCGGAATCCGGGGCGCGCGCTACATGCAGGATGTTGTCGCGCCTGCGCACGAGGCCCGCATCGGCGACGAGATCGCCCGGTGGATCGCGCGGTTCGGCACCACCACGTTCTGCATACGCTGGGAGCAGGGGAGGTTCGGCAAGGTTCTCTCCAGCCGCGCCGAGATGGAGCAGTACGATGCCGCGAATGCGGGGCTGACCGCGCCCGCGGTACCACGACGCAGTCAGAGGATCATGGCATGAGCCGCGGTCCGGACAACAGGGAAGAATAGCCGATGTGGATGGTACTGCACGTCGACGAGGCGGTATACACCGAATACGACCAGCTTCTCCATGCCAGGGTCAGCGTCGTCGATCGAAGCGGCCGGTGCGTGATGCGCCCCCGCAGGATAGACGCGCTGGCCGCGGAGGGCATCGTTCCGCCCATCGCGAGCGATCGCGCGACGCCGATAACCTTCGACTTCCTTTCCGAGGTGTGTCGCGACCATGCGCCCGCGATCCATGCCCGCTACGTCGCGCCCCTTGCCCGATATCCCGCGATGAGGGGAGACAGCGAGGAGGTGGAGAAGGCAGGAGTGCTGAGCGAGCTTCGCTTTCCCCTGAAGGTCGCACGGTCGGAGCGGATATTCGCCTGATGCGATAGCCCTTGGCCTATCAGTCCGGTCCATCCTATAATGACCGCATGGCTAAAAAACCCTCCGCGCCGGCCAAGAAGGCCTTCCAGCACAAAGATGGCATGGGGTCGCTGTTCTACGACGCGCCCGGTGCTCCCACCATGAGCGGCAGCTTCAGTCTGGGAGGCGTCACGTACGACG
>Ga0268350_1000046_pt1 | contig 11452 bp, 15 predicted proteins | sample G5R3_MAIN_18SEP2_FD_189920 | JGI IMG/M metagenome (GOLD analysis project Ga0268350, IMG submission 189920) | Phyllosphere microbial comminities from switchgrass, GLBRC, Michigan, United States - G5R3_MAIN_18SEP2017_LD1 | ecosystem: Host-associated > Plants > Phyllosphere > Phylloplane/Leaf... | reverse complement strand
GCCCCTTCTCCACGATCATGCCATAGCGGTAGCGCTGGCCGTATCGGGACACCGAGACGATCGGGCCGATCAGCGGCGGTACGATCTGCGCTGCATGCGTGTGTCCGGCCAGGGTGAGTGCGATGCCCGAAGGCACTGACGGGAACACGTCGGGATTGTGCGAGACCAGAACCACAGGACGCCCGGAGGAAGCCGAAATCGCACGCGACGCCGTGCCGATGTCGGATTCCCCGCACCACAGGTCGTCGAGACCCGCGATCCGGACAGGGCCGGCCTGGACGGACCGGTTGACCAGCGGAACGACCCTTGCAGACGACAGGGCAGCCGACATGACCGCGGTCGTGTTCTGCGGTTCCTGGCAGTCGTGGTTCCCGATCACGGCATAGGTCCCGTACCTGCTGCGCAGACCTGCGAACGGCGCCACCGCCTCGGCGAACGAGACGTCGCCGCTCCGGTGCGACGTGGCCACGTAGTCGCCTCCGAGGAGCACGATGTCGGCGGACAGCGCGTTGACCGCGCCGACGACCCGTCGGAGGCGCCCCGTATCGACCGACGAGACCAGCGCGTCCTGGTTGACGTGCGTGTCGCTCACGAACGCGATGGAGACGGGTGACCGAATGCCGGCCACCGGCACGAGGTAGCGCGCGATCACGGGATCGGCGTGGGCCTCCCTCCAGGCGACCCAGGAGACCGCGACGCCGACGGCGAGCACGAGCCCGATAATGCCTAGCGTCCACCGTTCCCACGGCCTTATGGTCCACACGATCTTCAAGCCACGCTCCCCGCGGTCCATGCAGGGTCGAGGATACATTCAAGCAGGAGGAATTACGAGATGCAGGCCACCACCAATGGCGGACGCACCCGGGACACGGCGGCATGGCTGCTGAAGAACGTCCAGGCCCGCCAGATCCAGTCCTTCGCCTATCCGACCGGTTCGGGCGGCCAGAGGATCGCCGCTGCGGCCGTCAGACAGTGGCAGGAGACCAACCCTGACGGAATCGCCATCGTGATCGCGTATGTCGGTCAGCTGGCGGAGCAGTGGGAAGGCTCCGGCATCGCGGCGGTCACGCGGATGCGGGCCTCGCGCGAACTCAGGCAGCACGGCACCGTGCTGGGCCATGCCCCCGAGAGGATCGGCTTCGTCATCCTCGACGGCCCCGCCTTCGACCCCGGCAAGCATATGGCGTCGATCCTCGATAAGCTGTCCGGCGCGACGGTCCTGCGCATGGAACCAGGCGGAATCGATCCGACGGCACGATAGCCCCTCGCGCGATCCATCCTGAAATCCTACAACGACAGGATGCGACACTGGCTGAAGGACGGACCGCTGCGCTCGGTGCTGCGGAACGCGGGATATCTCGGATCGACGAAGATCATAGGCGCCGTCTTCGGCGTCGTCGCCCTGTCGTGCGCGGGGCGCGCGCTCGGTCCCGAGATGTTCGGCATCCTGACCCTCATCCACACCTATGCACTCGGCGCCAACGCGCTGACGAACTTCCAGAGCTGGCAGGTGGTGATACGCTACGGCGCACCGGCTCTCGCACGAGGCGACGAGGATACCGCCGGCGCGGCGATCTCGCTGTCCCTGGGGCTCGACATCGCAAGCGGACTGGTCGGCATGGTGGCGGGGATGCTGCTTCTTCCGCTGCTCGCCGCGCGGTTCGGCATCTCCGGCGACTGGGTGTGGGCGGCGATCGCCTACTGCACCATCGTGCCGAGCATGGCCTCGGCGACTCCGACGGGCGTCCTGCGCCTGCTCGACCGGTTCGACCTCATAGCCCTGCAGCAGCCCGCGACGCCGATCGTCCGCTGCGCGCTGGCCGTGATCGCGCTCTGGTCGGGCCTCGGCCTCCCCGGGTTCGTCGTCGCATGGTACGTGGCGGACCTCGTCGGCGACGCGATGCTATGGGTGCTGGCTCTGCGCGAGCTCTCGAGGCGCGACATGCTCCGGCACGTCCGTCCCGGACTGCGGATGCCTGCCGCCCAGCTGCCGGGCTCGTGGCACTTCGTCTGGACGACGAACATGTCGACCTCGCTCGGCGCAGGATGGGGGCCGGTCGGCAACCTGATGATCGGCGCGATCCTCGGACCGGCGGCGGCGGGCGTCTACAAGGTCGCATCCACTCTGCTGGACGCGGCGGGAAAGCCCGCCGACATGCTGTCCAAGGGATTCTACCCCGAGATCATGCGTCTCGATCCGCATGGCCCCGAGCCATGGCGTCTGGCGCTACGCTCCGGGGCCATCTCGGGAGCCGTCGGCATCGCGCTAGGTCTCGTCGTGGTGCTGGCGGCCGAGCATATCATCGACGGGATATTCGGTCACCGCTACCTGCCGGCCGCAGGCATCCTCAGCGTCATGACCCTCGCCCTCGCCATCTCGATGGCTACCTTCCCCTTCCAGTCGCTCCTCTACATGGCGGGACGGCAGACGGACGCACTCGCCGCACAGGCAGTGGCGACGGGGATCTACCTGGTGACTCTGGCGGCGCTATGCGTGACGTTCGGCCTCGTGGGCGCGGCGATCGCCTACGTGGTCGGAAACGTGGCGGTATCCGTCCTGATGGGGCTGTACGTGCATGTCGCCCATTCGAGGCTGCGGGGAAGGAGCACGATCGAAACCGCCGCTGCCTGAGAACCGACGACAAGGAAAAGGAACGAGGGCATGTTCGACATCGACACCGCGATCGACTCCCTGACGGCCGAGGAGGCCAGGGCGGCGCTGAAGCGCATCCTGCACGCTCAGGTCACACCTGCATTCGGAGCCCTTCCCAAGCGCGAGGGAGATCTCGCGATGTTCTGCGAGATGAGCGCGCTCGGCATCGTCCCCGCAGGAGCATCCCTGTACGACATCGTGACGGGCCTGCGGATCACGCGCGCCAAGGCCTCCCAGCTGATCTTCGACCGGGAGGTCCGCCGGGGGTCGACCTCCGCGGATCTCGACGCGCTCGCGGTCGAGGCGATCGCCGGCGCGCGCTTCGTCAAGGACGGAGAGTTCTTCCTGATCGAGGAGGAGAACCCGCTCCTGCATGCGCACATCAAGGAACGGCTAAAGCGCCTTCGGCATCTGACCGACACGTCGTTCAACAGCGCGCTCGTCCGCATGACGCTGCCTGCCGCCACCGCGCTCATAGTCGATCTCATTCCGGCCGACCGCCGCGAGGTCGTGAAAGACGCGCTGGTGGCCGCCGGCGCTCCCGACCGCAGCGTAGGGCATGTGGTGGGCACCGCGCTGAAGAAGCTCGGCGGCAAGGCCACCGACGCCGCGTCGGACGTGGCGACCGAGGGGCTGAAGGGCTATCTCACGCCTATCCTGATGGGCGCCCCCGCCGCGATCGCCTCGGCCTGGCCCGCCATCTTCTGAACCATTCAACGAGGACACCATCATGGGACGACAGGTAAGACGCGTTCCTGCCGATTTCGCATGGCCGCTCGACGTGCCGTACGAGGGGTTCCTGCTCCCCGACCATCTGCAGCCGATACGGTGCCCGACGTGCGACGGCGACACGATGTCGCCGGAAGGTCGCGGAATGTACCGTCGGTGGTGGGGCTACGCACCGTTCTCGCCGGAGCAGACCGGATCGGTGCCGTTCACCGCCGAGGACCCCGAGATCCTGGAGTATGCACGCGCCAAGATCATGGACAGCCGGGCGTTCTACGACGCCCATCTGGGGTCGACGGGCGACGAGACCGCCAGGCGGGAGGCGGCCCGCCTGTGCGGCATCTGGAACGGCATGTGGCAGCACCACCTGAGCCAGGACGACGTCGACGCGCTGATCGCCGCCGACCACCTCGAGGAGCTGACCCACCGCTACTGCTACGATGCACGCAGCTGGGTGCCGCTGGACCGGCCGACGCCGACGCAGCGGGAGGTCAACCTATGGACGCTGAACCTCGGGAAGGGCTATCCGCTGAGCGTTCCCGGCTACGACATCCAGAAGGCGGAGGCGGCGCGTCGCGGCGTGCCCCTGGAATGCGCCGCATGCGCCGGACAGGGCGAGACGTTCCGCGACGCCGAGCACCGTCGCGCCTTCGACGAGTGGGAGCCCGTGGAGCCCCCGACCGGCGATGCCTGGCAGATGTGGGAGACCGTATCGGAAGGCTCGCCCATCACGCCGCCCTGCGCCACCCCCGAGGCGCTGGCCCGGCTGCTCGCGCACGAGGACAGGGTGCGCGATGACGGCATCGGATACGACGGCTGGCTGGCATTCATCGTGGGAAAAGGGTGGAGCCCGACGGGAATGGGCAGTGCCGAGGGAATCGTTCCCGGACACGCCGCCATAGTACAGGACGCATAGGAGACGCACATGACCATCACGCGACGCACGGACGACGTGCTGCTCGATGTCGCCGGCAGCGCGAACGGCAGGCTGCGCGACCTCCTGGGCATCGATCAGTGGACGAGCGCGCGCGTCCTCGTACGGCTCTTCCTGGCGCTCGTCGTCGCATCGCAGATCGCCATGGTGTTCGAGCGCGGCTTCGCCTGGGGCAACATGCTGATCCTCGGTACATGGATATGGCACTATGCGGTCGCCGCGAGCGGCATCGAGCGGTATGCCAGATCTCCGCACGGCAGCAGCATCGCCCGCGTGACGGAGCGTCCCTACCGCAGCATGTATACCTTCATCTACGCGGCTCTCGCGCTGGTCGTCGGCATGGTCGGCATGCACGCGTCCGGCCTGCTCATGCTAGCCGGCTGGGCGGCCATGATAGGCGCCCACTACGTCAAGGCGGCGGAGATGCCGCCCGCCGCCCGGCGCTCGGTCCGGACGGCGCTCGCATTCCAGAAAGGATAGACCATGCATGATCATATCGAGGAGGGACCGGACGTGTCCCAGGCAGCACGCCCGCTTCGCGACGACATCGTCCGCGTCGCGCGATCGACGTCGCAGGCCGGAATGACGCTGGACGGCGACGAGGTGTGCACGCTCTCAGCCCTCCTGCGTCGCATGCCCGCTTCCGCATCGGCCATCGTGTCCGATGTCCACCGTGTGGCCGGATCGTCGAAGCAGTCCGGCATGACGCTCGAGGACGACGAGGTGCAGGCGCTGGCCGCCATTCTGGCCGACGCATAGCCGTCCGGCCCCATTCCACTACGGAGAGACACAGATGCCAGGAATCCTCACGTTCGTCGTCGACGACCGTCTGAAGGCGATCGTCGCGCACGCACGGAACGCCCCCGCCCGCAAGCCCACCTACGCCGACCTCTACGACCCCGACCTGAGGCTCGACGGCAAGGCGCCTGCCGACGACGTGTTCCCGACCTCCGACGAGATCGACGAGTTGCGGATCCCACACGGCCTCTGGCTGGTGAAGGACCGTGGCGTCTACCTGATGAGCCCGGGCAGCCCGCACCTTCCGGACAGGGAAGGCTCGGATTCGAGCCTGGTCGCCTATGCGCGCGAGGCCGATCCCGCCGACGAGGACTGCTACGACGCGGCGCGCTCCATCATGGGCGGCGACGACGGCTGCGACCGTATCGACCTCGAGTTCTTCGAGCAGGCGATCGCACAGGGCATGGGCACGGTGCTGATCCAGGTCGGCGAGACCAGCCTCTCGCTGTTCGCCAACGTCTGATCCGATATCCCCGAGGAACATCAATATGGAATACGTCAAGGACGCGCGGTACCGGGTGGTCCGCGAGGGCGCCCATCTCACGGGCATGCAGCCAGTCGGACGCGGCGTGCGCCAGGGCTGGCGACATGAACTGGCCGTAGGCACGGTGCTCACCTACGCCGGCCGGTCGATGACCAGCGGCGACGGCGTGCCGATCGACAGGTGGCTGGACGAGAACGGCAAGTGGCTCGCCGACGACTGCCAGCTGCTGCCCAACGCGCCGGGCTGCACCATCTGGACACAGCGCCCCGATCCCTCGCTGCTCGAGCCGGTGACGTAGGACATGGGCCACGACTGCCGTCCCCGACGGGACTGCGACGCACGACCGGTACCGACCAAGGCCTATCTGCCCACGGAGCCCCTGCCATGCTAACTCCCGCATTCCTGCGCGGTCTCGACCGGCTCGACCGAACCGGTCTCGAGGATCTGCGCCGCGAGCTCGTCCGCCGGCAGGAGGCCGCACGCGTGCGGTTCGGACGGTCCCGCTCCGTCAGGGACGGCGAGAGCTACCGACGGCGCGGCCATGAACTTGGCGAGGTACGATCGCGCCTGCGCCAGATCGATGCGAAGGGAGAATAGCTATGCGGCTGTCGATAGAACGTCGAGGCGTCCGCATATGGCTGAGCGCTCCCGATGGCGTGACGACATCCCTCGTCATGACGGATGCCCTGGGGCTCGCCGACATGGTCGAGCGCATGGACGCCGAACAGGCACATTCGGATCTCCGCATCCAGAACGTCGGAGTGATGCGCCAGCCCTCCGGATCGCGCGTCACTCTCCATGACGGCGATGCCGCAAGCGTCTGCCGCATCTCGGACTTCGACGTCGGCATGCTGGGACGCATGCTCCGGCTCGCCGCGACCACGCGCCTTTTCGCCGGTTCGATCGGGACCGTCGACGACAATGCCCTGCCGCCATCCGCTGCGGAGCCGTCAGCACGCCAACCGCTCGACGTGGACCCCGTTCCGCTGCCGACCACGACGCCGGCACCGCGCTTCGCAGGAGGCGGAAGTCTGTCGGGATTCGATCTGGATCGACGACGCCGCTACAAGCAGCAGGAGCCCTGCCAGCCGAACAAGGGCTGGAACCGGAGCGCCCCCGACCTGCCGACATTCACGTGGCAGCCGCCGCTGAGCCTGGAGATCGACGTCGTCGACGCGATGCCGGCAGGAATGTTCGCCGCGATGCGGGCCCTGTGGCACCGCTTCGAGGAGGGGCGCTGGATCGGCGTCGAATGGGTGCGCAACTACGCCGGGGCGGAAGTATGGCGCACGACCAGGCGCGACCGCCCGGTCACCAACCGGGAGGAGATCGCTCTGGCGACCATGGACGAGATGGAACGCCACGGCATGCTGGACGACGGCGGACCCGGCCTGCGGCTCGCCTCGCAGGTGGCCTACGATCTCTGGAGAGCGACGAAGCTGGCCGGCGGAATGGACCACCGGGACGAACGGATGTCGTCGCCCGTCGAGGTCCCCGTCGGCTACGCCGCTCCCGGAATGGAGGCGATCGCCGATCTGGACACGTGCATAGTCTCGTTCGACAGGGGACGGGCCACGATCCACCCCTATGCGATCACCGACGAGGCCGTAGGCACCAGGCTCGCCTCGGACCTCGCGGACATGGGCATCGACGACTGGCGCAAGGCGGAGATCGCGACCAGGATCGGCGACTGGCTCTATCCCGAGCGACACTCCTACTACGGCAACACCCTGCACAGCCGGATCGGCAGAGGCCCGGAACATGTACCGCCTCAGCATGCGGCGATGGGACCTCTCGGCTGGGATCCGCACTTCCTGGCTCTGACCGCACTGCCGCAGTGGCGGGACCGGGCTCTGCGACGATACCGTGCCGCACGGACCGCGCCGGCGATACCGGTCGCAATGCCAGACGTGAGGGCTCCCGACGGCTGGAAGGACGATCCGCTTCTCAAGGAAGGGGCGGAGAAGAGATACAGGCAGATACTGGGGCGACGACGCACCAAGGAGACGACATGAGCAGGAACGCCGCGGCCCGTCCGCTGTGGATACACCGGGCGGTGATCAGTCGCGGGACGATCCGCGACTGGTGCATCGAGGCCGGCATCAGGAAGGTGATACCCTTCGACCAGCAGCACTTCACGCAGGCGACGGTGCGCATGCCGGTGGAGTGGGGCGACCTGATGCTCGACCCGAACGAGCTGGTGATCCCGGCAGGCCACAAGCCGACGCAGATCTTCGCCTACACGATAAAGGCGCTGACCTTCGACCATCCCGCCATTCGTGCACGCCACGCCTGGCTGCGCGAGCGGTTTCCCGACATGGACCATGCCGAGGTCATGCGTCCGCACGTCAGCCTCTACAAGGGCGGGCGCATGCCCAGGACCGAGTTCCAGGGCGAGATCGTCCTGGGCCCCGAGATCGCCGAGGAGTTCGTCGCCGGCAACGCGCTCGGCATCAAGCACGTCCGGACCGACGACGACCTTCCCAGGCCATAGGGCTCGACAGACACTGCCCGCTCAGAAGGCGAACGAGCCGAGGTAGAGACAGCCGTCCGCGACCAGCTTGGCGGCGAAGACCGCCGCAGCGGATCCGGCTGCGAACGCCGCGACGACAAGGCCGCTCTGGCCTGCATGCTTGATGGTGGTCATGTGGCATCCTCTCCATAAGGAGCCGGAGGCCACGTTACCCGGGGTCCCCCGGCGAAGACGACCATACTCCCATCCGGGCCTGCCCGCAACACGACAGACGGAGGAGACACCAATGAGGAAGTTCGACCTCCTGGACATCAGGCGCATCTATCACGAGCCCTCGGTGCCGGGAACGCGGCGCGGCGCCGAGATCCTCGCGCGCTTTCCGGACGCGGAGCGGATCGAGGTACCCTCGCACTGGAACATCCCCGAACTCCACGGCAACGCAGGATCGGTACGGGACTGGCTGCGGATCAAGCGGGAGGTGCTCGTGCTCGGCGTCAAGAAGGGCATGGAGGTGCGCCCCAACGGACGTTCGGCCGACTTCATCGCGCCCTCCACGTCCAACGGCTGCGCCATGGCCTGCGCCTACTGCTACGTGCCCCGCCGCAAGGGCTTCGCCAACCCGATTACCGCGTTCGTCAACGTCGAGAAGGTAATCGCCTCGATCGCCCGGCATGCGGAACGTCTGGGCCCGAAGACCGTACCCAACCAGGTGGACCCCACGCAGTGGGTGTACGACCTCGGAGAGAACGGCGACCTGTCCGTGGACGCGCTGATATCCGACAACGTGCGCGACCTGGTCGCGGGCTTTCGTGACATCTCCGGCGCCAAGGCGTCGTTCGCCACCAAGCACGTCAATCCGGACGTGCTGGACTACGATCCGCAAGGGGCGACCCGCATCCGCATGTCGCTCATGCCGCCCGACATAGCCCGCGTGGTCGACGTCCGCACGACGCCGATCTCTCGACGCATCGCCTTCATGAACGACCTGCACCGTGCCGGCTACGAGGTGCAGGCCAACCTGTCACCCGTCATCGTGCGCGAGGGGTGGACCGCGGAATGGCGCGAGCTTCTCCGACGGCTGGGCGACGAGCTCGAACCCGCAGTGCGCGACGGCATGGGCGCGGAAATCATCATGCTGACCCACAACGCGGCGCTGCACGAGGTGAATCTCGGCTGGCACCCGAAGGCAGAAGACCTGCTCTGGACTCCGGGCATGCAGGAAGACAAGGTCTCGCAGAATGGCCAGCCGAACATACGCTACCGCTCAGGTGCAAAGCGCGTGATGCTCGATCGCCTGCTCTCGATCATCGCCGCCGAGGCGCCCTGGATGCGCATACGATACGCCTTCTAGAACGGCCTGCCGCCATGTCCCGCATGGTGGCAGGCCATGTCGCGCACCAAGGGGCGCTCTCATTTTGTCGACAGCATCGAAAAGCGGACTGCTCCCGAACGATGGGATACGCTACGAACCATGGAAAGGATGAAAAATGGCCTCGCTGACAGCCTATCTCGACGCGCACCCGGTACTGTGGGTGCTCCTCGGACTTTTCGTACTGGTGACCGTGCTCAGGATCGTGGCGAAGCTCGCATGCCTGGCGGTACTCCTCATCATCGGCCTGGCCGTAGTAGCGACCGTGGCAGGCATCCTCGGACGCATCGTCTGATCAGCACTTCCCCGCGGAAGGATCCGTCTTCAGGGCATCGACGACCTCTCGGATCAGATCCGGCGTGATCGCGAGGGAGGGGCCCTTGTTCGCCTTGATGCGGCAGGCAAGGGCCGCCTGGACGGCGACGCGCTGCTGCGGAGGCACCTTGGCCAGCACGTCCTCGACGGGCCGGTCGACGCGCGCCGCCGAAACCGCCTTCTTCGGCTGCTTCGGGGCGGACGCGGACCGGTCGCTCTGGCCGCAGCCCGCCATCAGCAGCGCGGACAGGATGAGTACGTTCCTCTGCATGGGATCCCTTTCCATGGCGGAGTGATAGGACGGACGGCGCAAATCCGCCAGAGTGTCGAACCGACGGTCATGGGACAGCCAGCGTGACTTGTTGTCGATCCGTAAATAGCCTATGAACCATCCTGAAACTTTCCGCCTGTTGGGGCCGGCGGATCAGCAGGATATGTCCGTCTTGGGAAAGTCTCTCCTTCTCGCCGCTATCGGCACGGCTGCGCTGATGTCGACGGGCACGGCATGGGCCCAGTCCGGCGACATCGTCATCATGCGCAAGGCGATGGGGTCGAGGCCCGCGGCCACCGCTCCGGTGACCACGCCCGCACCGACGCCGTCTCCGACTCCTGCCCCCGCTCCGACGCCCGCCCCGCTTGCGCCCGCCGACTGGACTGTCGGCGAATGGACAGACGTAGGCGGCCCCGCATGCACCGCCGATGCGCCCCAGCGACGCACGGTAGCCTGTCAGGCAGACGGCCGTACGGTGGATGCATCCAGATGCACGGGTACCGCACCCGAGGCAGACCGGACGTCTCCGCGCTATGACGCCTGCTCCTATGCCTGGAAGCCGGGCGAGTGGTCGTCCTACTCCTCGACATGCTCGGCCGACGCCGTACGGACGCGCAGCGCCGAGTGCCTGCGCGAGGGGCAGACCAGGGTCGCCGAGGCACGCTGCAGCGACGTGACGAAGCCCGAGACCGTCGAGCACGCCGCGATCTACACGGGGTGCTCCCACTCGTGGAAGACCGGCGACTTCCTCGATCCCGGAGCGTCCTGCACGGCTCAGGAGACCCAGACGAGGCCGGTGACGTGCGTGCGCGACATCGACGCGACGATCGCCGACGACGCGGCATGCTCCGGCCAGCAGCGGCCCGACGCGACCCGCAGGGTAGCCGACTATGCCGCCTGTCAGCCATACTGGGACCCGGCGACGGCGTGGAGCGCATGGAGCAGCACCTGCTCGAACTCCGCCACCAGGACGCGCCAGATCGGCTGCTTCCGCTACGAGACGGAATGCGACCCTGCGTCCGGCGTCTGGGTCATGGTGCCCAACGCCGAGCATGGCTGCTACAGGAAGATCGACGACGCGGAATGCCGGTCCTATCCGACAGCCACCCGCGAAGGTCATTCGCCCGAGACGGACTCGACCGAGACAGCCGCCAACCTCACGAGCTGCGGATACGTCGCGACCGAGACGGCCTGGGGATCGTGCAGCTACGTCACCCGTCCCGGAGAGAACCGCACCCTGTATTCGACGCGTACGGTAACCTGTACGCGCTCCGACGACGCCACGGTGGACGCAGCCCTCTGCAGCCGCGACGCAGTGGAGTACCGCACCTGCACGGCGGATGGGGCACAATACGATCGCAACGGCATCAGGGGAGTGGTCGTCCCCTACAGGATCGGTTCGGAAGAGGCGGTCGTAGCCCTGAACGGC
>Ga0268350_1000045_pt1 | contig 11580 bp, 14 predicted proteins | sample G5R3_MAIN_18SEP2_FD_189920 | JGI IMG/M metagenome (GOLD analysis project Ga0268350, IMG submission 189920) | Phyllosphere microbial comminities from switchgrass, GLBRC, Michigan, United States - G5R3_MAIN_18SEP2017_LD1 | ecosystem: Host-associated > Plants > Phyllosphere > Phylloplane/Leaf... | reverse complement strand
AGAGGCGTCCATCGCCGTCGACCTCCCGGTGATTACCGACGTAGAGGGTCGTCATCACTCGATCCGGGCGCTCGCGCGCATGATGCGGCAGTCGTCCAAGATCTTCGCCGCGCAGCGGGGAAACCGCCAGGCCATCACCATCACGCAGCAGAACCTCGGCGTCGCCGTGGGTAACGAGACGCTGGAGCGCTTCGACGCCGCAGACATCGTCGAGTTCGTCGACAAGCTGCGACAGGTCGTGGCGACGTGGACCGGAGGACGGCGCTACGAGTACGAAGAGACGAAGCGCATGCTCGCCGCTGCGGAACCCGTGGACATCACGTCGTTCGATGCGCTGGTCACGGAGAGCTTCGAGCCGATCGCCGAGAAGAAGCTCAACGCCCGGCAGAAGATCCTCCGACGCGTCCTCGAGGCGGGAATGTACCCGATCGCGCAGGCCACTGGACAGATGCCGCGCGTCATCGGCATCGGCGTCTCCGACGTCGCACAGGCGTGGACGGACGGCGTCAAGCACGTCTGGTTCAACGAGAACATGTTGAACCTCATCGGCGAGGGGTATCAGGGCTGCACGCGCCTTGCCGGAATCATGCTGCACGAGTTCATGCACGAGGGCCCCGACACGGACACGCACGATCACGACGCCGAGTTCTACAAGCGGCATCACGACGTATCGCTCGACAGCGACGCTATCGGACAGTCCGTGGCCGCCATGATGCGCTACCTCGCCTACGACGCGCGCAAGCGCGGCAAGACGCCCGCCAAGAAGGTCGCGCTGTTCGAGGACATGGAAGCGCGGATCGTCGAGCACGGCGGGACCGGCAGCGCCGACACTGCGGGGATCACCGCACTCGTCGAGGAGAGCGATGGCACCGAGGTGCGACCGGCTCCCGCCGTACAGGCTGCCCGCAGCGTCCGGTCCACCATCGTTCCGCCAGCGCTGCAGGAGCCCGACGCGCCCGCCGTCCATCGCCCTCGTGCTCGGCGTCAGGAGGCGTCGGGACAACCGCTCCTGGACCTGTTCGACCACGCTGCCGCCTGAGGAACCATCATGACCAGACTATACCATGTTCGCCTGAGCGGACCAGACAGCGGGAAGCCCCAGCGAGGAAACGTCGTATGGATGCAGTTCGCGCACCGGGACGAGACGCGCGCCCACGACCTGGGCCGCCTTCTGGCGGAGCGCATCCAGAGACGGACGGGCTTCGAGATCGAGGTCGAGGTAGACTCGCTGGATCTCGTCGAGGCGAGCGAGAGGTTCCTGCTCGCGGCGGCCGACCGCCTGGCGACCGCACCGGACGGTTCAGCTGTACCTCGCCGCCAGACCGTCGAGACCGAGACCGACGCGCCATCCTCGCCGGACCTCGTCGAGGACCTGGATCCGCTCTATGACGACGATGCAAGGATGGAAGAGATCGCAGCCGATGCGGAGGATGCCGCTGTCCATGCATGGGGCCCTCCGTCGTGCCTGCGCCGGCGCGCCAATCCGCATCCCGACGGTACCGGCGAGGCCCGCTACTGGGACACGGTGTTCATGAGCGCGTACGCAAGGGAAAACGGCAAGTAGATGCAGGGCCGAGACGGTCCCATCCGATGATGCTTCCGTTTTCAGGTAAACCATCCTAAAACCATGCTGCGGCCATGGTCGCGCCGGCCAGGATGGAAAGATGATCTCCACGTTCATGACTGAACCGCTCGGACGCGATCGCCCGACGACGGCAAGCCAGCCCCGTCCTGCCGCGCGCATCCGCAAGCGCGACATCATCCACGACACGGTCGCATCGAGGCCGTGGATCGGGCCGGGCACCGCGGCGCTGGGTCTGCTGACATTCCTCGGCGCCGCGCTGTCGGTGTACGGGGGTGCAAACGGCACCAAGGCCTCGGCGGCCACGGCAGACGTACGGCACAACGTCATCGCAGACGCACGGTACGACGCCGTGCGCGATGATGCGAAGCCCGAGCGGCGAAGCGTGGCGGGCCTGGAGGTCCAGCCTCTGCGCATCTACGGCAAGGTGGACGTGGATCTGAAGCCAGCGCTCGAGGCTGCCGGCATCCCGGACGCCCAGGTCGAGCAGTACGTCAAGATCATCTCCCGCGAGGTCTCGCCCGACACGGTCGGACCGGGCGACCACTTCGACGTGGTCCTGCAGCAGAAGCTGGACCACGACGGGCAGCCCAAGATCGGCTCGATCATGTATGCTGGTCTCTACCGGACCGATGGCGTCAACGTGCGTCTCGCCGAATGGCGTCGGGGCAGCAAGCTGACCTGGTTCGACGCGGACGAGGTCGGCCAGACGCATCAGGCCATCCAGCGCCCCGTTCCAGGCGTCGTCTCGTCGAACTACGGCCCCCGAATGCATCCGATCCTCGGGTACACCCGCATGCACAAGGGAATGGACTTCCGCGCCGGGTACGGCACGCCGATCCTCGCGGTGCAGACGGGCTACGTGGAAATCGCCGGGTGGAATTCGGGCGGCTACGGAAACCGCGTCGAGCTCCTGCATGGCGCCGGCATCTCGACGACCTACTCGCACATGAGCGGCGTGGCGGTGCGTCCAGGACAGCTGGTCCAGCAGGGGCAGGTCATCGGATACGTCGGGGCGACCGGCCTCGCCACGGGTCCACATCTCCACTACGAGCTGCACCGCTTCGGACAGGCCATCGACCCGTCGAGCGTGCAGTTCACCGCCACCAGCCAGCTCGCGGGCAACGACCTCGTGGGCTACCGCACCCGGCTGGGGCAGATGCTCTCGCTTCCCTTCGGCCGCTCGCCCGAGCGCCCGTGGATGTCCTGACCGAGGGAACGTAAGCAGAATTCAAGCCAGAGAAAAATCCAGGACGACCTCCCCGTAGCCGCCCGACCGCGGACGGCTACGTGGGGGCCGAAAGCCACCGGGCCGTGGAAAGCCAGTAGATCCCAGACGCATCGTCGTCGCCGCCGAAGGGCGGCATGCAAACCTCCACATCACCACGTGATTGACCATCCCTTCCCTGGGCGGTCGGCACGCGGCCAACGGGATCCGTCGCACCCAAAGACCGACCGTCACGGGAAAACACCATGAACAAGACACCCATTCATCTCGACCGTCTGGCACGTGGCCTGGCTGCCGAAGGCGTAGTGCTGACCAGAGGCCGCCTGCTCGCGGTGGCCGCCGCAGCGTTCGGCTGCAGGAACGTGCACGAGCTCTCGTCGCTCGACGGGGACGGCGGACTCGATCCGCTCGCCCCTGAGGATCTCGGCAGCCAGTACGTGCTCCATGTCGGACAGATGCAGTTCCTGCGGGACCCTTCGGGCTACATCTACGCGGTGCAGCCGGACATGCTGGAGCGTCAGGGGCGCGAGCGGGGGTGGCACGTCGCCCCCTTCGGCGGGGTCGCCTGCACGCAAATCCAGAAGGCGGACGTCGCCACGCCACAGGTGCATGCGCCGACCGGGCATCACGCGCCCGAGGTCCCCTACATGCTGACCGACAGCGGATGCGAGCATGTCGGCGGACGCGAGGACGACTATGCCGCGCTCGGCCGCGACTTCGGCTCGTTCGACAACGACTTCCATCCGCTCGACGCGGAGGAGATGCGCTACGTCGCCGACGACGTGGTCGCAGCCGTCGACGGGAGCGCGGAGGTGCGCATCGGCTACTCGGCGATGTACCGGGGCGTGAAGCATGTCGCTCCTACCGCGGAATTCCGCTACGACGACGGCGAGGACGGAGACGTCGTGAGGCAGTCGTCGGCAAACGCGCTGGCCTGCGCGCACAGCTTCCGGACGCAGGTTCTTCGATCCCTGAAGGAGATCGGGGGAGACGCGATCCTCACCCGGGACAGCGGCGACGTCTATGGAGATCCCGCACACACGGTCATGCTTCTCGTACCGTTCGCGGCCGCGATGTCCTGCGGCAGTCCCGAGGCATGGAAGGCGAAGCTCGCCGATCTGATCAGGATCCAGCCCTCGAGCGAGGAGCGCGCCGACGTGCGCGTCGAGGGAAGCGAGTACGCGGTGGTGCTCGACTACATCGGCGAGGGCGAGGACGGCGACTACGATCCTGCCGATCCCGACGACCAGCCCCTCTACCGGCTGGAGGTGCAGCGCCTGGTCGATGGGGAGTGGGAATATGTCGAGGACACGTCGTACTGCACGCAGATCAACGCCGACATCTCGCCGCTCCGTGCAGAGGCGGCCGCACGCTACCTCCTCGACCGGGTCGAGGTCGACGGAGGGCCGTATCTGAAGCGGCTCTGCGAGGAACTCTCGTGGACCGACATCGCGGCCGTGGAAGCGCACGCGGGCTAGAATGCCTGCGGGCCGGGAGTGCGTCGAGAGCGCATTCCCGGTCCGACCAACGTCACGAGGGAGCAGAGACATGGATAGCGAAGACGCCGTGAGGCGGAACATCACGCACGTGCGCTCGATAGCCATACGAACGCGCAGCCTGTCCGACGCCCGTCGCTTCTACGAGGAGCTTGGCGTGAAGGTCACCCTGCGGGACGGCGTGCTGGACGAGGACTATCTCGAGATGGACCTCGGCGGTGTCGCATTGCTGGTCCGGCCCGAGACGCCCTTCCAGCCCGCTCAGGCGGACATGGACCTCGTCATCGCCGTGGACGAACCCGACGCGCGGATGCGGGCGGCCCTGTCGCTGGTCCTCCCGTACGATCGCCTCGCCGGAATATCGGCCGGAAACGTCGTGCTCAGCGATCCTGACGGAAGGCGGATCCGACTCGTTCCGATCGAACAGGTCACGACGTACCAGCGACCGAGACATTCCCCGACAATGTTGTAGGATGGAAAAGACATGCAAGCAGACAGCACCCCGACAGTCCTCGCCGACATGGCGTCCGACTGCGACGACACCCCAGACCGAAGTCGTCGGTCGGGAGTCCTCGAATGATGGACCCCCATGTACTGGCCGGCCTGGCCACGCTGATCGTTCTCGAGCTGGTGCTCGGCATCGACAATCTCGTGTTCGTCGCGATCCTCGCCAACAAGCTGCCCCCGCACCAGAGGGACAAGGCACGTAACCTGGGCCTCGGTCTGGCGATGGGCATGCGCATCGGCATGCTGGCCCTCGCATCCTGGTTCATGAAGCTGACCAAGCCGTTCGTCGTCGTGCTGGGGCATTCCTTCTCTCTCAGGGACCTGCTGCTCGTCGGCGGCGGGGTCTTCCTGCTGTTCAAGGCGACGAGGGAGATACACCAGCACCTCGAGCAGCCCCACCATACGAAGAACGACGAGGGCCGCCGACCCTCCCTGGCCGCGACGCTGTTCACGATCGTCGTCCTCGACGCCGTGTTCAGTCTCGATGCGATCATCACCGCCGTGGGCATGGTCGAGCATCTCTGGGTCATGGTCGCCGCAGTGATGATCTCGATGACGATCATGATCAAGGCCTCGAAGCCGCTGACGGCGTTCGTCTCCAGACACCCTACGGTAATCATCCTGTGCCTCAGCTTCCTGCTGCTCATAGGATGCAGCCTGGTCGCGGACGGCTTCGGCATCCACTTCCCCAAGGCCTACCTGTATGCTGCGATCGCGTTCTCGCTGATGATCGAGGGGATCAATCAGATAGGCGGACTCAAGAGGCGCCAGGCACTGCTGTCGGTGCCGCTGCGTGACCGAACCGCCGACGCCATCCTGAGTCTGCTGGGTTCGCAGAAGGACCAGACGGCAGGCGAGGAAGCCGACGAGACCGTCGCAGTGCCAATCGAGGCGGGAGGTCTGCGCTCGGACGAGACGAGAATGATCAGGGGCGTCATCTCGCTCGGAACCCTTCAGACGCGCTCCATCATGACCCTGAGGCCGGACATAGCCTGGATCGACTGCAACGACACCGACCAGGAGATCATCGCGCAGCTCCTGGGCACCAGACGAACCAGGGTGCTTCTGTGCGACGGCACGATCGACGAGCCGATCGGCGTGATCGAGGTACGGGACGCCCTGGTGCAGGCGCTGTCCAAGGAGGCGACGGACCTGAAGGCGCTCTCGAGAAAGCCTCCGTACGTCCAGCGCTCGCTGACGGTGACGGGACTCATCGACTATTTCCGCCGGGAGGACGAGCGCTTCGCCGTCGTGCTGGACGAGGCGGGCAATCTCGAGGGGGTAGTGACCACCACCGACATATTCGCCGCCATAGCCGGCGATCTGGCCGACGACGAGGACGACGATCTGGTGGTGCATGCCGACGATCGACACATGAAGGTACGCGGACTTGCGCGAGTCTCGGAGATCGAGGCTCATCTCGGCCGTGCGATCGCGGACGGCGAGCGCGACTACGAGACCGTATCCGGACATGTCCTCGCCATGGCGGGGCGCATTCCCCAGCTCGGAGACGCCTTCGATCGTGACGGTCTGCGATTCACGGTCCTCGAGGTCGACGGCCGCAAGATAGAGATGATCGAGATCACCCGCATCGAGGAGGGGATGGAATGAAGGAAGATACCGAGACGGGGGCGGAGCGTCGCGCCCATATCGCCCGACTGAGGAGCGTCATGCCGGTGTGCGTCAGCTCGCGTCAGCGCCGCTGGCTGCGGGAAGCGATCGCGATCGCCTCCCGCAGCGACAGGACGGGCCGTCCCTGAGGTCGACCCGTCGGGTCAGGTGCGCTTGCGGATGGACCCGATGACGGCGAGGCCGAAGACCCCTGCGAGAGCGGTCAGTGCGGCGGGGTTCTCCTTGGCGAACTCACGCGCCTTCGCGTAGGCCTTCTGGGCGTCGCCCCTCATCTGGTCGCAAACACCCTCGCCCTTCAGGCGCTCGCTTCCGGTTGCCTCGCCGATGGTGTCCTTGGCCTTGCCGCCGAGTTCCTTGGCCGCGCCTTCGAACGTATCGCCGTTCATATGTTCCTCCTCTTGGTGTTTCAGGATGGACGCCGGAAGGCGTCGATCGGAGGTGTAACGACCGAACGCCGACAATGTGCCGTATGGGGCGATGGATGCTTGCGAAAGCCCGGAAGGCGTGGGATCATCGCGTATCAGCAGCGAGGCGAGCATGTCAGACACTTCCGAAGACCCCATGGCAGCCATCCTGGCGCGCTACGAGCGCTTCGAAGGCCATCCCCTCAACCGTCTCCAGAACGCGGTTCGAGCAGGCGGCATGCGTCCGGCCGGAACGACGATGGCCCATACGGGGGTCGTCAACGAGGTCGCCCACGACGGCATGTGCGTCGGGTTCATCAGCAAGCAGGCCGCGGGCGGCTACAGCCTCGAGCTGAGCAAGCGCGAGGTCAGCCCGGAAACCATCGCCGCCGTGACCGCGAGCATCGATCGTTCCGAACGGAACGCCCGGACGTTCGCCGCACAGGACGCGCGCATGCAGATGCAGATGGTCGGCTAGTCGATCGGATGGGCGCGTAGGCCGCCGGACCAGATCCCTGGTCGTCGCATCCCGTCGTTCCAGAAGCGGATTTCCACGTCAGGACGCGGTCGCATATGTCATCGACCGCGATATAGGGCGACGTCGAATCTCGACGACTGCAGGCGGAAGGCCGTCTTGCGACGCGGAAACGGCCTTCTCGCGTGGCACCCCCGCGCAGATTCGACAGGAAACACGACAAGATCGGAAGGACCATGCAATGAACATGGAGAAGAGGCTCCTGGAGGAGGGATTCGTCAACCACCGCAGTGACGAGCCGTACGAGGACTGCTGGATCCTGGAGACCGGGATCATGCCGGACCTCCTCGTCGAGCAGGAAGGCGCGGGATGGCGGATCTGCCGTACGCCGACGGACGACGAACCCCGAGGGGAGTGGGTAGACGTCGCATCCGGACTCGACCAGGAGGCGTGCATCGCCGCAGTGGAGGCCTTGCTCGCGGAGGGAGACCTGTCGAAAGCCGGCCAGTAGCCATACGACCGGCGCGTGGAAGATGAAGACCGGAGAACGGACAGGAGAACCATTTGCTAGAGATCGCACTCTTCACCATAGCGATCGCCGCGACATCGCTCCTCATGCAGCACCGTCTCGGCATTCCGACGCCCATCACCATCATCGTATGCGTGATCGGCCTGTCCATGCTGGGCAATCAGGTCCTCACCCTGAACGAGCAGGACTTCGACAGCATGACGTATCTCATGCTGCCGATCCTGATCTGCTCGGACGCGCTCGCGCTGAGATGGGACGAGATAAAGCGCAACGCGATCAGTCTCGGGTACGTAGCTGGCATCATGATCCTGCTGTCGGTGGGCACCGCGATCCTGCTCAACAGGTTCATGCTTCCCGCCTATCATCTCGGTCCGGCATCCGTATCGGCGCTGTTCTGCATGGTGCTCGCGACCGATCCCGTCACGGTAAGCTCGGTGTTCGGACGGTTCAGGCTTCCGCATAACCTCAAGGTGATCGCCGAAGGGGAGAGTCTGTTCAACGACGCGACGGCGCTGATCGTCTTCTCCATATCCCTGACCATGATGGGCCTGGGGGGCAGCCATCGGGTCGCCGACCCGGTGGCATATTCATTCCAGATGATCGCCGGCGCGCTCGTCGTCGGACTCGTCGTCGGGTGGATCGGCATCCAGGCGCTGCGCATCGTCCATGACGCGATGACCGAGACAATGCTGGTCCTCGCCATGGCGCTCGGGTCCTTCGCGATCGCGGAGCGAGTCCACTCGTCGGGAATCCTCGCGGTGATCGTGGCCATCATGTTCGCCAACTCGATCATCACCAAGCGGCTCAAGGACAGCGAGCGCGACATGAACGCTCCCGGTCCGGCGGGTGCGGCAGGTGCGCTGCGCCTGCTGCTTTCCACTCTGGACGACCTGGTCAAGGATGCCGCGGCCTACCGCGTCGTGCGAGGCAACATCCAGTTCGCGGCCATCATAGCCGCCACCGTGCTGTTCATATCGATGGCCAATCTCGTCCGGCTCGACCTTCTGTACCGCTACTGGATGGAGATCCTGACCGTCTTCTTCGGCGCGACGTACATCCGCATGGCGATGCTCGGCATCTTCGCCAGGCTCAGCCGCTGGACCGACAAGGTCGTGACCATTCCGCTCCACTGGTGGAAGGTGCTGGCTGCGGCTGGCGTCAAGGGCGCGTTCTCGATCCTCATGCTGCACATGATCCCATCGGACTTCCAGTATCTCGAGCTGTTCGAGGCGGTGGTCGTGGGCAACATCCTCCTGAGCACCTTCCTGTACCCCCTGGCACTGGTCGCGATAATACGCATTCACCGGGTCAAGTTCGAGGCCGAGTACAAGGCCGACCATCTGCGCTTCGAGGAATAGGAGTCATGCCTGCGAAGTCGTTCGCGTGGACGGTCTCCTCGATCGGATCGGTCGGGAAGCCCCTGCATTTCATAGTAATCCGCCTGTTCATCCTAAAGTTCTGGCAACTCGTGCGGTTTGCGGATAGAACCCCGGGACGAGGGGCGTCGGCGATGCCGACGGACATGGATCACCTGAAGGACGTCGACAGATGAGCATCAAGATCGCAGCCGTGCTTGCGGTTCTCGCCCTCGCCCCGGGCTTCGTCGCTGCGGACGACGCCGAGGCCCAGACACGCTCCAGACCCAAGGCCAAGGCCGCACGGCCCGCAAAGCCTGTTCGCGCCGTGATCCAGCGCCGGGTGGCTCCGACACCGGCCCAGGTCAGCAGCCTCATCGGCGTGCGCGCACCCGTTCCGCCTCCCCAGATCGTCCGGACGTTCGTCATCGACCTGCATGACATCGGCCAGACCGACTACGACCGGGCCACGAAGGGCGGCGACTTCCGTCTCACCTCCGTCGGATCGAAGCCGCGGCCGCACGCGCACTTCGAGATGCGCGGCCAGGGAGACGTGTTCACCGGATGGACGTCGGGAATGGAAATGCCCTACGTGTCCAACGGTTCGCGTCGCTACGAGTTCGTCGGCACGGTAGGAGAGGTGCAGCCTTCGTCGCAGGACGGCATGCGTCGTCTCATGCTGAAGGACAGCAGGCTCGTGCGGTTCTACGACTTCAAGGACGCAGCGGGAAAGCGCTCCAGCATTCCGATCGTGCGCAAGAGCGAGATCTCGATCGACTTTCCGCTCGATGGGCAGGAACGGTCGAGCGTCTATGCCATTCCCGACGGCAAGAACAAGTTCGAGTACCGCCTCCTCACCGTGCGCGAGGACGTCACGCGGCGTCGGCTGGTCCTGCACGTGGATGCAGCCGCTATCCAGTGACGTGCGATTCCCACGGAAGCGCGCATGTGCTACTGTAGGTGTGAATATGGACAACGAAGAATTCTATCGGCGATGCGCCGAACTGCTTGGTACCCGATACGACTGCACCGGTACCGCCGTCTCCTACCGTACGAGGTGGAACAACCGAAGCCCTGGCCATGGACGGTTTCCCGGGTACGGGATCATCCGCCTGCATGGAAACGACGTGCATGTATCGCTGCGCCATCCGGTAAGCGTCAGCCGTCATTTTCCCAGCCGCACCGAGGCGCTCGAATGGCTTTCTCAGGCCGTGACGGCCGCCGCATGACCGACACCCTCGTCAGGGAGCGCCGTACGCGCGGTGCGCACTGGCGCTCTCAGCGTCACGGTCCGGATCGATGTCTGCGTAAGCGCGTGCATATCGAGCAGTCGACGGCCTACGTCCTCGTGAGGCGCAGTCCCAATCTCGAGCTCCCGTTCTAGACGGGACGCCGAACCGAACCATAATCAGGAGCAGCGACGATGACGATCCGTCTTCATGACACCATGACGCGGACGAAGGTGGACTTCGTCCCCGCGGATCCCTCCCGCATCACCATGTACGCCTGCGGCCCGACGGTCTATGCGCGTGCCCATATCGGCAACGCGCGGCCGGCCGTCGTCTTCGATCTCCTGGCACGGCTGATCAGGCATGACTACGGCGCGCGATCGCTCGTCTACGTGCGCAACATCACGGACGTCGACGACAAGATCAACGCCAAGGCGGCAGCGGCCGGAGTTCCGATCCACGCGATCACCGACGCATTCGGAGCGCGGTACCTCGAGGACATGGGAGAACTGGGCGTGGCCCCGCCGGACGTCTCCCCGCATGCGACGGACCACATCGCGCAGATGATCGACATGGTCGGACGCCTGATCGACCGGGGACATGCCTATGTCGCGGAAGGTCATGTGCTGTTCGACGTGTCCTCCGATCCCGAATACGGGGCGCTGTCGCGTCGCGACGCCGAGGCTCTGATCGAGGGTGCCCGGGTCGAGGTCGCGCCATACAAGCGCGGAGGGGCCGACTTCGTCCTGTGGAAGCCCAGCCCCGAAGGAACCGTCGGCTGGGACAGCCCGTGGGGCCTTGGACGTCCCGGCTGGCACGTCGAGTGCTCGGCCATGATCGAGGAGCATCTGGGCGAGACGATCGACATCCATGCCGGCGGCCTCGACCTGGTGTTCCCGCATCACGAGAACGAGATCGCGCAGTCGCGCTGCGCCCATGGAGGCAGCCCGCTCGCACGGTACTGGCTGCACAACGGCTTCCTCTCGGTGAAGGGGGAGAAGATGTCCAAGTCCAACGGCGGCGTCATCACCGTCGCGGAGCTCCTGGAGCAGGGGCATCGCGGCGAGACGCTCCGGGTAGCGCTGCTGTCGTCCGGATACCGCCAGCCGCTCGAATGGACCGCGACGCTTCTCGACCAGACAA
>Ga0268350_1000044_pt1 | contig 11607 bp, 6 predicted proteins | sample G5R3_MAIN_18SEP2_FD_189920 | JGI IMG/M metagenome (GOLD analysis project Ga0268350, IMG submission 189920) | Phyllosphere microbial comminities from switchgrass, GLBRC, Michigan, United States - G5R3_MAIN_18SEP2017_LD1 | ecosystem: Host-associated > Plants > Phyllosphere > Phylloplane/Leaf... | reverse complement strand
GAAGATAAAAGACCTGCCCACGGGTAAGGCGGCCATCGACGGCGCCCGCGTGACGCGCAGCAACGAGTACACGGCAACCACCCCGGCCGCCAATCACGTGCCGCTCGACGCCCGCGACGAGGAAGTGCATTCGTTCATGGAGGCCGTCTTATTCAGCGGCGGCGAAGATAACCCGCGTGAGTTGATTGGCCTCGGCATTAAAATGCGCGGCAAGGAGTTGAGCCCCCGCGAGCTGGCTGACGCCGTGAAGGACATTCGCGCCGGCCGCAACACCATGCGAGCGCAGATGGTCCTTGACACCCTCGAAGACTCGTACCACCGGGGCTACGTGGAGAAAAGCACGGGCACCGGCCTAGCCACGCAGAAATTCACCGTGCCCATTGAGGACTACCTAGGTAGCCCCGACGAGTCCGCAGCCGGCGAGCCCGTAGACCTCACCGACGACGAATTGGATGCTATTTACGAGAGCGACCCCAAGGCTAAAGAGGCCGTGGATAACTACGCATTCTCAGATGGCACCCTGGACTACGAACGCTTAGCCCGCGATGAACCGGGCCTGGCGTTTATGTTTGACGTATCAGACGAAACTGCCACCAAATTAGCAACCTTAGCCCGTGAACGCGCCCAGCAACAATCAGCCCCCACAGCCGAAAGCAGTGGACTTAGTACTACGCCAGCAGAAGCAGCCGGACGGCCAGTGGAGAACCCTGCCTCAGCGGGAAATCAACCGACCGTTGACGCCGGAATCCCGCCGCAAAGTGATGCGCGAACTAATGAGCCTGCGTCAGCAAGCGGAGCAAACACAGAAGTAACGCCACTGACCGACACGGCTGCCGGTCAGTCAGCCCCCGCGCCTACGCTGGCCGAACAAAACGTAGCCGCCAAGCAGGAGTTTACCAGCGCCCTTGCTGAATTTCGGGCGGCCCGTAAAAAGGGCAGTGGCGTAGCACAAAGCTCCATCCTGGGTGTGCCCGCGTTCAGCGCGGAGGAAGCGGCTGCCCTCACGAAGATGGCCAAGGCCGCCGTGAAGCTCGGCGCCATCAAAACCAAGCAGGTAATTGCTCGGATGCGCGCCCAAGGCCTCACCGACGACGACGCCACCGACGAGCAACTGACGCCGTTCGTGAAGCAGTTGCTCACAGACGAGGGCATACGCCAGCCCAAGCCACCCAAGGCCGCGCCGCAGCGCCCCACCGACCCGACCAACACGAAGGAGCGGCAGGGCGCCACCAGCATTGAGAACAGCGGCCTATCGGATGCCCTGAGCCAAGGGCTGCGCGACCGGGGCACCAACCTCTATACGCCCAAGCCCCTTTCGGAAACGAAGGCCCACGTAGACCGCATCATTGCCAGCGAGGGCATTGATAAAGCCTACTACACGGCGACCCATGCCAGCACCCAGCACCCGAAAGACGTGATGGAAGTGCTGCGCATTCAGGTAATGGCCCACTACGATAACGAGGTGCGCCGCCTGAGCGCTGACGCCGCCGCCGACCCGGCCGCCATCGACCTAGCCATTGAGCGGGCCGGGCAGGTGGCCGACGTGTACGTGTCGGGTGGCACAGAGGACGGCCGCGCCCTGCGTGCCCGCCAGACCCTACAGGAGTACGCGCCCTCGGTGGCCGTGGCTCGCCTCACCCGCGAGGTAGCGGAGACTGCCGAGGCCGAGCGCGGCAAGTTGCAGCCGAAGGCCAAGCGCCGCGCCAAGGCTACGCGCAAGGTGAAGGCCCAGGCGCTCGACGCCGCGCTAGCCACGCCTGGCGTGCAGGCCACCCTAGGGCAAGACTTCGCGCCAGCCCCGGTGCGGGCCGCGAAGCCGTTGGCCGATTCCCCTAGCTGGGGCAGTACTAACAAATTCTTTACGAAGGAGTCGGCAATCAAAGCCCGCGAGGCCCTGCGCAAGCTCGGCCTCTCGACCATCGTGCCGCCCGAGTTGATTCACTTCCTCGGTTTCCACATCGAGGCCGGCGCCCGCAGCTTTGCCGACGTTTCTGCCCGCGCCGTGCGTGACCTAGGGCAGAAGGTACGCCCGCTGCTACCCGAAGCCTACGAGCAGGCCAAGCAGGAATTTATACGCCGTGGTGGTGATAACAAAGGCTTCGACGGCCCCGACGCCGTGGAAGGTGCTTTGCGAGCTGAGTTGGCAGAGGACTTAGCCGAGCGCATTATTAATGCAGCCGGCCCTACTGAGTCTGCTACGTTCAACCCCGTGCGCGATATGCTTAACACGCTCACGAAAAAAGTGCGCGAAAACTTGCCAGCCAGCGATAAAACCCCGCGTGCTGCCCGAGAACTGCTGGCACTGGCCATCAACAATCGACGTGAGTACACGAAGGTTTTTGAGGAAAGCCGAAAAGAAGTGCTTAAAAAAATTGAGGTGTCCAAATTGCCTGATGCAGCCAAGCAGAAGATGATTGATAGCCTCACTGATTTTATGGACGAGGCCACGGGCAACGTGTACGCTGAACAGCAGTTCAACCGAGCTGTGTACCAAGCGGAAGATGCTGCACTCGCAAACTTGGCAGGTAAAAGCCGAGGTGAAAAATACGATAATTTGGCCAAGCTGCCTGAAACATCGTACCGCCGCATGGTTGAGCAAATTCAAGACCACGTTACGGCTGGCATTGAGGTTTCGGACACCGAAGCACAGGAATTGCGGGCAGCAGTAGCAGATGCAGTAAACCAACGCGTGCTGGCCCGCCGCCGCGCCATGCGTGCGCAGCAAGGCGTTTTTGAGGAAGGCCAGACTCCTGAGCCTACACCGGCAAAGCCGCGCCCCGCCCTACCGGAGCGCGTCAAAGAGTTGCTGGCCCTGCGTGCCACTAATGAGCAAGTGGCAGCCCGCTATGCACCCGATGCCGTGCGTGAGGGCCTGAAAGAGCGCGGTAAACGCATTCAGCAGATTGCCCGCGACCATCTAAATGACCCCACCGATACTGGCAGAAGCCTAGCGCAAGCCTTTGTGCAAGATGCTGGGCTATCCGCTGAGCAGGCCAAAACATACGCCACGGCCATTGAGCGCGAGTTTAATGAGCAAATTGCTTCAGCCCGAGATAAGGCTATTGAAGCCGCGAAGGCCCGCAAGAGTAAAGTGCGTGAGCCTCGGCCAAAAGAAGACATGACCGACCGCATAAGGAAGCTTTATACGCTTTCCCCTACTGACGAAGGGCGCGTGCTGGACTTAGTGGCTGATGAAGCCGACTTGCCACAACTTACAACTGCTGATAACACCCGCCTTTACAAGCTGGCGCAGGCTATTTCGGATGCCAAGGGCGACAATGCGAAGGCCCGTGCCGTGCAGGACTTCTACCTAGGCGTAAAGTCGATTCGGGGCCTCACGGGCTGGGAGGCAGTGAAGTCGGTGATGTACGCCAACATGCTCTCGGGCCTAGGTACGCAACTCAAAAACATCAACAGCACCGGCCTCAACACGGCCAGCGATTTGTTCTATGCAACCGGCTGGGCCGGCTTCTTGGCTGTGCGCCAAGCGGTGCGCTCGGGGGATATAGGGGCACTTAGTTTGATAAAGGCACCACTGAAGGGCATCTTCAATCGCAGCGGCGCCGACCGAGCGTATCAGATGCTCACGACCGGCGTGCGCCCGCCCGGCTACGAGGGCAAGTTTGACGAGGCCAGCGACCTCGAAGTGCTGGCCCAAATGACGCCCAAGAATCGCAAGCAGATGGCCCTAAAAGCCTACGCTAGCTTGGCGAAGTACGTGCCACGCCTGCTTAGCGCCAACGACTTGATGTGGAGCGGTGGCGCCGAACAAATGTGGGCGTATAATATCGCGCTCACCGACGCCGTGCGCGAGGGCCGCACGCTGCCGAGCGAGAAGATTTGGGAATCGGTGAACGAGCGCCTGTATGGCACCTCTGTCCGGCTGGCTGATGCGCAGGCCCAGGCCACGCAGGAGCTAGGCGTAAGCGGTGGCGGCCAATACCGGATGCGTGTGCAGGAGTTGATGGAGGCCAGCCGGGAGGAACGCATTGCCAAGGAGAGCAAGCGGGCGGCGGCTGAAACCACCTTCAACGGCCCGATGGAGGGATTTTTGGGCGACGTGATGAGCAAGCTCGGCCGCCTGACGGAAGCCGAGGCCGGCCGGGGCACCCAGCCGTTGAAGGGTATTGTGCCCTTCACGCGCATTGTGGCCAACGTGACCAACGCGTTCCTCAACTACACGCCAGTCGGTGCCATCCGAGGTGCCAAGGGCGGCATAGGCTGGAACGGCAATGCCTTCGCCCGTGAGTATTCCGCGATGGAGCGCAGCGTAGTATTTGCCAAGTCGCTGACCGGCGCCGTGGTGATGGCCGCTGCCTACCGCCTGCTTGACGACGACGACGAGTTTACGGGCAACGGCCCGAGCGACCCGGCCGCAAACCGCGCCTGGCAGCAGCGCGGCCACAAGCCCTACACCATCTACGGCTTCAACTACAAGGACAGCCCGTGGTACTACCCCTTGGCAGCCGTGGCCGCGCTGAAGGAGGCCCAAGCATTCGACGGCGCCGACTTTGACAACGACACGCTGTTTGCCAACCGCGCCGCTCGGATGCTGGTGGCGACCACGCAGGCCAGCTTTGCCAGCCTATCGCTGACCAACTTGCAAGACTTCCTGAACGCCCTGAGTGACCCGAGCAAGGGGAAAGACCCAGCCGACCGCCTAGGGCGCTACGTGGCGCGTACCGCTGGCGCCGTGACTAGCTCCATCCTGCTACCCGGCTCGGGCCTGTTACGCGGCGCCAGCCGCCTCGGGCAGCAAGTGGCTGGCTCGACCAAACGCGAGGGCCAGGACGTGTGGGGCATGATGGGGCAGGACGTGCCGTTTGTGCGCGACATGCTACCCCGCGTGTACGACCAGCTCGGCAATGAAGTGCCCGTGGGCTCCAACGTGCCGTTCATGCCGATGGCCGAGGTGGACGATGCCACCGGGGCCACCAAGCGCATCAACGAGTTCCTGGACAAGCACCGGCTCTTTATTACCGACGTGAATCGCTACCAAGCCGACATGCAGGTATTGAAGGCGCGGGTGGGCGACCTGACGCCGGACGAAAAGCGCGAGGTGCGTACTATGACCGACCAGCAGCGCAAGAAATTCATGCTGGCCAAGCTCGGCGGCGAGGGGCCGATGCCACAGGAGCAATGGCAGCAGTTCTACCCCAAGCGCGGCCGGCTGATTAAAGAAAAGCTGCTACTGCACATGGATGAGCTAGAGCGGCTGTCGAAGTCCAACCCGCGCAAGATGCAGAGCCGTTTGAAGCGCTACGTGCGCGAGGCTACCAAGGCGGCCAAAAGGGGTATCGACTTCAGCGACCCCGATGTGCGGCCAGCACCAGATGAGGATTAAAACCGTATATTTGAACGCTTTTCACGGCAAGCCAATAGTAGACTGACTCATGACCAGCGAAACTTGCGGTATGTACCGGCTGCTCGTCGGGATAAAAAATGGGCGTGACATAACAAAAAGCCCCGGCCGGTTGGTCGGGGCTTTTTGTTAATCATCATTCATGCACTGGCAACCTAGGGGAGCTATATCCCCGCAGCTTGTGCAGTATTTATCGAATACTTCAAGTCTTTCCTCTGGCGTTAAAGCGTCTAGGATGGCATGAATAGCCTCTAATCTTTCAAAGTCCATAGCCTTAAAATGTTACGGCCTTAATCACATTCACCAGCGCGTTGCGGTCTTGCTCCAATTTCGGAAGCAAGGTGAGCACCTTATCACTGTAGCCAGCGATGCAAAACACGCGGTCGGCCGGGAACTGGGTAGTGCCGCCGCCCGTGAGGTCGAACGAGTAGATATAGGGGTTGGCCCCTGTTTTCTGCTTGTAGTCGTTGTAGCTCGGCACCGGGCTCGACGAGGCCTGCATGGTGTGGGTCAAGTAAGGTGGCAGCATCCAGCCCTGCATGTCGGAGAGTAGAAATACGCGGTCGTACTTCTCCGTGGCCCGCTGGAAGATAGAAGCGAAGTTGGTGCCGCCCCCGCCGAAACGCAGGCTGTTGGAAATCGTCACCGTGCTATCCATCGGATTGTACTGGTGGTACTGCGCATCCACGGCGAAAGTCATAATATCGGCGTTGGTAGCTTTTGCTAGTACGGCCGCGAACAATGCCCCAATTTGCGCCGGATTTGGATTGCTGACCATCTGTGTCATAGAGCCCGACACGTCGAGCACTACCAGCGACTTACCGCCAAAGTCCGGCAGGTTGCCCAGCGAAATATCTACAGCCCGGTTCAGGGCCATCAACACTTCGCGCACCGCCGATACCGAGCCCAGCTTGGCCAACTCATCGTAGGCCGTCAGGAAGCGAAAAGGCAGCACCAGCGACTTGCGAATTGCTTTTTCGTCAACCAGCATCCGGCAGGCAGCCCCCACCATTTCAGGTGCTTGCTCCACGATGTTGCGCAGGTTACGCAGCAGGGCGAAATACGGCAGCTTGCCCGTGCTGATAAGCTCTACCCATACCTCACGCTTGTTCTCGATTTTGTCGTCTTCGCTGGCGCCACCTTGCCCAGCAGCCGATAGCTTGGTTTCCCAGGTATCGGTAGACCTCAGCTCGCCGCGCATCAACTGGCGCAGGGCCTCGGCGTTCTTTTCAGTTGCCTTCGGGTGCATCAAGTTGGCCGCGTCCACCAGTTTGTAGGCGTGGCCCTCGCCCCGGTACTTTGCCAGCGAGTAGCCATCGAACTTGCCAAACGAGGCAGCCAAACCCTTTTTCATGGCGTTGGGCACCTTGCCGTTGTTGGCTGCGTGGTAGGCCAGAATTTCGGTAATATCATCGGGCCGGCGCACCACGGCGGCGAAGAAGTCCTTGGCCCAGTCGAGGCCGCCCGTGTACTTCGCCAGTTCCGAAGCAACCACGTGCGAAATGGAGCGCATACCATACTCGTTACGGGCATACACGGCAGCCTGGGCCACAAATTTCTTGTCGCAAAGCTTAATTAACTCCTTCACGCGGTCGAGTACCTGGGCCTCGGTGCGGTATGCTTCACTCTTAACGAATGTTGTGAGTAGCAGCGAAGCTAGTTCTAGCTCGGGCGTTTGCTGGTAGGCGACGCCCCCAGCTTGGTTGACCGTCTTGGTGCCCACGGCGGGCTGATTAAAACGTGACATGGTGTGAAAATGGGGTTGGTGAAAAATGGGGCAACAAAAAAGGGCCGCCCATTGGGCGACCCTTCAATACTTACCGAACAAAAACGAGAAAGGTGGAGGCTCTATGCAAAAGAAGTAACCTTACTCTCGGTATCGGTAAAGGATTGAAAGGCAAAATTGCGGCGTGTATGTTTTTCAAACCAGAGAAGTAACACGCAGCTCGGCACTTTCAAAAACGTTGCAGAGAAAATCGTAAAGAGAGGAAAAAATCAATTGCTCTAACCAAGCTGAGCTAATTTCGCGTGTTGTGGTGCGAAGTACTGGAATCGAACCAGTGACCCATTGGAAGTATCTCTTTACTCGCTACTGCAATAAGGGGGCAAACAAAATTTAAGTGAGAAATGAAAGCGTCCTACCATTAGACGATACTGCCCGGTAGTTGACAGCAATGGGACTCGAACCCATATCACTCGAATCAGAATCGAAGTAACTCACCTATCGGTATTGCCTTTGTCGGAATTAAAAAAATTAATAATGATGAATCGGAGAAAGCTGGCGACGTTGCTGTGCCCATGACTTCGCATGTCCCGCTTGGCTCGGTCGAGCCATTCTTGTTCGATGAAGAAGTTGAACCGTCGCATTGTTTGGCAAATGTATGCACACATACGGCGTACAACCTACACACGTTGCGAAATATTTTTTATGGAAGCGTTTTTAAGTGGACTATTCCTAATTCGTTCAGTGGCGTTACCTTGTAAACAGCCACCTGCCTCAGTCCATGTTTCCAACCGACAACCTCGCTCAACAGCAAGAAATAATGCGTGCTGCGCATGTCAAGCACGCGGGCGGGCCGAGCGTAGCCAACCGCTTCAGCTTGGCCTACGCGCTCTGGCGCATTTTCTACGAGGCACGGGCCGCCCTGCGTGACCAGAACCCAGGATTTGCCAAAAAACTACTGCCTAAAAAGGGGCTGGTGCTCACCGCCCTAGGGTTCCCCATGATTCCGGCTGGCGTGCGTGCCGCCGTGGATGATACCGCACCGGGCACCATCACCGTCACCGTGGACGTGTCGGCTACCCTTACCGTGCGCGTGACGCCACCGGGTAGCACCACCGCCCAAACCTTGCCGGCCCTGCCCGGCGCCACGCGGCAAACGCTCACTTTCCCGGCCCTGGTCGATGGCCTCTACGAGCTAACGTTACTGGTCGGCGGCAGCAAGCTCGCCACTATTTACGTGGGCGTGCTACGAGCCAGAATGCGCGACTTCCGCGAGCTGAGCCGCCACTTGGCCTTCGACTTCAAGCCCGGCCACAACCCCAAGTCTACCGACGACTACGACGAGCTGCTAGCCGTGCTCTACGCGGCCGATGCCGCCGCCGCCACGTCACAAACCAGCCTGTTTTATCAGTTAGCCGACGAGGCCGACGCAATTACCAAGTCTCCCAAACCTACCGCTTTATTCCCGCACCGTGGCAAATAACATGCACCCCGAAACGGCTGCCGTGGTTGATGCGGGGCTGGTCAGAATTGCCGAGCTAGGCAAGCGCCTACTCTACCTACGCGCCAACCACCAGCCAGTGCGCGACGTGGCCCTGTCCATTATCGACCTGCGCCAGAAGCTCGAAGCGCTGGCCGTGACTGCCTCGGTAGTAGAAGCCGAGGTGCTGAAGCGCTACGTGCAGGAAACCTACGGCCTGTTTGTCATTTACACCGACCCCATTTTGCGGGCGCTGCAACCAGTTGTTTCGGCCGCTGGCAATACGCTGGTGCCGATTATTCTGAGTGTAAACGGCTACAATCTGGTAGTGAACGGCAGATACATTCGGCGCGGCTACGCGCTGGTGCCCAATACGGCCCTGCCCATCTATACCAAGCCGCTTGCACCCAGCCAAACCTTCGGCGCCTACACCTACAATGGTATCGTAGGCACCGTGCTCAGCTTCAACCCCGCCACGGGCAGCGCGGCCACACCCTTCACGGCCTTTTTGTGGGTAGGCGGCCAGCAGGTCGGCCGCGTAGACTACCCGCCAGTGGCAGCCGGCGACGGCTTTAGCTTGTTCTACAATGGCACGCTATACCAAGGCACGTTTCCCACCACCACTAACCAGACCGTCAATCTATGATAGCGCTGGCGCCAGGATATAACGCCGTGCGGTGGACCGGCGAAAAACAGATGATAAGGGCGCTCGACTGGGCGCCGCTTATCAATCGCGTGTACACGCGCAACCCTACCACTGGCAATGGGTTTGTTGGCAATACCAAGGGTGACCTTTTCCCGACGCTTACTGCGTTTGAGCCGGGCGTAGACTATCTGATTGACATGCTGGGCTCTTACGACCTCATGCGTGGCACCTTAGCCCCCACTGGGGCCTTTGCTGCATTTGACGGGTACACGCCAGTTGAGTCGGGAATTTCGATGCCCGACCCGGTAACCCCCGGTTCTATTCCAGGTACGGTTAACTCGCAGATTGCGGCCGCGCAGATTATTGGCGGCACGCTGGTTGCCCGACTCGCACAGGGGCTTGTGCCCTACTCGACAGCCACCACGAACCTGCGGTATTTGCTGTTTGGCTTCGCCCTTAACTCAGCAGGCCCAGGTGAAACCGTGCAGGTGCAGCGTAACGGCTATGTGACCTACCCCGGCCTGGGCCTGACGCCAGGTGCGACCCTGTTTGCCGGCGACAACGGCCAGCTAGTGTATTCCAACGAAGGCATGGCCGTTCACCACGTCGTAGGTCGCGCTGAGACAGACGATAGTTTTTCCTTTTCTTCCTCTTACACCACTATTTCACTGTAAATCATGGCTGCTGAAAAGTTTTTGAAACTGCCTGATAATGGCAACGACCCCGAATCAACGGCGGCCACCCAAACGGGCGGCTCAGCAAATGGCGGGCGCATTTTGGCGCTACGTGACAACGGCACGCTTGACCCTACGGTGTACGGCGCTGAAGTAGCCTCTCCCGATGTGGCAATAGGTGTGGCGACAGAGGATTTAACAGCCGGTGATGTAGTGAACATGTTTCTCGACACCAGCACCAACCCAGCCCGCAACGGGGTGCGCAAAGCTGTAGCCACTGCTTATGGCACTCGTGGAATGGGCTTTGTGGTTGCCGCTGCTTCGGCGGGCGGTACGGTTACTGTCTATCGCTCGGGCATGCCAAACACAGCCGTCACCGGCCTCACCATTGGCCAGCAATGGCTATCTGCCACTACACCGGGTAAGGTTACAAACACGCCGCCCACGGCCGCAGGCAGTGTGCAGCAAAAGGTTGGCTACGCCTCGGCAGCCAATATGCTAAACGCTCAATTTGGGCCAGCTTATAAGATTTAAGTAATGCCTAGTGTATTCCCAATGGTGCTGCCGGCTAACGGCGACGACCCGCGCCAACTCGGCGCGGGCGAAGTGTTGGCTGGCAGTGCCAAATGGCAAGATATTCTGCCATTGCAGGCGGGCGGGCTACTTAGCACTTTGCTCGGTGTTGATAACATCGTTTACGGCAGCGACTTCGTGTGGAACGTTGACTACCTGCCAACCAACCGCAGCATTTACCTCGAAACGTTTGCCTCGGGTAGCGCCCTGACTACACTGGTTGCCGTGACGCTGTACGCTACCAGCGGCCCCACCAGCGGTCAGGCCGTGGTGAATGCCACTACCTCTACCACCAACACAACAACCGGCGCTCTGGTCAGAAGCAATGCGTTTACCCTCGTGGATGGCGTCAGCTATCAGCTCCGTTTCAAGGCTACTCTCCTGGGCACGGCAACACTTAAACTGGCTCGGCTCATTTTTATTTAATCTCATGGTTACACAAGACCAAGCAATTGAGGACGTAGACCCTGCACAGCCAGGTTATGCCTTTCGTGACACAGACGAAATTCTAGTGACGCTCACTGACGCCAACGGCATCGAAACCGGCGTATCAGTGATGGCAACTATAGGCGCCCTGCGTAAAAAATTCGTGCCCGACGCAGGCACATCGACCGGCAAGCCGCCGACCGTCACGCTCGAACTATCGGCCGCCTCCACCACGGCTGGCAAATCCATCGTGCTCACCGCGAAGCCCGTGGCGGGCACGGCCGCGATTAAGCAAATCGAGTTCTTCGACGGCGGCACTCCCATTTCACCAGTCATTACCGCGCAGCCCTACCAGTACACCTACACGGTGCAAACGGCGGGCGCTCACGCGCTGGTGGCCAAGGTGACGGACGCGGCGGGCATTGCCGCTACCAGCGAGGTAGCATACTTGCAGGTGGCCGCCGTTGGCTCGGTGCAGCCGAACGTGACGCTCAATCCCGTGACGCCCACCAGCGCCCCGCTGGGCACCTCTTTTACGCTGGTGGCCTCGGCCTCGGTACAGGGCGGCAGCATTGCAAAAGTCGAGTTCTTCGACGGCGCGGCCCTAATAGGCACCGACACCAGCACGCCTTTTGCCGTCAGCTACACACCGGGCAGCACCGGCCAGCACGTATTTTCAGCAAAGGCTACCGACCTCAACGGCAACACGGCTATTTCGCTCAC
>Ga0268350_1000043_pt1 | contig 11649 bp, 6 predicted proteins | sample G5R3_MAIN_18SEP2_FD_189920 | JGI IMG/M metagenome (GOLD analysis project Ga0268350, IMG submission 189920) | Phyllosphere microbial comminities from switchgrass, GLBRC, Michigan, United States - G5R3_MAIN_18SEP2017_LD1 | ecosystem: Host-associated > Plants > Phyllosphere > Phylloplane/Leaf... | reverse complement strand
TCACGGCGAGAACCGCCAGGATGGCTGCGCCCCCAACGCCGGACGCGACCGCGGCAACGAGGAAGGGCACGGCAAGCGCCGCCCATAACAGCGCGATACGCAACAGCATACGTCGCCGCAGCAGCGTTGCGCCACCCCGCGGTAGGGCATCCAGCATTCGCAGCCGCCCCGCCTCGCGTTCTCCGGACGTCAGATCGTGGAACAACGCCACGACGAACAGCGGCGCGAGGAAGACGAGCACGAACGCGAAATCGAACCGGCCCGGCAGAGCGAGCTCAGGATTGAAGACGTCGCCGTCATAGATTTGTGCTTCCAATCCCAAAGCCCGGACGCGCAAAATATAGGGCGTGACGTCGCGCATCCCGATTGCGGCGAAGGCCAGCGGGGAGGGTGCGTCCCAGGTTGGGTGGAAGCTGTAATAGCCCGCACTGCCCGCGTCCTTGGTCCGATCGACATAGTCGGCAACGGCCGCGATATCTTCGGACTGCGCGGCCGGGATCGCGGCGATCGCGGTACGCTGCCGGGAAGTTTCCACCATGCCCGCGGTGACAGAAGCGGCAGTGAGTATGGCCAGCAGGATCAGTGCCGCGACGCTTAGTCGCGCACGGAGCAGCAGGCGCAGTTCATGCATCCACAGCGTCATTGACGGGCTCCTAGACGACGGGTCACCCGTGTGAGCAGCATTGTGGCTACCGCCAGCCACAGTCCCAGAATAATGATCCCGGGCAGTGCTGCGGTCGCGAGCGCCGCGGCGCTTGGCGCAACGAAGGCGAAATCAGGCATATGTTGCCAATTGTCCGCTGCGATCCGCTTGCGGCGATCGGCACCCGCATCCTCGGCTATATCGTCGGCGTAGCTGACGTTCTTCGCCTCCATCCGGTTGAGACGTTGCACAAGGGCGTAGCGATACGCCTCCGCCTGTTCGAGGAAGCGGCGATGTCCGGCAAAGTCGGTGTTCGCCGCGGCCATCGACAGCGCGCGGATCGCGATCGTTGGGCTCAGCACACCGATCGCATCGACCAACCGGTTCTGAGCGGTCTGCGCCGCGAAGCTGGCACCTGCATAGCGATCGAACAGGCCGGACGTCAGCCGCTCCCCCTCCATCGCGAGCAGTCCTTTGTAGTTCACCGGCAGATCCTCGACCCGGGTTACGCCGTAGCGCTGCAGGACAGACTGCTTGAAGGCTGCCAGATGCGGATCATCGGGATTGTGACTGTCGCCCAGCTGGCGCAGGTCGCGCGCGATGGCGACATCGGTCTGAAGACGGTTCTGGAGCGGCACCGCGGCCCCCGCAATGTCGGGGGCGATGCGCGGCAGCAGCACGACCGCGACCGTCCATATTGCCAGCAGTGCAAGGAGGGCATCACGCCCGCGCCGGGCAAACCCCGACGCGAGCAGGATCAGGACGACCCACAACGCAAGATACAGCGCATAGCCAAGCCCGATAGCCGCCATTGGCAACGCCAGCGTGCCGGGTTGCGCGACGACTGCAACAAAACCGATCATCGCCGGTAATCCGACGATCAAGGCCACGATCCCGAGCGCGGCAAGCTTGCCACGCACCAGCTGTCCGCGCGAGACACCCTGCAGCATCAGTAATCGCAGTGTTCCCCGTTCGGTTTCGCGCGCCAGCACGCCGAAGCCCAGGAAGATCAGCAGTAATGGGGCGACTACCTGGAGGACGAAGGCGGGGGTGAGTTGCCCAAAACGGACCAGCAAGGAGCTTTGCCGCACGTCGCCAAAATTGGCGCTGTTCTGGCGGTGGCCTTCGAGGAACATGCTGTTGCCCGTATAGGCGTCGACACCGGGATCGAACGCGGCCAACGCCCCCAGCGGGCGATAGATGAAGGTGCCGTAATGGACCATGCGGTGCGGGTGGCGATCAGGTTGAGCCTTGAACGCCGCAGCGGCCACCTGCTGATGCCGCGTGCGCAGCTCGGCAATGCCGCGTTGGTGCGACCATGAACTGAGTACAGCCGCCAGGGTCAGCAGGACGAGCAGAACAAGCGCGATCACCGCCACGCGGTTGCGTGCCATCAACCGAAGTTCGTCACGCGCGATTAGGTGTGTCGCACTCACGCCGCACGGGTCCCTACGCCGACTTGGAATCGCGCGTGCAGGGCGCGAATGTCAAATCTTTCGGACCCGGTGGCCGCGACATCCTCGACGATCCGGCCCTGTTCAAGGAAGGCGATGCGGTCGGCGACATCGGCGGCAGATAAGAGGTCGTGCGTTACCATCAGCACTGCGGTGCCACGGTCGCGCACTTTCAGGAGCAGCGCGTTGAAGTCGGCGGTTGCGCGCGGGTCAAGACCAGAGGTCGGCTCGTCGAGCAGCAGCACCGGCACTTCGCGCAGCAGCGCCACTGCAATCGCGACCTTCTGCCGCATACCCTTGGAAAAGCCGCCCAGCCGCTGGTCCCACGCCCGGTCCTGCAACCCGGCAGCTGCCAGCGCGTCGGTGATCGTTCCCCGATCCTGACGTTGATCGGCAAGTGCCAGCAGGTAATCGGCATTCTCAACCGCGCTCAGATGCTCGTACAGCGCGACGTTCTCGGGGAGATAGGCAATGCGTCGGCGTGCAGCGTCAGCGTCAGCACCTGGATCGATGCCGCAGACCGCGATCTGTCCCGCATCGGCGCGCACAAAGCCAAGCAGAGCGGACAAGGTGGTCGACTTGCCCGCTCCGTTGCCACCCAGCAAGGCCGTGATGCTGCTGGCGGGAACAGTCAGCGATAGACCGTCAAGAACGCGATGGTTGCCGTAGGCAAGCGCCAGTTCGTGGATAGCGATAGGGTTACCGTTATTATCGGGCATTGGCCTCAATCTGCATGCGTCATGATATAGCGTATCATACGGCGTTGTTACCGCGTTGCAACATCGCATGGTGAGAAAGGGCGCTGGGAGCGCGCGACACGCGGGTCGGCGCTTCTGACGACTATCCCTTGTTGAACTATTCGTTCGACAGGTTCTTCATCGCTCTGGTGCCAGAACCGGTGGTTGTGACCCTGGCAAGCCAGCAAGCGATTCCATACCTTTGGGAAGCGGTATTGCGGTCACTCCTCACGGCGGACGGGATAGACGCGCACCTGGCTGTTCGGTAGCCGCTCCGCGAACCAGGTCAGCCGTGCTTGCGGATCGGCAGCGAAGGCCGGATCGGCAGCGAGCTTCGTCTCGAATGCCGGACGCAGTGTTGGGTCGGCCGCGAGCATCGCTTCGGCCAGCGGCGCCGACACGAACGCTTCCGCCACTTGCGCTCCTGCCATTGCCTCGGGAAAGAAGCCCCAGGCAAGGAAGGAGTCCTGGCTTTCCGGCTCTAGCAGCGACGCGGCGAGTAGCCCCAGCGGCTGGTCAGCAGGCACGCGCAGGCTGCCTGCCGGCATCGTCTCGTGGACGGCAGCGTGAAGAAGCCTCGTCTCCACCGGCACGCGGCCTTCACTTGGCGCTTTCAACTTCGGGTCGACCAAAGTGGTGCGATCGAGCGTCATCGCCCGTGGCGCGGCAAGCACCTCAAAGCGGATACCATGCAGTCGCAGCCGGTCGATCACCTCCGTCTGAGCGGGCGGTACCCACCAGGCGGTGGGCAGCCGCACTGTTTCAATCGGCTCCTGCCCGATGATCGGCATGCGCCAGGGAACAGGCCGACCCAGCCAGCGCTGCTCCAGCCGCCCGGTCGCAGGCGATAGATACCATTCGAAAGCAACTCCCTTGAAATTCTCGACCCACCCGATCGGCGTTCCGCGCGGTTTCCACCACGTCATCAGTGTCGTCGGCCGGCTTGCCCGGTCCGCGGCCTTGGCAGCCGCGATTTGCTTCGCGTCGCGTGCCGCGACCCTTAACGCTTCTTCCAGCAGCACATAGGTGCCGAGCACGCGCTGCCGATAGGGCTTGAGCATGTGGTTCTCGACCAGCACCGTCGGCATGCCGATGAAATCGCCATAGCCGGTGGAATAGCGCGGCCCTTCGGGGCTGTAGCGGATGCCGCGGGTCGGATTCCGCGTATCAATTGGGCTGGGGTACATGATCGGCGTGTGGCCGGCCGCGGTCAGCGCGCTGGACACCGCCGGGCCGAACCTCGTCTGAAGCCAGTTGGCGGTCGCGCGATGGCGCGCATACGTCCCCCACCCCGCATAGGTGTAGGTCACGTCATACTGCATGTCGAAGCCTTCGCTGACATGGCAGTCGATGTAGAGGATCGGGTCAAGCGAGCGGATCAGCCCGATCATCGCGCGCGTTTCGAGCGCGTCCGCCTTGGCATAGTCTCGGTTCAGATCGATGTTGCGTGCGTTGGCATCGGTACCCTTTTGCGCCGGCCCGCGCACATGCACGAAATTGTACGCGCTGCGCTGTTCGTGCCCATCGACGTTGTAGATCGGCACGAACACCAGATCGACGCGATCAAGGAGGTCGTCTTTGCTGCGCAATGCTATGTCCCGCAGCAACATCAGCCCGGCGTCCTTGCCGTCGATCTCGCCGGAATGAATGCCCCCTTGGACAAGCACGACCGGCTTGCGCGCGGTGCCTTTGTGCGCTCGGACCATCAGAAGATCACGTCCTTCGCCGCTTTTGCCGAACGTCTCCATTTTCAAAAGTGGCGATGCTTTGACGAGCCTTTCGAGCCAGGCGCGCGTCTCGGCATAGGTGGGGGTCGTTTGGAATCCAGCACGTTCGGCCGGCGTGATCCAGGGGTCGTCCGCGCCCACGATCAGTCGCTCGCTCGCTCCCGACCAAGGCAACACAGGGGGCAGAACGCTTTGAACATCGATTGCCTGAGCGTGCGCAGGCGGCGAGAGCGGCAGCAACACTGTGGACAGAAGGAGGGCAAAACGGCGGGTTCCACGTGCGGATCTGAAGGAGGTATAATGAGATAACATATCTTTCTTCTTGCATGACATGCTGCGCAGCAGCAAGAGCTGTCGATTAGTTCCACGAAGGGGGATGGCGTGGCGACGCAATGGAAGATGATGTTACTGACAGGGGCGGCGCTGCTGACGGCAGATCGCGCGGCGGCACAAGCCGCGAAGGCAATCGCCGACGATCAGGCTGGGGCGACAGAAGCGGCCAACGGCAATGCTGACATCACCGTGACTGGCCTGCGCCAGCAGTATCGCGGCGACGTGCCCTTACGTGAACTGCCCCAGAGCGTGCAGGTTCTGTCTGCCGAGAAGCTGGCCGATGCCGGGATCACCCGGCTCGATGACGCGCTCGATTTCGCCAGCGGTGTTTCGCGTCAGAACAATTTCGGCGGGTTCTTTGACAGTTTCGCCATTCGCGGCTTCGCGGGCGACGACAGTACCGCAAGCAGTTACCTGCTCAACGGCTTTCCCGCCTCACGCGGGTATGGCGGAATTCGCGACACATCGAATGTCGAGCGGATCGAGATCCTGAAAGGCCCGTCCTCGGCGCTGTTCGGCCGCGGCGAACCGGGCGGCGCGATCAACATCGTTACCAAGAAGCCGCAGTTCGATCGCTTCGCGGCAGGCATTACCGCGGCCTATGGCAGCTTCGATCGCTTCCGGGGCGAGGCGGATATCAATGCGCCGATCGCCGGCGGTGTCGCGGTGCGCGTGACCGGCGCCTATGACGAGGGCGACAGCTTCCGCGATTTCGTGCATTTCAAGAAATATACGGTGACGCCATCCGTCCTGGTCGCACTCGATCGCGACACTCGGCTGTCCTACGAACTGGAATATGTGCGCCAGGAAGCGCCGTTCGATCGCGGCGTCGCGGCCGTTAACGGCGATCCGCAGGGCCTGCCACGCGGGCGCTTTCTGGGGGAGCCGGGCGACGGCGACATCGTCGTCGATGCATTGGGTCATCAGGTGCAGCTCCAGCACGACTTCAGCAAGCGCTGGTCGCTGCTGCTCGGTGGCTCCTATCGCAACACCAGCCTTGAGGGTTTCTCCAGTGATCCCGAGAATGCCGACGGGCGCCAGCCTTATTTCAGCAATGCCGCCGTTGTGACAACGCCGATCCTGTCGCGCCAGCGGCGGTTCCGAAACTATGACACCAAGAATCTGGTGTTCCGCGCCGAACTCAGTGGGCACCTCGACACCGGCAGCATCCGACATCACCTGCTGTTCGGTGCGGATTACGACGAGTTCGACCTAGCCACCCGTCAGGACCGATTCCGCCCCGGCACCGGTGCGAACGCGCTGAGTGCGTCGGCGACGCCTGCCCAGCTTGCTGGTGCGAACGCGATCAACGTCTTTGCACCCGTTTATGGCAATCTGCCCTCTCTGGTGCCGTTCACTGATCAACGCGAGCGGCAGTGGAGTTGGGGACTGTATCTCCAGGACCAGATCGATATCACCGACGCACTGAAGGTACGCCTCGGCGGTCGCTACGATCATCTGGAACAGCAAGTCGATTTCCGCATCCGCAGCGGGGCCGGCGTACCAGCGCTCGCCGCACGGCAGGTGCAGCAGCGTTTTAGCCCGCAGGTCGGTATCGCCTATGTCGTGGGTGTGCCGTTGACCCTTTACGCCAGCTATGCCCGCGGCTTTCGGGCGAATGCCGGCACGGGCGCACCTGACACGCGCGGCGCCGCCACGTTGTTCCAGCCCGAATATACGCAAAGCTATGAAGTGGGCGCCAAGTTCGCCGCCCTTGAGGAGCGGCTGACTGGAACGATTGCGCTGTTCCAGCTCGACAAGGAAAATGTGCTGACCGCCGATCCGACCAATCCCGGATTTTCGCGCGCATTGGGCAAGGCGCGCAGTCGGGGGGTCGAGTTCGATGCGGACCTGTCGCTGCCTGCCGATCTGCGGCTGGCGGTGACCTTCGCCTATCTTGAGGCGGAAGTAAGAGCCGCGGCATCGGATCCCAATTTCGGCTACCAATTGCGTATCGGCGATCCGCTCATCAACATCCCGAAAACCAGCGGCTCCGCTCTGCTGTTCAAGGACTTTACCTTGGGCAATCGCACGCTGACGATCGGAGGCGGCATCAACTATGCAGGTCAGCGACTTGGCGAAACCGGGTACCGCTTTCTCGACGGTTCGTTCTTCAAGCTGCCGGCCTACACGACGGTCAGGCTCAACGCTGCCGTAGACGTGACTGCTACGGTCCGGATCTCGGGTGAGGTCACCAATCTGTTTGATCGGGACTATTCGTCCAGCAGCTACTCGCGGGTGTGGATCCAGCCTGGTGCGCCACGCCAGTTTCTGGTGCGCGCCGGCTTCAAGATTTGATGGCCCCCTGTATGGCCCGCGCGTGTAGTTGTTTGTCATATGGGAGACCGGTGAAAGGATGTTCGAAAACGTACGCTAAGCTCAGGGGTGGTCCGGTCTAGCACCTCGCTACAGCGTGATCGTCGCTCCGATGCGCAACATCCTGGGTTCGACAGTACGGCTGTGGATGCCTTCGATCCCGTCGACCGGTTCACCGGGCAGTCTTGACGCATAGTAATAGTCCGCGTCGGCACGCGCGGTGTCGAAGATGTTGAGCATCTCGGCGGTCACCTCGACGGGGCCGAACCGACGTGCCGCGCGCAGGTTGACGACGGTCGTGGCAGGGGACCGGACACTGTTGTCCTCGATCAAGGGATGCGGCCCCAGGTAGCGGACGCGGACCGCCGCATTGAAGCGACCGAAGATCGTGGCGAGGCCAAGCTCACCCGCCCCCTCCAGCGCGTTGGGGATGCGATCCCCGCCCGGCGCATCGACAAAGCGCGCATGATTGGTGGCGTAAACGGCATCGATCGCCAGCCAACGCACCGGCTTGAGGTAGGCGGTGACTTCATAGCCACGCCGTCGGCTCGGGCCGGTCGGGCTGACCGTGCCGTCGTCCCCCGAATAGACCAGTTCGCTCGACGCGCGGCTCCACCAGTGATCGATCGCCAGGATCAGCGGGCCGCGCTCGAACCGGGTGCCGACCTCGTATCCGGTCGCGCGTGCCAGGGCCGGCGTCGCATCGCCGGGCGCAATCACCCCGCGAATGGCATTGGAGTGAAACCCTTGGCCATAGTTCGCATAGATCGCCAGCCCGCGTGCGACCTGTATGTTCGCCCCGGCTTTTGGTGTCGCGATAGTGTCATTGACCGCCCCGGTGAACCCCGCGCCGGCGCGGGCGGTGGTGCGGAAACGGAAATGATCGATGCGCGCGCCTGCCAGCAGGCTGATCCGCTCGACGGGCTTCCAGCTGGCCTCAGCATAGCCGCTCAGCGATGTCTCGGTCGCATCCACTAGACTGGTGGTGCCGATCCGTTGGCCGAACTGCGTATGGTAGAGACCGAGGCCGTCGATACGGTCGGTCTGGCCGTCGGCCCCGATCGTCAGCGTGAGGGCGTCGGCGAGTTCAAACCGCCGCGCGATCCGCGCACCATAGGTCCAGCGATTCTCCGCCTGCTCCAGTTCGTCGCCGCGCACCGGGTCATTCAGGAAGAACGTGAAGTTGGATAGCAGATCGAACCGGTAATGCTGTGCATAGGCCGTCGCCGTCAGATGATCGCCGGTCAGGCCTATGTTGAACACCTCGCGGTTCGTACTGCCGCGCAGGAACGGGTCGAGCGTACCGAACCGGTCTGGGATCTGGTTGCCGATCGCACGGACCGGAATCTGCTCGGTCGGGCGCCAACGCGCATCGTAGAGCGACAGGCTGGCGCGCAGGGTGCCGATGCCGGTCTCCAAGGTATATTTGCCAAACGCGCCGACATGGTGCAGCCGTTCGAGCAACTGCCAGCGCCCGTCGTTCGCCTTCACCTCGGTGGCGAGCAACAGCGTGCCCGGTCCGATATCTAACGACCCGCCGACCGCGAGCCGGTGATAGCCGTAGCTGCCCGCCGTCACCGAAGCGAACGGACGCTCGAACCGATCCAGCGTATCGAGAGATGCCGCGGCGACGAACGAGAAATCGCCATCCGCCGCCCGGTACGGGCCTTTGCGATACGCTATGTGATCGACCGTTTCCGGGATCAGGCCGTTCAGGTCGAGATAGCCGTGGCCGTGCGCATGACTACGCAGATTATACGGCATCCCGTCGATCGCGATGCTGAAGTCGGTGCCGTGGTCGAGGTTGTAGCCGCGGATGAGATATTGCGCGGCCTTGCCGCCCCCCGAATGCTGAACCGCGATCATCCCCGGCACGGCTTCGGCCAGTTCGCTGGTGCGCAACAGCGGGCGGACGCGCAGTTCGGCCCCCGAGACGACACCTTCGCTGGCGGACTGAGCCGTACCGATGCGGCGTTCGCTGCGTCCGGTCACCACGATATCTGAGTGATCGTGGTCGGGGGTCGATGCCGCAGATTTCGCTGGTGGAGCTGCGTCCTGCGACGCGGCGACAGGCGCGATCATCACCGTCAAGGCCTGTCCAAGCATTGCTCACTCCATACAAGGCTATATGATTTAGCCTTGGCTTAATTGTGGAGCAATGGCAATTCGACTAGCGATCGGCGACCAGGGTTTTCGTATGTCGGATGAAGGCTTCCAGGGTTTCCTTACTGACGTGATGCTCAATGCCCTCCGCATCCGCCTCGGCAACAGCCTCGCTCACTCCCAAGGCGCGCAGGAAGTCATGAACAATGCGATGCCGGTCCCGTGACATGGCCGCCACCTCGGCCCCGCGTTCGGTCAGGAAGATCGATCGGTAGGGCAGGCTTTCGACCAGCCCCTCCCGTTGCAGCCGCTGCACGACCTTGGCCGCTGTCCCATGGCTGACGCCGAGATGCTCGGCCAGATCGGTCAGCCGCGCCTCCCCGATCATCGCGATCAGGTCGCCGATCAGTTCGACATAATCCTCGGCGACTTCGGTGCGCTGCGCTTCGCGCATACGCCGAAAGGCGGCTGCGCGACGTGTGGCGTCGGGTAAAGCTTTTACCGGCATCTTCGGTTGAGTGGTCATGCGCTCGTCCTTTTGCGCGACAGCAGTTTTTCACCATCGGGTCTGATCTCACCTTGCGGAGTAACGTCCCGGTATAGCGTCTAACGCGTGACGCCGAGTTCGGCGCACAGGTCTGCAACCTTGGTTTCCGGCTTGCCCATCGCCGCCTGGGCGAGGCGCAGCTTGGCAGGTGTCATCTTGAACGGACGACCGCCATGCCGGCCACGTGCGCGGGCGGAGGCCAGCGCGGCGCAGGTAGCTGACGCGAGTGATCGCCGGCAGCACGGTCGGTGAAAGCCCGACCGCCATGACGAAGGCGATCAGGATGACGAGCTGAATAGGATCGATCGCACCGAGCGATGCTGTGGACAGGCCCGCAAAGGCGCACGGCGTTTCAGCCTTCCCGTGGTCCTGCGACTTGCCATGATCAGGCATGTCGCCGTGCATCCCCGGCATTGCCATCGTCACGGCTCGAGGGGCGACACCGGAACATAGCTCGATTGTGATCCGGCCGTGCTCGCTGCCGATCATGTACCCGGCCGGCACGAGCAGCTTGAGCAACAGCGTGGCCGCGCACACGAGCACGGCGAAGTAGCGTTGTGCTAGGAGGCGACGAACGGCGAACACCGAACGCGGGTAGCGCAGGCAGGCAGTCCTGTCATTGCCATGTCGATCTTCCCTGCAAACGAACGGGGTCAGCGAAGGCTTAGGCTGTCTTGCCGACCGGAACCTTCCCCGGTACGCAATGTCCGTCAGGCCGGAGAGGTATCTCCGACCCGACAATGATCGCGCTGGTGTCCCGAGAGGGACTTAATAGGGAACACGGTGTGGGAGACGCTCTTCCGAAGCCGAGGCTGTCCCTGCAACTGTAAGCGGCGAGCGAGACGTACATCGCGTCCTCTTTCGGAGGGTGCAGCCACTGGACCAACGCCGTAACGGCCGAGATCCGGGAAGGCCGTATATCGAGCGACGACCCGTGAGCCAGGAGACCTGCCAGCGTCTGGTCGCTCTTGCTTTGGTCCAGGGGATGGTCGGGGCACGGTTCTTCCGTCTGAGCGACGAACGAGCGGCGGGGGTCGCATCGGTTCGTGTCGCGGGCGCTTGCGTCCGCCTGCCGACGCGCGCCGACCGTTCACAGCGGACGCCCCCGTCCGAAGTCGCTTGGCGCACGGGGGACGGACATGAAGAATATGAGATTACGAGCAAAATGGCTCGAATGCGTGGCTATCGCTTCGGTATGTAGCACCACACACGCATGGGCTCAGGTGCAAGACACCGAGGCTGTGCCGTCGCAAGCACCGAACGACATCGTCGTATTCGGCCGAGGCGAAGCAAAGATCGGTGTTGCGCATGCAGCGAGTGAGGGCACCGTCGCCGGTGCAGACTTGCTGGTTCGCCCGCTGCTGCGCGTTGCCGAACTGCTAGAAGCAATTCCCGGGATGGTCGCTGCGCAGCATTCGGGAAGCGGCAAGGCCAACCAGTATTTCCTGCGTGGCTTTAATCTCGATCACGGGTCGGACTTCACGACCTATATCGACGGGGTGCAAATGAACCTGCGCACGCACGGTCACGGTCAGGGCTATCTCGATCTCAACGGACTGATCCCGGAGATCGTCGCCCGCGAGGATTTCCGCAAAGGGCCATACCGTGCCGATGGCGGCGACTTCGCGCTGGCGGGGGCTGCGTACATGACCACGATCGACAGCTTTGCCCGGCCGTGGCTTTCGGTCGAGGGCGGCTCTTATGGTTATGGTCGGATCGCCGCGGGCGGGACGATCGACGGGATTGGCGCCGGCAAACTGACGCTCGTCGCGCAGACCAAGGTCTATGA
>Ga0268350_1000041_pt1 | contig 12198 bp, 6 predicted proteins | sample G5R3_MAIN_18SEP2_FD_189920 | JGI IMG/M metagenome (GOLD analysis project Ga0268350, IMG submission 189920) | Phyllosphere microbial comminities from switchgrass, GLBRC, Michigan, United States - G5R3_MAIN_18SEP2017_LD1 | ecosystem: Host-associated > Plants > Phyllosphere > Phylloplane/Leaf... | reverse complement strand
TACAGATCCCGGGGCCGAGGCCGCGCTTCAGGCCCGCCAATCCGCGGACGAGATTGTCGTAACTGGCGCACGGACTGAAGGCACCAGCGACTATACGATCCCCGGGCAAACGACCGCAACGCGGCTCAACCTGACGCTCCGGGAGACGCCGCAGTCGGTCAGCGTTGTCACGCGAGCGCAGATCGAAGATTTCCAACTCAATGACGTAAATACGCTGCTGAGCACGGTTCCGGGCGTCAACGTGCAGGCTGGCGAGACCGACCGCGTGTATTTCTCCGCGCGCGGCTTCGACATCCAAACGTTCCAGGTCGATGGCATCGGCGTGCCGTTCGCGTTCGGCATCCAAACCGGTTCGATCGATACCGCGTTCTACGATCACATCGAGGTCGTACGCGGCGCCCCCGGCCTACTCTCGTCGACTGGCAACCCATCCGCCGTAGTGAACTTCATCCGCAAGCGTCCGACCAAGGATCTGCAGCTGCGCGCAAGTGGCCAATATGGCTCGTTCGACCAGTATCGCAGTGAAGCTGACGTTAGCGTCCCGGTTACCAAGGACGGCAGCATTCGGGCGCGTGCAGTCGGCGCGTATCAGGACGGCGACAGCTATCTTGACCGCTATGGTCTTCGCCGTTGGGTCGGCTACGGTATCGTCGAGGCGGACCTTGGCGCCAGCACGACGGTCAGCGCCGGCTATGGCCATCAGGACCACAAGAGCCGCGGCGCGATGTGGGGCGCGATTCCGCTCACCTACAGCGACGGGACGCCGCTGAACTTCGCGCGTTCGTCGAACGTCGCGCCCGACTGGTCGAGCTGGAACGTGATCGATCGCCAGATCTTCGGGGACATCACGCACCGCTTTGGCGATGGCTGGATTGCGCGTGCAAGCGCAATCCGCCGTGCAACTGACGAGAACAACACGCTGTTCTATGTCTATGGCAACCCGCTGCGAAATGACGCTGACGGCGTCGGCATCGATCCGGCAACCGGGCTCCAGGTCGGGATCCAGAGCTATCCGGGCAAGTTCCGCGCTACCACGCGCAATCTCACGATGGAGGCGTACATCGCCGGCCCGGTGACATTCCTGGGGCGTGAGCACGAGATCAACATCGGCGTGAACCGCAGCGCGCAGGAGTATATCCAGCAATCGAGTTACGACAACAGCACGATCGGGACCTACCTGCCCTACCCCGACCTGTTCGCCGGCAATTTCCCCCTGCCTAATTTCCCAACGGCATTTTCGAGCGCGCCCATATCGAGCCAGAACACGCACACGCGGCGTGAGACGGCCTACGGTCTGGTGCGGTTCAATCCCGGCGACGCCGTCAAGGTAATGTTCGGTGGCAACGTCACTCATGCCAAGAGCACGGGCTTTTCCTACGGTGGCAAAACCGATTTCGACGCGACGCGGTTCCTACCGTTCGCCGGCGCTACGGTCGACGTGGCCAGCAACCTCAGCCTCTACGGCAGCTACGCGACGATCTTCAATCCGCAGAACCAGCTGCTCGACGTCAACAACCGCATCATCGATCCGATCGAGGGTGAGAACCTCGAACTCGGGATCAAAGGCGACTGGTTCGCCGGCCGGTTGAACGCGACGGTCGCGGTATTCAAGACGCGGCAGGACAATACCGCTGAGGCGGCGGGTATCGTGACCGAGAACAACGTCACCCGCACCTACTATGTTGGGATCGATGCGCAGTCAGAAGGCGTCGAGATCGATGTCGGCGGGCAGCTTGCGCCCGGCCTGCAGATGACCGGCGGGTATACGGTAATGCGGATCGAGGACCCGCAGGGCAATGCGGTGCGCCGTTATGTCGCGCGCAACACCGGGCGACTGAACCTCAGCTATACTCTGCCGATGCTCCCCGCCCTCAAGCTGGGCGCCAGCGCGCAGTATCAGAGCCGCATAATCTCACCGACCGGGCTGGGCCGGCAGAAGAATTACGCGCTGCTCGACCTACTGGCAGCGTACAACATCACTCCAAACATCTCAGCTGCGGTAAACCTACGCAACGTCACCAACACCAAATACCTGACCGCAACCAACTTCGACGGCGGCTATTATGGCGCCCCGCGTTCGGTGCTTGGTACAATAAGCATCCGATATTGAAGAGAAGATCTAGGGTGGACGGATCAGGTGGTCATAGGCCTTGACATTTTCACCTACGCCTTACGCAATTAATAGTCGAATTGGGATGGTTCATTAACATCATGCACTGGTCCGATCGACTGCTTCATAGCACCCCTCCCTACTAACATGGGCCCCGTGTTTATCCAGAATCCGGGCATTCAACTTGATCTTGCTCCTCCCCATATCTTTCTTTTGCGCACTCTTGAGGGTTTACTGAATGCCGTTACTATAGTTCTGCCGCCAATCAACAAAACCAGAGCCTATCTCGCTTTGTTTCTCTAACGATATGGGGTGATCTAGGTTTCCTACATTGATGAAGCCTATAAACGCGTGCAGCGGAAACTGCCCCAGACGACAGTCCGAATAAGAAGGGAAAAATCCGGAAATCGGCTACCACCAGTCCTCGAGCACGGCTTTATCGCGCAGATGTCGATATGCGGGCGCGGCCAATCCTCAAGCAGCGAAGTGATCCCTACACTGGCGACAGCGGCGTGGACGGCAAGATCGGTCGTCTGCCAGCCTGCACGACTAACGGTCTGCGCGGGTCGCCGCAGACGCTTTCGCCGGCACGCTTGAGTTCCCAAGGCCTAGTCCGGGCACCGCTTGCAAACCATCCGAGCACACACGCGTGGTCTAGCAGGGCGCGCGGGTGGGCCGGACGGCCCTCAAGTGCCTCTAACCGCCGGGCGGTGGCAGGACCACCGCCCCCTCATCATTACTTGAACGTGTAGCGTGCGCCGACCGCAAATGTCCGGTCGATCAGCAGCGTACTGGAGTTGAACTGCTCTGAGTTACCGACATCGCCAAACTTGTAATAGTTCTGCTGCTTTGCTTTTGTCAGATTCACCGCGTCGAAGGTCAAGCCAATATCCTTGTTCACATTCAAGGTGAGTTGGAAGTCCAGGCTTTTTTCCGGAGCGCGCCAGAAGCCGATCGGATTGGCGAACGACCGGGCTTCGTTGCTCTGCAGAAAGCCCTTGCGCCAGACGTACGACAGACGCGCACCGATTGGCCCGTTATCATACGCCAGTGTCGCATTGTACGACAGTTTCGATACGCCGAAGAACGCCGACTTCGTCGACCCTGTGATCTCGCCGGCCGAATTGGTAAGTGGAATGGTCTGTTCGGAATCCAGAATCGTCGCACTGCCGGTGACGCCGAGCCCATTCAGGGGACCGGGGAGGTACGTGGGGAAATAGGTCAGGCCCAGCTCGACGCCCTTCAGCACGCCGTCCGACGCATTCACCGGACGGGTGATGTTGAATGATTCGGTATAAGTCTCGTTGCGCGGCAAATAATTGTTCGGGATCGATTCACGCACCGTCAGCGGCACGACCAACCCGTCGATCTCGCGACGGAAGGCCGTCACATAGACGGCGCTGTTGCGTTCGAAATACCATTCGACCGCCAGATCGATGTTCTTGGAATGGGTCGGGGTGAGGTTGGCCGTCCCCGAAGTGCCCGAACCGAAGCCGATGCGCGACAGGTCGCCCGTGAGCACGGGATTGGGGTTCAGATCACCGAAACTGGGACGTCGGAGCGTTTCGCCATAGTTGAAGCGGACGCGCAGATTATCCGTGATTGCATAGCGCGCGGTGAACGAGGGCAGCCACTTCTCCGAACCGTTGGACACGCTCGTCCGGGCAAAATTGGCACCGCGATCAAAATAGTCGTAATCGGTGTCGATCGCCACATAGCGTATGCCTGCTTGAAGCTGCAGCGGACGCCCGAAGACGCTGACTTCGCCATCGGCAAGCGCATAGGCGGCCAGGTTCTTTTCGGTGATCCCGAACACCTGGCCGAAGCTCAGCTGATCGGAGAGCAACAGGCCCGGCGCCACGGAGCGATACAGGGTACGGACGGCATCGCGGTCCATGCTGCGCGGATCGGCCAACACCCAGCTGGTCGGAATGTCTGCCTGACCGTCAAAGAAGCCGCTGTTGGTGAAAGGCTTGCCCTGTCCGAAGGTCGCCAGCGTGGTTCCCAGACCCCCGGCGCCTTGGTCACGCACATAGGTGTCGGCCTTGCGGTCGTCGAAGCGGAAGCCCGTCTTGATGCGCCGCAGGAACCCGTCGTCCCAGCCATATTCGCCATCGAGCATCATCGTCAGCGCGCTGCCGCTATTCTTGGTACCGCTGTCGAACAGGTTGCCCATCGTCCATGCCGTCGGGTCGGTCAGTACAGCTTGATTGCCGAAGCTGTAAGACGGCAGCCCACCGCCAGCGTTGAAGTCCACGTCGATGTCGAGCGGCCCGCGATCGGTGCGGATTGCGAAGAACGACGTCTCGTTCTTGCTGTCCTGATAAGTGATGTCGGCCGAGATCTTGCCGCGGTCGGCTACGTCCCATTTGGCATTGAACGCATAGACATAGCTGTCGGTCTTGCTGGTTGCCGTGTCGCCGCTGTTGAACCCCGCGACCGACCCGACCTGCCGCGACTTTATGATGTTCGTCCCGTCGAACAGCGCGAAGCTCGACCCAGGATTGGCTGGCAGGTCGCCCCACCAGTCGACGAAGCTGAAGTTCAGGCTGTTGAACGTCTTGCCCTTGAAGCCGGTGTAGAAGACTTCCGCGGTGTAGACCGAACGATCGTTGGGCGCCCATTGCAGCGCTGCATTAAGCGCGCGACGTTCGCGTTTGCCGTAAAGATCGGACGCGATGACCGCATCTCTCGACAGATAATACGGTGTATTCACGCCGTTGATGTTGAGCGTGGAGCCCGGCGCGGTGGGCAGACCTGCATCGAGGCCCGGCGTCCAGTTCTGGTTCCTGTCACCCGGGAAGATCCGCTGCAACGGGGTAAGGCCCGAGCCCGCCGTCGGGTTTTCCGTCGCGAACGGCACCATCGCGCCGGCCTGCAAATTCTGGTTGCGGTATTCTGCGCGCGTGTAGCTGCCGTTCACGAGCAGGCCGATATCGCCAATGCCGGTTTTCCAGCGATCGCTGATCAACAGCGCGGCGTTTGGGTTCACCTTGTCAGCAAGTTCTGAATAGAGCCCGCGTACGAGGCCCGATATTGTGAAGCCGTCGAAATCGAGCGGGCGCCGGGTCTGCACGTCAATCTGCCCGGCCAGGCCCGTTTCTAACTGGTCGGCCGAGCGGGTCTTGTAGACGTCCACCTGCTTGACGAGGTTCGCCGAGATATCCTGCAGGGCGAAAGAAGTGCCAGCCGCGGTGAAGATGTTGCGCCCGTTCAGCGTCGTCAACGGATCGGTCAGACCGCGGATGGTGATCGTCGCCGCTTCGCCGCCGGCGCGGTCGGTGACCTGAATGCCGGTAACGCGCTGAAGCGCTTCGACGACGTTATTGTCGGGCAGCTTGCCGACATCTTCCGACACGATCGAATCGACGATCTGGATCGAATTCTTGCGAACGTTCAGTGCGCCGACGATCGAGGCACGGACACCGGTGACGACGATGTCCGCGTCGGTCTGGTCGCCTGCGGTCTGGTCGCCGGCAGTCTGTTCGGTCGCGGACTGCTCATCCGAGGGCGACGTCTGGACGGTGTTGGCATCGACGCCCGCGGGCGTACCGGTCGCCGGCAGGCCGTTCCGATCCTGCGGCGTGGTCGGTGCGGCTTGCGCCTGTGCCGGCGCTCCCAGCATCAGCGCTGCGATCGATGCGGAACACAGAATTAACGACTTCATCGCCATCTAGCCTCTCCCTGGCATGCCCATCCGACCTTATCGGCAGTCGGTATTACTCGGACATTCGGTATGATTGGATGGGCGCTGATGCAAGCGTTAATTTACCCAGCCAGCTAGCTGGACAGGTCAGCGAGGCGTCAGGCGGTACAACGCAGCGCCGTGCGATGGCAGACATGTTACCAGCGTACCGGACGCGCCGCCCAGATTGCGCCGTGCCCAGAGATCATGAACACCGACCGGTCCGTTCAGTGCGATCACGTCGAGACGAAGCTGCACGGATCGCTCGGTTTTGTCTGTGTTGAACAGCGCGAGATAGCGATCCTGCGATCCCGGCACGCGCGCCGACCAGACACGAACGCCGTCTTCGATGAAGTGCGGCTGGTTGTCGTAGCTCGCCTGGTTGACCGCGATCACTTCGGGATTTGTCAGCAGATCGAGCGTCGGGGGGTCAAGATGCCGGAGGTCGCCGCCCATGATCAGTGGCGACCGCGCTATCGACCATAGGGTCATTAGCGTGCGTTGTTCGTCTGGCGTGAACTTGGTGTCGCGCAGGCCGAGTGCGAGGCGCCCGAGCGGCAGCATGTCCGCATCAGGCCAACCGCCGGGAACACGATGCGCGTTCCAATTCTCCAGCCGGGTGAACTGCGCCTCGAGCAGCGGCCATTCGTCCCAGAAATCGTCGCTGATCCGCCACATCTGCGCGAAACGGCGAACGTGATCGGCACGGCCGACCGGCGTTTCCCCAGGCGAGAGGCTAAGGATGATCGGGCGCCCCGTTGCGACGATCGCGGCATGCGCGCCCTCGATCTCGGGGGCGTGCGCGTCATAGGGACGGCTCATGTCGTCCATCTTGACCAGATCGACGCCCCACGACGCGTACAGCGCGAACACGCTGTCGTAATAGGCCTGCGCCCCGGGCTTGCGCATGTCGACGCCGTACATGTCCGGGTTCCAGGCACAGATACTGGCGGTGTCGGCGATTTCGCGGGCGCGGTATTTGGTGCCGAACACCGGCAAGTTGCGCTCCACCGCCAGCCGCGGAATGCCGCGCATCAGGTGGATGCCGAACCGCAAGCCGAGCGCGTGAACGCGGTCGGCGAGCGGGCGGAAACCTTTGCCGCCAGCGCTCGAGGGAAACCGGTTCGGCGCGGGCAACAACCGGCCGTAATCATCCATTACCGGCTTCGGCTTGGTCGCGTAGGTATAGCTGCTAGCCCCCGGCTCGTACCATTGGATATCGACGGTAAAGATATCATAGCCCGACGGCAGCAGCTTGGCGGCCATGATCGTCGCGGTCTCGATCGCCTGCGCCTCGGTGATCGTCGTCGCGAAACTGTTCCAGCTGTTCCAGCCCATCGGCGGCGTCGGCGCCAAGAGCTTCGAGCCAGTACTCGCGCCAGCGCCTATCGCGGCCGCAGGTACCGCTGCGGCTCCCGCGGCGAGGAACGTCCGGCGATCGAGCCCACTCACCGCAGCGGGCCGTTGGCGACCGGCTCGCCGAAATCGGGGATGCCGTCGGGCTTGTACGTGAACCTTTGGATGCGGGTGTGGCGGTTGGGATCGAACAGCGGATCGCCCCTGATCGCCTCGTAGTCGCGCGCATGATAGACCAGGATATCGCGGCCGCGCTCGTCGACGGTGAAGCTGTTGTGGCCAGGCCCGAAGACCTTGTGTGCCGGCGACGACTTGAACACCGGCTGCGGCGATTTCGTCCAGGCCGACGGATCCATGATATCGGCGTCGTCACGCGCAGTCAGCATACCCAAGCAGTAGCGCGCATCGGTCGCGCTCGCCGAATAGGTCATGAACAGCTTGCCGTTGCGCGCCAGCAGTGCGGGTGCCTCGGCGACCTTGAACCCGCGAATTTCCCAATCGAGCGTCGGTATCGCCAGCCGCGCGGGCTTCGCAGCCAGCGTCAGCGGGGTCGCGAGCGGCGCGAGATAGAGGTTGCTGTTGGTCTCGATCCCGGGCTCGCGCTGTGCCCAGGCGAGATAGCGCGTGCCGCGGTGGACGAAGCTGGTCGAGTCGAGCGTGAAGCTGTCCCACGGCGTCTTCAATTGCCCCAGCACGGTCCAGGCACCGGTCATCGCATCGGGTCCGTCGCAGACCACCGCGAAGGTGCGGATGCGGAACACGTCCTCGCCGCCGCCGCTGGGGCCTGCCGCAAAATACATGATCCAGCGGCCGTCGATCAGGTGCAGTTCGGGTGCCCAGAGAAAGCCGGACATCGGCCCGGTCTTCTCGTGCCGCCACAACACGCGCTCATTGGCGGTCGACAGCCCCGCCAGCGTGCGCGAGCGGCGCAGTACCAGCCGGTCATATTCGGGCACCGAGCCGGTCATGTAATAATAGCCGTCGGTGTGCAGGAAGACCTGCGCATCGGCGCGCTGGCGGACCAGTGGGTTGACCGGCACCGGAGCCTTGGCAGCGACCCGTGCGAGCGCACCGCTAGCGGTCGCCGCGCCGGCACCGGCCAAAAACAGCCGTCGTGTGAAATCCATAGTCATGGTCGATACTCCGCAACTGGCCAGCCATCCGCACCCCAGGCGATCGGTGCGATGCGCAACGTCGGGGTGCCTTTGGTCTGGGAATCATAGGCATGGTAGACGACATAATCCTTGCCGTCGGTGTCGTGCATCACGCCGGGGTGGCCGGGGCCGCGATAGCGCTGCTTTTCCTGCAGATCGGCGCGCAGAAAGATCGTCCCCCCGCCCTGCATCATCGCGCTGCCGTCCTTGCCGAGATACGGGCCGGTGATCGCCTTCGATCGGCCGACCACGGTGTAATAGGTGCTATTCACGCCCTTGCAGCAATAGTCGTAGCTCGCGAGCAGCCAGTAATAGCCGCCATGGCCGACGATGAACGGCGCCTCGACCGGGGCCGGGCCGCCGGCGGGTGCGGGACGGCGCGCAATCGCGAATGGCCTCTCGGCGGGGTCAAGCAGCTTGCCGGTCTTCGGGCTCAGCGCGAACAGCTTGATGCCGGTCCAGAAACTCCCGAGCGACAGCCATTCGCGGCCCTGCGCATCGACGACGTGGTTGGGATCAATCGCGTTGAAATCGTCCGAATGCGTGGACATCACCACCAGCCCCTCGTCGCGCCAGCCATAGCCGGGTGCCTTGGGGTCGAGCGTCGGGCTGGTCGCCAGCCCGATCGCCGAGCGGTTCGAGCCGAAGGTGGAGACCGAATAATAGAGCCGGTAGCGCCCGTCTGCGCTGCGCGAAATGTCGGGCGCCCACATCCCCTTAGTGCCCGGCACCGCCTTGGTCGCCCAGTCCGGCAGGCTTGCGAACGGCGGCGTGCCCGCGGTCCAGTGGACCAGATCGGGGGACGTGCGTGCGCTCAGCATCTGGCCGTCGAGCCCGGTGCCATAGACGTAATAGATATTGCCTGCGCGGATCATCACCGGGTCGTGGATCGGCGCGATGTCGCCCGTCAGGCTAGCGTTGAGGCCCCCGCGTGCACGGGGGAAATTCGCGGTTTGCGCCATCACGCTACTGGCCAACGTCAGCGCGATCAGCCCGGTCGCCCATCTTGGTACGGCCATCGTCTCTCTCCCGGTAGGTGCGCCCGCCGGTTGGTCCGGCGGGCGTCACGATCATTTCAGTTCGAGCATCACCACCGACATCGGCGGCAGAGTCACCGACAGCGTGCCGCCGCTGAGGCTGGCACCGTTGAACGCGGTCGGTGCGACCGCATTGGGCGCCTCGAAGGTGTTAAGCGCGGTCATCGTCGGCGCGGTCAGGACCTGCCCGGTGACAGCTTGCGCCGTCACGCCCGGCAGCGCGGCCGACACACGCGTTGGCTTGTTCGGATCGAGGTTCGAGAGCGCGATCCGTACCCCGCCGTCCTTGCCGCGGACGGCCGACGCGCTGACCGACGGCATCGTCCACTGGTCCTTGTTATACCAGGGCGACTTGATGTCGATCGGCAGGACCGTGCCGTCCATGTACGGCTTGTACATCGCGAACACGTGGTAGGTCGGCGTCAGCACCATCTTGCTGCCGTCGGTCAGGATCATCGCCTGCAGCACGTTCACCATCTGCGCGATCGCGGTCATCTTCACGCGATCGGCGTGCTTGGCGAAGATGTTGAGGTTGATCGCGGTGACCAGCGCGTCACGCAGCGTGTTCTGCTGGCGCAGGAAGCCGGGGTTGGTACCCGGATCGCCGGCATACCATGTGCCCCATTCGTCGACCGCAAGCCACATCGTCTTCTTCGGATCGACCTTGTCCATGATCGCCGAATGCTTGGTTATCAGCTCGTCCATCCGAAGCGTCTCGGACAGCGTCTCGGCCCAGCCACGCTCGTCGAACACGGTCGCGGACGCACGCGGTGGCCAGCCGCCGGGGATCGTATAGTAATGCAGCGACAGCGCATCGACCTTGCCGACCAGCTCGCGCGCCATCGTCTCGGTCCAGTTATAGTCGTCGACGTTGGCGCCGCTCGCGATTTTCATCACGCGCGTGTCCTTCGGCGTCTTGATGAAGGTGGCATAACGCCTAGTGACGTCGGCGGCATATTCGGCGCGCATGTTGCCGCCACAGCCCCACAGCTCGTTGCCGACACCGAAATACGGCACCGCCCACGGCGCCGTGTGGCCGTTCTTGGCGCGTTCGTCCGCCAGAGTACCGGCAGGCGAGGTCATGTATTCGACCCACTCCGCCATCTCCTGCGGCGTGCCGTTGCCGACGTTACCGGCGATATACGGCTCTGCACCAAGCTGTCCGGCGAGGTCCATGAACTCGTGCGTGCCGACCGTGTTGGGCTCGGTCACGCCGCCCCAATGCGTGTTGATCTTGACCGGGCGCTTGGCCTTGGGACCGATCCCCTCGCGCCAGTGATATTCATCGGCGAAGCAGCCGCCCGGCCAGCGCACGACCGGCACGCCGATCCCGCGCAGCGCGGTGACGACATCGGTGCGGAAACCGCGGACGTTGGGAATCTTCGACTTTTCGCCAACCCACAGCCCGCCATAGATGCCGGTGCCGAGGTGTTCGGCGAACTGCGTGAAGATGCGGCGATCATAGGTCGGGCCAGGCGTGTCGGCGTGGACGGTCACGGTCGCCCCAGCCGAACTGGGCGCGGTGGCGGGCGCGTCGGTCTGTGCGGCACCGATGCCCGCAGTCGACAACAGCAGCGCGGCAGCGAGGCCCTTGAGAGTCCGGGTCATTTTTGCCTCAATCATCGAAAGCCTCCACGGATTTGCGGGTGCCGCGCAGGAACGCGTCGGCGACGAGGGTGAACGGGGTCGTGTCGACTTCGCTTTGGCCGCCGCGGATCAGCGCGGCGAAGCGGGTGTAGAGGCCGGGGTATTCGTCGTCGTCATTGTGGACCGTACCGCTCGGCAGGGTGAGCACCGCGCCCCCCTTGGCAAGGCTGAGTGTGCTGGCATCGGTCTCGACGACGATATCCCAGCTCTGCGGGCCGGTCTGGCGCCAGTCGAGGTCCATCGTGATCGATGTGCCATCAGCGCTGCGGAAGGTCAGGTCGGCGGCGATCGGCGCAGCGCGGTTGGCAGGCGTCGACAGCGTCGCCGCGATCAGGAAGAATGGCTGCGGCAGGATCTCGGTCGCGATCGAGAGTGCGTTGATGCCGGGATCGAAGACGCCGAGACCGCCCGGCTCCCAGATCCACGACTGCCCCGGATGCCAGACGCGGACGTCCTCACGCCAGACGATCGACACGCGCTGGATCTGCCGGTCGGCAAGCCACGCCTTGGCCGGCGCGACACCGGCTGCGAACCGCGAATGCCAGCCGGCGAACAGCGTCGTGCCGGTCTCGGCAGCCTGGGCTTCTAGCGCATCGACCTCGGCGAGCGTCGCGCCGGGCGGCTTTTCGAGGAACACGTGCACGCGCTTGGCGAGTGCCATCGCGGCCAGCTCGTAGCGCACCTGCGGCGGGGTGCAGAGCGCGATCGCATCGATCGCCGGACCGTCGGTGAGCAGCGCCTCCAGCGACTTGAAGTTGGCAACACCTTCGACGCCCGGATCACGTGGACTGACGCTGGCGACGAACTCGAAGTCGGCATTGCCGGCGATCGAGGGCAGATGCTGGTCGCGGGCGATCTTGCCCATACCGACGACCGCGATTCTGATAGCGGCCATGCTCAGAGCGCCTTCACGACGACGGGCTGCGGTGCGGCCTTGGTCAGCGTGTTGCGCAACGGCAGCGTGAACGGTGCGGCCTCGATCTCGAACACGTCGCCTTCGCGCGTCGTCACGCCATCGGCGAACGACAGCGTCGCGGTGCCGAAGAAATGGACGTGCACGTCGCCCGGACGGCGGAAGAGATCATATTTGAAATGGTGCGCCTCGAGGTTGGCGATGCTGTGCGACATGTTCGCCTCGCCCGACAGGAACGGCTTTTCCCACAGCAGCGCGCCGTCGCGGTGGATACGGCTCGCCCCCTCGATATGCTG
>Ga0268350_1000040_pt1 | contig 12436 bp, 16 predicted proteins | sample G5R3_MAIN_18SEP2_FD_189920 | JGI IMG/M metagenome (GOLD analysis project Ga0268350, IMG submission 189920) | Phyllosphere microbial comminities from switchgrass, GLBRC, Michigan, United States - G5R3_MAIN_18SEP2017_LD1 | ecosystem: Host-associated > Plants > Phyllosphere > Phylloplane/Leaf... | reverse complement strand
AGCGGCTCCGGCACCCCGGCCCCCGGCGGCGGCCGCACGGTTCGTCGACCTCGGCACCGAGGACGGCTCGCGCAGCGGCGTGAGCATGTCGGTGATCCGGGATCGGACGACCGGGTGCGAATACGTGGTCTCCAGCCTGTACGGTGAAGATCTCTCGGCCGAGCGCCGGATGGAACGCACGCCGCAGGGCTACAGGGTACAGCGCTGCGTCCGTCCGACCGGGGGTAGCGGCTATGTCTGGATAGGATCGACGCTCCCCGTGCAGATCTCGACGGTACGGGACACCCAGACGGGCTGCGACTACGTGCTCGGCACCATGTACGGACAGGCGTCCTTCCTGATGCAGCGCATGGAGCGCATCGGCAGCGGGGACAGTACGCCGATGTGCCGCGTGCAGGAAGGTCCCGGACAGCAAGGGTAGGCTCGATCTTCCTACCGGTATCGCGAACGAGGGCAAGGAAGGGAAAAAATGCAGTACACAGCGCTGGCCGCCATCGCCGTGCTCGCCTACGCGATCTTCGGCCCCGGCCCCTACCAGACGGTCGCGGGCACAATACGCCGGATCCTCGGCCTGCGCGTGCGGATCGTCCACGGTCGCCGCATGGCGGTCGTCGACGGCGACACCATCCGCTTCAGGCGGCACCGCCTGTTCGGCCTGCTCGGCTACGACCTGATGAGGGGACGGCTTCGGGGCATCGACGCACCCGAGTCCGGCCAGCCGCAGGGGCCAGCCTCGAGCCATGCCCTGCGCTCGATCCTCGTGAACGGCGGATGGCACCTCATGATCACCTGCTGCCACGACGTCTACGAGCGCGAGCTCATGTGGCTGATCGGCATCAAGGGCCCGGTCGGGCTCCGCATGCTCTGGCAGGGCCAGGCGGTGGCGACCACGATCGCCGGCGCTCCGGTCGCGTTCGTCGCCCGCATCCTGCGCCGCGGCATGTGGGGCAAGGGCAGGGTCACCGACCCGGCCGCCTGGCGCGCCCGCAACGACCACCGGCTGATCCGATGACCAGCACGACGGAAGGACTGACATCATGAAGGCATACTGGCTTCCGGGCATCTCGCGCTACCGGCTCACGGAAGAGGAAGCGCAGGCCGAGGCGTCGGTCTCCCCCTACAGCGAGGCCGAACTGCCCGAATCCGCCGAGGAGATCGTCGAATCGATCAACGCGATGATAGCGCAGCACGAACGCAATATCGCCGCATCCGATGCCGCATACGAGCGTGAGGAGGCTCGCGCCAAAGAACTCGGCTACCCCTCGCTGCGCGCCGCTCTCGAAGAGCTGGCAGCGCTGACGGGCCAGTCAGCCTCAACCTCATCCATCGCATCGCCACAGGACGCCAAATGAGACCGACACTACCGTTCCTCGCAGTCGCGCTGGCAACGGCGGGCTGCCACGCAGCCAGCAGCGAGCCACTAAGCGAGATGACCCGTGCCCGCGAGGTCATCTCGGACAGCCTGCCACCCAACCACCCCTCGAAGGGGCCTCTGCTGCTCTATGCGATGCGGCTCGACGAGGCGCTGCGCAACCCCGGCGACCAGGCGTCGGTCCGCGCGGCGCTGGTCGCGACGAACTGCCTCGGACTCATGCCCGACGGACACCTGCCGTCCGACACCAGGAACGCCGTCAACGCGGCGCTGGTCAGCTCGCCGTCCCGCGAATCGGCCTACCGTCGCTACGTCATCGACTCGTCGTCCATGGCGCTCACTCGCGAGGAGGTGGAATGCCGGGAGGAGTGAGCGGACAATCCGCCCCAGCCGTGCGACGGAAGCGCTCGCCATCGACGACGATCCATCCTACAATCGGACCGAAGGGAAAAGAGATGCGCGCACTGGACCTGCCGATGGCGATACTGCTCCACCTTCTACTCGGTATCGTCGGTCTTTCCCTGATGGGCATGGCCGCGTTCATCCTCTGCGTCGGCGCCGTCGGCGCGACGCTGTCCGGAACCGGCTCGGGTACGGCCGCATAGCGGCGGACACCACCCCGCAAACATAGACCAGACGACACCGACGCCGGCCGCATGCGCGCCGGCGCGCTTCGTCGTGCCCTGAACGCGTGACGCCGGCCCTGGCGGTGCGGGTCGACGCGCGCAGATGAAATTCCTCAGCAGTGAAACAGAGAGTCCTTCCGAAAGGAAAACGGGAGGCAGGGAGCCATAGAGATGCTGGAAGTCATGAAGCGACTGATGAAGTCGACGCGCGGAGCGGCAATGCCGCTGATCGCCGGAGGAATGATACCGGCACTCGCCGCGATCGGGTCCGGAATCGACTACGGCCGGCTGTACGTCGTCAAGACCCGACTGCAGACCGGCGTGGATGCAGCGGCGCTGGCCGGGGCCCGCGCGTACGCAGTCGACGACGGCTCCACGAGGGCGCGCGACGCACAGGCGCAGGCCTACTTCGACGCCAACTACCCCGACGAGTTCATGGGGTCCACCGACGTGAAGCTGACCAAGAGCTTCACCAAGATCAAGGATACCAACGTCACCGAGATGACGGGCGTGGCCACGCTGCCCATGAGCTTCATGCAGATCTTCGGCGTGAAGCCGATGGAGGTATCGGCGACCGCCAGCGCCGAGCTCCAGCCGCACCCGCTCGAGGTGATGATGGTCCTCGACAACACCGGCTCGATGCAGACGGCGCTCAGCAGGGGGCGCACGCGGATGACGGCGCTCAAGGAAGCGGTCTCCACGTTCCTGGACGTCATCCACCAGGGGCGCACGCAGCGCCAGGACGTCGCGATCGGCATGGTCACCTACGACGTCACCACCAACGTCGGGGCGATCCTGCAGAAGTACAACGTCGCCATCGCACAGTCCGACGGCTTCACCAACGTCGGCAACTATACCGGCGGCTCGTCCAGCTTCCCGACCAATCCGCTCGGGTGGAAGGGCTGCGTCAACAACGATACGACCGTTCGCGACGTCGGCACCAACATCGGCGTGCAGGAGCCAGGGGCGTGGGACCTCACCCGAACGCTGCCGGGCGAGAAGGGCAACCCGCCGGTCACTCCCTACCACTACATGCCCAACATGGCCTCCACTGGATCATACCGGACAGTGTCGATGTATCCGGCCGACTACAAGTCGCAGGATTCCAACACCGCGACGACGGACACCCGTCGGAACAACCTCTACCATCTGGGGACCAATACGACGATCGCGAACCGCCTGGCCAACACGGCGGCCTACCGCCAGCACTTCTACGACATGTACATCGGCCTCAACGCCAACCCGGTCGCGAACGACGACGTGATCGTACGGGCAAGCGATGGCGGTGCGTTCGTTCCGGGATCGGGGGTGGCCTGGCGGGTCGAATACACGCGCATCCCCTACTATGCCAGCGGCACCGACTGGGCGCAGCCGAACCCGCTCTACGGCTATCCCATCAGCCGGACCGTGCCGCGAAACGGCTACACGCTGTGGATGGCGACGCCCAACTTCCAGTGCCCTGAGCCGGCGCTGGAGATGAAGTACGGCCGGACCCGCTCGGAGTACGACCGATACGTCGACGAATCGAACTATCCGATAATGCCGGCCTCCGGCACGCTTCATCACATCGGCTTGCTCTGGGGCTACCGCCTGCTGGTGCGCGACGACGTTTTCAAGCGCGACGTGCCCACCTCGATCAAGCCAAAGCGCGCGATCGTGTTCATGACGGACGGCGAGGCAAACGCCGGGGGACACTCGACGTTCGACAGCGCCTACGGTCAGATCAGGGAGAAGCGCATCACGTCGTCGACCAGCGAGGCGAACTACGAGACGCAGGTCATGCGCCGCTTCTCCAAGGTGTGCGAGGCGGCCAAGTCGGAGAACGTCGAGGTCTACATCATCGCGCTCTCCACGAGCGGCAACACGACGACGGCATTCAAGAACTGCGCCGGCCAGAACTACTTCGTCACCAACGACACCGACCAGCTCCGGCTCGCCTTCGAGGAAGTGGCGACGGATCTCATCGACCTCCACCTCGTCAAGTGAGGAAACCACCCATGGCACGTCCATCCACGCTGCTGGCCGATGTCCGCGGCGTCACCGTCGTGGAGTTCGCGCTGATCTTCCCCGTGCTGCTCATGGTCATCTGCGGGATGATCGAGTTCGGCTACGTCAACCTCGCCAGGACCAACCTCGAGTCAGCGGTCACGGACGCGGCGCGTCAGACGACGGTCGACCTCGACCTCGAGCCGAAGGACCGCGAGGAGCGCATGAAGACGCTCATACGCGACCGGATGAGCCCGCTGGTCGGCACGAGCGGATCCAACATGACCATCACCAGCAAGGCCTTCGCAGACCCTGCCCAGTCGGCCGCCGAGGACTTCGAGGACACCAACCGCAACGGCGTCTACGACCGTTCGACCGACACGCTGCCGGGCGAGCCGTTCACCGACCGCAACGGCAACGGCCAGTGGGATGCGTCGGTCGCGCTCGACAGCGCGCTCGGCGGCGAAGGCGACATGGTGCGGTACCAGGCGTCCTACCCGACACCGCTGTTCTTCTCCCGGATCATCGGACTGAAGAGCGCGACCATCAACCTGCAGGCCACCGCGATCGGCCGCAACGAACGCAAGGGCCAGACCAAGTGACCATGCTCCGCAGGCTCCGCAAGGACACCAGAGGCGTCGCCTTCATCGAGTTCGCACTCTCGCTGCCGCTGCTCATGATCCTCATGACCGGCGGCATCGAGATGGGCAACCTCGTGCTCATCAAGATCCGCACCGAGCGTCTCGCGCGCACGCTGTCGGACATGGTCGCCCGCGAGAGCGGCACGCTGGACGGCATGTCGGAGCGCGAGCTGAACGACGTGCTGTTCGCCGCAGTACGCAACAATCCCGGTCTCTCGCTCGACAAGGACGGGCGGATCGTGGTCACCGCCGTGCTGGGCGTCGACGCCAACAACGACGGCGTGCCCGAGCGGAACGCCATCCAGTGGCAGCGCTTCGTCGGCAAGTACACTGCCGCACCGGTGGCGGTCGGCTGCTGGAAGACGACCACGGCGGCCGAGCTTCCCCGGGCGCGGCAGCTGGTGGCCAACGAGCCGATCTACCATGTCCAGGTCACGCAGAAGTACCAGCCGCTGCTGGTGGTCCTGTTCGACGCGATGAAGGTGCCGACGGAGGTGACGGATTCCGCCATGTTCCGGGGACGCGGCTCCAACTTCAGGCCGCTGATGACATCGCTCAACGAGCCGGTGCACGACAAGTGCGACACGCCGGACGGGATCTGAGCGCGACAGGCATAGTGATCACCAGAAAGGAAAAGAACATGTCAGCTCCAGCGCGTCTTACCAGAATGCTGGTGAGCCGGGGCCTTGGCCCGGCATCGGCACGCACCGACGTCGTGGTCGCCACTCCGCAGACCTCCGTCGTCCAGATGCGGGCACCGCGGTCGCCGGAAGGCCGGCAGATCGCGCCGCTGCCGGCCTTCTCGCGGGGATCGGTCGTCGCGATGCGGCAGCCCAAGTCCATGGCGATCGCACATCCCGAGACGTCGGCGCCGAGCGCACGGCTCGACCAGCGCGCCGCCCCGGTCGACGCCTCGGTCGAGACCCAGACGCCGGAGGACCGCCAGGCGCTCATGGAATCCGTAAGGCGGGAGATCCGGGAGATGAACGCCGAGATGGAGCGCAACGCCCGCCTGGGGTTTATCGACCACGGTGCCATGGAGCCATGGCAGGCGCGGCGACGGTTCGGCCTGAAGGCATGATCCATCCTTAAAACGGCTTGTGCGACAGCACCGATGCGGGATACCATTGCGGCATGAGGATCATCGCACGCAGCCGCATCGGATTCTGGACCGCCTTCGAGACGGACGACGGTGCATACCTGAACGTCCGCGACGGTGACGGAGGAACGGCCAGCATCGTGCTGACGGACGCCGACGTCGTCCTGCTGGAGGGCGATGCCGCCGTATGTCACGCGCATGCCCTGCGTCTGGCGAGGGCCGGTCTCCGCCTCGATACCCCCCTTCCAACGCCGCCTCGCGGCACGCAGGAACCGGAACCACACGAATGGCAGCCCAGGAAGCCGGTCACGACGTCCGCGATGCTGAGGGCCGCGTAGCAGGACGGGCGACGGCTCTGGGCCGGTACCGCGCGCTCCGCGAGGCACGACCCGAGATGTTCGCGGGCGGCGGCCCGGTCGTCATCGTCGATCCCGAGGCCAACCCGCATGCAGGCGTCGTCTATGCCGATCCCTGGATCATGCTGGTGGTCGACGCCGTCCGCCTCCCGGACGGTCGGCCCGGCAGCTATACGCGCCTGCAGTACGCCACGGGCACCAGGGAGGGCGTAGCGGTACTTCCGGTCACGGCGACCGGCGTCGTGCTCCTGAAGCACTGGCGTCATGCCACGCAGCGCTGGCATCTCGAGATACCGCGAGGCTTCGGCGAGCCGGACGTGTCTCCCGCGGACCAGGCGGCCGCGGAACTCCTGGAGGAGACCGGTCTCGTCGCCGACATCGAGCCGCTGGGAATGCTGCATCCGGATTCGGGCACCCTGTCGTTCGAGGTCGCTCTGCATCTGGCGCGCGTACGGCCGGGGCAGACGCCGGCAGCCTACGAGGGGCTCGCCTCCATCGTCGAGATGACGTTCGCCGAGTTCGAGCGCGCGATCGCGTCGGGAGACATATCCGATTCGTTCACCATCGCCGCCTGGACGAGGTATGCGCTGACCGGTCGACGAGGATCTCTGAAACGGTCCTGAGGAGGAAAAGACATGAAAAGATCCATCGTCGCGGCATTCGCCGTGACGGCGCTGCTCTGCGCGTGCGGTCCGCGCACCGAGACGGGATGCATGTCGCCAGGCGAGATCGGACGCATCGAGAAGATCGCCAGATACGACGTCGACGGACGCTTCGGACACAGCCAGGCACGGGCGATCCTGCGCTTCGGCATGAAGCGCTATCTTCCGGCACGCGGCGCGATCCGCATCTGCTTGACGGACGACGACGAGGCGCTCGCCCTGCTGAAGGTCGGCGACGTGCTGCACCCACGGGGCATGACGGACATGACGCCATGAACGGCACCGCGACGAAGGACCGCCTCGCGGTCCGACTGGCCGACGCCTACGGCCTGACCACGGACGACGTGCAGACCGCAGTAGCCGGGCTGGATACCGACATCGCCGACGACGTCGCGTTCGAGCGGCACGGCGGAGACGTCCTGCTGGTGGACGGCGGAGAGGTCGTCGCCACGCTGTCGCTCGGCGACGTGCTTCCGCCGATAGCACCGGCCTGCGACACGCTGGATCCGTACGGCGACCGCAAGGACGTCATGATGACGCATGCGTGACCATGGTTTCCGTCGCCTGGACGGCCGCCAAGCGCTTCGTGCGTAATCCGCGAGGCTGGACGGCGGTCTAGGACATCGCTCGCACGGCCTGAAACCCCCTCGGCTGAATGGCGTGGCACTGCCCATCGGTGGATGGCCGACGGCAAGCCCATCACCCCCTGACCGGAGGACAACATGAAGCCCAAACCGATGAAGTCCAAGGCGAAGCTCAATCCGCCCAGGGACATCCATCGCGGATTCGAACTGATTGGCTCCGGCAGCCATTGGCAGGCCTTCAGCGTCGCAACCGGTGCCGAACTGTGGGACAGCGGCTTTCCCAGCCGCGAGGTCGCGGTATCCGTGATCGATGCCCTGCTCGACGACTGAGCGCGGCAGCCCCCAAGAGCGGATTGAACATGATCAGGAATGACATCGACACGCCGCCGGAAGTTACCGCCGAGGACGTCAAGGCCATCCGGCAGGCTCTCGGCCTGTCCCAGGCCGGCCTGGCCAGGTTGATGCGGCTAAAGGGCCGGCCTGCGACACGCTGAATCCGTACGGCGACCGCGAGGACGTGCTGCTGCGGCATGCGCCGGCAGGCAGGTACATGGCGTGAGGACGCCTGGGTAGAAGACGGGTGGAAGGGAAAAGGCAGATAAGGCCGCCTTCCAGCTGGCTTCGGCACGTAGGAATTCGTGAAAGGAAAAGACATGTTCGAGAAGCCAGTGATCGATCTTCCCCGCACCGCTCCGTGCGAGGAGCCCGTCAATGCCGAGCTGCCGGAATCGGAGAACCTCTTCGACTCGTTCACCGACGAGCTGGTCGACCCCGAGGACAGCGCTCCCGAGATCGAGATGCCGTTCCAGACCGCACGCGGTCCGTCGGTTCGCGCGCCGATCTACGGCAAGCAGGAATCGCGTCCGGAGCGCACCCTGCCGCGCGCGGCGCGCGAGCAGGCCGTCAGCCGGCCGGTGCCGTCGAACGATCTCGGCGACGATCCGTTCGCCCAGCTGATGAGCAAGTTCAACGGCTGAAGACACCGGGGTGGCCCTGCGGCCACCCCGCCTCTTTTTTTGGCGGCTGCCAAGAAAACAGGCAGGATCCCCGACCTATTCATCCTGCAAATGTTCCCCTTGAGAAGGGTTGACGAATTGTTTAAGGATGGCATGTTTTCCGTTCGGGGTATTCTTGCGACATGAGGCTGCATCGTAACGCGCGCGGCGCGATCATCGGGCTTGGCGCCCTCCTCATGTCGACGACGGCATGGGCCGATCCCATTCCGGGACTCTACAACACCGGACTGAGCGCGTCCGGCGAGCGCCTCCCGGGCAACGGCGAGACGGATGCGCACTACCAGGTCAACGGTCATGCCGCCATCACCTACTACAACGGTGCCTACTACCCGACGAACGATTCGCAGTGGATCGGCGAGACCGCGAACGGCAGCTACACCGCACCCTTCGTCGACGGCAAGGCGCGGACCTACTACACGCTGAGCTTCGACCTCACCGGGCTCAATCCGGCTACGGCCCGCATCACCGGAAGCTGGGGCGTCGACAACTACGGCATGGCCTACATCAACGGCAAGAAGTTCTCGACCAACTCGGTCGGCTTCTCATCGCCGACGGCCTTCATCATCACGTCAGGGTTCCAGGCCGGGCTCAACACCATCACCTTCATGGTCGAGGACTACGGGGCTCCTGCAGCCTTCGTGGTGTCGGGGATCTCCGGCACCGCGGATAAGTCGACGCCGCCGGCCTGGACGGCCGGATCCTACGGCGCATGGTCCAGCACCTGTGGAGCCGCGACGCGGACGCGGCCGGTGACCTGCATCACTCCGGACGATGGCGCGACCGTCTCCGACTCGCTGTGCACGGCGCCCAAGCCGGAGACCTCGGAGAGTTCCTACCAGACGTCGGGCTGCGGCTATACCTGGACCCCCGGCCCCTATGGCAGCCCCGCGCCGGCGTGCGGCAACACGACGATGTCGCGCACGCTGACCTGCGTCCGGTCCGACGGCGAGACCGTCGCGAATTCGCTGTGCGATCCGGCGACGAGGCCGGCGACCGACGCGCCGGCGACAAGCTACGACACCTGCTCGTACTCGTGGACCGCCGACCCCTGGTCCGCGCCCTCGACGACCTGCGGACAGGCGACGCAGACGCGCGAGGTGAGCTGCCTCCGTTCCGACCAGAGCAAGGTCGCGGACTCCTTCTGCGCACAGGCGGGCATCAGGCCCGTCACGAGCCAGTCGTCCTACCAGACCTCGGGCTGCGGCTATGCGTGGGATACCGGCGAATGGAGCGGGCTGGTTCCCGCCTGCGGCTCCACCGTCGAGAACCGCAGCGTGACCTGCGAGCGCTCGGACGGCCAGGCCGTTCCCGACGCCTCGTGCCCGTCGGGCACCCGCCCGGCCGACCAGCGCGCGGGCACCAGCTACGCGACCTGCGGATACACGTGGGAAGCCGCCGCCTGGAGCGCTCCTTCCAGGACGTGCGGCAGCTCGACCCGCACGCGCGACGTGGTCTGCCGGCGTTCGAACGGCGATCAGGTGGCCGACACGTCGTGCACCGGCCAGCGCCCCGAGACGACCGAGACGGTCACCGACTTCTCGGCATGCTCGTACGAGTGGCAGTACACCGCCTACGGAGCGCCTGCGCCAGCCTGCGGACCGAGCGTGCGCACCCGCACCGCGACCTGCCTGCGCCAGGACGGCGCGACCGTGGACGGATCGTTCTGCGGCGCCCAGGAAGAGCTGAGCAAGCCCTACGACGACTTCTCGGCCTGCACGTTCCAGTGGACGACCGGCACCTGGAGCACGCCCTCGGCGTGCGGAGAGACGACCCGCACCCGCAGCGTGTCGTGCGTCCGCCAGGACGGCGCTCCGGCCTCCGACGCTCAGTGCGCGGCGGAAACCCGCCCGACATCGAGCGAGCCGGTGATGGACACCTCGGCGTGCACCTACTCGTGGCAGTACGGCGCATGGACGAAGCCCGCCTCGTGCGGTCCCGTCACGATGGTGCGCACCGCGACGTGCGTGCGTCAGGACGGACGGACCGTCGACGACGCACTGTGCGTCTCGCCTCGCGAGACGCTCGAGCAGCAGACCGTCGACTACGGCGCCTGCACCTACCGCTGGACCGAAGGCAGCTGGAGCACGCCCTCGGCGTGCGGCCAGACGACGCGCACCCGCACGGTGACGTGCACGCGCTCGGACGGCGCGACGGTCGAAGCCGGACAGTGCGACGATAGCGCGCGTCCCGCGACCTCGGAGCGCGTCACCGACACCTCCGCCTGCCAGTACAGCTGGGTGCAGACGGCGGTCGGCGACTGGGGCGCATGCGTCAACGGATCGCAGTCGCGTGCCGTGACGGCCGAATGCCGCCGCTCCGACGGCACGGTGGCCGCAGACGCGCTCTGCCAGTCGGCGCGCCCGTCGTCCGAGAACCGAGGCTGCACCAGCCCCGTCACGCCGCCGCCGACCACCGGCCCCTCGGGCGGCGAGATCATCTTCCGCCGCGTCATCGACGTCGTGAGGAAGTGATGATCAGGACCGCCACCCGCGGCCTTCTGGGTCTCGCCGCGATGCTGCTGTCGACGGCCGCGTGGGCGGACCAGATCCCCGGCCTGTACAACACGGGGGTCGACGCCGCAGGACGGCCGATGGCGGACGGCCAGCCCGAGATCCACTACAGGGTCAACGGGGAGCAGGGGACCACCTACCAGCACCCCGCATGGGTCGCGGCAGACGACGCCCACTGGATCTCGGCGCTGCCGAACGGGCAGTTCACCGTCAACCCCGGGCAGTACACCCTCACCTTCGACCTGACCGGCCTAGATCCCAGAACCGCACGGATAGTCGGAAAATTCGCAGCCGACGACGAAGCGACGGTATCGCTGAACGGTGGCCCCGTCCTCGCCCATGTCGGAACGTACGGAGGGTTCGTATCCTTCGCCCTGGCGTCGGGATTCCAGCCCGGGATCAACGTGCTCACCTTCACGGTGACGGACGGCGGCGGCGCACCGGCGGGCCTGACCGTGTCGGGACTATCCGGAACAGCGGAACGGATGCAGCCGCCCGCATGGTCGGCAGGCGGATACGGAGCGTGGTCGGAGACCTGCGGCACCGCCACCAGGACGCGGACGGTCACGTGCGTCAGCCCGACCGATGGCGCTACGCTGCCAGAATCGTCATGCTCGGCGGCGGGTCCGAAGCCGGCCACGGCCGAGACGTCGTACCAGACGTCAGGGTGCAGCTATTCGTGGATGCCGGGCAGCTACGGCAGTCCGGCACCGGCATGCGGCAACACCACGATGTCGCGTACAGTGACCTGCAGGCGCTCGGACGGACAGGACGCCGACCCGGCTCTATGCGATCCGGCGACGAAGCCCGTCACGGAAGCGGCGGCCACCGACTACGGCCTGTGCTCCTACTCGTGGACGGCCGATCCGTGGTCGGCCCCCTCGACGGCATGCGGCGAGGCGACACAGACCCGCGTGGTCGGCTGCCTTCGCTCCGACGGGACTGCGGCCGCGGAAAGCTCCTGCGCCCAGGCAGGCGAACGCCCCACGACCTCGCAGACGACCTATCAGACATCGGGCTGCTCGTTCTCCTGGACGACCGGAGAATGGTCGGGAGCCGTTCCCGCCTGCGGCCCGACGGTCGAGAACCGGAGCGTGACCTGCGTCCGCTCCGACGGGCAGTCGGCCACCGACGGCTCGTGCCCCTCGGGAACGCGCCCTGCCGACCAGCGCGCCGCCACCAGCTACGGCACCTGCGGCTTCTCGTGGGAGGCCGGTTCCTGGAGCGCTCCCAGCAGGACGTGCGGCAGCACGACCAGGACGCGCGACGTGGTCTGCCGTCGATCGGACGGCACCCGGGTCGCCGACGCCCAGTGCGGGTCGACGAGACCTGAGGGCAGCGAGACGGTCACGGACTTCTCGGCATGCAGCCATACGCTCAGCTACGGAGAGTGGGGCGCGACAGCACCGGCCTGCGGCGACAGCGTCCAGACGCGCGAGGCGACCTGCATCCGCGAGGACGGCGCGACCGTCGACGGAGCGCTGTGCCCGACACCGGAGCCGCTGACACGTCAGGCGACGGACTATTCCACCTGCAGCTTCCGCTGGGACGTCGGATCATGGTCGACGCCGTCGGCGTGCGGCC
>Ga0268350_1000038_pt1 | contig 12633 bp, 11 predicted proteins | sample G5R3_MAIN_18SEP2_FD_189920 | JGI IMG/M metagenome (GOLD analysis project Ga0268350, IMG submission 189920) | Phyllosphere microbial comminities from switchgrass, GLBRC, Michigan, United States - G5R3_MAIN_18SEP2017_LD1 | ecosystem: Host-associated > Plants > Phyllosphere > Phylloplane/Leaf... | reverse complement strand
AGGTACAAGCCCGATGTTTGCTTCGGTATCCGGTCAATGGGTCCATTGGGACGACCATAGCGCCCTTGCTGCCGACCTGGCATCGGCGGTTGCTGACAAGGAGGCGTATGGCCAGAACGCTATCGACCTGCGCAAGCAGCGCGATGAAGGGTTGGCGCGGGAGGCGGAGTTGCGTGTCAAGATCGAAAGCAAAGATCGCCTTATCGAGCAAGGCTTCAAGACCTTAGACCGGGTGCATTGCATGTGGGCAAAGCGCCTGCTTGATGCGACCGGTATACCCTCTCAGGTCCTTATCCCTGATGAAGAATTCGTCAAATATTTTGAGGAGCTGAAGGGTCTCAAGCAGCGCCTGGACGGAGCGGAAAAGCTGCTAAATCGCTGGGGCAATATGTTCGCAGGAGGCATCGCCGCTTCCCAGCTTGAAGATTTGCGCAACGATAACTCTGCATTCCTTGCCAGCCCCGGCTGCGCGGATGGAGAGAAGCCATGTCCTACACCTTCAGCGAATTGATGCAGCGCCTGACCTCGCCCCAGTGGCGGGTGATCTTGGTCCCCAGTGGTTTCATGTTCCTGCTGAGCGTGCATCGCCAGTATGGGGTTGAGCGGAGGAAGAACGTATGAACAAGCACACGCCTGGGCCTTGGGTTGTAGACGAGACCCATCTCCAGGGAAGCGTGAACAACCTGGAGATTGGCCGACATATCACCCTGTGTAGCCTCAATGTTGGTCGCGATCAATGCCTGGCCAACGCCCGCCTGATCGCCGCCGCGCCGGATATGCTGGAAGCGCTGATTGACTGCAGGCGCGCGCTTGAGCTGGCAAACTTTACCGGGGAACTGGCGGTGGTTGATGCGGCCATCGCCCGTGCCACTGGTGAGCAGCCATGATCTACTTCGTCTGGATCTTGTTCTGCACCGAAGCCAACCTGAGCGGGGATTGCTCAATGGTGAAGGCGTACCAGGCCCGCGAGTGGGAGGACTGCTGGATGCACGCCAAGATGTACGACCAGACGCTGAGCGCGGCACCGGGGCGGCAGTATCGAATCTGGTGCTCTCCGACTGAGTACCTGGATGTGAAATAAAAAAGGGGCCGCAATGGCCCCTTTGTTCATTTGCTCAAGTGAGCGAGAAGGATCGGCATCTGTGACTTGTCGACCGTGTAGTTGGACTCGGGCTGAATGCTAATCTCCGAGGTGTAGTTTCGGCCCATGGCGTAGTAGGTGCCCGCGACGTTGAACTCGTCGAAGATCCCCATCAGCGTGTTCAGGTCGGTGCGGTAGTTGATGCCGCTGGAATCGTTGCGGCTCGGCACCCCGTATTCGCCCATGAACGGCTGGAACCCCTTGCGCTGACACCACTGCAATGCCGGAAGCACTTCGCCGCGCAGACGGTCGCGTGTGGCTTGCGTCCACTGCTCGTTGGCTGCCTCGTAGATCCCGCGGTGCTCAGGGTCCTGGTAGTAGTGGAACGACGGCATGGTCTTGCCAGCCGAATCGTTCCACCACACATCAGGGTCTCCGCCGAAGTTCGCCGTGAACTGGTGCAGGCCGGCGTATTTGTCGTTCTCCATGACGATGCGCACGTTGCTGTCCTGAGCACGGATCGCCGTTATTGCCGCCTGGTTCATCACGCTGGTGGTGGCCTGCTTCCCGTTGTAGGCGAAGTCGCGGTACGGCTGAACTGTGGCATCCTTGGTCAGGTTCAGGCTCATCAGCCGCAGGCGACCAGTGCCACCCAGACCAGCGAAGCGAAGCCAGACCTTCTTCGTGTCTGCCGCAGTGGTGAACTGGAACGACCAGCGTGTTTCGGTTGCCGCCGCAACGAACCGGTAGGAGCCCAGGGTGGTGCCGGGGAAGGCATGTCCTGCGCCATCGTCCGGCCCAGTGTTCGCCTGAACCTGCGGGAAGTTGCCGGTGAAGCTGGCAGTGCTGGTGCCGCTGACTGTGTAGGTACTCGACGGATCAACGTCGATACCCGAGGTCGCGTCGTTGCTGGTGGTGAAGTTGTCGAAGTCCGCCGCGCCGTTGTACTCCACGAAGGGCAGGCCACCATTCACCGCTGGGTCCGTCTTGCGGGTGTAGGTGGCGTTGGCAGACCAGCCAGACAGGTCGAGCGCGAACTTGTAGTTCGGGATCAACTGGTACTGGGTGCCCGTGCGGAACGGGTTGTAGGTCAGCGCGCTGCATTCCACCGGCATGTTCACCGGCTCGTTCATCAAGTCGTAGCCGTACATGTAGGGCTCGTTCTTGTACCGCGCGGCGAACTTGCTCCAGAAGTCAGCGAAGTGCGCCACGGTCAATGTGGCCGTGCCGATCTTCACGCGCTCGCCAGTGGTGACCGACGGATCGACGTAGCGCCCGCCGTAGTTGTGCATGTCGGGCACCAGCCGGATGCGGTACTTCTTACCCATGGCCACACAGAAGTCCATGTGCTGGAGGAAGATGGGCGCCAGCGCTCCATTCAGCGTCGGCTGCGCCCGCTCCCACAAGAAGGGTATCCGAGCCAGGGTGAAACCTTTTCGGCTCAGGTAGGCAAAGTCTGCCTCCTGTGGCGCGAAGTAGTTGGTGCCCTCCACGCCCGGGTAAATCTTCTCGCTGTACTCCATGCCGGAAATGTTGATGCCGCGATCAAAGAGACGCGGCCATTGAGGAGGGGGGTTCACGCCGTCGGCGATCACCCCCTGGATGGCGGCAATCAAGCCGTTACCGGAAGCAAGCCCGGCGCCTGCTGTGATGGTCATCAGTCCACCTCATACACAGCGGTCGCGCTTGGGGTCACGCGGAAGCGGCCACGGCCCAGCCACAGGGATTGCGAGCCGCTGGCAGAGAAGGTGTAGGCCACAACCCAGGTCGCGCCTGCTGGCTTCTCCACCGCCACGGTGCCGGAGGTGATGGCCACGGTTACCACTGCTGGCGATTCTGGACGGTCCCAGTTGAAGATCTTCTGTGCATTGTACGAAGCCATGGTGTTGCCCTCTGAGTTCGGGCGCGGAATGCGCCCTATTGATTATTGCGAGACGACGAGAAACTGAGCCGCTGTGCCGACGACCGGGACGGTTGCCCCCAGCAGAACATCGGCGTTCAGTAGGTTGATGCTATTACGCTGGTTCAGCTGCAAAGTGAAGCCTGTTGTTGTGCTACTGACGGTGGTCCACACCTGGTTGGCGACGGCTGGTGCGGGTGGCTGCACAACAGGTGGCACTGAGAAGGCGGTGGAATACGTCACCGTGACCTGGCCCTGGGCATTGGTTGTGCCCGCGTAAGTCTCGATGCGGCGCGCCACCGGCAGGGTGGCCAGCGATCCATCGCCACGAATGTACTGCGAGGTGGTACCGGTCGGCGTGCTGAACTTGCCCGCCAGGCCCGAGGTGAGCGCCGATGTTGTGGCGTATGAACCCAGCGCCGCAGGGGTTACCCCGTCCGTGATGCCATATCCCGCCAGGGTGGTGGGCGTTGCGGTGATGGTCGACCACGCCTGGTTGTGTGCGGATGGCGGGAAGGTGGCCGGAATGCCAGACAGGGTAGCCCATGTACTGCCGGGGCCTGCCGGTCCTTGAGGGCCTGCTGGGCCGGGTACGGTACTGGCGGCACCGGCAGGGCCAGTAGCGCCTGTGTCACCCTTATCGCCTTTCGTGCCCGGGGTTCCATTCAAGCCAGCCGGGCCTTGCGGGCCTGGAACGGTGCTAGCCGTGCCCGGGGCACCATCAGCACCTGCAGGCCCTGCAGGACCAACAGTCAGCGGCACATTAAGAACGCCGTCGACCAACTGGATGTTCTGGCCGAAGCCGAAGAACACGGGCAGCTGAGTCGCACCGTTGTAGCCGAACACGCCATTGGTGGTGCCCGCAGGCTTGGTGACGAGCCGTGTCAGCGTTCCAGTGTCGGCAGCATTGCGCTGGTTGATGAACAGGTCATTGCCTGCCGCCATGCCCAGAGCGGGGATCAGGGCAAACGCCCATGCCAATATCTTTTTCATACGACCCTCGACCAGATGGTGGGTGATGCCTTGATGAATACAACGCTGTCACCGGCCACGAACATGACCGATGCGTTATCTACGGTGGTGTCGCCCAGGAATGTGCATTCCGTGATTTGCCTGGAGCTGCGCACGAACACCCGCTGCCCGACGCGGCTGGCATTGTCTGGCGGCAGGCGGAAGGTGATCGAGTTGAGATCGGCAGCCGGGTACAGGTTGGCAATGATCTCCTGCTTGGTGCTGGGCGCGACAATAGCTTGGCCCTCGGTGGGTGTGAACTCGACCGACTGCGGGGTCATCATGGCGATCATCTGCTGCATCTGCTCGGGGGATACGCTGTCCTCCTGCATCTCGGCTGGAATGATCACGACGTGTACTCCTGCACGCTGAACCTGCCGTTGGACTTGAAGCTGGTTTCCCAGCAGATGCCCCAGCACCCGGCAATACCCGGCGTGGTCTTAGCAGCGGCGCCACGGCTGGTCAACTCGACGCCACTGGCCAGAGCCTCGCTGGTGCCTGACGGGGGCGCCGCACCCTCCCAAATCATGGCCTTACCGCCGCCCTTGTTCTGGATCAACAGACGTGTGCCAACTGCGAAACCGGTCAGTGCGTAGAAGTCGAACCACACGCCTACCGGTGGAGTGATGTCAGGTATCATTTTTGCCTCTCCATAAAAACTGGGCGATCTCCATGACCGCCCATTCGCTTACTGCTTGTTGCTCTTCTCTGCTGATACCGTGCCAGGTGTCATTGCAAAATCGGTGATCGCGGCAGATTGCTTTTGTGAATCCTTGGTTGTCCCGAAGTAAAAACCCATGACCTCTTTCGTGAGCATGAACCAAGTCCCCATAACCGTACCCACGGTGAGGGCTGCCGTACTATTGGTGATCACGTCAATGGCCCACCCGCTCATGATGCTGTAGATGATGAACAGGGAGCCCAGCAACAGCACGGCAGCTATCAACGGCCGGATTAAGTCGTTGGGCTGAACTGCCGCCAGCTTGCGCGCGCTGTCCCGGTCTGCAGCCTCGGCAGCGTACTGCGCGCCCTCGGCCTGCATACGGTTCATCTCGGCAGTGACCGCCAGCTGCTCGAGCTGCACGCGGGCATTCACCTGCAGCTCCTGAATACGCACGATGGCGTCAGGGTTGTTGGTCAGCGCTGCATTGACAGCATCCGGGTTGCTCGGCGTGCCCAGCGCTGCCGCGATCAGGCCGCCCACCGCACCGCCAGCCGGGCCACCCAGGAGCGTGCCCAGCACTGGCGCCGCGCCGCCAATCACCCGGCCAATATCAGACCAGTTCATTTAAATGCCCCTGTGCGCATGGCATCACGCAGCCGCACACCGCGCTGGCCGACCTGGCCGAACCACTTCGAGTCCTGCATCTCCGCTGCCGCATCGGCGAAGCGCGACGAGTTGACGGCAGCCAGGAAACGCTTGAACCCGGCCAGGCGGCTGTAGCCAAGGTTCAGCGACATATTCACCAGCACCTCCTGGCGCACATCATCCAGTTGGTCGAACCCTGGAACCAGCGAGCGCGCATCCTTCTCGGCCAGGCGCACATCGTTGGCATACATCAGATCGATTTCGTCATCGCTGAAGCCACGATCGGTAAGGTTGCGGCCAATGCCACCGGTTACCTTGCCCACCGTGTCGACGTAGATATTTTTCTTGCGGCCTTCGTCGGTTTCCAACTGCTTCTTGAGTCGTGCGTTGTTCATTTCGATGCCCTTTAGTTGGTCGATGTGCGGTACCAGTTGATACCGTCGCATATGAGGCTGAGTGTAGATCCTGGGCCAACCGATGCGTTGGACAGAAGCTTGATATTGCCGTCATTGAAAACCGTCAGGTTCGCGTCGAACCGGAGGGTGATTCTCCTGCCGTCGTAGGATGCCGGAATTGTGTTGAACCCAGTAGTTCCTGAAACCAAGAACAAATCACCGTAGAAGGGAATGTTCAGTGGATTTGCAGACGACAGGGATTTTGTGGCGCTTGTGTATGCCCCGGTCACCCGTACGCCATTACCGCCACCGCTGTAGGTGCGGAAGGTTGGCGACTCCAGGGTCACCTGGTTGTTTGCGCCGAAGGAGATATCCGTGGTCTGCGTGACGCCGAAATCAGCAATCAGGTTCGTGATTTTCAGGTCAAGGTTGTTGGCGCCAAAACTGACACCCACGGCATTGTTTCCGCCGAGCCCACCCTTACCATTCTCGATCGATATGAAGTTGGAGAATGCCGCACGGGAAACAGAGTCGAAATAGGCTCCGGCACCACGGCAGTTCTGGATGAAGATGTTGCTGCCCACGATCTGCTTGCAGCCTGAGATCATGTACAAACCAGGCGCATCATCATGCTTCACAAAGGATGGGTATGGAACGTAAGCATCGCCAGCGCTCTCAATCAGGATCTGAGTCATCCAGATCTGGCGGTACTCCTTGACGTAGCCAATGCCGCCCAGGCCGTCCGTGGAGGAGGAGACGCCCTTCATGTAGATGTTTGCGCCGATCACGCCAGCCGCCGCGTCGAAAAGGTAGCCCCAACCTTGGTTGCCGAAGGTGCCTGTCGAGGTCAACTGAACGCCTGTTTCGTTCTGGTCTTTCGCGAAGAAGAAATAGCCATTCCCTGCGTTGTACTGAGCCAAGCAGACGATCAGCTCGCCACGCGCATTGATGCCAAGGAAGCCATGGCCCTTGCCCTCCAGGCACTGCACGTTGCTGATGGGGTTCATTGTGCCGCCCGACCACTTGAAGCCATCCCACTGGTAGATGATCAGGATATTGGCGATATCACCACGACCGCCCCATGCTTCGGCATATCCGATATCAATGCCTGTGTCGCCAGGAGCAACAGTGATCGACGGGGCCTTCGTGATGCAGAAGTCGCGCAGGATAATCGATGAGCCCAACTGGTTACCGCCAGGGTGGCGGATCATCTGGCCGCCGGTGAAGTTGCGCACGAACTGCGTTTTCTCGCCATCGCCTTCGATGCCGCCACCCTGAATGGTGGTCACCGGAGCGATGAAGTTGTATCGGCCAGCCGGGCAGTGGACCAGACGCCCAGTATCGACAGCCTTCTGAATAGGTACGGAGTCGGCGTTCAGGCCATCGCCTTTTGCGCCGAACTGCCGCGCTGAGATCTTGCCCAATTGAGACAATTTCCAGCGTCCGCCGTCATTGCTGACGATGACCGTCCCACCGTTGTCCGCGCTGGTAGTGTCCAGAGGATCAAGCGAATAAGCGCCACCACCACCGTCGCCGCGCTCGTAGTAACCGAAGACAAAGGCCCGCTGGTTTCGAGTCGTGGCCAAGCCTCGCAGGGCCGCAATGTTGTCCACCGAACGGGATACGCCCAGGCGGAAATAATCGAACAGGTTGCCCGCGTCGTATGCGATGCCAAGCGTGGTGTTGACCAAGCCACTGATCGTATCGATGTACTTGCCTATCCAGCCCTTGGTAGCCACATCGGTGTTATTCACTGGGTCAGCCGCATTGATGCCGCGCTTGCCCTGGAAGTCCCAGCGCAAGCCTGTACGGTCAGTTCTGATCGTGTTCCCCAAGTCGCTCAGCGACTGCTGGACAAGCATGGTCAATCGGTCGAAAGAGTCCTCATGAATCTGCGGCAGGAACGCGCCTTGGTTCCGAAAGCTGGTTGGCTGGATCTGCGGCAGGATGCGCTGAACCAGAACACGCTGGCCTGGCAGTGGCGCATTGTTCAGCACCACCTTGCCGCCTGAGGGGTTGCGCGCGCCGGTCAGCGTGTAGTCGATGGTTTCCGTCAGACCGGTGACGGCTCCAAGGTAGCCATCGGGACCTTCAGGAGAGATCAGGAACACGTAGATCTGTGGGTTCTGGAAGAAAAAGAAATCGAAAGGGAACGTCTTGTTGAGGCCGTTCCCGTCGAAGTATTGCCGGTCAAGCGTGCTTTCTACTGTCACTGGTTGCGCTCCTGTTACTTGTTGGATGGTGGCCCGAACAGCACACCCCTGATAATCGCCTGGGCTGAATCGTCCATCTGCCCATCTTCCACCATGAATCCTGTGCGAACCGATCGGTTGATCTGCGAAGCCGGTAGCCCGGTGAAGGCGCCGACGGCAGAGACAGCCTGGGTCGTGATGGTCTGGCCCTCTGCCGAGTTGCTGGCCTTGATCGCGGCGTCGAAGCCCTGGCCAATCGCGGAGGCCCCTGCATAACCGTAGTCGCCGAAGAAGCCCTGCGCGATTGTACCCGCCAGCGGCACGCCGGAAGAAACGCCCAGCAGGGATTGCACCGCCAGCCAGCCAGCCCAGGTTTCGTCGTCATCGTCATCATCGCCCTGGCCAGGCAGGTCGCCTTTGATGGCACCGGCCAGCAGGGTTGGCAGGATGTTCAGGTAGACGAAGCGCTCGAAAGCCACCAGCACATCCTTGGGGCTGCGGTTCTTGATTGCACGGCTGGCATCGCGGGCAATGTCGACGTTGCGGTTCCACAGCAGCGAGGCATAGCCATAGACCGGCATGAACAGCTTGGCCATGTTGCTCTGCTGGATGGTGGCCATGTCCTTCGCGCCGCCAGCCGTTTGCGTCAGGCGCACCGCGCGGTCGGCGCCAGCGACAGCCTGCTCATGGTTGAGCGCGCCGCCTTCCATCTCGTAACCGGCCATCCAGACCACGTTGTCCACGACGCTCTGCATAACCTGAATCGGCACGAAAGCGTACTTCACCATGGCGTCCCGGCCATTGAGCATGCCCTTAAAGGCGTCTTGCACAAAGCGGCCATCCTTCATGCGGATCACATCGCGCTGTGCCTCACGGATCGAAGCATCAAGGTTCAGCGCCCGGTTCTCCATCTCGCCGGACATGGCGCGGATCATGCGACCATTCTCCAGCGGGTTGCCCCAGTACTTCACCAGCGCGCGATACATGTGCTTACGCCCACCCTTCTGCGCGAAGTAGTCCAGAGCCTGCGGGTAGCCGCCCAACTGGTTCATCACGGTCGTGACCGAGTAGCCCATCCATGCCGCCGCCTGGTTGCTGCGCAGGGTGGACATGACCTTCGACAGTGCGCTGATGGCCTTGGAGTCACCGCTGGCCTGGTCCGACGCGATGCCATCGAGCATGTTGATGAATTGCGCGGCCAGTTCGGGGCCGACGGTTTGGGTCATCGCCTCGCGCGCCTCACCCTTCAGCAGGCGGTGTGCATCGTTCAGCGCCTCGCGGTGGGTGATGTCGTGGATTACGCCCTGCAGGTGGTTGCCGATCACGCCAACGTCCAGAAGTATCGGCGCGGCGAAGCCATCCACCCGGGCCTTCGTATGCCCGCGCGGCGGCGTAGCCTTGACGGTGCCGGATTCGTTGAGCGGCGCCAGGCTACCCAGCGACTTCTCCACATCGGCGTACTTGGTCGAAAGAGGGTCGTAGACCAGTGGCCAGTAGCCGCCCTTAACTTCACCCCATGGGGTCTGGATGGTTAGGCCTTCAATCTTCGGCGGCGCCACCCCATTCACGCGCTTCTCCAGATCGACGATGCTCGGCCACAGCGATTCGACCGTCTCCCACATCTGCTCGACATAGCGCCAGTCTGCTTGGGTCATGTGGCTCAGGATCTCGTCGACTGTGTGCTGCTCCCAGCCGTAGCCCTTCAGCAGCTTCTGGTGGTTGCTGGCGTTCCCTGTGTTCAGTGCCACGGCCAGCATGCCGTTGGTGGTCATCGGCTTCTCCAGGCTCGACACCTTGAAGATCTTGCCGACGGTGCTGCCGCGTTCCTTGAACCACTGATTGGTCAGGTCAACCACGCGCTTGGTGATTTCCTTGTTCATGCGGTCGCGGTTGTGCTGGGCCTCGGCCAGTGGCTGGAACACCAGCGTGGACCAAGCACCGTTCGCGTTGCCGCCGTCCAGCCATTCGATGACCTGCTCCATCTTGAGCAAGGACGAGTTCCCTTTCTTCAGCCATTCCATGGTGACTTCGGACAGTGATCGGGCATTGGCCACGATCTGCCGGGTAGGCAGCTTGTCCACGTTGTCGAATGCCGACTTGGCCAGAAGCTCCTGCCCTTCCTTCAGGTCGCGGATGCGCTTGTTGGCGGTCAGTTTGTTCTTCAGGCCTGCCAGGTGATTGACGTTCTGCACGAACTCGTCCAGTTCGTCCAGTTGGGCCAGGGACAGGTCCTTGTAGTTGATCTTGCGCGAGTTGTTCAGGATGAACTCCGGCACAACAGGATCATTGCCAGCAGCCACCTGATCGGCATACCACCCGGCGAATGACTTGCGGCGATCCAGGTCGCGCAGGCTGACGGTGCGGAACTCGTACTGCTCCATCACTGCATCGATCTGGTCCAGATAATCGTGCCCGGCCTTGCCCAGCTTCTCGCGACGGCTTGTCTTGTTGAAACCGGCCATGCGGTCAACGATGATGTCGATGTTCTCGCGCGCCTTCTTGGCCTCGCGCCACAGGTGGTAGTTCAGCAGTTGCTGCTGCTTGGCCTCGTAGGCGGCAACCAGATCACCACGCGCGGCGGCTTCGAATGCTTTGCGCCCGGCAGTACCCTCTGCGCGCTGGTACTCGTAGGGCTGGATGTTGCGCACCTTGCGCTCTTGCATGATGCGCTCGGCTGCCATGCGCATGACTTGCTGGCTGGTGATGTTGTTGCGGTTACCGCGCTTGCCCAGGGCATTCAGTTCACGCAGCAGGACCGCACCGTGCTTCTCGTTGTGCACCGCGTCCATGGCGCGCTCGGCAGCCTCGCCGGTAGACTTAGCCCCGTGGCGTTCCTCCATCCGGGTGTTCACTTCGCTGGCCAGGTACTCGGCGCGCGGCGGCATGCTCAGCATGGCCTTGATCATCTCGTCGCCAGAAGTGAAGCCCAAGCCGCTGGCAACCACGTCCATGGGAGCGCCGTTGCGCTTGGCGTGCATGAACGACAGCTTGCGCAGTACCTCGATCCCGTACTGTTCTTGAATTTCGGAGGTGGACAGCTTCATGGTGGTGGGCGAGCCATCCGGAAGAACGCCGGAGCGCAGGGCGCGCATCGCCTGGTAGGCGGGAATGGTGTCCAATTCCTCGGACACTTCATCGGTCACCCTGGCCTTTTCCTCGCTCCACCACTTGGAACGGCGGCGTTCTTCCTCGCGAATGATCTGCTGTTCAACGGCGGTCTGCGCCTCGTCATGCGCCAGCTCGACCTGTTCGCGGTAAGCCAGGAATTCAGCTTCCGTCATACCTGCTTTCTCGGCGGTATCGAACATCGGCACAGCCTGGGTTACCAGCTCGGCATCACGGATCTGCTGGTCGGTGGCCACGATGCGATCCATGACGCCGCGAATCTCCGGCGTCAACTCAACGTTCAGACGGCGCAGGTCCTTGTAGATGGCAATGATCCAGCGCTTGAACCGCGAGAAGGCGCCCTGCAGTTCAGGGTTGGGCGCCTTGCCCTCGGCCAAATACGCTTCGAAGCCGCGCGCGAACTGCTCATGCTGGGCCACTTCAAACGGGCCAGACTCTGCGGCGCCGGTCCACTGGCGTATGGCCTGCACGTCGGCGACCATCTGCGGGTTGGCGTCAGCGTCCAGGGCCAGGTCGGCGACCACCTCAAGGTAGAAGTGGCCGAACTCATGCAGCAATGTGGAGAGGTCGCGGCGCCCGGTGACGGTGATCTGAAACTTGCGCTGATCGCCGCGTGGTGGCTGGTTGAAGTCGATGTACCCGCGCGGCTGCTTCTCGCTGCCGGTCTGGTTTAACCGAGGCTCACGATACATCGCCTCGCTAATTTCGTAGTCTTTGTTTTTCCCCTTGTTTTCGACGAAACCGAAGCGCTTGTAGAATTCTCCTAGACGCTTCTTGTTGCCGCCAAAATCTGCAGATGGCGTAAGAGCAACGGCCTTCTGATTGGCGTCCGCCCAATCAATCAAGCGCTGCATGACCGCAGAACCTGTTCCAGCCTGTCGACTACCTTCAGGCACAACAATGCGAGAAAGAGTTAAGGTTCGGCTATTTCCAGCCAAGTCCAATTTCAAGCCAGGATAATCAGCAAGTACGCCATCCAAAAACTGCTGCTTTGTAACCCCTTGTTGGTTCAGTTGCACGCCCTGGATAGACTCGGGATCGCGCAGGATATTCAGCACCTGGTCATCGCCAAGTTCGTTGAGGTTGACGCCCAACTGGTCCAGGTATTCACCGAGGTTGGTCAGGGTCTGGCGTTGCTCGGCAACACGTGCATTGGACTGGCGTTGCTCTGGCGTCAGGTCTGCACCTGCTTCCTGAGTGCGCGCTTCGGGGATGTCGCCGGTGCGCAGGCGGCGGATGGCAATGCGCATGTCGTCGACGGGGATGCGCTGGATGGCCTCGGGTGCCTGGGTGCGCACCTCCAGTGGGAAGCGCTGCATCACGTCTTGCAAGGTCTTACCACTTCGCTCGGCAAGGGTGGCCATGGCCGCCAGATGCACAGTGGCGTACTGCTCGGCGTCGGCGGCGCGGTACCCGGCCTGCTGCAGTTCAGCCATCATGCCCATGAACGCATCGTCGCGCGCATCCGGCTCGCGCGTCATGGTCGCGGCCAGTTCCTCGATCTGTTGGACTTGTCCTTCTTGCCACTGCTGGGACTCTTCGATGCTCAGCCCGTCGACCTGCGTGCGGATCGAGTTCGAAAGCTGGTCGTGGTACTGGGCGAAATGCGTCAGATAATC
>Ga0268350_1000033_pt1 | contig 13284 bp, 13 predicted proteins | sample G5R3_MAIN_18SEP2_FD_189920 | JGI IMG/M metagenome (GOLD analysis project Ga0268350, IMG submission 189920) | Phyllosphere microbial comminities from switchgrass, GLBRC, Michigan, United States - G5R3_MAIN_18SEP2017_LD1 | ecosystem: Host-associated > Plants > Phyllosphere > Phylloplane/Leaf... | reverse complement strand
GGCCGACCGAGCGGCGGGGCAGCGTGCGGATGGGCGACACCGCCTTCGAGCTCATGCCGCTGGCGACGGCGCGCAACCCCTACGACAACGTGCTGCTGGTGGATCTCGGCACGCACCCCAGACTGATTCCGGCCCAGATGCTGAGCGAGATGCTGGCACCCGGCGTGTACCTGACGGAGATAGCCCGGCGGTCGATGCCGGTCCTCGACGAGGCGAGCCTCCAGCGGATCACGCTGATGACCGGCGAGACGGTATGGACGGTGATCGACACCACGGTGGCGTTCGGCGCCTACTGGAAGGAGCAGGAGCCCGTCGACGCGTCGAAGGCCGCGCTCGAGGCGCAGCACCGCCGGATCAGGGCGCTGTCCGAGGGATGCGACCATCTTCCGATCAACGTCTTTCCGATCCCCTACGAGACGGTGATCGCGATGCGCAACAGGCACATGCTGACGATCCGCGACCTCATGTCCTTCGACCTGCACGGCGTGCAGATGCAGAGCGACCTCGACGCCACGGACATCGCCGAGGCCTACCGCATCATCCGCAGCACGCTGGAGGCGCGCCCCATCGAGACGCTGCCCATGACGCGACTGGCCGTCGGCGGATAGGCACGGCTACGGTAGACGCGTTCCCGGGGAAGCATCCCGACATGCCGACGGGAGACCCCTTCCGGTCGCGGCGAACACGCGATACCATATGCTCCCGACATATCTTCCTGGAGCAAGCACCATGGCCTTCCTCGATCCGCTGTACAGGGCGTTCGGCAGCCCCACCCCGGTGGAGGTCGGCAACGCCGCGCGCGAGAAGGCGCAGGTCGAGAGGTCGACGGAGCCGCGGGACCGGTTCGCGACCGCAGTCGCCGACGCCGTCGCCGAGATGCCCAAGGACCAGGCCAGCCGTGCGTTCCAGGGTCTCCGCGACGTATCGCTCAGCGGCAACGAGGACGTGCGCTGGATGCAGACCGCGAACGCGGCACGCGGCATGGCCGACGAGCACGTCGCAAGGCCCGTGCAGAGCCTGGACGCCCAGCTTTCCCGCGCGGTCGGAGACCGGGCCCTGACCGAGGCGGCGGCCAACGTGACGGAGAAGGCCCGCTACGGATTCGAGCCCGGCGAGAGGATCGAGAGCATCCTCACCAGCAAGCAGGAGATGGTAGCGCGGCAGACGCGCGCCTTCATGTCGACCGGACCCGCCGCGCAGCACAACGCGCGCATCCAGGCCAACGACATGATCCACAACGGCGACCAGAAGGCCTCGCATACGCTGCGCCACGACGTCGGCGACGTCGTGGGCGCTCCGACCGCCGCCACCCGCCGCGAGTGGGTGATGAAGGCGACCGAGGCGCGCCTCGCAGCCGCGCAGGCCGGCATCCTCCCCGCGTCGCGCACCGTGGAGGCCGCCATGGACGCCTCCCGTCAGGGGCACATGGTCGAGGGGCGCATCGCACAGACCCCCGACCGCGCGCGCACCGAGCGCCTGCAGGGTCCGGCGCGCGTCGCGGCCATCGAGGAGCAGGTCGCACGCAACAACGGCCCGATGCCCTCAATGCGCCAGCATGCGCTGAGCACGGACGAGCAGCTCGCGCGTCACGGCATCACCGCCTCCGTACCGAAGGACAGCCCGTCGCCGACCGACCGCGCCGCCATCGCCAGGAGCATCTCGGACCCTTCCCGAAACCGCTGACCGGCGGAGGGAGGGACCGGCAATACGACCCTTCCCTCCATCAGGAGACGCCTACATGACACGTATCCGCACCGGCAACGCCCGCCGTCGCGCCCGTGCGCGCCGCGCGCTCGGCCGGGACGTCCTGCAGGCCTGGGAATGCTACGTCGACGAGTTCGACGCCAGGACCGTCCACCTCGTGATGGCGGACCTCACGACCGACCGCGGCGAGGAACGCGAGTATGGCAGCTTCCCGCGCAGGCTGTTCCGCCACATCGACATCGTGCGCGGCCTGTACGTGACTGTCGAATGCCTCCGGTGCCGGAAGATAGAGATCCGGACCGTACCTCTCGGCACGAGGGATCCCGATGCCGCCCGGAGGCTCGACGAGATGCTCGAGATGCTGCGCCAGCTTCGGGACGAGGACGACGCGCGCATGCCCGACGAGGGCGACGGAAGGGAAAAGACGATGACGACGAAAGGGTGCCTGACGTGCGGTCGAACGCTCGACGTCGCAGGAGAACCGCTGTCGCGCGACTGCGGCGGCGACTGCTGGGGATGTATCGGCGAGACCGAGGCGGAGAGCGGATACGCGCCGTCGATGGTGCAGGTCGACGCGGAGCGGGCGGAAGGGCTGCGGCCTGCCTGACCCGGACATGGGAAGGGCCGCCCTTTTGCACGCCTGCTCCGGAGCAGGGTGTGGCGGCCCGTAACCCGATCCTTCTACCGCGCGCCGCGCGGAACGGCAAGCCCCGTCAGGCGGACGCGCGGCCTCCTTCCGGCAGCAGCCTGCTGTAGAGCCAGCCGACGCCGATCAGGCTGAAGCCGAGCGCGGCGAACGAGGCGACCCGGGCCAGCCCGTCGAGACCGGCGGCGTCGAACAGGAACACCTTGGTGACCGCCCCCAGCATCAGCGCGAGGCTTCCCGCGCGCCATTCGATCGAGGTCGACCAGATGCCGTAGAGCAGGAAGCCCAGCGCCATCGCGACCGCCAGGACCGAACGCAGGATGTCCTCGGCCTCCGACACGGTCACGCCGTACATGACGCTCCCGGCGAACAGCTGGCGCAGCGCCATCATCCCCATCGAGAAGACGATCGCCATCTGCGCGACCTTGCGAACCCGCTCCCAGTTCGCGTCGAGTCCGGCGCGTCCGGCAGCCCACAGCAGGGCGAGAGGCACGGCGTTGCACAGGACCGCCAGGTTGAGGAACGGCACGGGCCCTACGGCCTGTACCGACCACAGGGGATCGTGGCGCAGAAGGGTGAACCAGACGAAGTGGCCGAGCGAGGCGAGGGCGAGACCAGCCGCTATCCTGCGGTCCACGCGCCACAGGACGACGGCCGCGCCGGCGAGCAGCGCCTCCCACAGCGTGCGGTCGAGCAGGCCCAGGGATGCGAAGGCGTCGGCGTCGGCGATGCCGATGACGTTCCTCCAGAGCACGTGCACTGCCACGGTGCCCAGCAGGGACGAGACGGCGGCGGCCGGAACGCGGAGCACGTCGTCGCGCCACGCCAGGAGCAGACCGGCGCACAGCGCCGGAAGCACCGCCCAGACTATCTCCCAGGCCGAAGGCAGCGAGGTGACGAGCAGCGGATCCGAGACCGTCGCCACCAGCGAGGCCACGAACCACGTCACGACCTGCGGCACGGACCAGAGCACCGCCCCGGCCGCGGTGACACCGGTACCGATCCGCCAGCCGCGCACGCAGGCCAGGACGGCCGCGCCTGCGAGGAGCGCGATGGGCATCGCCTGATGGGGCAGGACAAGACCCGCCGCAGTCGCGCCCATCGCGACCGCGAGCGGCTGCGCGAGGGACGACAGACGCTCGAGACCGCTGCGCGCGACAAGCAGGATCGCGCAGGCGACCGCCGCAGTGCCCAGGGCCCAGAGCGCCGCCGCCGCCGAGGCGTCGGGCTGCATGTGGAGGTGCAGCGCGGCGCAGACCACGACCGGAAGCGCGATGAGGCGGATGCCGTCCGCCATGCGGGGAATCTCGGTGAACGTCAGATGGCGTACCGCGTGGAGCGCATGCATCGCGGCAAACACGGCGAGGACGAGACACAGCGACCCTGTACTCGGAGCGTCCCATGCCAGGACGAGCGCGGCGAACGTCGCCATCGCGATGGCAGGGGCGTCACGGAAGCCGCCGTCGCGCTCCGAGGACCACAGCGCCGCAGCGGATGCGATCGCGAGCATGGACCACTGCAGGACGCCGAAGCCGCCCATGACGACCAGCGTGGCCGTCTGCACGAGTACGAGCAGTCCGCCCGCGGTACGCGCCGCGAGACCATGACGGTCGGCGGGCAGGATCTCGGGAATGGCGAGGCCGACGAACAGCATCAGCATGCCGAGGGCGAGGACCGACACGGACGACCCGACGGCGGCGACGAGGACGAAGGCCCACAGGGCCGCGCCGGCCATCGACAAGCCGCCGAGCCAGGAGCGGCCCTGTGCGCGGGCGAGAGCGGCCATGCCGCCGGACACCATGGCGACGTAGAGGGACAGGAGCGGGACGCTCGGCGTGCCGCCGCCCACGAGAGCGGGCGCGACGAGACCGCCGGCCAGTCCGAGGACGGCGCTCGGCGCGCCGAAGCGCATGGACAGGGCTCCGGCGCCGATCGTGACGACGACCATGCCGACGAGGGCGGGCGCATCGGAGAGGATGCCGTACATCAGGTTGGCGGCGAGCAGCGCGCCGTAGAGAGAAGCGACGCCGGCTCCGGCCAGTGCCTGGGGAATGCGCTCGTCGGAGACCCGGCGACGGATCGCGACCTCGGCGCCCCCGACCAGGCCCAGACCGAACAGGAACCCCATGATCACGCGGACCGCAGGCGACACCAGGCCCATGTCGATCGACCACTTCACCACGAGGATGCCGGCGACGGCGAGCGTGATGCCGCCCGCCCAGATCGGCAGGGTACGGCCGAAGAGGCTCTCGAGGCTGAACTCCGCCGCGGAAGCCTCGGCGACCGGAGGATACCAGCTGTCGGGCGCATGCTCGACGCGCACGGGACGCACGGGCGCGGCGGCAGGTACCGGATCGACCGGTACCGCCTTCTCCTGGAGAGGCGCGGCCCACGGGGACACGTAGCCGCTTCGCTCCCGGTCCCGGACCGGTGGCTCCGGCCGCGCACGGACCGGAGCGGAGGGAAGTGCCACGGCCACCGGCTCGTCGGGGATGGCGACGGCGGCGGAAGGCATGCCTTCCAGCGATCCGACGCGCCGCTTCAGCGCGGACACGTCGCCCCAGAGCTTCGCGAAGATCGCGATCAGGACGATGACGAAGACGGTCATTGAATTCCTCCATGGCCCGATTCGCAGGGCAGGACGGAATGCTCACACATAAATGGACGGCTGTCCAAATAATAATTGGACACATGTTCATTTTTTCGGCTAGGAGGGCTTCATGGCAAGAGGCAGACGCTCGGATCACAGCCGCGACGAGATCGCGGAGCTCATCGCGGCCGAGGGCGCGCAGACGATCGCGGCCGATGGCCTCGGCGCCGTCTCGGCCCGGGAACTGGCCCGGCGCATCGGCTATTCGGTCAGCACGGTGCTCACCGTCATGGGCAGCACCGAGGCGATCGTCACCGCGATCAACACGCGGACCTTCTCGATCTGGGCCGACGCGCTCGAGGAGCGGCTGTCGAGGAACCCCGCCGACCGCATCGCAGCTCTCGTCGGCGCGTACTTCGAGTTCGCGGAACGCAACCGTCTGCTGTGGATGGCCATCTTCGAGCACAAGCCGATACTCGCCGGAATTCCGGAAGACCAGGCCGCGGTCCGCGCCCGGCTGACCGGCATCGTCATCGACGAGGTCCGCCGCGCGCTTCCGGAAGACGCACGCGACCGGGCACCGGCACTCGCGAGATCGCTCATCGCCACCGTCCACGGGCACTGCTACTATGCGCTCACCGGCAGCTTCGCCCTCATGGGCGAGGACGATCCGCGCGGCGCGGCGCTGGATCGGGTGCGCGAGAGCATCGCCGCCGCAGCGGAACGCACCCGATAGTTTTCAGGATGGCTTGTGCGGGAGAAGACGTTCGGCATAGCATGGCCGCACCATGCAAACCTTGTACGCCCCATATCGCCTGTCAGGACCGTCCCGCGGGGCGACGTCGCTCGACACGCTGCTCTGGCTCTACCCGGGCGTGGCGCTGGCGACATGGACGAATACGCCGGGACGCGCGATCGTCGACCTGCTGCGGGTGCCCGAGCACGCCAGACGGCAAGGCATCGGCACCATGGTCTACAGGTCATGGGAAAGGCGCCTCGTTCCGGGAACCCGGATCGAGCTGTTCGCGGTGGACGCAGTGGCCCGTGCCTTCTGGTCGTCGCTGGGATTCGCCGACATCGGCGACGGCGGCATGGAGCGTGTCCTTCAGACGACGAGATGACGAGGAGATCGCGATGGCTGACCGCAGCAAGTCCATGCGCAGCAGGAACGTCGACGTGATCCAGTCCGACCGCCAGTTCGCCGCGAAGGCCTACAATTCGCCCGGAATGGTGAAGCCGATCCTGGCCGGCAGGCATGACGGGCTGCCGTTCGTGCAGATCTGCGCCGAATACCGGCTCTTCCTGGCCGGCGAAACTGAGGAAGGTCCCTCATAGGAGCGACGGCACGCCGACCGGCCCATTTTTTTGGAGGCTGCCTCCAAAAGACCGACCCGACGGAAGGAAAAGGATCAGCCGATGGTGTGGCCAGCGCTCATGGCCTGGCTGAGCGACGCCGTGCGGACGAGATCGGTCGATCGGCCGTCCTTCGGAGCGACATCGCGTGCGGGCCCGGCCTGACGGTCCATCGTCTCGCGCACGGCGGTGACAGAACGCATGGTCTCGAGCGAGACGACCTGCCTCACCGACATGCCGTCCGTCTCCACCCCGTAGCGCGAGCGCATGAACGCGGGACCTTCGGACATCACCTCGAGCGCCTGCCTGTTCCACTGCTCGACCACCTTGGGATTGCGGGCGGCATAGTCGTCGAGATACGCTTCCGCGAGCGTGGCGTCGCGGCGACGGCCCGGCTCGTAGGCGGTCGCCGACAGGCGGACGCGATCGGCGGTGGCCGCTTCCAGGCGGACCTGTCCAGTCGTCAGATCGGAGGCATCGGTCCTGTCCCAGGCATCGGACATCTCGACCACCGTCGCCGCAATCTCGCGGAGCGTGGGGTCCTTCAGCTGAAAGCTGTCGAAGTACGCCCTGCGGGCATGATCGACATGGTCGTGGTCGCCGTCGACCTCGGCGGCCAGCACGGCCGGCTCTCCCGCCCTGTGCTCGAGCCAGTCGTTCGAGGTAGGAGGACGCATGCGGCTCTCCTCCATCTCCCGGGCGTGCTCGTCCATCCGGCGCCCGTCGGCCTCGTCGCTGAGGACGGCGCCCGAGATGGCAAGAGCGCGCTCCAGAGGGCGGTCCCGGCCAGGCAGGACGTCGATCTCGGTCATCACGCCGCTGCGGACATCGCCGTCGGGAAGATCGAACAGCGTCTGGACCTGATCGACATGGTCCGCATACAGGCTTCGGCTGCGACCGACGAGCTTCTCCTCGATGGCGGCGCGGCGCTCATCGCCGGCGGCCGGAAGCGGGCCGGAGAACCACTTCGCGCCGAACTCGCGTCCCAGCTCGGAGCGGGTCATGTCGCCGAACTCCCGGGCGTCCTCACGAGCGACCCGGCGCCATTCCTTCTCCATCACCCTGTTGGGTGCCAGCAGCTCGGACACGGGAGGAGCCGGTACGGCGGACTCGGCCGGAGCGACGTCGCTAGCGCCGAACAGCCCCTTGAATGCATCCCTGAACCCCATCGTCGCGCTCCGCCCTTGCGTGTTTCAGGATGATATCACCACAGGGCATGCGATCCAAGCACCAACGGCTCGCCCTGTTCCGTGCGCCGGGTCCGTCCTATAACCTCGCCATCGGAAGCGGGCGCCTTCGCCCTGGGGATCTCGACATGGACGCATCGACGCAGGCCGCACCGGCATCCCCGGACACCGACGGACAGGACGCGCCCGTACGGGGCGTCCTGCGCGAGTTCAGGTGGATGGCGCTCGTCGTGATCGCCATGATCGCGGTGCAGATCGTGTTCTTCAAGCCCTTCTACATACCGTCGGTCTCCATGATGCCGACGCTGATAACCGGCGACAGGCTCATGGTCGCCAAGTATCCCTACGGCTGGTCGTGGGCGAGCATGGTGCCCCGCGTCCTCCCGCGGATGCCAGGCCGGATCCTCGAGGCGCTTCCCGAACGCGGCGACATCGTCACGGCGGTGCCGCCGCATCACGACGTCGACTACATCAAGCGGGTGATCGGGTTGCCCGGCGACACCGTCGAGGTCGCCGACGGCAGGCTGATCCTCAACGGGGTCCTCGTGCCCAGCCGCAGGGTCGGCACGACGGACTTCCCCGTCGACTCCAATCTCACGTGCCGCGACGGCGAGGAGATCCGCTATCTGGTCGACACGCCTGCGGGCAAGCGCTGCCGCATGCCCGTCGTTCGGGAGACGCTGCCGAACGGACGCAGCTACGACACGATAGATCTGGGCTACGAGCGCGAGCTCGATGACTACGGCCCCGTGAAGGTGCCCCCGGCCCATGTGTTCCTGATGGGCGACAACCGCGACCAGTCGGCCGACAGCCGGGTCTCTATCAGGAAGTTCGGCCTCGGCGGTCCTGTGCCGCTCGAGAACGTCGCCGGGCGGGCCGAGATCATCACCTTCTCGGTCACAGGCGACTGGTCGCTGCGCACCGGCCGCGCCGGCACTGGCCTGCATGCGGCACGGACAGGAAGCTGACCCGACGGGCGGCGCCGGCATGAAGCGAGATCCGGAAGGGAAAAGACGATGACCAGGGACCCGATAGCGACGAAGGTGGTGCAGCCGCTCGTCGACCGATGGGAGGTGGACCCCAGGCGCGGCGCGGAGCGGTTCGCGGACCTGTTCCTGATGGCGGTGGTGACCGGCGTCGTGGTCAACGTGGCGACCGTCACGATGCGGCCGGTGGTGCTGCCCGAGATCTTCCATCTGCTCGGCGGGTTGGGCGTGCGCCATCTCTGCCGCACGGCGGCGCGGCAGGGGCCGGTCTACCTGGCCGTGCAGCCCTACGGCCTGATCCACGTGATACTGAGGATCGTGATGTTCCAGACGCTGCTCTTCGCGTTCATGAACGTGGGAGGAGCCATCTACATGGGCTTCGCGGGCCTCGTGCCCGTCAGCATGTTCCGCTGGCTGCTGAGCGGCGCCGAGTCCGTCATGGGACTGACGTCGCTCTACCTCTCGATATGCCAGCGTCCTCCGCCACGCCGCCGCACGCAGAGCGTGCCGAGGCACGCCTGAGCCGGAATCAGATCCCGGCCGCCTGCGCGGCGTTGACGGCGAAGGAGATGTTCATGCGCGTCTGCTGCTGGACGCTGGGCGCAGGCGGACGCGGAAGCGACGCCTCGATCGAGCGGCGGTCGGACACCAGCTCGGCGCGCTGCTCGCCCGACAGGAGCTGGGCCTGACGCTCCTCGACGAGCATCGACATGACCCATTCGCCGCGGTCGGGACCGGACGGGATCTGGACCGATCCCATGCCGCCGAGCTCCTTGAACCGGAAGCGGAGGTCGATGTCGCTGAAGGAGTTCGCCTCGTCGAGCGACATGGCGGCGTCGCGCATGATCTCGGGATGGACGTAGGACTCCATCAGCGGGCCGTCCGACGGCGCCTGCGCGACGATGTCCATGCGCGCGGCGGCGTCGAGGATGCTGCCGGCCGGAAGGGCTCCCGATCGGGCCAGCGCGTGCTCGGTGCGCGAGCGCTCCTCGATCCATGCCGCACGGCCGCGCTCGTCCTGCGGGATGCGCATGCGCACCGTGCCGGGAACGAGCTCGAACTCGGCGCGCAGGCCGGAATCAGACGCGTCCCCGAGCATCTCCACGCCGCGGCGCGAGACCTCGTCCGGAGACGCCTGGAGATACCCGACGACGCGCTTCGAGATCGCGGTCTCGTCGCGCATGCGCGACGCGATGACGCTGCTGCGCGTGCCCGCGAACGGATCGATCATGTCGGCCGCCGCGCCCAGCACCGCCAGGCGCACCTCGCGGGGAAGACGGCGATCGACGTGCGTCTCCTCCATGCGCGGCGTCATCTGGTCGACGGTGCGGCGGGCGATCCAGTTGTACCGTGCAGGCGTCTCGGCGCGCGGAGCGGCAGGGACGACCGCGCCGCGCGAGGCGGAATCGCCGAAGAAGTCGCGGATCTCGACGTCGCTCGCGCCGAGACCGCGCGTGGCGGCACGGTCGGCAAGCAGCACGACGGGGTGCTCGGCGGGCAGGCGCGCGTACCCGGCGACGTCCATCAGGTCGGCGTTGCCGTCCGTCTGGATGCCCAGGTTAGCCACCACCTTGTCGAACAGACGCATGCCGAGATCTCCTTCGTGACGGAATCATCGCAGGAAAATGCCCGAAGGCAAAGCATGAAAGGCGATTTTAGGATCGATTGACTCAGGTTTTCTGGATGGTACCATTCGACCGTCGCCATTTCCGGCGGCAGGATCGGCGGACGGGCCGTCCCGTCCCTGACTAGGAGACGTGATGAGAAAGTCGAGTGCGGAACGCAGCATCGCCAGCCCCGTCGGGGCCCTGACGCCTGAGACCACCAGCGCCGTCATGAACTTCGACGGAGTCCATCTGCTCCCGCTGCTGTTCGGCGAATACGACCGCAACCTCGTCGTCATCGAGAACCGCACCTCGGTCTCGATCCATGCGCGGGGCGGCCGGGTTTCCCTCTCCGGGACGACCGCCGCGGTATCCACCGCCCAGGCGCTCCTCGAGACGCTCTACGACAAGGCCCGCTCGGGCCACGAGATCGATCCTGACGTCGTCTGCTACGAGCTGTCGCGGCTCCAGGTCGGCGACAAGGTCGCGGCGCGCGGCCCCGTCGCCTTCGTGACGATCAAGACCCGCAAGAAGACCATCGCCCCGCGCACGCCGGCACAGGCCAGCTACATGCAGCAGCTCGCGCGCGCCGAGATGATCTTCGCGCTCGGACCGGCGGGCACCGGCAAGACCTACCTGGCGGTCGCGCAGGCGGTCTCCGATCTTATGACGGGCAAGGTGCAGAAGCTCATCCTCTCGCGGCCCGCGGTCGAGGCGGGCGAGCGGCTGGGCTTCCTGCCCGGCGACATGAAGGAGAAGGTCGACCCGTACCTGCGGCCGATCTACGACGCCCTCCACGACTGCATGCCGCCCGAGCAGGTCGAGCGCCGCATCGCCAGCGGCGAGATCGAGGTCGCGCCGATCGCCTTCATGCGCGGGCGCACGCTCGCGGACGCCTTCATCATCCTCGACGAGGCCCAGAACACCACGCCTTCCCAGATGAAGATGTTCCTCACCCGCTTCGGCGAGAACAGCCGGATGGTGATCTGCGGCGACCCCAACCAAACCGACCTTCCGGGCGGCCCCGGCGCCTCGGGCCTCGCCGACGCCGTGTCCAGGCTCGAGCGCGTCGAGGGGATGGAGTTCGCGCGCTTCGACGCCGGCGACGTCGTCCGGCATCCGATCGTCGGGCGGATCGTCAGCGCCTACGAGGGGTAGGGGCGGGCCGCAGGCGGACGCTTGCGGCCTCTCCCGCCATCTCCTACAACGGGATCAGTCCACGGCCAAGCCGTGCTTCCCTCACCTTCCTGAGACCAGGAGCACGGATCCATGTCCTACGTCGTCGTCGTGACGAAGCCTGCCGTCACGCAGATCATCCTTCCGCTCGTGAAGCGGATGCACCCCGGCCGCCGCGTGCTCGGCGTCCTGGACGGCACGATCAGCCTCCTCACCTTCGACTACCCCCGCGGACTGTCGATGTCCGACTACCCCCATGTCTCGGAGCCTCGCTGGCGTCCCAACGCCGACGGCTTCGCCATGAGGCATGCCGTCTACGAGATCGTCGACGGCAGGCGCGTCCCGGTGGAGGCGGACCCCTTCGCCACCGTGCGGAATGCCGAGGCCGTGATATGCGCGCAGGGCGACTGGTACGGCAGCGCCGCGAACTTCGACATGCCCCTGCGGCACAGCGGCGGGGACGTGCTCGCGGAACGTCCGCATGCGGTGGTCCCATGGATCCGTCAGGCCGACATGGATCGTCCGATCGAGGATCTGGGGATCGGATCGACGCACGACGACGCCTTCCTCCGCTTCCGTGACGGCGGCCTCGCCAAGCGCCGCTTCGACTGGTGCTTCGCGGTCAACTCCCAGGCGATTCTGGGAGACGCGTGCAGGCGTGCCACAGGCAGGCGCGACGCGCCGCAGATCGGCAAGTACGGCCTCCAGACGCTGTATGCGATCCGATCGATGGACGATATGACGGAAGGCCGGCTGCTGGGCGCGATGCACGGATGGACCGGCACGGGCAGATACGCGCCGAAGACCGGAGAATGGGGTCTCGGATCGCCCACCTCAGCCGCACAGATACTCGACGACCTGAAGAAGGCCGGCCTCCTCGACGCGGGGGTGGTCGCCGGGCCGCGCAGCCAGTCCATCGGGATCAGCGAGGCGGGAAGCAGACTGCTGGAACTGCTCCACCCCGACTGCGAGGATCAGGACCTGCCCTTCCGCATCCGCATGTGGCGGGAGCAGGGCACCGTTTCGCACGCGGCCATCGACCGATACGTCAGGACCTTCTTCGGAAGGCAGAAGCGGTTCGCCTCCCGATCGCGCTGAGGAAGCACGGCGCGCGCTTTGACCGGCGCACGCGTGCATCCTATAACCCTGTCATGAGCACGAAGACCCTCACCGCCGCCGCACTCGATGCGCAGCTCGTCGACGAGATGATGAAGGGACGTGGACGGCTCCTCGGCGTCCTCGGCGGGATAGCCTTCGCCCTGCTGCTCACCGCGTCCGTCGCGTTCGTGTTGGGCTTCTTCGCTCCCCGCCCCTACATCGCGTTCGGACTGGCGCTGTCCCTGTTCGGGATGGCGACCGGTATCTCGATGTGGTCGTACTTCGAATACATGTCGCTATCGCGGATCGACGAGCGACGCCGGGAGGCCGAGGAAGGCTGATATCTCGAGCCCTATCCGGTTCGACACGGTCAGCCGGAAAGGAAAAGAAATGGAACCCCTGATGATCGACGGCTACGACGTGATCGGCGACATCCACGGTCAGGCCGACAAGCTGGAGCGCCTGCTCGCCCGCATGGGCTATTCCGAGGTGGACGGCGTCTGGTCGCACCCGATGCGCCAGGCGATCTTCGTCGGCGACTTCGTCGACCGCGGCCCGGACCAGGTCCGCACGTACCGGATCGCCCGCGCGATGGTGGACGCAGGCTCGGCGCTCGCCGTGATGGGCAACCACGAGTTCAACGCGATCGCCTACGCCACGCCGGCACCCGACCGCGACTTCTGCCGCACGCGCACGGAGCGCAACACGTCGCAGCACCAGGCATTCCTCGACCAGGTCGTCCTGGACAGCGACCTGCACCGCGAGATGATAGCGTGGTTCCTCGACCTGCCGCTCTGGATCGAGGTCGACGGCATCCGCGTCGTCCACGCCTGCTGGGACGACGAGATCATGGCGAGGCTCGCGCCGCGTCTGCGCGAGGGAAACCGGCTCGATGTCGAGACGGTGGTGCTGGCCAGCCAGGGCAACGGCAACAGCTTCC
>Ga0268350_1000032_pt1 | contig 13378 bp, 13 predicted proteins | sample G5R3_MAIN_18SEP2_FD_189920 | JGI IMG/M metagenome (GOLD analysis project Ga0268350, IMG submission 189920) | Phyllosphere microbial comminities from switchgrass, GLBRC, Michigan, United States - G5R3_MAIN_18SEP2017_LD1 | ecosystem: Host-associated > Plants > Phyllosphere > Phylloplane/Leaf... | reverse complement strand
CGAGCCGTCGGGTACGGCCCGCCTCGTCATCAGCATCCCAGACAGCCCCGTCAGGCAGCGCGCCGCCGACGGAAGCGAGATCATCACGACCACCGCCCGGGTCGCCAACGACGGCGGCGCGCCTGGACGGGTGCCCGAGCTGAAGGCGACCATGCGGACGCCGGACGGACGGGTCGTCAGGGAATGGCGCGTCAGCCCGCCCGCCGGCCAGATCGCCCCCAGGAACGCCAGAAACGTATCGATCGGCACCGCCGGCACGGACGTGCCGCCCGGACCGCTCACGCTCGACGTGGACATGGTCGAACGCGGACAGAGATAGAAGACCGCCGCGGCGGTCCTCTCCCGCCGCCGCGGCCACCGAAATCAACAGGGAGAACGACATGACCTTCCACCGCAGCCCCGCCGACATGGCGGCAGACGCGTCGTTCGCGCGCTCGCCCATCGGCGAATCCCAGTCGCGACATCTTCTCTGGCTCACCGACGAGGATCTCGCCGCCGCAGGCGAGGAGCCAGATCGCACCAGGAAGCCCATAGACTTCGACAGTCCCGAGGAGGTCGCCGCCGAGCGGGCTTCCGCAGCGCTATGGAGCGCCTGGTGGTCCCGGGTATGCTCGCGAGTCACGATCAGACGCCAGGAGGCCATGTCGGACGACGCCTGGGCAGCGCGGTATCTAGCCCTGATCGCCGAACGTCGCGCGGCCGGCCCCGCCGAACGCGCGGCGCTGGAGGCCGAGTGGGACGCGTACGACCGCGCCCATCCCGAACGCGGCCTGACGGATCAGGAAACCGCACACCGCACCGCCAACTGGGCTCGCCGCGGCGAACTCTGCAAGGAGTATCGTCGACTTGAGAAGACATCTCCGGGCTCGCCCAGACTCGCGGAGATCCTCGACGAGATGCGGGAGTGCGAGCGCATCAACCACGACTACTACGAGCTCGAGCATAGCCGCCCTTCCGTGAAGCTGGCGGCCTGAGGAGAACCACATGTCACGAAAGCCACTCGCCTCCGGGACCCGCGTCGAGGGTCATCCGATCGCGCTCTCGATGATGCGCATCTGCGGCGTCGACCCCGTCCTCGCCATGGGTAGCGGCGCCGCATGGCCCGACGACTATCGTCCGGACTACGTCGAGAACGACGGTGGCGTGCTGCGGATGCGCTTCGCGCTCGACGCCGACCGTCAGGTCCAGATCACCGTCAACGGCGCCGAAGCATGCGTCTCGGCGCGCGGACAGGCGTTTCCGGTATCGGCACTGCCGGCGATGGCCGGACTGCCGCTGTCGACCGTCGTCGACCATGTCCTCTTCACCGCTGTCGACGCGCGCGTACGCGAGGCGGAGTCCTTCAATCCGCTGGAGGACGGCATCGGCACGCTCTTCCACCTCGAGGCGCAGAGCGCCATCGTCGTCGCGCCGTGACGGTCCGCCGCACGTCCGTGGCGCCCCTCGACGAACGGTCGGGGCACGATGCCATCATGGCGGAGATGCGGCGCCTGTGCGAGATCGCCGGGGACCCCGATGCCGCGAAGTTCTACGCATGGTCACAACAGGGCCTGTGGCGGGCTCCGGACAGGTCCGAGAGCGGTCCGGTGGACATAGGCTCCAACCGTCTCGACATGCAGGAAGCACTCGAGCTCGACGTCGCCTCCCATGTCCGCCTGAGACGGCGGCGCGAGGCGATCGACGACACGGACGAGCCGGACTGGTCGCTGGCCATCAGGAACGCGACCCGCGCCCTGCTCGTGCATGTCGGCTCCGATCCCACCGTCGCGATCGACCGCATGGAGGACGCGGGCATCGGTCCCGACGGTCTGCGCGTGGACAGCGTGACGCATCGTCGCGGCTGCGTGCTCGCGTCGATCCATGTCGGCGTCACCGATCGGGGAACGGTGACCTACGATGCCTTCGAGGGGCGATCGGAACTGCGCATATCCGGCTTCGCGCTCCCGGAGACGGTGATGGCCGGCATGGCGGGCGAACCGCTCCGCAACGTCATGCCGCATGCCCTCCTCGACGAACTCGATCTGCACGTCGCCGACGCCACCACGATACCGGGGTGGGCCGGGGAAGGCCAGGATACCATCCTGCGTCTGGTCGATGACTGGATGCCGCTGGTATTCCATCATACCGCTCCGCGCCCGTGGCTGCGTCCTCTACCGCTGCCACGATACGCCTGATCCGGCAGTCAAGAAGAATATGGCGCAGGCTCGCCAACCATCCTAAAACGATCCAGTCCATCAGGGAGAGGATCGTGACCGACGTCCCAACAGCGAGCGTGCATGCCTACGACCGTGAGACCGCGCACTACCAGCGTCTGATCGACGAGACCGAGTCGCTCGAGATCGAGGCGAAGGAGCGACGTTCCTACTCCTGCGAGACCGGCGAAGCCCTCATCTACATACTGACCATTCCAGGCGTCATCGTGTTCCTTGGCGCATGCGCATGGGCGATAGCGACAAACGGCTGATGACGTAGAGGACAGTCCGCCAGGCTCCTGCGTACCAGCAAAGAGAGCAATGCCATCCAACTCCCTTGTCGAAATGACTTGAGGGAAAATGAAGATGGAAGCTCCAATCCAGGGACAGGTACAGGTTCGCGATCAGGCACAAGGCCAGGGTCAGGGTGGCCGCGTCCGCCGGGCCTGCACCAACCGTCCTGCCCAGATGGCGCAGATCACGGACCGCGCAATGCTGGACGGCATCAACATCGTCGGAGACGAACAGTCGCTCAAGAAGCGTCTGCACGGCATGATCATCGAGCAGTTCATGGAGGTCAATCCGAACGGTCGGTTCTGCGTGCTGAGCGATACCAACCACTATGCCGGGATCACGATCGCACAGGACGGAGGAAGGGCATATGACGCCGTGACGCTGGGGCGAGGCAACCAGGGCGCGGAAATCTCGCGCGACGACGGTGGCCTTATCGCCGAGCTGATGCTGGAGACCGGCGAGTCGGTGATGATCAGCCTGGCCGGACTGGGCAACCAGGACGCGACCGACTTCATCCTCTGCTTCAGCGAGACGATGGCGCTCATGGATCGGAGCGAGGAGCCGATGCTGTTCGGATTCTCCGACCTCGATCAGCATCTCCCGCGTCGTCGACAGGGCGGGGACACGCGAGCTACCAAGCTCACCCACTTCATGATCGGCCGGCTTTCCGACAAGAACGTGCGCGTGATCAACGCGCTTCGCGGCATGCGCGAAGTGCCCATCGAGTTCGATCGCGACGTCAAGAACACGATCGCGATGCTGCAGGTTGACGCGACCCAGCAGGAGCAGCTGGCCAAGCGTATCGGCGGCATCCATCAGCAGCGCATCATCGACAACCACGATGTCGAGGACTGCGGAATCGGCGTCCAAGGCATGGACTACGGGACGTACTTCAACCCCAGCGATCGCCACCTCTACGTGCCGTCGGTGCTCATGCTGGGCGCTACCAGTTCCCAGGTCGGCCAGGAGCCTGCCGGCGATCGACCGCTAAACACCCGTACCACTGCGTTCATGGAGCGTCTGGTCAAGGCACGCCAGGCACGCGAGGAACGCCTTCGGGCAGCAGCCGAGACCTCGCAGATCGAAGCCGCGGTTAAACGGCTACGGAAGAAGGACATCGAGACCCGGGCTCATGCGATCTTCAGCAAGACCGTGACAGCGCCCGTCGCCTGCAACGTGGTATCGATGCGTCCCCCGCGTGCACTCACGCAGAAGACGACGACCCAGCTGGCCACCGACGGTAGCCTGAAGCGGGCAATCACGGCCGCCGGTCTTGCGGACGGCACAGCGCGTGCGTCCATCGTCCGAGGCCTCGTCGAGATGGACACGCCACTAACGGTCCGCCCATCGTCGATGTCGACCGACCATCTCGTCGCCTTCGCCAAGACGGAGACCGTGCTCGGCATCAGCCGACGCACCATTGCTACCGCGCAGCGCACGCGAATCAAGATGATGGGCGCGTGGGGGGTTGCACATGCGACGATCGAGGCGGTCGGCGGGGACATGTCGTCCGAATTCTTCGCAGGTCTGACGGTCGCGAAGAACGCCAGCCCAATCGGGCGTGCGCTGGTGCAGCGCCTCGCCGGTCTCACCGATGAGGAGCGCACGAACCACCGTGTCGCGAACTACGTCATTCAGGCATGGAACTGCTACGTCGAGGGCGCGTCGCCCAAGCGTCTGGTGTTCGTCGATGGCGATACGCTGACACAGGCGCGCATGGCCGGCCGCGCAGCAGCCTGATGCATTCGTCCCCGGAAGGAGCCAAGAGCTCCTCCGGGGACGATTTTTTCGTGAATCAGGCGTCGAAAAGCGACCTGCGGTCTTCACGTAATTTTAAGGATGGATCATCATATCCTCTACCGGTCCTCCAGATGCGTCCAGGTAGATCATGCTCCGAACACTTACGTTCATCCTTCTTGCTGCTGTACCGTCACAGGCGATTCCGTATTCGCCCCCGTCGGTGGACGATACGATGCTGGCATCGATCATCGTCGCAAGGCACAACGGCGCGCGCATGGACGTGGGGACCGAGCCCATGGTCTGGAACCCCAGACTGGCGGCAGATGCGGCCAGATGGGCGCAGCACCTCGCATCGACAGGTCAATTCGAGCATGACCCGCAGGAGGACGACGATCCCGAAGGCGAGAACCTGTGGATGGGTACGCGCGGACACTATCCCGTGCAGCGCATGGTGCAGGCGTGGGAGGACGAGAAGAAGGCGTTCCGCCCTGGCCGCTTCCCCGACAACAGCAGGACCGGCTCGTGGTCGGACGTCGGCCACTACACCCAGATGGTATGGAAGGACACGCGCGAAGTCGGTTGCGCCATCGCGCGGAACGCCAGCGACGATGTCCTCGTATGCCGCTACGCGCAGGCAGGAAACGTCATGGGCGAGAGCCCGATCTAAAGCGGGACTCCGCACGGTTCGCGTTGCCGTATCGCGCAGCGTGGTCCTATAACCACGGGCATGAGCAGGATCGGATCACCACCGGACGACGTCTACGGCGTCTACATCAGCATCGCGGACGGCACGGGCGTCTATCACGACGTCGTGTCCAGGGCCGAGACGTTCGACGGCGCCATCGAGGACCAGGCGGATTCGATCGCCGCCTCAGTGGCGAGAGGCTTCACCGATCTCACCGGCATGTCGGGCATGCAGACGAGCGTCGTCGACGGCATGACGGCCGACGGAGCCCAATGTACGATCATCGCGCTCATCCCGTCCGATTCCATGCAGATCGCCATACCGGCACGCTTCTCGTGGTCCTGTGGTCGACCGCTTCTCGTCATCGAGCGTCGAGCCGTCGCCCCATGGCGCCATGATGGCGCCGGCACGGCATATGTCGACTGGGAGCGCATCCGGCAGATGACGCAGGCATACGTCACGGATCCCGCCCGCCTCACGACCGAGTCCGACATCCTCGACCCCTACGCTCTTCCGAAGATCTCCAGTGTCGACATTCTGGAAACGGAAACGGAGGCATTGGACGCCTCCTTGCCCGCGGATCCTGTCGATCGCTCCTGCATGACCGAAGATCCGCATGATCCGGTGATCGAGCCCACGCAGGACGCGACCGACGGACCGAATCCTGCGGCAGAGGCGAAGCCCACGCTCGGGGCGAAGCCCGACAAGCCGGCGAAGAAGAGCGGGTCCATCGATCCCAGTACCGGCCTCCCGAAGCTCCCGGACACGAGAACCGTGCCGATCCCCGACGGGACCGCCTCGGTCGCCGTCATGGAGGACGTCGAGCTGGCCGGCTCGGACGCCTTCGAATGGAACAGCCATGCACACGTGATACGCCAGTATCAGGTCCTCGCCGAGAAGCTGCCGCTGCTCGGCATGAAGGCCATGGAGATCGGAAGCGACGGCCCGCTGATCTCGGCGATGATGCGCGACCGCTTCCCCTGGATGGAGGAGGCCGTCGAGGCCGTGACCCGCGCCTGCCAGGAGCAGCTCGCGGCCGGACGGTCGTGGTTCACCATGAAGCCGACGCTTCTCGTGGGACCTGCCGGCTGCGGCAAGAGCAGCTTCGCCCGTGCGCTGGCCGAGGCTGCAGGTCTCGGCTGGAACATGCTCGACTGCGGTTCGGTGCACGACACGGTCACGATCTCGGGAACGCCGCGAGGCTACACGACGGCCACGCCCAACCTGGCGGCGGTCGTCATGGAGCGCACCAGCACGGCCAACCCCGTCATCCATCTGGACGAGATCGACAAGGCCACGCGCAGCAGGCAGGGATACCTTCCCGACGCGGTCCTCAGCATGACGGAGCCGACGACCGCCAACGCCTACTACGACCAGTGCCTTCAGCGGAAGATGGACCTGACCTACTGCACCTGGATCGCCACGGCCAACGACGTCTCGCGGTTCACCACGCCCATGCGCAGCCGGTTCAGGATCATCGAGGTCCCGCAGGCCCGCGGCGAGCACATCGACAGCGTCATCAGGGAGATAGCCGGGGAGGTCGCGCGCGACTGGTCCCTGTCGCGCGACGACCTCGTCGACATTCCGCAAGAGGCCAGAGGCATCCTATCGAAACAGCTCGACAAGGGATCGCTCAGGACGGTCGCACGGTCGCTGAGGATGCTGTGGTCACGCGATCTCGTCGACAACGGACGGGCATCGCTGAACTGAACGAGCCGGTCGCCTCGCGGCGACCGGCCTAGTCACATGCCGTTCTGGCGTGCCATGCCTGCGATCATCGCCGGCGGCGGAGCTCCCTTCTTCGGACCCTGGGTCAGATCGGGCAGCGTGAACTTCATCTCGCTGGCGGACTTGGACGCGTCCTTGCGAATACCCGCGAAGACCCTGACGGTCGGGTCCTCCTTCGGCATCGCCTCGCGGATATTGCGGGCCTGGATGGCCACTTCGATCCACGTCCTGCGGTCGGCGCTTCCCGTCACGGGAATGGGAGCCTTGTCCACGCCGGGAACGTCGCGGAACCGGGTGCGCAGCGCCTGATCGGGCAGCCGGTCGATCTGCGACGCCTCCTTGGTCGTCTCGGCCTCCTGACGGCGCATACGGCTCTCGTCGATACGGGGCATCCTGGCCTGCGGATCGTAGGGCATCTGTCCGCGCTCGGCATTGGCCGCGACGAAGATGGCGGGACCATTCATCAGGCCGGCGCGGGCGGCGGCATGCTCGGCACGGAGCGCGTCCTCGATCCATTCGCGCTTCCGAGCCGGCGCATCGGGAATGGCCTCCATCGAGGCGATGGGCGACATCTCGAATCTACGCTCAATGTTCGAGACCGGACGGGTCATAAGATGCTCGCGCTCCGAGACGATGCGGTCCTCGAGACGCGGGCCGTCCTGCATGAAGTCGGTGATGTTCGCCGACAGCGAGGAGCGCCGACCCATGGCCATCGCATGAATGTTCTTGCCCGGTTGGAACTCGTGTCGCAGCGTCTGCGCGACGGCATGCTCGACGCCCACGTGCATCTGGAAATTGCCCCTCTGGGAATGGGCGGGATGCGTCATGACGTCACGCTCGGGATCGAACGCGATCGCCACCCTCTCGGCGATCCAGCGATCGCGCTTGGCACCCGGTACCGGCGGAGCGACATCCATCTCCTTGCCGTCCGCACGCCCCAACGCCCGCATGACGTCGTCGTCCGCAGCCTTGCCGAACCTCGCCTGCAGATCCTCGGTGACCGCCTTGAGATCCTTGGACCTGGGCGCACGCGCCAGGCTGACGGCGCCATCGCGCGGATCGCCTCGCGACACCTCGGGGCGGGGATCCGAATGGGTACGCCCATGCATGTCGACCCTGACGCGGACCTCATCCCCGGGGTCCGCCCATCTCATAGGCTGGGGCTGCGAGGCCAGACGTCGTTCGTCGGGATCTCCGCGCCTCGACTTCTCGTCGAAGGAGGACAGCATGTGGCCGACGTTGTGGGCGCGGCGAGCCTCGAGATTCCTTATCCCTGCGGTCAGATCGGCCGTCCCGAAGTGCGGATCGACCGAGTATCCGGGCTTGGAGCGATCAACGCCGTCACGAGCACGACGCGCCTCGAGGTTCCTTATCGCTTCCGTAATATCGGTAATGCCGGTAGCAGGATGCACCACGGGGGCGGGGATCGGACGGTCGACGGCATCCTGCTCGGTGTCGGTCTTCCCGATGCCGGCGATCTGCTTCAAGCGGTCGAAAATACTCATGCGCCCAGGGCCTCCTGCCGACAGCCCCTCAGGCGGAGCTTGACGGCGAATTGTCACAGACGGAACGGTTCCCGACAAGCCGAATCGCACACTGGAAACGCCATGAAGGATGGAAAACATGAGAAGACATGCGGTCCTCCTGCTGCTGACGCTCGCCGCCTGCAGCGGGAAGGGAAAAGAAAAGACCCCGCCCGAACCCGTCTACAAAAACCCCGCGCAGGCCGAGGCCGCGATCCCGGCGAACCTCAAGGCCGACTACCAGCACATGCTCGAGTGCGAGATGCGCAGCCAATCCGCAGCCGGACGCGAACCCGAGATCGACACGGCGACCGTCGTACGCCTCTCGAAGGCGATCAGGGCAGGGCGACGGTCGCCGCCCGACTGCTGAGGATCACTGGCATATGAGCTTCCATCCCGAGATCGCCGTGCTGGTCGAGCTGTAGACCGAGAACGTGCCCGTCGTACAGAAGCTGGTCATCGGCGCCCACGGGGCCTGTGCGGCGATGGCGCTCCTGGACAGCGTGATCGTCTTCGCCGTGGCGTCGTAGGCGACGACGGGCACCGAGAACTTCGTCTGCACACCCGCCGCCAGATAGGCGCAGGAGGTGGTGGAGGCGGCATCCTTGTAGACAGAAGCGGAATCCGTGTCCCGACACCCCGTCGTGTCGGAATCGAACGAGAACGAGGTCAGCGGGAGCCTGTTGTAGCTGGCAGACGACGGGGAGAACGAACGGATGGCCGATTCGTAGTGCACGCGCAGAGCCTCGGGATTCTCGCAGTTCACCTTGTAGCTCGTCGACGTCGTCACAGTGGCGTTCTGACGGATGGAGATGTTCGCGCCGCACATCGCATCGACGTTGGTCGCGTACGGGAAGGCCTTGGCGAGATCGGAACGATTGATGTTGAGCGCGCGCAACTGGGGCTCCGCGGACACCGGAACGCGCATCTCGCCGAGACCGGTCGTCGGGAAATTGGTGCAGGCGCTGGCAGGCAGGAGCGCGCTGCCGGCAGGAAGGTCCGTGTCGCGACACTTGTAGGATGCCATCCGATAGGAAATGCCATCGCTCATCGGAAGTATGTTGCTCGTGCTCGACGAGACGGCGATCGTGGACACCACCTTCTCGTAGTGCTCGCGCACGTCATCCGGATTGCACGACACCTTGAACACGTCGTACGAGGAGTCGGCAGGGGATGACCTGACGTTGACCGACATGGTTCCGGAGCACCAGCTGTCGGCGATCGCCTTGGTCGGTGCGACAGCCCTGAAGGCCGCCTCGTCCAGGGCCACGGACTGCAGAGCGGCGCTCGCGCCGACGATCGGAACGCTGAACCGCCCCTCGATGCCTCCCTTGCTGAGATATGCGCAATGCGTCGAGGCGGTGTCCGCGCCGGTGTCCGTGTCTCGACACAGGACGCCCGTCCCGTTGATGGCCAAGGCCTGCAACGGCATCACGTTGTAGGAGCTGCCGACCGTACCAAGGGTGGAGACGTAGCGTTCGTAGTGGTTGCGCGTGGAATCCGGATCGCAGCTCATCGTCCAGTCGACAGCCGTTCCGCCATTCGGCCTGACGTTAACGATTCTGGAGCACCATGCGTCCTTGTTCGTCAGGTTCGGCGACCTGGCGATGAGCGCGTCCCAGTCGAAGGCGATCTTGCGCAGCTCGGCGTTGTTCGTCGTCGGGATGTCGAAATAGCCCAAGGTCGCATCCTGCGGCAGGTAGGCGCAGACCGATGAGGAGGCTGCGGGCTTCCCCGTCTCCGTGTCGATGCAGGCGATCCCGGACAGGTGCGTCGCGACCTGATAGGTGGAGGCTCCGATGAGCGGAACCGTCTGCGAACTCACGTTGCTGACGGTGGTGGCGACACGGAGGTAGTGATTGCGGACGATCTCCGGATCGCACGAGAACTTCCAGGTCTGCGAGACCCGGGCCACGGTGACTTCCTGAGCCGTGGTACAGCGCAGGTCAACGGACTCAGCGGTCATATTCGGAAACGCGTCGACGATCGCCGCCCGGTCCGGCGCGATGGCGCGCAGTTCGGCGCTCGAGCCCACGGGAATGGCGACCTCGTCCGACGGCTTGGGCAGCGCCGAGCAGGCGCCGGAAAGAGAGGCGGCGGCGCCCGTGGTCGTATCCATGCACGAATAGACGGACGGTCTGAGATTCCAGGTCCCCGTCGTGGGCGCAGGCTGCGTCGGCCAGTACGTATCGGAAACCACCCAGACGTACTGGCCCGAGATGGCGGACGGATCGCAGCGTACCTTCCAGGTGGAGTTCGCGACCCTCAGGGTCGATGCGCAGAGCGCATCCGCATTGGTGATCCCGGGAGCGGCGGCGAGAATGTCGGCCTTGGAGACCACGATGGTGCGATACGTCGAGTTGCCGGCGGCACCGATCGCGAAGACGCCGACGCCCACGGGATCCGGCAGACCCGCGCACAGAGAGGAGGAAGCCGAAGCTCCGGTAGCCGTCTCCACGCAACGCGAGTATCCCGTCGTTTTCAGCGACAGCGTGCCGTCCGCGAGCGGGAACGACGTCGAAGCGAACACGCCCGAACCGACCACCCTGGCGTATCTGGCAGGAGCCGACGCCTCGCAGGACACCGTCCACGCGGCGCCGGACACGCTGATCGGTGCGCCGCACAACGACGCCGTCGAGATGCCTGGATATGCTCCCAGCGGTGCGATGTCGACGAAAGCCTTCTTCAGATCGGAGCGCATCGTCACGGGCAGGGTCATGCCGACGGGGGGCTCCTCGTTCGCACACCTGACGTATTCGACCGGGCCGTTGGCACCGACGCATTCGAGGGCCGAGAACCTGACCGTGAGCATGTCGATCGCGACGAGCGCCGACGAAGGCCCTGCAACGGCGGTCGGCCTGAAGGCGTAGGTGCCAGGCGTGGGCAGAGGCGCCGGATGGGGCGTCGGGGTCGGCGTGGGCGCGGGCGCAGGCGTCGCACCGGGCGTAGGGACTGGAACGGGCGTAGGCGTCGGCGTGATACCCGGTGTCGGCGTCGGCGAGGTCCCCGGCGTCGCTGTCGACGGCGCGGACGAGACATTGCCCGGAATCATCTTGCGCATCACGACGACGCCCTGGGAATGAGCGGCCACGGCCGAGAAGGCAACAGAGGCCGATAGCAGCCAGCGCAGAGAAACCATCATCAACCCCTTCGAACGTAACGATCTGTTAACATCGGATGATAGGAATTCCCATCCTGAAATTGCTCGCCCGTAATTCATGTCAGGAGGTCCTCGTGTACGTACGCGATACGAAAGTGATCGTGATCCGTCCCGGCCACCGCGGATCCGATCACGCCAGCGAGCGCTTCGAGCTCGGCGGCACACCCGAGAACGATCTGCTGCCCCAGGGCGACGAGATCACGCTGTACCGCATAGTCGTGTCGCAACCTCTTCCAGATACGGTCATGCTCGCCCTGGCAGGCCAGCCGGTACGGGCATTCATCGAAGTACCGCCGTTCAAGGGGTTCAGCGCGCTGCATGGACGCGATCTCGGCGGGGACGTGCTGAACAGGATACGCGACTGCCGGATAATGTACGCCAGGGCCGTCGAGCGCGGCGTTCTGGTGGCCGTGGAGAACACACCTGAACCCGACCCGGAAGTACCTGACGGATGGCCCGAACAGAGGGAAAAGAAATGAAGACGTTCATACCGAAGGTCACGCCCACCAGGCATGCGCCAAGCGCGGCAATGATGGACTGGGCACAGAGGCAGGCCGACGTCGCCTATGCGAGGCTACGACTGGGCGACGAGGGACTCGAGACGGACTCGAATGCGATCTGCGCATCGCGAGGCCCGGTGGCCCCGCACCGCGACACCGAGGGCGTGCGGGTGATCGGCCTGGTGCTGCGCTCCGACGGACATCGCCTCAATTCGGATGCGCTGCATGATTCGGGCTGTCCGGAAGGGCTGCCCCTATTGCCGGGCACGCTCTACGAGATCGATCCGCTGGACCGCCACTGGACGACGGTGCCGAACGGATCGGTCGCTCCCGAGCTGATCTTCACCGTATGCGTCATGTTCCCCGACAGGAGGTCCGCCAAGACACTGGCCAAGGACATGTGGTGGACGGTACTGGCAGCGTCGATCGACGCCATGCGGACATCGCAGAACACCTAGAGACGGCCGCCTGGTTAGCCAGACTTCAGGAATACGATCACGTTTTGTAACGTAGACGACCGGATATGCGACCAAGACAGTCGTGACATCACCCGAAAGGTCAAGGAATGACGACATACCTATGCTGGCATCTCCCGGACGGCAGTCCCGAACGTGGCGACGAGATCGCGGCTAAAACGGCCGAGGCGGCGGCCTTGTCCTTCGCCGAGACCTTCTTCGAGGACAGTCTGGGCGAATGGATGGGCGGCGACGTCAAGGTCCAGGAACTCGACACGAATCTCGACGCCGTAGGCGAGGCCATCGTCTTCGATGCAGACGTGGCGATCACGGACCTCGCGATCACTGCCAAGCGGAAGGACTGACGTGGGGGACGTCACCACCATCAGCTGGAGCCAGGCCACCTGGAACCCATGGATCGGCTGCCAGAAGGTGGGGCCGGGCTGCGACAACTGCTATGCCGAGGCCCGCGACCAGCGCTTCGAGGGCGGCGTGCACTGGGGCCCTGGCGCCGAGCGCCGGCGCACGTCGCTGGCCAACTGGCGCAAGCCGTACCGCTGGAACAGGCTGGCGATGGAGGCGGGCGTCCGCACGAGGGTGTTCTGCGCATCCCTTGCCGACGTGTTCGACAACGCGGTCGACCCGCAGTGGCGTCGAGACGCGGCGGCGGTCATCCGCGACACGCCGCACCTGGACTGGATGCTGCTCACCAAGCGTATCGGGCTGGTCAACCGCATGGTCGAACGCGACTTCGACGGAGATCTGCCGCGAAACGTCTGGATGGGCGCGTCCGTCGTCACGCAAGGTGAGGCCGATCGCGACATCGCGAAGCTGCTGGACGTGGACGCCTCGGTCCGGTGGCTGTCGATGGAGCCCCTGCTGGAGCACGTGCAGGTCGACCCTGCGCAGATGCGCGGCCTGGACATGATCGTGGTCGGCGGCGAATCCGGGCGCAGCGCCCGGCACATGTCGCTCGACTGGGCACGCGATCTGCTACGGCAGGCGCGCGAGGGCGATACCGCCTTCCATTTCAAGCAGATGTCGCAGGCGGACCGTCCTGGCGACTACGGCGAGATCGAGGCCTTCCCTGCGGACCTGCGG
>Ga0268350_1000031_pt1 | contig 13379 bp, 33 predicted proteins | sample G5R3_MAIN_18SEP2_FD_189920 | JGI IMG/M metagenome (GOLD analysis project Ga0268350, IMG submission 189920) | Phyllosphere microbial comminities from switchgrass, GLBRC, Michigan, United States - G5R3_MAIN_18SEP2017_LD1 | ecosystem: Host-associated > Plants > Phyllosphere > Phylloplane/Leaf... | reverse complement strand
CGGCTGGGCGTGGGCCTTCCGCCGGGGCCTGTGGCGCCAGCGCGGCCGCACCGGCATCGTGCACCCGCGCGAGTGGCGTCGGGGCGTGCGCCCCTGAGACATGACGATCCTGCGGACGACAACGTATCCGGAAGGGAAAAACAGATGACCGACCCGCGCAGCGCCGCAACCCGCCAGGCCGACCTCGACACGCTCTGCATGATCCTGTCGGACGTCGACCTGACGAAGTCCGACCCCGTGGCCGACAAGGCGGTCTCCGCGCTGCTGCCAGTGCAGCCGCTCTCGATCGAGTTCGCCACGCCCGGCGGCGCGACCATCCTGACCGTCAGGAACGCACCGGGTCTCGGCATCGCTCTTCGCCGGCTCGGCGATGCGATGGCCGACGAGCCGGACCGTCAGTATCTGGAGAGCAGCTCAATCGTGCCTTCGGGCCGCGACGACGTGCTCCGCATCGCCGTCCTACTGACGCCGGTCGACGTCACGCTCGACGGTCTGCGTGCGGGCCGGTACGGCATCGCGCGCCTGCAGGCGTTCGAAATGGCCCACTCTGGCATCGACGCCGAGACGCTGCCCGCCGAGCAGGCGGAGGCCGTGAACCTCGTGCGCGAGACGCTCGGGGTCGACTGAGATCCGTCAGAGAGGGGAAAACCAATGCCCAGCGCAATCAAGAAGACCGGCGTCACCGGCACGATGCTGACCGCGATGGCGCGGCGTGGGGGCATCATGACCGCCGACCGCTCGGGATGCCCGCCGTCGCACGTCTTCCTGCCGCTGCGCCGCCGCGGCCTGGTCGAGCTGCGCCGCACCCAGCGCTCGCCGCGCACCCGCTACAACGTCTGGCACCTCACCTCCAAGGGGTGGAACGCCACCGGCATGAGCCCGCCCGTGGCCGACGAGGGGCTCGGCGGCTGACGCCGTTCCATCAACCATCATTCACGGAGGCTCGAATGGCCAAGGCACCGAAGCCCATCACGGTGAAGTTCGGCAAGGGCGTCCTCGCCAAGGACAACCGCACGCCCTACGCCACCGGCACGATCCACGCGACCAGCATCCACGGATTCATGTCGCCGTACCGGTTCTCGTACGAGACCGTCGCCCGGCTGCTCGCCGACGACGGCATCATCGAGATCCAGATCATCGACACGGACAACGTCCAGTCGACGATCACCAAGACGTGGCTGCAGAAAGACACGAGCCGCATGGACGAGATGGTCGCCGAGATGGCGACGCTCACATCCGCCGCGATCACCGAATCGCATGCCCGTCAGGCGGCTCCACGCCGCAGGAACCCGGTCCGGAAGGCGGCGTCCGCGTCGCCCCGGCCGTGATGACGCATTCCGACTATGTCGACGAGACGCACGATCTCGCCGCCGACGAGGCATACCGTGGCCCCGGCTGGTACGCCTACGACATGAACGGACTGGTCGCCGGACCGTTCGACGACGACGGCGAGGCCGAGTGGTGGATCTCCAAGGCGCTGCGGGTCTCGTAGCGACATCCATCAGGGAAGGGAAAAGACGTGGAACCCAAGGTCATCCCCGCCGACTCCCTCCGGCGCTTCGATCCCGCCGACTGGGAGTTCCGCGTCCGCCGCGAGGGCGGAGAGTGGCTCGCGCGGCCCGCACCCGTGCCCGGCGCGCCGCCGAGCAACGCCGAGACCTGGACGCGCCGCATCCCGGACGGGTGGTCGTTCGACAGCGCCGGCGACGCCCGCGCAGCTGCGATCGCCTACGGGCTGGATGCGCTCCAGTTCTCCGTCATCCCCGCCCCGCGCCGTCCCGGCGAGTGGCTCAAGGCCGGCAATCCCGCCCGCTCCTGAAGGACACGTACGATGCCCGCAACCCATGGCTGGACCGACGAGGCCGCCCGCAGCTACCCCGCCGACCGCATGGCCGCCGAGCACGAGCGGCGCATCCGCGACTTCCGCGAGCGATCGACGATGATCGCGGCGTCGTACTCGGGAGATCCGAAGGGCTACGACGTCGAATACTCGCGGCACTGCGAGGCCAACGCCGATCTCGCCGACGACGTGTCCGAGATCGCGGACCATTTCGCCGAGCAGCGCCGCCTGGCGCAGATGGACCGGCTGTACGGGGACTGACGCACCCCACCCTCCCTGAATCACGAATACGTGAGGCAGATGCGAACCAGATGGAGGATGGAAAAATGCGGATCGTCGCACTCGCGCTCGTCGCGCTCGCCACGCTGACCCCCGCCCCGGGCCAGGCGCGCCAGTCCCGTCCCGCCCCCGTCGCGATCGCCGTCGAGGACATCTGCCTCGGGCGAGACGCCGCTCCGTTCGAGCGCGTCGTCACCGCTGACGAATACGCCGCACGCGGCACCCGGCTCGCTCTCGACGTGCGCTACGGTCCGGCCGATTCGACCTTCCGCAGCGGCGATGCGACCGTCTGGACATGGCACGCGGACGCCGAGGCCCGCGACAGCTCGATGCGCGTCGCCGGCATCGGCCGCATCACCGTCGTCCAGACGACGGCGGCCGTCCGCATCGCGCTATCGCCGATCGCGCGCACGACGACGTCGGTCGTCATGGCCAGCGCGAACTGAAACGTCTTCTCTTCCTGGCTGGAGGATGATCCGCCGGATAGAAGGGAAAAGACGATGACCAAGAACCGCAACCCGCTCGCAGCCTGCCTGTCCAACGGCGCCTACCAGCCCAAGAAGGTCAAGCCTGCCAAGGGCAAGGGCAGCTTCAAGCGCTCGGCCAAGCACCGCGGCCGCGACTTCGGCTGAAGCATTGCACGAAGCGTCTCCCGGCGAGACGTTGACGAACCAGATCCGAGAGGGGAAAACACGATGTCGATCAACCTCATCAGCACAAACCGCAACGTCGACCAGGCCGGGCGCGCCAAGGCCAACTGGGACGCTGTCAAGGCCGTGTCGACCGCCGACTCGGCATCGCCCTTCCCCACCGAGGGCTACGTCTCCGTATCGAACGAGGCAATCGTCGCCCTGGCCGCGCTGCTCGACGGCGCCGTCCTCACCAACGGCGAGACGGTCACCACCTACGACTTCACCGACGTCGACGTGACGCCGACCTACTTCGACGCGCAGGTCAAATCGTTCGGCCCGGTGCTGCTGCTGCCGCGCACGCTCGACAAGGTGCGCGCCATCCTCGCCCCCTTCCCCAGCGCAGTCGCCATGCTCGATCTGGTGATCGAGCGCGACCTGCAGATCAGTCTGTCGAGCACCGACTACAGCCAGCGGCCGATGCCGCACCTGAAGGCGGTCAACTGGGCGGCAGACGAGGTCGAGATCAACCGCTCCAGCGGCAACATGCTCGACATGCTGCGGGCTCTCGGTCTCGGCGCCTACGCCCGCAACGACGAATCGACGGGCGAGGTCGACTTCACCACCTTCGCCAAGGCGGTCAACGACAACGGCCACAACGTGGACATCGACCCGCGCCGGCTCGACCGGTTCGTCGCCTGTGCACGGCGCCAGAACGCCACCCACGTCTACTGGGGGTGACGGCGTGCCGGCAAACGCCGCTGCCCGCGACCCAGGTTGAAGGCCGCACGACATGCAGCCTCTGAAGGAAAGCAGATGCCACACGACCCACGCGCACCAAGCGTCGTCATTCCTGACGACCTAACGCCCTGGCCCGGCGGCGACGCCGCTCCGGCCGATCACGACGGCGGCTCCGTCCTGATGGCCGACGGCCGCTGGGGCCTCGGCAACGACCTGCCCGGGACATGGTCCGCAAGCGGTCACAGCCTGTCCGTACGCGGTCCGATCATCGCGTACCGTCGCCTGAAGCCGGGCGCGGTGCCACCCGCGTACAAGGTAGCAGCGGTCCGCAAGGCGGCACTGATCCAGATGCTCGTCGGATGGTAGGATGCCCTACCGTATGAATAAGTCGATCAGATCAACATCCAACAGAAAGTAATCCCATGACCACCACGGCATCGATCGTCGCAGCCAAGCTCACCGTTCTGCCGCCCGTCACGCCCCCCGTCGCCAACGACAACTTCGGCGGCAGCTACGAGCGCGACGAGAACGGCATTATCCAGGCGCTCGTCCCGGACTTTTCGGAATGCGAGACCGACGAGGATCGTCAGTACGCGATCGCCTCTACGCTGGTCGCCAACCAGCAGTACACGATCGTTCACGACAACTTCGGTGCCAAGGCGGCGGAAAGCACCAACTACGGATGGGTCGGCGGAGACGACAGCACGACCTCGAAAATCCGCGCGCTCAACGGCTATTCGACGATCCACAGCGTCCACGGCGACGACTTCGTCGCGACGCGCCACTTCGTCATGCTGATCGGCGACGATGGCAAGAGCGCTCCGGAGACCGACTACGTCCCGGGAAACGCGGGGCTCGCCGCAGTCGCGGCCTGATCCGACCGTCCCGCATCAACCATAGGGAGAACGACATGTCGCTGATCGACCGTGCCATCCGCCAGCTGAACCGGGCCGAGACCGTCCGCCTGCGCCACGGCATCGCCCCCCAGGCCCCGTCGATGCGTCAGCTGGACCGCGCCCGCGCCAACCTGAAGGCGCAGGCGCGGTAGCGGACTGCCTGATGATCGGATGGTCGAATGCCCTGATGAAGGGAAAAACAGGAGCCTGACCATGAAGATCCCCGCCGGCACGCCGATCATCTCGACGCAGACCACCGAGACCGACGCGGACACCGGGTCGCAGTGCGTCCTGGACATGAACCGCTTCGCCATCGTCGCGTCCTCGGACGTGAAGGGGCGCGCGAAGATGCGCCGCGAACTGCTCGCCTATCTCGCGATCCAGGTCGACCAGATGCTCGACGGCCGTGCACACGGCATCCGCATCGAGGCCGACAAGGCCTGATCCGGTCCCGCCGCGCATGCGCTGCGCGGCGGCCATATCCATCAAGTAAGAAGGACCACGCCATGACCCCCGTCGACATCAATGCCGAGGGCGTGCGCGCGCTCGTCGCCGCCCGCTTCGCCAAGGACAACGCCCTCACCGTCACGCCTGACAATGTAAAGCTGCGCTACGGCAAGGGCAACTTCGTCGGCGTGACCGTCGAGACCGGCGTCGATCCCCGCGACGTGCCTGACTCCTACGGCATCCGGGCCCTCCAGGAGATCGTGGCCACGTCGCGCGGCGCATCGCCCAGGGACGTGCGCTTCGTGATCAGCGGCGATCGCGACAGCATCGTCCTGGAAGGCGCGACCATCCTCGGGAGCTGCTGACCCCTCCCCGCCGCGCGTCCTCGCGCGGCGGGTTTCCGTCTTCCCGGAAAGCGAGAACGTCCCCTGACGGGGAAGGGAAAACGAAGGGAGACCTCGATGATCACGCTCTACGACCGGGACGGCGCGCGTCACGGGTTCGCCGACCGCGAGGCGATCGTATCGCACTTCGCGCTCGACGCGCTGCCGGCCGACGACCTCGCCGGCATCCGGGCCGCGTCCGACGCAGGCTTCCCGCTCCACGCCGCGATCGATCCGTGCACCGCGGAAATCCGCGACATGCGCGTGCTCCTGCTGGAGACGACGGCCCGCGAGCTGCGCGCCGAGATCGCCATCCGCCAGAGGGACATCTGACCATGCGTCTGGATCGCCGCCCCCCGCCGACCCGCAAGGCCGCCAAGGTGCTCTTCGTCCTCAGGGCGATCATGGCATCGCGCCCCGGCAAGGAGAAGCGCGCCGCCAAGCGCGCGCTCAAGGAGTTCCGCCGCCGCCACCCCAAGGGCAGCACCACCTGGGCCATCGCCTGAACAGGAGAACCGACATGCGCACCCTCGCGACCGCCATGGTCTACGCACTGGCGCTGGGACTTCTCTGGGCAGGTACCCAGACCGCCCCGCAGACGGGGTGGCCGAGGACCGACATCGAGATGCACGGCTGCGCGCTGCTGATCCTCGGCGTGATCGCCAAGACCATCGGCCACTGGCTGGTACTTGCCGCGCCGCACGCCCGGATGCGTCTCAGGCACGCCTGAGCCGCCTGCCCGACCGCCGACCATACTTCGCCCGCATCCGCAGGCTTCCCCTTCTTCCTTCGGAGATAGGGGGAGTAGATTGCATGGATGAAGGGAAAAGAAGATGGAAACGATCTGCTCCGGGCTCGCTCTGATCACGCTGTTCGAGGTCTTCACCGGCCTGGGCCGTACGTTCATCGAGACGCGCTTCGGCTACTGATCCGCTCCGTCCTCAACACGGGAACCACCGAATGAACGACACCCCGCACCCCGCCAAGCGCGACGTGGTGGTCACGCTGTCCAACGACGCGGACGAGATCTGCTGCTCGTGGATGCTGTCCATCCCCGCCGACATCGGCGCCGAGGACGCGCTCGCCGGCTGCGTCGAGGTCCTGCTGCCCATGGCCATCGAGGCTGGCGACATCGAGCCCGGCGAATCCGACACCGCCCGCTTCGCCATGCGCGAGGCCGACGTCGAGCGCGACGCCGATCTCTACCTCCAGGAGGCGGCCGAGGCCGGCTCGATCCACTGATGCGACGACGCCCCCTGCGTTCCATGCCGCAGGGGGCGTTTTTCATGGCCGATGCCTCGAAAAGAGGCGGACCTTCCCTGACGGGAAAGGACGATGCCCACCCGTGGAAGGGAAAAGAAGATGAACCGTCCGTCGCAGCGCCGTGCCGACCCCCATCATCCGCATACGTTCAAGGCCGACCTGCGCCGCGCACGCCGGCACGCCCGCTTCATGGATCGGTGGCATGCCCGCTGGGAGGCCGAGCAGTACGGCGGCGGCCTGAACGAGAATCCGTCGTCCGTCGTGTTCGAGCGTCTCGCCCAGGCCGCGTTCGACATCATGCCGCATCACCATCCGTCGGGCCGCACGCCGGACTGGTCGATGCAGCCCCAGAGCGTTCGTCGGGTCTTCGAGACCCGCGCGCACACGTCGCGCTTCGACGGGCCCGGCGTCCCTGACATGGTCGCCGGCCACCTGTCGGCGCTCCGCACGCTGGCGTGCATCCGCTCCGACAACGCCCGCTCCGACGCCGTTCCGACCGAGGCGGCCATCCTCGCCGCGATCCCGCTCGTCACCGGCGATCTCGCCGCCGCCGATCTCGAGATCACGGTCTTCGACACGGGCGGCCTGTCGCTGCTCGACGTCGGCACGTTCGTCTTCTCGCGGATCGATGCGGACGGCACCCTGCATCGGACCTGAAGCCCGCCCGGAGGCGGGATACGCGTTGTTCATGGCAGAAGGGAAAACGATATGTTCGTCACCGTCCTCTCCCATCCGGTCGATCGCGCGCTCGTAGCGCAGGAAACCGCGCGCGGCGTCTCGCTGATGGTCGCCACCGCCGTCGCCGCGATGATCGACGGCGGACGCTGGTCGCCGCAGTGGCCGCTCGTCTCCGAGATCCGCGACCTCGCGACGCTCGTGGGACGGCTGCACGAGGAGATCGGCGGGGTCTGCGAGCGCTCGTTCGCCGAAGGCCGCGTCGAGACCATGGCGAACGCCGCGTACCAGCTGACGCTTCAGGCGCGTCTCGCCTGCGAGGCCGGCGCGGCCATCGCCTGTCCCGTCGGCGACGCCGTCCTGTTCGACGTGCAGGCGGAGGGCGTGCTTCTCGGGACCTTCTCGCTGCTGGCGATCTGACCACGGACCCCAGGGAAGGAAAAAGACAGTGACCAGCACGCTCCGCCTCCGCACGCCGCTCCGCCATCGCATCGCGGCGCTCGGGCACCGCATCCTCGACGCCGTCTACTCGCCGGTCATCTCGCGACTGAGCACGGACGACTACTTCGCCTCCCGTACCCGCAACGACTGCCTGCGCGCCTTCCTGCACTCGCGGCTAGCGGGCTGACGCCATACGCGGGGGCCGCCGCCGCGGCTCCCGCTCCATCCGTGAAAGGTCACGAACCCCATGACACGCACCGCACCGCTGCCCCGTCTCGATACCGGGACCTTCGCCAGTCCGGAGACCATCGAGGTCAACGTCATCCTGACGTTCGACAACGGACCGCAGGCCTTCTACGATACCGAGGTCATCGCCGACATCGCGACGACCGACCTCGACGCGACCGAGATCGACGTCGTCTCGCAGATCCTCGACGACGCGCGCCGCGATCTGTCCGACCTCGTCAAGATCTCGCTGTGCTTCAACACCGCGCCGGTCCAGGACCCGCAGCGCCAGGAGCGCCGCATGGCGCTGATCGACCACCTGTGCCGGTTCAGCGCGAAGTGGTACTTCCAGCCGGACCAGCGCGACCCGCACGAGCAGGCCATCGTCGACGCGCTCGGCATCGCCTCGCGCACCGCGCCCGTCGGCAAGGCCGTGGCATGACCGACGTCCGCGCAGCCATGGATGCGGCCATCGCACGCCTGCCGGCCGAAGACGGCCGCCGTGTCCTCGTCTTCACGGACGGGGACGCGGACGGCCTGACCGCGACGGTCGACGTCGACACCCTCCGCCCCCTGCGCTTCAACATGTTCCGCAGCGACGTCGCGCGGCTGATCGACGGCCTGCCGTACGATCCGCAGGCAGAGAACCGTCGGCTCGCCCTCGAGGAGGACGTGCTGCGGATCGTCGAGCGCATGGCCGAGCGTCTCGCCGTCGCCGCCGGCGTGCGCTGGGACAAGGTGTCCGAGCCGACCGGCGACGAGATCGTCGATCGCGACACGAAGGGATACTGGAGGCTTCTCGCCCGCACGTCTCTCGGTCTATGATAGGGTTCAGGGAAGGGAAAACACGATGATCTCCGCAGCCGCTCTCGCCGCAATCGCCGCCGCCATCTCGGGGCACCACGTGCGCGAACACTCGTTCCTGCACGGCGACGAGACCACGCTGCTTGTCTTCCGCCCCGTCGCGACGCGCAGCTACGCCGCCGCCTCGGCCTATGCGGTCCTGCGCGAGCAGGGCCTGCACCTCGTCGGCGGCCGCACGCTCACCGACGGGCGCGTGGCCATTGAGTTCGCACGCCGTCCCGTGCCCCGCCGCGGTATCGCCGCGCTGTGCCACGAGAACAGCGCGCTGCCGGTCTCGACGCTCGCCGCAGCCGGCTGGCCCATCTGACGACGAGGAAGAGCTGACGCTCCTCCTCGTGCTCCTCCACGCTGCCCCGGCCGCTGATGCGGCGGGGGCCTTCTTTTCGGGCCCAGCATCGAAAACACACAGCCCCTGCAGGGCTGCCCTTCCTGAAAGAGAGCACGAGAGAATCTCTCTCGTCGAAGGGAAAAGCAGATGAACGCCGACCAGACCTCCGCCGTCCGCCACCGGCTCGCGGCATGATCCTCGAGCACTGGTCCAGCCGGTCGCACGCGATCGACCGCTCGCGCATCTCCGCAGAGGGCTTCCGCCGCCGGGACAAGCCCACCGGCTTCTGGGTCAGCGTGGCCGGCCCGCACGACTGGCCCGCCTATCTCGCCGACACCGGACACGCCCCGCCGGCCTGCCGCCACCGCGTCGAACTCGCCCCGGACGCGCGCATCCTCGTGCTCGACAGCGTCGATGCGGTACTCGCCTTCAGTGCCGAGCACATGCTCCTCGTCTCTCGCGGTGCACCGGTCCTGCCTGGCGAGGGCATCGACTGGGACCGCGTCGAGCGGGAATGGCAGGGGATCGTCATCACGCCATTCCAGCATTCCATCCGTCGCGATCCCCGCTGCCGCTGGTACTACGGCTGGGACTGCGCGTCGGGCTGCATCTGGGACGCCGGCGCGATCGCGTTGATCGCGCGGATCCCGCGAAGGCACGACGGGCCTCGGACATGAACGACATCGAACGAAGGGAAAAGCCTGACATGGCCGACGACACCATCCAGATCGAGGATCCCCGCGACCAGGCGCTGCTGCGCATCGCACAGGGATCGCTCATGAACTCGACGACGCTGCCGAGCGGCTTCGTCACCCCGTCCCGCGACCTCATCGCCGACGGCATGACGCTGCGCGTGCCGACGGAGGCAGAGGCCCGCTCGTTCGCGGAGCGCTTCCCGAAGAAGCGCCGCCCCTACTGACCCGGGTCCCGCAGACAGTCGGCAGAGGGAAGGAAAAGCCATGACGCAGATCAGGACGGTCGCCGACATGGTGGCCGCAGCCTCACCCACCATCGACTTCCCCTGCATCATGCGCCTCCACGACGAGGACCCCTGCAAGGGATGGCTGCTGGAGATCCACACGGTCTTCAGTCTGATGGACGGCCATCCGCTGGAGGACGACGACGCCGCCCTCCGCAACGCCGACGCGTGCATCGCGCGCTTCGTCGAGACCGGCCGCCGCCATCTCGGCGAACCCACCAAGGTCGCCGACATGCGCGTCCGGCTGATGGGCAACAGCGGCGAGTGGGCCATGTACGAGTTCACCGGCATGGGCCCGGACGATCTCGATGCCGCCATCGCGCGCTTCACCGCCGCATACGGCGTCGCCCCGCAGCGCTGACCTCGACCCGCCGCCATGCGGCCAACCACCACGAACAGGGAGAACCCCATGTCCGCCTTCACCCCCGTCACCGGCGGGTTCCGGGTCGCCCCGGGCCGCTACGCCGTCGTCGCCACCGACTGGCGCGGCGACATGCCGGACCCGCGTCCCTTCGCCGACCGCGACGCGGCGCTCGCACTCCCGTTCGGCGACGATCCCGTCATCGTCCGCCACGAGGACCTCGACGTCCTCCTGCTGCCGATGGGCCGCGACGACGGCGGCTGCCCCGGCCGCTCGATCGCGGTCGGCGACCAGTCGCTCGTCTGCTTCGGCCACGTCGCGATCGTCGCGCTCGCCGACGCCGAGCGCCGTCACTATCTCTACGCCAGCCATCTGGAGGCGGTCGCCGTCGTCGACGCCGACGACGGCGCTCGCATCGACTGCCGGGGCCGCTCGTACGAGGTCGTCGGCTTCGACCGCGACTTCGACTTCCTCGATCCGCACACGCCGGGCGCGTTCGACATCGAGGCCGAGATGTTCGACATGGCCGAACCGGCGATCGCCGAGGCGTTCGGCTACGGCTCGGATGCCTTCGTCGCCGCGCTCGACGAGCACGGCTTCTTCCTCGACGTCGCCGCCCTGCGCGCCCGTCTCGCCGGCCGCACCGATCCGGACGCCGTCATGGTCCTCAACAAGCTGCCGCGCTGCGACAGCGTGATCGCCTCCTACGCGCCGGTCGCGCCGTGAAGCTCGCCGACACGCCGTTCGCCACCATCGCGCCCGGCGACCGCGTCGTCTCCCACACGGGGATGGCCGGACGCATCGGCGCGGTCCTGCCCGCCGGCACGCCCGCGGCGGTCGCGTCCGACGAGACCGTCGACCGCATCCTCGTCCTGTGGGCGAGCGGCAAGTGGTCGCTCGCGCCCCACGCGTCGACGGACCGCATCGTCCACGACGTCGAGCCGGCTCCGGAGCCGCCCAGCATATCCCGGCTGAAGCGCCTCGCGACCGACCTGAAGGCGATCCTCGCCGACATGCCGCCGAACGGACGCTGAACACCAACTGGAGAATCCGATGATCTACCGGATACTGTCCATCAACACCCTGCCCCTCGCCACCGAGACGACGAGGCAGGATCTCCACCGCCAGCTGGCGGAGCGCAGGCCGTGCGTATGGCACGAACCGGGCACGACCGGCTTCCTGTCGTCGACGTTCTGGCACCACCAGGTCGTCGCGCTCGATCCGGACAGCGGCCGGATGGAGATGCTCGGCGTGATCGATCCGCAGCGCTACGACCACGTCGACCAGATCAACGCCGACGTGCAGGCGATGATCGAGCGGCACCGGTCCGCCACCGGCCGACGACCGCTCGACGAGTGACGAACCCACCCCGTCGGCACCTGCCGACGGGGCCCCTTTTCGTGGCCGAGGCCCGGAAAACACCGGATGCGGGATGCACGAATGATCCTTGGGAAGGGAAAAGCAGAAATGACCATCGCCATCCTCGCCGTCGCCGCGCTCCTGCTGCCGTGGCTCGCCGGCTATCTCGGCGTCGGCATCGTCGCCGGACCGCTGCTGCTCCGCCACCTGGAGCGCCGCCACGACATCCCCGTCGACCATCTCCGGGACACGCCGCTCGCGATCGTCGCCTGGATCGGGATCGTGGCCTGCCTCGTCCTGGCGGAGGCCAAGCGCGCCTGATACCCGGCCTGCCGACGGAACCTGCACGGTCCGTCGGCGGCATCGCGTGCCGCGAACCTCGAAAACCCGTGTGCGGGATGTTCGAACGATCCTTGGGAAGGGAAAATCAAGATGGCCATGCAGACTCCGCAGCAGGCAGCCCACGTCGACATGAACGTGCGCGACTACGTCTCCATCGATCTGTCGAAGGCGCGTCGCGTGTTCACCTGCGGGGATCTCCACGGCCGTCTCGACCTCCTGGTCGCCGAACTGGCCCGGGTCGGCTTCGATGCCGCCGCCGGCGACTGGCTGATCATGCTCGGCGACCTGCTTGACCGCGGCCCCGCCGTTCTCGAGATCCTCGAATTCCTCGAGGCCAACCCGCAGGTCCTGTGGATCCGCGGCAACCACGAACAGCTCCTCCAGGGTTCGCTCTTCAAGGCGCATCGCACCGAAGACGCCTACGCGTACATCCTCCACAAGAACGGCGGCGAATGGCTGCAGGCGTTCGCACCGGCGAACATGGAATTCTCCGACTACATCTCGAAGCTGTGTGCCGGCGACTCCTCGTTCATCTCGCAGGACGTGCTCGACTTCGCCGAAATGCTCGGCGAAGCTCCGGTCGCGGTACGCGTACGCACCCCCGGCGGCCGGATCATCGGCCTCGTGCACGCCGACGTGCCCGCCGACGACTGGGCCTCGATGGCCCGCGTGCTCCTCTCCGACGACGTCGAGGCCCGGGGCTGGATGGCGGCCCGCTGCATGTGGTCGCGCAACCGCATCGAGGACTACCGCCGCCACGCCGACTTCGGCGCACTCGCCGACTTCGACTGCACGGTCGCCGGCGTCGACCACGTGTTCTTCGGCCACACGCGCGTCGCCGAACCGCTCACCCACTCGAACTGCTCGTGGATCGACACCGGCGCATACAAGACCGGCATCCTGACGCTCGTCGACATCGACGAGTGGGTGGCCACCCGCTGATCCGCTTCACCTTCAAGGACACCGCCATGTCGACCATCACCACCGACGCCCAGGCCGGAACGCGTCCCCTGCCTCCTCCCGCCGACGAGTACATGGCCGTCGTCCCGGACTGCCGCGTCTCCCGCTCGGCCGGCATGCGCGCCGCATCGGACCGCGCGAACGCGCTCGGTCGCGAGACCGGCTACGAGCACGGCTCGCGCTGGGACGCCGCGAACTCGCGCTACGTCGTCTACGCGCTTCCATTCGTACCCCCGGCCGAGCCGTGGGACGACGAGAGGAACTATCCGGAGCGCCGTCACCCGGACTGGACGCGCACCCCGTCGAGGCGTGCGGCGCTCGACGACCTGCTGATCGCCGTCGCCGGCCTGTCGGGCCGCCAGTGGAT
>Ga0268350_1000026_pt1 | contig 15279 bp, 25 predicted proteins | sample G5R3_MAIN_18SEP2_FD_189920 | JGI IMG/M metagenome (GOLD analysis project Ga0268350, IMG submission 189920) | Phyllosphere microbial comminities from switchgrass, GLBRC, Michigan, United States - G5R3_MAIN_18SEP2017_LD1 | ecosystem: Host-associated > Plants > Phyllosphere > Phylloplane/Leaf... | reverse complement strand
AGAAGAGGAAACCGCGTCCTCCTGGTGGTGGTGGCAAGACCGGATGGCGAGATCCCGCGCGACGCAGAGGCAAGGCGCCCTCTCACATCAGGAGGCCCGAGCCATCCCTCATCCCCCTCCGGGGAGAAGCGGCGCCCCGCTCCGACGCCCCACGCGGACGCCTCGCAAAAGACATGACCATGCGAGCGGCACGGACATCGACCCCTGAGACAGGAAAAGAAAGATGACGCTCCAGGACAAGATCACCGCCGACGGTCTCGCGGCCATGCTTGCGCAGGTCGACGACCTTCCCGTCGTCCTGCGCATCGGACGGAGCCATGGCACCGAGGACCATGTCCTCTACGGCGTAAACACCGACATCGACTACAAGAGCCGACGCGCCACCGCCTATGGCGACATCGACCTCGTACGGGTCCGGATAACCGGTGACGAGCCCGGTGGCGCGGTCCTGACGGCCGGGCGGCTCGCCAACGACATCCATGGTGGAGACCCTGTGAAGATCGTCCTGGAGGACGACGCGACCTTCCTCATCGGCAAAGACGTGACGGTCGCGGTCGAGGACCAGCAATCCGGACGCGTCGTCGTCATCACCACGACCGATACCGACGACGCCTGACCCATCGCCGGTCAACCCCATCCACTGCTCCCCCGCCCGGAAGGAGGGGTTTGCCGTCCATGTCGGCTCATCCTATCACGAGGGAACGAAGGGGACAGGACATGGCGCAGGACATCGAGACGACCAGCAGCGTCGTGCTAAGGGGGCGAGCGCGCCCGCAGCACGGAGCGATCGAGAAGGACGACTTCCTCCACTGGCGCATGGAGATCGCGGAGCCGTACCCGCACGTGGTGCACTTCGGCATCGTGCCCGACCGGAGCGGCGCGCCGACTCCCTTCCTCCACGAGGTCGAGGAGGCCGACGAAGTCATCATCGAGTTCAATCTGACGTCCAGAACAGAGGGCTTCGACGGTATCTTCCCGACACTGGAAACGAGCCTCGACCGCATCACCATCGCCATGCCGGGTCAGAGGACGACCGACGACACCGAGATCTACGGCATCAGCGAGAAGGGCCCCAACGGCGACGCCGTACGCTTCGTCGACCTCGCCAGGATGCATCCTGAAAATCCCGTCCACGCCGCCTACAGGCAGGCCGTACTCGATGCCGCCGGCCAGCGCCGTCGGCAGGGCTATGGGGTCGCGCGACTGCCGCACGAAGGCATGCTCCTGCTCATGCACGAGGTGCCGGCCGAAGCGTCGGTGCCGGATTCGGCCATGCCCTTCACGATCCACGGATTTGCCAGCCTCATGGCGGAGGAGGACTGACCCCCCCGCGGGCCGCCGGAGAGCGCCCCGACCACCTCCGGCACCATCCGGGAGAACGACGACATGATCGTCATCGCGCTACAGATTCTCTGCGTCCTGTGCGGACTGGGCATGCTCGTCGCGATCGCCCTCGTCCCCGAAGGACCGCTGGCGAAGGCATCGCTCGCGGTCATGGCCGTATGCGTCGTCTTCACGATCGCGACGGCATTGTCCGCGATTGAAGCGTCGAACCAGGGGCACGGTCCCGTCGTCATCGATGACGATGGCGGCGAAATGCAGCCGGTGACGGACGACGTCGTGATCGTCCTGGACTAGGTACGCCGCCAGTTTCACGAGCCGGACAGACATAAGGGACCAGACATGACCACGCCCAAGCCTCTCTACAGCGCGACCATGAGCTATAGGACGCCCTCGGGACGCCGCGTCCTGTACGGATCCGTCGTCGCAGCGACCAATCCCGCCGAGTGTGCAACGGAACTCCGGATCCGTCTCGAGAACGAGGCGCGCTACGGCCGCCGTCGGATCTCGCGCATCCTGGACGACTTCCGCGCCGTCTTCTTCGGCATGCAGATCGCGAAGCGCTGAAGACCGCGGAAAATCAGGATCAGAAGGAAAAGAGACATGGACACCAGAAACGACATGCAGGGTCTGCCGGCCGTCGTCGTGCCGGCGGACATAGACTGGGAGGCGACGACCGCGGAATACGCCTCGCTCCTCGGCATGTCGCAGCGGACCCCGCAGCAGGAAGACCGCTACTTCGACCTGTCCCGACTGGTAAGTCGCAGGCCTCCTCCCTGGATGACGCCTGCCGAGCAAGCGGAACATGTCGCATGCGTGGAGCGCACAGAACAGGCCATGTTCCGCGCTGCGCTGGCGCACGTCCGGTCGGACAGCTGAACCCACACCACGATTCAGGAGACGAAGATGAACAGCAGCTCCTCGCCGACGATGAAGCGCATGTGGATCAACCAGCCCTCGACGCTCCAGTCGCTTCACCACCTGCACGCCGTCCGCGTTCTGGCAGGCCCCGACACGGACACCTGCGCGCGGGCATACTTCCTGTCCGGCGACACGATCAGCATGCAGGTCCCCCGCAATGCGCTCAGCGAGGGCTGGCCCGCGAGCTCGAGACCAGACCACGACGGCGTGATCGCGCCCCGTCGGGACTGATCCCGATGATCTGGCTGATCACCATTCCGCTCGTCGTCGTGGCGGCGTACGCGCTGCTCTGCCTCGCAATCGACACGGGCAAGGGCAGCGCCAGCCGGATACCGTATCTGGTGCTGCTCCTGGTCTCCGCAGGAATCCTCTACGTGGCCTGGTTCCACCCGATCACCGTCGCGTTCTCGTAGGCACCGTCCTGCGGAGGTCCGCATGGATCGCCCATACGCCCCCATCCGCTTCCAGAAGGAGTGCCGTTCGCATGAACGCTCCCGTACACGCGCCCGCGGCCAACGAGATCGTAGACGAGATCGTCAAGGAGGCGTCGCGCCAGATCGGACGGCCGGTCGACATCCGCAGGACCGACATCACGCTCATCAGGCCGTCGGACACCGTGTTCCATCATGGCAAGGCCCGGACCGTATGTCCTAGTGACATCAAGCATGACGGCTTCATGGGCCGCACGCTGTTCGGCGACAGCTACGTCCTGGGACGACGCCCGGTGATGCGTCTGGTCATGTAGCCTGCGGCCCGAACGCCGTTCGACGATGACGTCCGCCGAAACAGTCGGTGCACAGCCATCCGCCGTCGGATACACTTGGCGGGAAGGCCGATGGCCAAGGGGGCACGACATGAGAATCGCACCGCACCACGTCGCCGGGACGTCCCAGCATCGGCTATCTCGGATGCTGCAGACCGACCAGGTCTACTATCCGCGCCGCGCCTGGCCCGAGGACTGCACGGTCCAGTGGGGGCATGGGATCATTCCGGCGACGCCCTTCTTCGAGGCGTTCATCCCAGGCACCTTCATCCGCGGCGAGGGCGAGACGATCGCCGACGCGGAGGACCGGGCCTTCGAGCGGTACGAGAGCGAGAAGACATGCGCCCACCTCTGGGGGCGGCAGCGTCCCGCTGGCCAGCTCTACACCAACGGCGCCGGCTGGTGCCGGAAGTGCGGAGCCTTCCGCAGCGAGATGTTCGCGGTCATCGTCAAGCTCGGCGCACATCGTCGACCGCTGCGGCGCATGGAGGTCGACCACCTCAGGTCGATCGAGACCGATCACGAGATGAACGCCCACATGGATGCGAGATACCCGGAAAGGCGGGAGGACCGCCTCCGCCATGCCCGCCTGCTGCGCATCCGCCTGAACCTGTACGGCGCCGCCACTCCAGCCGACTGAGGACAATGCCGCTCGCGGACCGGAGCCGTTCAGGCATCGGCCGACTCGCGTCTTGACGTAAACGCGGGTGCCGTCCTAGAACGAAGGAAGGCCAGCCGCTGGCCCTCCGCCCGCAAGTGGCGAACCCGAGAGGGAGCGGTCCATCATCGAGACATCGGCCGTCCAACCACGTCGGACGTGTTCGTCAGCGGGCAGCGAGCGCAACTCCGACGCAAGGCAAGGACCGCGTTCGATGAATCACATCCGCAAGATCAAGAAGCAGGCACGCCTGCGCGCAGCGACGAGCGGCGTCTCCCATCAGGCCGAGCTCAACGCGATCGCCCGCGAGCAGGGGCACGACTCCTGGGGAAGCCTGCGTCGCAGCCTCGAGAGCGCTGCTGTGTCCGAGCCAGGACAGGATGAGCGGCATGACCTCGAGGATCTGATCGACGCCTTCAGGTCCGCGCGGCATGTCGGCGGTCATCTCGTTGTACTTCGCGCGTCGCACGACGAGGAGGACCTCGCGATCGCGCGGCTGAGGAAGCACGGCGAAAGTCACCCGCAGGACGCCTGGCTTGCCGGCGCATCCTTCGGACGACAGATCGATCCTGCAGACTTCGCGATCGCGACCGCCGCCTCCCCTACGAGGACGATCGTCGCCGGCTCGCGCGGGTTCCACCGCGACACGCCGCGCGGCAACTTCGTCGTGCGCGGGAGCGGGGAGCGGCTGTCGCAGATCAACGCGCTCTACTCCAGGCGCGACCAGCAGACCATCCACGCCACCATGGCGGTCACGTATGCTCTCCCCAGGACCGACGACGAGACCGGATCGGTCCTGCGGCCGATGATCGGTAAAACGACGATCAGGAAGGCCGCCTCCGCTCGGAATACCGACGCGCGGGACAGGAACGATGTCTGCTGGGTGTGCCTCGCGCCCTTCGGACGCGCCGCCACGGCAGACGAGATCGAAGGCAGCCCGCTCGGCGGTCCCTTCTCGTCGCCCAAGTGCGCGGACTGCCGGAGGTACAATGCGACCACGCAGGGGCAGGCGGCACACAGGATCATGCACTACGGGGTGGACGAGGCGCTCGCCCGGGCGGAACGTGGTCGCCGGCCGGACGAGGGCGATATCCACGTCTTCGCCGCCGGTGCCTACGTACCGCTCCGGACGTGGGCATCGACGCCGGCCGTCCCGGAATACGTGCGACGGTGGAAGGAATGGGAAGCGGACACGTCGAAGAAGTGCCCCGCCCAGTAGGGCAGGCAACCGGCGATCGCGATGAAGGCAGGAACGCCTGCATCGCGATCGTGATGAATATCGGAAGGGGAAGACCATGCGCAGAATGAAGGATCTCGGCCTCTATTCCGATGCCATTCTGGCGATGCCGTTCTCGGGCTGTCACTGGTCGGTGGAGCAGGCACGACAGGTCCATGACATGGTCCAGGCCACGCCGGCGTTCCTGCGGGAACGCCGGCTCAGCGAACTCGCTCCCGAGGTGACATCCCAGCGACTGTCCCGGCTCGCGCCTCTTCGCACCATCGGCGAATGGCTGGACACGCCGGTAATCGAACTCCTGGGCCCTAACCAAAACCGTACGAGCGCGGTGCAGGCGGTGGCCATGGCGCTCGACCGTCTGCGCGATGCGACGCCCGAGACCTATGTCGACGGCACTCCATGGCCGGTGTTCCGTCGCTACCGAATACTTCTGTCCATGTCGCGGGGCATGGTGCTGGTCCGGACGCCGCCCGACGGCCGCGTGGGCTGGATCATGCGACAGCCGGTAGTGGATGCGACGGGAATCGTCACGACGACGAGGAATGCGGAGTACGATCGCCTGGCGAAGACCGATGCGGATCACGTCTATCTGGAGAAGGCGCTCGGGAATCTGGGTATCTTCGAGCGGCTTGCGGGATGCATCGAGGCCATATGGCTGAACGCCGACGGTCTCGCCGAGGCAGACGACCTCTATGGGCATTCCAGGGTCGACCACTCGTATCTGCGCATAGGCCCGCCCTCATGGGCGACGCGACGCTAGGTTCTCGATGCACGCCCCTTGGCAGCAGCGCTCGATCTGCAGCAAGGTAACGGCGAGCAGGGAATATCGACTCGACGAATTCGAAAGGAAACATCCATGACGGCATCGATATTCCCCGTATCCCTGCCCGCCATGGTAGACACCGGTGGTGTCGACGAGACCGGCGCCCCCGTGCTGCAAATCGGATGGATGTGGATGACGGCTGTGGTGTCGACGCTCGTCATCGTGCTCGGGCTGGCCGGCTTCATGCTCTACAAGCTGATAACGACATATGTCCCGTGACGCCCTGAGGCGAGGAGATCGGCCATCCGGCGATCAGGAAGGGAAGATCGGCATGTCGGTCAGGCAAGCACCGCTGAACATGGATCTCGACAGACTGGCCAGGGCGATCGCGACGAAGCGCGCCGACAGGACGCTGCGGGAGATCGAGGCCGAGACCGGAATCAGCAAGTCCACCCTGTCGAGGATGGAGCGCGGCCTCACCTGCGACATCCGGTCCTTCGCGGCTGCGATACGGTGGACGGGCGAAGACGCGGCCGTCGTGCTCGGCCTGCGCATCCCGGACGTGTGACGAGCTGACAGGCGATGAAGCCTTTTCCACGATACTCAAGACATGGGAATGAACATGACGGACGGAAACGCGACCGCGCCCCAGCAGAAACGGGACGGAACCGGATCGGCACGACGTCTCTCGCGCCCGGCGCACGTACAGGAAAGAACCGACGTACGCTTCGGAGCGGGGATCCTCGACGCGTTGGAGGGGATCAGGCGCCCGAGCACCGTGGAGGACATCGCGAACGCGGCTGGCGTCACGCGCGAGCGGATTCGATCGCTCCTCATGCAGGGGCTGCCGGTTGAGACCGTAGGAGCGAGTGGTTACGCAGGGCCTCACGTCGTCCACCCGGGATTCACGCCTCCGACAGCGTTGCTGGAAACGATCCCCGACGGCTGGTTCGAGGGCAAGGCACTGGGGCTGAAGCCGGAGTATCTGGAGGAGATGCGGAAGAAAGGCTTTCTGACCGCGAAGAGCCGTCTCCGCCAGACGATGTACAGGCCGACCGACCTCTGCAGATGGACGGCGTGCTGCGTCGGCATGGATCTGCGGGAGCGGGTGCCGGAGGACCTTCCCGACGTGGACGTGGGCAGGGACGCCAGCCTGAAGGATGTCATTATCGGGATCGCATGCGAGATGGGCGACGCCGGAATGACGGCGAAGCTGATCAACGTCGTCGCCGGCAACTCGGATCTGCCGGGCAACAGGCTCGAGGAACTGACGATCCACCTGTGGCGTCAGAACTATCTCACCAGATCCCCGCGCCCGGGATACGAGAAACGCATGATCTACCGGGCGACCGAGCTCGCCCGCGAGTGGCGCGACCACCGCGGCATGCAGGTCGCCGGCGCCGGCGATGTGGCCGCATGGCTGCAACGGACGTCGCCGCCGCAGAAGAACGCCGGACTCCCCGAGGATGCGCCCGAGGCGTGGATCATGAGGGACGGCGAGCGGGTCAGCACGGTCACGGAATGGTGTCGGGAAGCCATCAGGACTCCCGAGTACGTGCAGTAGCGAGGCGAGCGGCCGGGACCATCCCCTCCTCCCCTGACGGGGAGCAGCGGGTCCGCACGCGATCGCGGGGGATTCGCGGACACGAACAGGAGACGGAATAACATGGGCACGGACGCAGCCGCCACCACGCCGGCGACATTCAGGACCGGCCTCGACGCCGTCGCCGAAGTCCACGCGGCGCTCGCCGCCGCGAGCCTCCCCAGGACGAGCCGGTACAGCGGCGGAGAGATGACCGGCTGGACGGCCTGCTTCGGCAGCACCGGGTTCAGTATCCGCGAGGACGATGCGGGCGACCTGGTATGGCACGTCGTGGTGTCGGGCAGGCCGCACCTGACGTACCGCGAATACCGCGACGACGACGGAGGCCACGAACCCCTCGCCCCGGAACGCCTGTGTCCGCGCATCGAGGCCGTGTTTAAGGCCCAGGGCCTCGACGTCAGATCGGTTCGATACGGCGGCCACCAGACGATGTGGGACGACGACGTCGAGTACGACGTCGTCACGGCGCGGCCGGAGTGGCTGGAGCCGACACCCGACGCATCGTCGGGTCGGATGAAGGGCTGGTACTGATGCCCAACGATCCGCCATCGGTCGGCGAAATCGTCGAGGACCACGCGGTCATCGACAAGCCGTCCGCATGACGGCCGGCAATCAAAGTGAACGAACGCTTCGAGGAGGATCACGGAATGTCGACCATCCCGCAGGATGACGCCCTGACCGTCCATGGCACGAACCTAGCCCGACTGGACGTCCTTCGTCGCAAGCGGGTCAGGACGGAAGACCGCGAACGGCGGATGAAGGACGTGTGCGCCGCGATCTTCATGTGCATCCCGCTGATATGGATGTATCTCTATGGTGACAAGCCAGGGAGCGACAGCCTGCTCGAGTGGGCCATCATATTGTGGTCGGCCGCCGCGTTCTTCACGGTACCCGTCTTCCTGGTCAGGGTGATGTTTCCGCAGAACGAATCCTGGGCGTCGCGCAAGCGTCTGCCGACGTTCGTGCCGCCGCCGCCCATGCTGGAGGACGGGACGAGGGGAGCGCCATGGTCGGCGGACGTGCAGGACGTGGTCTTCGACCGCATACGTCTCGTTCTGGAGGCGGTGGACGGTCGCGACGCGTCCGCAGTACAGGCCTCCATCGCAGGTTTCATGCGACGCGCACGCGAGCTCTGCGACTACAGGACGCTCGGTTCACCATCGCGCGAAAGCCCGTACCACTACTGGCCCAACAAGAAGACCGAGCCGGGCGCGCATGACGGCGACACCGTCGTGACGTATGAGGACAATCATCCCATCCAGCACCAGCGAAGCCGGCTGATGGACACGGTCCGGGATCTACGTCACGCATTGGCATGCGTACCATCCGGCGTGGACGACACCGATACGTCGATCGCTCTGCGGGACGTCATCGCCGTGCTGCGCCGCGTGGTCGAACTGGAGGGATTCGACGCGTCCCGGATGCGACCGAAGAAGTCGCCGGTCATCGAGACCGGATCTGCGAAGGAGGCGATCAAGGCACCGGCGTACGAAGGGCCGGGCGCGGACGTCATCGCACTGGTGGCCAAGGCGGTGCGGCTTGATCCAAATCTGACGGACGGGCTCGGCAATCCAATAGCACCTCTCCTGACGCAACACGTGCCGCGCCTCGTCGAGGTCTATCGACGAGCGATCGAGACCTCGGAGGGTCGGGATCATGAGGCGATCGACCTCGAACTGCTGGAGGGGCTCGAACTCGTGCGTCGCGCGACGGAGGAGGGGCTCGCCAAATACAGCGACCAGCGCCGTCAGGAGCTGCGAAACGAGATAGCGTTCCTCCGGATGCGCGGAGCGCAGGAACCGCTGTTATCCCTGGACTGACACTCGTGAATCGGCCGACGCGCCCCACGATCCCATTTCATCACGTGGAGGAATGCCATGATCATCGGCTACGACGTCGCCTGCTATTGATACAGATGCGGGCCATGCGTCGCACCGACGCAGGGCCATATCCGTTCGGTCAAAGTTCGAGGATGAGGATCGGATCGACCCGATGCGCGAAATACTGCGGCAGCGGCTGGCCGCCCATCCGATCTCACCACGCGTCACCTCCGTCATCGTGACCTTCCATTGGGGTGACGGGGAAGAGAGACAGAGACCCCTTCCCGGCCCGCACCGGCACCAGGATGCATGGATGCGCTGAGACCGACGGCATCCGCCTCCCGCCTCCCGCCTGCCGCTTACCTCGGATGCAGACCAGCATTCGGGCACCCCTTCGACGCGGCCCCACGCCGCAGGTTGCGACCCCGTTTCCGGGAGTATATCCCCTTGTCCATCACGGTTACCCTCGAGAGGGAGCATCTGGAATACTGCGACGAGATCGCCCGTAAGCGCCAGGAGAGCGCCGACCGGCACGACAGGCGCGGCGGCAACGGCGCAATCACCCGCGGCGGCGCCGCACTCGACATGAACGTGAAGGGGGCTCGCGGAGAGTGCGCGGCCTATCTGTGGTTCAGTCCGATCAGGTGGCATACGTACCGTGACGACAGTCTCGCCGACCTGCCGGACCTCGGCGACTTCATCGACGTCAAGACCGTCATCCACCCTCGTCCTCTTCTCATCGTCCAGCCGACCGCGCCCGACCACTGGGCCTATCTGCTCGTCAACGGCAGACGTCATCCCGACTACGTGCTCGAGGGGTGGCTCTGGGGGCACGAGGTCAAGACCCCGAAGTACCTGTGGGATCCTCTCGGCGGCCGGGCCGCATACTTCGTACCCGCCGCCGATCTCAGACCGCCCATATCCCTCTGGGCGTCCCTCTTTCTCGATCCCAATCGCGCGTCGGATACACAGCGACTAGCTACAGCATGAGGAAAGACATGAGCTATCTGGACAAGACGCCGAACGTCCCGGTCGGCGACGGAGCGCCAGTCAGGACGCCGCGCCAGTACGCGGACACGCTGCTCTGCGGCGGGACCTACATGGCACGCACCTTTCGCCTTCGCGAGGAAGATGCAGAACCTCCGCCGCCATTCGTGCCGACCCGGCTGCATGTACAGCATCACGGAGGCCAGGCCGTTTCCGTCACGACCATGGATTACGACTGGGCCGAAGCCGACCCGCGTCAGGAAGCCTACGTCCGGGACGGCGTCCTGACCCTCGTCACCGAGGACTATCAGCTCGAAGTCCAAACATCCTCGATACCGCGATAATGTCCCTGACAGGACAGCTATCCAAGGGAGCAGCATATGCCACGACCCGTGACGCTCGCCGACTGCCGTGCGGACCAGCTCGAGTCCGTACGGGCACGTGGACTACATCCAAGCCGCGAGAGGTCGGCGATGATCTTCGCCGCCGGTGCGCTGGACAATCCGAACCTCGCCGCCGGGCTAGGCTCGATGGAGCTGTCGACCTTCTACGACGGGCAGCTCGCCGCCGGACACATACAGAACAATCCGTACTGGCCAAGACACGCCAGGTAGCGGCGAGAACACACAGGAAACGACCATGACCAGATCGCTCGACGTCGCGGTGCTCGGCATGGGCGTGGGAGGGCTCGCCGCCGCCGCCATGCTCGGACGCCGGGGACACCGCATCGTCATGTACGACAGGATGTCCGCGCCCGGTCCCGTCGGCTCGGGGTTCGTGCTCCAGCCGACCGGCCTGGAGGTGATGAGGAGGATGGGCCTCCACGACGCGGTCGCCGAACGCGGGGCGGCGATCACGAGGATGCTCGGCAAGGTGCAGCCGTCGGGCAGGACAATTCTCGACGTAGGCTACCGTGACGGCAACAGTGCGATCGCCATCCAGCGCCGCGCCCTGTTCGACCTGCTGTACGACGCCGCCGTGGACGCCGGCGCGGCGGTCGAGACCTCCAGCGAGGTCGTCGGTGTCGAGTCAGGGCTGCATCCGCGTCCCATATTCGCGGATGGAAGGATGGGGCCGACCTGCGATCTCGTCATCGACGCCATGGGGTGTCGCTCCCCGACATCCGACCGCTCGCGGCAGATCGGCTACGGCGCGCTGTGGGCAACCGTTCCGTGGGACCCGGCATGCGGGTTCGACGCGCACACTCTCGAGCAGCGCTACCGGCGCGCGACGAACATGGCCGGTGTGCTTCCGGTCGGCACCGCCGCCGACGGCAAACGCCCGATGGCCACGGTGTTCTGGAGCATCCGCCACGGCGACGACGCCGAGGACTGGAGGGACAGGGCCGTGGAACTCTGGCCCGAGATCGCGCCGCTTGTCACGGCAGCCGAGCCGACGCTCGCTGCATATCGCCACCACACCCGCAGGGCCATCGCGTCACCCGGTGTCGTCAGGATCGGCGACGCCTGGCACGCGACCAGTCCGCAGCTGGGGCAGGGCGCCAACATGGCGCTGCTCGACGCGCTGTCGCTGTCCAGCGCCATCGGTACAGGGTGCGACGTCGACGAGGCCCTGACGCTGCACGTCCGTCGCAGGCGTCTGCACGTGGCGTTCTATCAGGCGCTGTCGTACGTCCTGACGCCCTTCTACCAGTCGGATGGGCGGATGCTCCCAGCGATGCGGGACGGTCTCGTGGCCCCGATCCTCCGGCGCCAGGGCATCGTTCACGCCATGATCTCGTCGATGGTGTCAGGCGGCATGGTCGGCCCGCTGAGGGCTATAGACCGTCGCACGTGACGGCGACCCCGTGGACAGACTTTCGAAAGGACGGAAAAGATGACCGACTACGACTTCGCCTGCACGCAGGCAGGCGCGGTGGCGACCATCGTTACGAACAACTGGAAGACGACGCAGTGGATCCGCGAGAACGTGCCCGACGCGGTCGGAACCGTCGTGGGCGCGAACTATGCCACGGTCACCGGCGAACCGCGCTTCATGCTCGACATGGCGATGGGGCTGATCAGGGCCGGGTTCACGTGCGAGAACCACGAGATGGTCTCCCCGCAAGGGACGTGCTGAACGTCGTGGGATTGGACAATCCGGAATCCCTCATCCTATAACTCGTCCATGGCGACCTCATCCCCCACTGCAGCGCATCCCGATGACTGGTTCCTGACGGAACTGACGCGGGTCGAGAAGAACGACAGCCGAGCGGAGCTGCCTCCACGGGCCGCACCACGCGGCGGGCTGATGGGCCGGCTGATGGGCCGTACGGCCGAAAGGTCGAGCCAGGAACTCAGGCTCGACCTCGAGGGAAGTCCCGAGATCGCCGATCGGATAGCGGTCGTCGTGGCGCATCGTCTTCTGCAGATGCAGCGACGCGACGTCGTCCAGCATCTGCCCGAGGCGCTGTTCGAGGGCGCGCTGCCGCAGGACGACGAGGACCGCTTCATGCATCTCGCCGATGCCGCGCTGACGGTCGTCAGGCAGCACCTCAGCCAGACGGTCCCCTCGAGACCGGAGGACGAGATCCATCCTCTTCGCCTGCAGGCCGTGATCGACGCGCTAGACGACGGATCGGTCAGGACGCTCGCCGAGCGGCTGCGCGAACACCTCAACGCCAGACTGATGGAGCGGGGCCACGACGCCGAGATTGCGAAGGAGGACGCTCTGCTCGTCGAGATCGACAACGTCATGCTGGGCGACGTCGACGACCAGGGACGGATGGCGTACGCCATGGACGTGATCGTCGACGGACATCCGCTGGCGACCGTCGCCTCCATAGGCGATGGCTCGATCGAGCCTCTGGAATGGCTGGGCGGTCACGGCCCCGAGGATCTGGACGCGCTCCGGGAATATGTGTCCCTATGGGGAGAGCCACGCCAGGACCGGCACGGGGAACGTCCCGACAGTCTGGAAGAGCTGCTCCTCGACAGGGTGACGGTCCTACTCACGCGCTATGCGTTCATCGAGGCTCTGTCCGACGCCGTGCTGTTCTGCGACACGCAGGACGACGCGCCGGGCGGGCAGGTCATCCGCGTCGTCGAGATCGATCCCGAGATCGGTCGCGAAACGACGTGGGAGATCGTGATGGCGGAATATCCGGATGCCATCCTCCTGGACGCTCTGGGCGAGGAGGACGCGTTCGTGCTCTGGCTGGCCTTCTCGGACGCCTAGCGCTCCATCGCCGGCGACGTCCTGGAATCGTGCTCCCGCTGCGCGACCTGCATCGCCAGCCTGTTCTTGGGCGTCTGCATCGCCGCCGACTTGGCCGCCGACATCGTCCTGCGCACCTTGTCCCTGACGACGCGGGCGAGCTCGAGGAAGGGGTTCTCGACCTGCTTCTCCTCGGGGCCATCGACCTGCATGATGCGGCGCATCACCTGGCGATCGCGGTCGTCGGCAGCATGGGACTTGCGGGCCATCTGCATACGCTGACGTGCACGCGAGCGGTCGACGCCCCGGTGGATCGCCTCCGAGACGGGAGTCCGCCTCGGGGCCTTCGCCACCGGACGGGCCGCACTCCGCGTAGCACGGGAAGCTCCCTGCGAGGCCATGCGCGCAGCGCCGCCGCGAGCGCTGGTCAGCGCCGAGAACCTGCTAGCGAGCGGACTGGACCGGACGCTGGTGAGCAGGCCCTTGCCCGCCTTTCCCGCGGTCGTCGCCGTCGTCCTCAGCGCAGAGCCCACCGTCTTCATGGCGGAGACGCTCGCCTTGGCGACGGCGGTGCCGGCCTTCATGGCGATCGACGACGCGGTCTTCACCACGGCGGTGGTGACTTGGCCGATCATCATGACCGGAGCAGCGATGACCTGTGCGACCAATGGAACCTCCCGAAAACAGGATGGAATGGTAGTCCCGATCGCACCGGACGGCAATAGAGGCCCCAGGGGTACGGAATGAGGCCGGCGGGAGACCGCATCAGCAAGGGAGACGCCCATGATCGTGGGATACGACATCGCATGCTATTCGTACGGAAGCGGGCCGTGCGTGGCTCCGTCGAAGGGATTCGTGAAGACGGCGGCCTTCGAGGAGGTGGATCGAATCCGCATCATGCAGGAACTGATGCGGGAAGAGCTCTGCCGTAATTCCAGGTATCCGAGGACGACCTCGGTGATCGCCTCCTTCCAGTGGACCGAGGACGGAGAGGACAGGCGTCTGCAGCTGCGTGCCGGACTTCTCGACCGCAAAAGTCCGGAACGGGCACCGTACCCCTATCAGACGGAGGCGATGGCAGAATTCTCCGCCAACGTCTGGGTCGGCGAGACCGAACCGCCGGGCATCGTCGGATCGCTGTGATAGCGGACCGGAAGGCCCGAATCGCAGCGCCCTTGACGGTCGCGCCAAGGGCGGTCTAGATGACGGACAGGCATTCCGCAGGCCTTCCGCCCGCATCGGCGAACCCAGGGGAGCGGCGACACCATCGATACGTCGACCATCCATCCCGTGCCGGATGGGGTCGCGAGCGGGCAGCGATCGCATATTCCGGCAGAGGAAGGACAGCGACCGATGGACATCGTCCAGCAGATCAAGAGACAGGCGCGGCTGCGTGCGGCCGCCGCAGGAACGTCGCATCAGGCGGAGCTCAACGCGATCGCACGCGAGAGCGGGCATATCGCATGGGGACAGATGCTCGCGGCACTCGCAGCCGCCACCCGGGCGGTCCCGGAGACGTGCGACGCTACGGCCAACGAAGACGCGACGAAGATGCGCCGAATGGAGAACACGATGAAGGACTGGACCGGTCAGGAGTACGATGCCAAGGCGCTCTCCGACGTGCGCGGTACACGTGCGGACTACGACACCAATCTCATCCGACGCCTCAACCCGCATGCGAGCCTCAACATCAGCGGCACCACCGGGGGGACCCGGCCGGCCGCGCGCTGCCAGACCGGCTTCGTGCTGTCGGCAAACGCGACATGCGAGAAGTGCGGAGCAGGCACCGGCCAGGCATGCCTGTCGAGCGCGCAGGGAACCGCGGGTCACACCGCCGGCGTCGAGCCGCCCATGAGCGACGCGGAGGCAGCCGAACGACACTTCTTCGGACTGCTCAGGGAGCGGCTGAAATACGGATCGGCGCGCCACTCGTAACGACCGGGCGGCGACCGACGGAACAACCAGCAGGGGAGAAGGCGATGGCACTCGACCATGGACCCGGACACGGGGAACATCGCGAAGAGGCCATC
>Ga0268350_1000025_pt1 | contig 15466 bp, 16 predicted proteins | sample G5R3_MAIN_18SEP2_FD_189920 | JGI IMG/M metagenome (GOLD analysis project Ga0268350, IMG submission 189920) | Phyllosphere microbial comminities from switchgrass, GLBRC, Michigan, United States - G5R3_MAIN_18SEP2017_LD1 | ecosystem: Host-associated > Plants > Phyllosphere > Phylloplane/Leaf... | reverse complement strand
GAGGTGCTGGCTTTAACGAGGTCTGGTTCTTCCACCGGCAGAGCAGAACGCTCTTGCTCGTCGACCTGATCGAGAACCTCGATCCTGGCAAGCTGCCGCCTATCGCGCGACTATTGATGCAGGCATTCGCTGCCACCGACGGCACGACCGCACGTTATCTGCGGCTACCAGTACGACTAGGCGGCGCGGATGCTAAAAGGGCTGTGCAAACAATCGTGGCGCTCGAGCCTGACCGGGTGATCTTCGCTCACGGTCGACCGTTCGAAAGCAATGGTGCGGCGCAATTGAAGCGTGCTTTCGACTGGCTGAGTTAGGCACCTTTTCGCAGCCTCTTTGCCGAACTCCATTGGGGCAGTTCGGCAAGGGGGCGGCACCGTGCATTGGAAGGGTTTGCGCGTTGCGCGTTGAAGACGTTAACAAGGAAGCTCCAATGTGGTTTTCCCGTCCCTACGTCGCTTCCCCGCAGCGGTATGAAAGCGGAATGCCTATCGACGGACAGGCCGTAGCGGACTGAGGCTGCCGGCAATCAGCCTGGGGCTATGGCAGAATTTCGGCGGACACGACGTGTTCGAAACGGGGCGAGCTATCCTGCGTCAAGCCTTCAATCGTGGCGTGACTCACTTCGATCTCGCTATCAACTACGGGCCGCCATATGGGTCGGCGGGAGAGAATTTCGGGCGCGTCCTCAACTCTGATTTCGCTGCCGACCGCGACGAACTCATTATCTCTACCAAGGAGGGCTGGGACATGTGGCCCGGGCCGTACGGTGATGTCGGCTCATCCAAAAAGTACTTGATTGCGAGCTGCGATCAGAGCCTCAAGCGGATGAACCGCGACTATGTCGACATCTTCTATTCGCACCGGGTGGATGCCGCGACCCCGCTCGAGGAAACGATGGGCGCGCTGGTGCAACTCCATCGACAGGGCAAAGCATACTATGTGGGCATCTCCTCCTACGAGCCGGGGCTTACTCGTCGAGCGGCTGAGATCCTGGCCGAGGAAAAGGTGCCGCTGTTCATCCACCAGCCCAGCTATTCGATCCTAAACCGGTGGATCGAGCAGGGCCTGCTAGTGACGCTGGCGGATCTGGGGATCGGCTGCATTGCCTTCTCACCGTTGGCGCAGGGCATGCTGACGAACAAATACCTCAAGGGCGTCCCGCAGGATGCGCGAGCCACCCGTGACGGGTCGCTCTCGCAGGCCTTGCTCACGGATCAGAACCTCGGCGCCATTCGCACCTTGAACGATATCGCAGGTGAGCGCGGACAGACGCTCGCTCAAATGGCGATCGCGTGGGTTTTGCGTGACTCGCGGGTCACGTCGGCGCTGATCGGCGCACGCACCGTAGGACAGCTCGACGACTCCCTGGACGCGATCAAAATGCTCGGTTTCTCCGCCGAGGAACTCGCTGCCATCGATAAGGCCGCCGACGACGGTGGCGTCAATCTCTGGTCGGGATCGTCTGACATTACTGCTCTTCCAGCACCGCAAGGGGTACCGGACTGAACGGTAGCGCTCACTACCCGATTGTAGTCATCCACCACCCGATTCCGCATCCCGTATCGTCCATTCCTTGATCGGCTAAACAGCAGCTCTCGGCGGGACGAGGCGAACCGAACCGGTATCTTGGATCAAGGCTCGGTTGCGAACAAAGTAGCGTCACAGGACGAAGCGCGGGAAGCCAGCGGACAAACCGCCAAAAGCTACCGGCGGATGGCCATACCCGGTCCGCCGGCCGATGTATGGAGGCTGGAGGAGCACGCGTGTCCGCCGCATGCCCCCCTACCTAATCATTCTTCGGTGCCGCTCCGGGACGTATCGAGGTCAATGTCCTCGCCCGCATTGCCACCGCCAGCCCCCGATCCGCTTCCGTGGACCTCGCCGGTTTTATTATCGATGTAGGCGCGCTTGCCGGCTTCCGGCGGGATGTCGCGACCGTCGGCAGCTTCGTCGGTGCCAGCGTCGTGGGCACCGTCACGGTTCTGCAAATGGCGCTCCGCTGCATGGTCAGCGCTGTCGTACTCATCGCCGGAGTAGCCCTTGCCCTTGCCAAAACCGTCAGCGGTTCGATCAGCGTCGCCCGATTTGAGGCTGACGTTGTCGACAGGCTCGGGCGTGTTCTTGTCGGTCATGATCATCTCCGTGGTTGCACGGTCGTCAACGCACGACTGGGCAAAAACCTCCCAACTTCCGCCGGTCATTCGCGGATTCCACGGCAGCGCTGGTCTTGGGTTTAAGCGGTCGGTCGAAGTGGTTGTCCAGCCGGCGCGGCGCAGGAGGCCTGGCTGTTCAAGGGGCTCGATCGGTCGAAGGCGCGCTGGAACCTGATCGCGCAGCAGGTCTGCCTGATGAACCTCGGCTATCACGAGGCAGGACAGCCCGAGCAACTGGGGTCGATGGATCCATGGTCGGGCTATATGAACAGCCGTCGCCGCCTGCTCGCGCATATCGACACGCAATGCCAAGGCAACGTCATGACCGTCAGCGGCGACGCGCATCGTCATTATGGCGGCGGCGACCTGATCCAGGATCACGGCAACGGGAAGATCATCAGCAGCGAATATCTCGCAACCTCGATCAGTTCAGGCGCGGACGGCGTCGGCGAGGACGACGACTACACACGCTCGTTGCGCGCCGAGAACCCGAATCTCAAGGCCCTGACGGACCGCCGTGGCTATGTTCTGTGCGACGTCGGGCGCTACCTGTGGCGCGGCGACCTGAAGGTGCTGGACACGATCGCAACGCGGAACGGAACGCTGTCGACCCACGCCAGCTTCGTCGCCTAGCGCGGCAAGCCGGGCTTGCAGCGAGCGTGATGACGTCACGGCGAACCCGGACGTTTATCGTCGCGCTACGACGATCTTCGGGAGTGACGTGATCGGTTCGACCGTGATTGCCCGGAACCACGTCTCCGCGCCTTCGGATTGCAGCTGAATCTGGCCATGCGTCAGCGGCCGCCGGGTGCCGTCGGGCGCGATCGTCGCCAGGTCGTGCACTTCGGCGACCGGTACGCCGTTGACGACATGCACCGCGCGGTCGCCGACGACATACAGGTCGAGCGTGTTCCACGCCCCGATCGGACGCTCGGCATCGGTCGCCGCCTCGACGTTCCAGGTCGGGGTACCGTTGACGATGTCGATTTCGCGGCCGCCGGCGCGGAAGCGAAGATGCGGTTCGGCCAACGAAGGATCGAACGTCACGCCGGTGCGCCCGCGCACCTTGCCGCCCACCGCGACGATCATGCCGGTCGATCCGGTCATGATCTCGAACTCGACCGATGGACGCCAGGTCCCGAAGACTTCGCCGGCGGTGCCGTGGGTGTGATAGAGCAGCCCGTTGTTGCGCGGCAGCGTCGCGCGCGGCGCCCAAGTCTTCGCCCCCCATTTGAACTGCAGCCGCAGGTGATAGTCGCCAAGGTCGGCAGTGTTGACGAGGCTGCCCCAGGTCTCGCCCTTCACCCAGATCGCGGGGGCACCGTCCACGGCGCGCACGGCGAAGTCGCCGCTGGTGTCTCGGCTGGTACCGACTGGCGGCGTGCCCGGCTTCGATTGGTACGTGGTCGAGGGGTCGGCATAACCGAGCCAAGGCGCCCAACCCTCCAGGGTACGCCCGTCGAACAAGGCGGTCGGCTTGCTGGTCGGCACGGGTATGTCCGTCAGCGTCAGCCGCTGCGCTGCCTTTGCCGGTTCGCCCGTAATGGCGCGTGCCCTGTCCTTGGACGTTTGCGCGGTCGCGGGGGCGGACAGCACCAGAAGTGCCACCAATGCTCGATCAACCCACATAAACATTCCCCCTCAACCTTCGTCCGACCAGCGATTACTCTATTCGTGTAGCGCTGTATCGATACGAGTTGAACGTCGGCCCTTCACCGAAAGTCGGGCCAGTCTGACGTAGCTCGAAAATTTCTACGCTGGCGCGCCTAGCGATCAATCGGCGAGGCGCTCGGACAGGAAATCGACGAACACGCGAACGCGCGCGGGGGTTTGGCTGCCACCGACGAAGACCGCGTGAATGAGTTCGACGTCACCGGGGTTAAAGTCTTCGAGGATGGGTATCAATCGGCCGGCCGCGATGTCGTCGACGACACTGAATGCGCCGACACGCGCCACGCCCACGCCGGCAGCCGCGAGTTGGCCGAGCGTCTCGCCATTATTGGCCTCGATATTTCCTTTCACCGACAGCACGATGTCCTCGCCATCCCGGCGGAACGGCCAAATCGGCTCGGCCCGGCGGAAGTTGAAGTTGAGGCAGTTGTGCGCGAAAAGGTCTTCAGGCACGACCGGTGTCCCGTACCGTGCCAGATAGTCCGGTGCCGCAACGATCACCCGGCCGCTTTCACCGAGTTTGCGCGCGGTCAGCAGGCTGTCGGCAAGCGCGCCAAACCGGACCGCGACGTCCCCCTGTCCGGCGGCGATATCGACGATGCCATCACTCAGCGCGAAATCGACCAGAATGTGGGGGTATAGCGCGGCGAATTCACCGAGCAGCGGCACGATACAGAGCCTCCCATGCGATAGCGCGGTGCTGATCCGCAACCGGCCGCGGGGGGCCCCCTGGTCGGCGAGCTGCTGTTCGGCATCGTCGAGGTCTGCGAGGATGCGCCGCGCGGTCTGGAGATAGGCTTGTCCCTCCGCCGTCGGCGTCAGCGCCCTGGTCGATCGCAACAGGAGGCGCACGCCAAGCCGCGCCTCGATCCGATCGATCGACCGCGCGACAGCGGACGGTGTCAGGCCAAGCGTCCGCCCGGCCGCGGAAAAACTGCCCTCACGCATCACCGCCGCGAAAACCTCCAGCGCTCGCGCACGATCGGCGCCCATGCCCGCCTTTGCGTCCATATCAAAAGTCCTTCGCGGTGCCGTCACCTTATCCGGCGCGGCAATATCGGCCATCTATGCGCCAACGCCGCAGTTAGGGAAATGCGCATGGACTATCGACAATTGGGATCATCGGGCCTGCGCGTACCGGCGTTGAGCTTCGGCACCGGAACCTTCGGCGGCACGGGGCCGCTGTTCGGCGCCTGGGGCCAGAGCGACGAGGCCGAAGCGCGACGGCTGGTCGATATCTGCCTCGAGGCCGGTGTGACGATGTTCGACACGGCCGACGTCTATTCCAACGGCGCATCCGAGACAGTGTTGGGCGCCGCGATAAAGGGACGGCGCGATGCGGTGCTGATCTCGACCAAGACGGGCTTGCCGATGGGCGACGGGCCGCAGGACTGGGGCGCGTCGCGCGGGCGGCTCATCCGCGCCGTCGAGGAATCGCTCCGCCGGCTCGGGACCGATCATATCGATCTGCTGCAGCTCCACGCGTTCGATGCCTTTACACCGGCCGAGGAGGTGATGGGCACGCTCGACAGCCTGATCGCCGCGGGCAAGGTGCGCTACGCAGGAGTGTCCAACTATCCGGGCTGGCAGTTGATGAAGGCGCAAGGCATGGCCGAGCGCAACGGCTGGCCGCGTCTCGTCGCGCATCAGGTCTACTATTCGCTGATCGGCCGCGCTTACGAGGCCGACCTGATGCCGCTCGGGGCGGACCAGGGTGTCGGCGCGCTGGTATGGAGCCCGCTCGGCTGGGGCAGGCTGACCGGCAGGATCGGACGCGACCGGCCGATCCCGGAAGGCAGTCGGCTGCACGATACCGAGCAGTTCGCGCCACCGGTCGAGTCCGAGCATCTCTACCGCGTGATCGACGCGCTGGAAGCCGTCGCCGCCGAGACGGACAAGAGCGTGCCGCAGGTCGCGATTAACTGGCTGCTCCGCCGCCCGACCGTCGCGTCCGTCATCATCGGCGCGCGTAACGAAGCGCAGTTGCGCGACAATCTGGGTGCGGTCGGATGGGCATTGTCGCCCGATCAGGTCGCGGTGCTCGATGCGGCCAGCGCCGTACTGCCGCCCTACCCCCATACCCCGTATCACCAGCAGGAGGGCTTTGCCCGCCTGAACCCGCCACTGGTCTGAGGAGGCGAACGATGAAGCTCAATCCAGGCTTGCTGGCGCTTGCGGTCGGTGCGTTCGGCATCGGGGTAACCGAGTTCGCGCCGATGGGGCTGCTGCCCGTCATTGCCGGCGACCTCGGCGTATCGATCCCGAGCGCCGGACTGCTCATCAGCGCCTACGCGCTCGGCGTCGTGATCGGCGCCCCGTTGATGACACTGACGACGGGGCGCGTCCCGCGGCGGACGCTGCTGATCGCGCTGACTGGTATATTCACGGCGGGTAATGTCTTGGCAGCGCTTTCGGGCAGCTACGGCATGCTCCTGGCGGCCCGACTCCTAACCTCGTTCAACCATGGCGCCTTTTTCGGGGTCGGCTCGGTCGTCGCAGCCAGCCTTGTGCCGGCCGAGCGGCGCGCAGGCGCAGTGGCGGCGATGTTCATGGGCCTGACGATCGCAAATGTCGTCGGGGTGCCGCTTGCGACATGGGCGGGCGAACATCTCGGCTGGCGCTCGTCCTTCTGGGGCGTCTCCGCGCTGGGCGTCGTCACGATGGCAGCGCTCAGGCTGACGCTTCCCGCACTGCCGGCACCGTCCGATAGCAACGCGATGGCCGAACTCCGCGTCCTCACGCGTGGCCCGGTGCTCGGCGCGCTCGGCCTGACCGCCGTTGGGGCGAGTGCGATGTTCACCGTGTTCACGTACATTACACCGATCCTGCGCGACGTGACGCATGCCTCGCTTGGCTTCGTCACCGCGATGCTGGTCACCTATGGTGTCGGGCTGACGGTCGGCAATTGGCTCGGCGGGCGCTTCGCCGATCGTTCGGTCGACCGCACGCTGATCGTCACGCTGGGCTCGCTCGCGCTGATCCTGATAGCCTTCGCGATGCTGATGCCCTTCAAGGGGCCGACCGCCATACTGATCTTCCTGTGGGGCGTTGCCAGCTTCGCCTTGGTCCCGCCGCTTCAGGTTCGTGTCATGCACGCGGCCGCCGATGCGCCCAATCTTGCTTCGGCAATGAATATCGGCGCGTTCAATCTCGGCAATGCGATCGGCGCAGCGGTGGGCGGCGGCGTCATTGCCGCCGGTCTTGGCTACCCCGCAGTGGCGTTAGCTGGTGCCGGCGCCTCGGTGCTCGGCTTGGTTGTGGTAATCGGGAGTGTGCGCGCAGGAAGGGCATCCCCCGCCGCCCATGATCGAAATAGCGGCGACCAAAAAAGTTTACCCGCAGCCCAAGCCGCTCGCCTCCGTCCATAGTTCAAATGACCCACAAGCGGACACTGACGGCCTCTTCCCAGTGCACTGAAACCGGTCGTTCGTTCACGTAAAAGCGGGGGGCAAGAGGACTAGAAGCGCCACTTAAGGGTTACCACCGCAGCGGGTGTTACAACTGCAGGGTTTTGGCTTTGAATGACATGGAGCTTCGTTTCTGCGTTAAGCGGCCCGGTGAACTCACCGCGTAGCGGCTTCGGTGTAAATTTTGCCTTATCCGCGTCAGAAATCCAGATGTTCATGTTCTTGGGAGCGCAAACGATGATTTCATCGGCCGGGCTGCGGTCTGCGCATGTCGCTTCTTTATGATGGACCTTCTCAAGATCAAATTCGGCCATCCGCGGCGTGATGGTAGTCTGAGCACCAGACGCCGCAAAAAAGGCAGCCAAAGCTGCGGCCATTATCATGAAGCATTCCGTACGAGCACAGCCTCATCTCCTGCCACGGCAATACTTATCGGCTGTTCCGATGGCGACCGTGCCGGTTCAATTTTCACATTATTTGGACAACAACATGGCTGGCGGGGGAAAAGCAGTGATCTATGGCGGTCGCAATCCACCCCTCCATCCCAATCATCGCTTCCCTTTTGAGAAAAGGCCCAGCGCGAAACTTACATGCTGGGATCAGGACCGATGAGGTCAATAAACTTGCCGTCTGAGTCGAGCATGATCCCCACGAGAAGGGTGCGATCGGGGTAGACGAGCGTAAACTCGTCAAACCCGAACCCATTAGGCCGTCGAAAGCGGATGGCCTGCGGAACCCCGAGCGGTTGCAGGCGCCGGTGCGTGGCCGCCAGCGCCGCGCGGCCTGCCTCTGAGGCGTCCGTTTTCATCAACGTGTAATCAGCCTCAGGCGCGGTACGGCCGGCAAAGAGGCGGCGCAGCATCGCCTCTCCGCCCTTGAGCGGAACGGTCCTCTGCGCGAAGACTGAGACGGGGGACGCCGCTTCGATCGTAGCGGCAGCGGGCACTTGGCCGAGGCGGCGTAGCGTCGTGGCGAGCGCATTCGCGGCGGGGACTTTGAGATCGGGCTGCACACCACGTCCTTCCCAGTTCGATCCGGTAACGGGGCTCTCCGCGCGACCGGTCGGGATAAACGCCATGACACCGTGTCCAATGGAAATACGCTCCCCGGGGTTCGCTCCGCCACCGGTCACCTCGCCGACAACGGTGCCGAGCTTCAGCGTCTGCATGTCGTAGGCGAGCTCCTCGCCGCCCGAAAAGGTATTGCCGCTCGTAAGGACATAGGCAGGCACACTGGGGAAGCTGACCGGGGTCGGCTCGCTGAAGAAGGAATCGCGCCTGAACTCAGTGGTCCCTGCCTTACGCTCAACGATGCTGTTGATCTTGGTCCGCTGGCCCGCAGCAAGAAGATAGCTGACCAGGTAGCTTACCGATGCCGGATCTCCACCACCGTTGCCGCGCATGTCGAGGATCAAGGCGCGACTGCCCTTCAACCCCGTCATCGCGCGGTCGAGCGCTGGTTTGAACGCCCAGGGGTTGGCGAACCCGTCGATTTGGAGATAGCCGATCCCGCCGGGCAGCCGATCAGCGCGGACGATCCCGGCCTCGCCGGCTGGCATCGACGCAACGCTCGACGCTGGCCGGTTCGTTGTGTCGAACACCATCAGATGTTTGTCGGTCATGACGCCGCGGAGGTCCTCGGTCAGTCGCGTGGCGAACGCGGACCGATCCACAATCCGATCGTAGGCGCCCGAGGCTGCGGCGGCGGTGATCGCGGCGGCCCCCTTCTCGCCGACAACCGGATATATGTATTTGCTGCTCAACTCGGTCGACAAGCGCGCCACGATCGCTGTGCGAGAGGCCGCGTCGAGATTCGAAGTCCGTGCAGGCGTGGCCGAAGGCGTGGAGGTTTGAGCGTCGGCAGACGGTGGCATGGATAAAGTTAAAAAAGGGAGGAGCATCATGAGCGCATGGCGACGGCGGGACATCGATTACTCCTTGGTCGATTTGAGAGCGGCGAGACGCGTTGTGATCGATGACGCATCAAGCTGGGCGTCAAAGCGATCAAGGACTGAGATCAGAGAAGCGTCGATGTCCGCAAACAGGCCATCAAACAGGGCGTTGAGGTCCGCGTTGAAAGCCCTTAGGGCGGCGGCCTCGTGACGCGCCTTCTCCGTCGGACTTAAGACCCGTCGCCGGCCATCGGACGGATCAGCGTTGACCTCGACCAAGCCTCGCTCTTGGAATTCCCGTGCCATGCGAACGATAAGCGGGTGAGACAATCGCAGGCATCGCGAGATTTCTACTACCCCGATCTGTTGGTGCTCAACGATCAGCAACAACATCGAAGCGCCACGCGGTGGAACGTCGAGGCCTAGCTGGAGAAGGACTCCGCTTATCTGATCGACGATACGGTCCGACGAACGGCGCAGTCGATGCGCTAGGAATGCGCTTCCGTAGGACTCGATGTAGTCGGCCATCTTCGAAGGATGTTCGGTAACAGGTTACGTGTCAAGTTACGTACCTTAGGCTCCGTTTATCAACAAGGAGAACTACGACTGCCCAGGTTTATCGGAACGGTTGGTTTGCAGCGCGACACCGACCCATTATCGGCCCCCGAATGCCGATCGGCTACCCGATATTGCCAAAATGCGAGCTCGGAACGCCGCCGGAACGGGTTGGTACCCAATCAGAGTACTAGAGCGGTACCAGACGCCATAGTTGGTACTTTCTCCTTAAGCGCTACCATGGCTCGCATGAAGACAGACGAGATAGAAGACAGCATGCAGGCCGCGATCCTGCGCCTTACGATAGGTGAGCGGGAGTGCTTGAAGCGTTGTCTGGGTCATCAGACGGCCAAGGAGATGGCGCTGGATCTTGGCGTCTCTCCTCACGCTGTCGAAAAGCGTCTTAAGATGGCGCGTGCCAAGCTGGGCGTGACGTCCTCGCTTGAGGCGGCAAAGCTGGTGGAAGCAGCCGGAGAGGCCAACCGACTAGTACCCCAAACGTCCGGACTTTCGGGAACCAACGCGATCGTTGAGGATGTCGCTGCCGCCATTCCGCACCTGTTGACCACGCGAGGTGAGCGGCGACCCTCCATCTACGTGATTTCAGGAGCGTTCCTTATGATTTTAGTCGCGGCAGCCGCCCTTATCCTCTGGCTCCAGGCCCCTGGCACTGGCGGCCAACATGCAATTCCACCCGCCGTTGCCGATGCGGCGCTAGCAACATCAGCGAACGCAGCACCAAGCCCAGGCACCGAAGCTATGCTGCGGCAGCTTGTCGCCGGCCTCGCGAGCGGCTCACCCGATTACGGAAAACTTTCGCCTGGGTTCGCTAAGGTCGTTCAACGCGATCTCCCCATGACACACCCCATGTTCAAGGCCCTCGGCGAGCTGAAATCTGTGACGTTTCGCTCACGCGGCATGAAGAATGATGACATCTACAACCTCGTCTTCACCAACGGTCAGGTGCTGATGTCGGCCGCGCTTGATCCCGAGGGCAGAATGGCGGGCGGCATAATGCAACCAGGCAACCGCATCCCTTCTGCAGAGATGCCATCACCTGGCACTGAGGCTGCAGTGAGGCACCTTGTTGCTGGCCTGGCAAGTGGCTCGCCAGATTACGACAAACTTGCCCCGAAATTCGGTGAATTGGTGCGGAGCGATATGCCGATGTCACAACCTATGTTCAAATCCATGGGCGAGTTGAGGTCAGTCACTTACAAAGGGAAGGGTAGAATGGGAGACGACGTCTACAATCTGGTCTTCGCCAACGGTGGAGTATTGATGTCTGCTTTCCTAGACGCGAATGGAAAAATGGCCGGAGGGTTCATCGCACCGCCGGGCACACCTCTCCCCTGATCCTGCAAGTGGCAGACCGACAAGCTTACCTAATAAGACGCAACCGCTCACGCGCCGGGAGCGGTTGCGTCTTTCCACTGCCCCGGAACTTGGCTCAATCACCTAAAACAGGGAACTGCTACATGCGCACGGCCATGGCTTGGAGTGCAAGACCCAGTTGCGGACGTTCAACGCTCCCTGTTCGCTTCCCAACTTCGGACGCTGGTTCATCTTTGCGGATGACAGATTTTGCAGCCCGGCTATCCGCTCCCGAATGCCGTAATGGGAGAGGTAGGCGGACGTTCTGCTTTCGAGCAGGGTAGCTGACGACACGGACATTGCTTGATGCAACCGTCGTTCCTGAATCAAGGCGGTGCCTTAACCCGGCTGAAACTGCGGCGCGCCGATAACGAGTCATGTTCAAGATCGTCGCCTTCAGCACCGTCGTCATAGGGGGCGCTTACTTCGCTGGGGTGTTCGACCATCGCTACGTCCGCGTTGTCGACCGTCCGCCCAGTGCCGTCGCCGCGGCGTTGCTCGACGTGGACATTCGACGTGCGCCGGGAGCGCCTACGACCGATCCGTCGCGGTCCGGCGGCGTTAATCCGACTTTCAGTCACGATAAAACGGACACCGGGATCGTCTACACCGTCCACAGCGGGGCTCAGACCGCCATTCGGATGTTCGCAGACATCGAACCGATTGACGGTGGCAAGCGATCAAGGGTGACGACCCACGTCCAACGTGGCGACGCACCGGACGACTTCGTCGCTCCGGCCTTTCGGTCCACCAGCCTAGCGAACGGACTTTTCGATATGGTCGTCGAGGCGGAACTCGACGAACTGACGCGCATCGTGGGCAATCCGGAAAAATGTCGCGAGATGATTGAGCAGTTCCAGATGTCGGGGCCGAGCGACGCTAAGCGTCCGGACAACCTGGGTGCCGCCATGGGTGACACCGCTCGCGCGGTGATGCAGCTCAGCGCCATGCAGCAAGAGATGCGCCGGGCTGGTTGCGACACCGGCGGGGCAGATGGCTTCACTCCGGCGCGTCATACGTCGCAGCAGTAGGATCTAGCTATATGAAGAGCGCCCTCGTTATCGCCGGTCTCGTGCTCGGCGTCACCTACATGATGATGCGGCCGTCCGATGAGCCGCCTACTGACGAAACGATGGTGGCACTGCCTCGGGCGCAGCTCTGGGCGGAACTTGCCAAACCATTTGCCTCAATGCAGCAGAAGGCAGAGCACATCACGACAGTTGCGGGCAAACCTCCAGTCCGGGTCAAGTTCACGTTCGATCGGAAAGAGGGCGAAATGCTCGACGTACAGGGGGTGGCTGCCTTTCGCACGGTTGAGGTCAAGGCTTGGCTTGAGGACGGCGCGCGGCCCGGTGAGACGCGGCTGAAGGTCCTGTTCAAGCCGGCGAGCCTAGGCAGGAAGACCGGCAGCACGGACCTACGCTACCAGCTACGCAATCTGCTGGAGCAGGGGGACGCCCAGTTCATCGAAGGCGAACGCGTCACCGCGATGTTTGGAAATTAACCGAAGCCATCTTCCCTGAACCTCTTATCGATAGCTTGTTCCCGAAATTGCCACGCGGTGAATGGCGAAGCGGCAAGATCGTGCTGAACGAAGGGCTGCTTTCGTATGATCGGATTAAGCACTTGAATGTCGATGTTCGGGCGTTTTGAGACGAGGTATCATCGGGGTACAGCAAGGCACGAAAGGCTGTAACTGGGTGAAGTTTGGGTGGACGCGGCGGAGGGGTTCTCCGCCGCTTAGATGCCGGATGGCCATGCTGACATCGACAATTCAAAGCCGGCATGGCCATTTAGCAGCAACAAATAATTCAGCCTTTCGGCGACCTGAGAGTGCCAAACCACTACAGTTCGCTCGAACGCCCTATGCCTGCCGCGAGGCAACAATCTTGCTACGGGGATTCGGACCGGCCAAAATTGAAACCAGGCGAAAAATTACGGTACCGCCTTCTGGAACGGTGGCAGCTGGATCGTCTAGATACTTTACGCCGCGGATGATCGGGGTGTTACTGGCATCGTAAACATAGTACTGCCATACAGAGTAGGCTGGCCGATCACTAAGGTCTTCGGTCAGGCTGTATTCACCGGGGGGATAGGCACCCTCCACTCCTCGGCCATGAACTTCAGCGGTGTACGTCGCCGAAACTGAAATCAGCGAGCGGTTAGGTGGATTTGATGTTTCATAGTTGAATGATGAAACGTCAGTTATTTTGCCCGAGTTGGCGTCCGCACTGGCGGTGGCTAGCACGTCAGCTATGGTTTGCTCAGTCAGGCCGTTTGTAAAATCAACCGTGCATCCAAAGAAAATGCCGACAATTTTCAGACTAATAGCCATCGATCCCCCCTAACGGCCGAGCAAAGCGCTTGGCATAAAAATTCTAGAGAGTCTTTTATGGCCTTCAAGTTGTACAGCGACGAATTTGGATGTATTTAGTACACTTAACATTTTCGTCAGTAAAACCGTTAGAATCTAATGTGATGCTGCGTGGTCGCGATCACGGCTTCTAATTCCGATCGAGCGCAGAGCGATCGTTTCAAGTCGAAATAAAAGCCCTTAAGTATCTGTTGACGGCGGGTTTGGCACACATGCTATTATGCAATTACCGCGAAGAACTAATAGATCCTCTTGGGGTACGGGTGGATTTTCCAACCCTCACTTCCGCGTTTGCTCGCTTCGAGGTAGGGTATAGCGGGGGTACATGACGCCATCGCGCGCCATTTGATAGAGCGCGTCGGCCGGATCCGAGAGGGTGCGGCGGAGGGTGTCTCCGCCGCGGCAATGTCTGGTTTGGGAGGAAAGCGGACAGGCCGCTGTGACGCACAAACTTCCCCCGCCGAAGATCACCGTCGCCTTCAATGCCAAGCTGAACCAACGGCAGGTTCGGGGCGAGTCGATCAAACCCCTGAGCGGCGGACTATGGGCGTCAGCGGAATGGCCGGGATGGGAGGTTATCTGCCATTCCGCTTTGAGAGGGCCGACCCGCGCATCACCGCCAGCCAAAAGAGCGTAACAAGCGTATAGGGCAACCACCAAAGGCCGTGCCAGCCGGGCGGCGCGGCGAACTCATCTATCAACAACGAAAGCCCGAAGCAGAACGGGATTGCGAAGCAGAGCGTCACTATGGAGCTACGGATGGGTCGGGTTCTGTCCCATGCCAGCGGGCTGCCAGCATTATCGCTCCCACGGAGGCAGAGCCACGTTATCCCGCAAACGACGGGCGAAAGCAGGACAGCAAGGAGGATGCTAGCCATCATCGGTATGATGATCGTGTCGGCCTCGGGCGAAAGTACCCCCGACTCTCCTACAGCGGGCCAGTAAATCCAGCTTGTCGCCGGAAGCCCGAGGATCACGAAGGTGGAGAGCACCCAAACGAGAGATTTGCCCAAAGGCAGGCGTACGCTGACCATTTGCGGGTTATGCCATGCGGCTGAACGGCCGCAACTGGGCGGACGCGGAATGGCTGAGGTAAGAAGGAGTGCGGACGGGCGGGCTTGCGGCTGGATCATAGTCAAAGCTGCCGCTAACTCAACACGATGGACTTTTCCGGCCTCATCGTGCTTCCGCTCGCTGCGCTAATTACTTCCTGCTGGATCGTTGGTGCGGCAGTCCTGTCACAGAATGGTCCGGGCTTTCGAGCGCCATTTCTCCTGTCCTACGGCTTTGGCGTGATCTTCATGGAGCCGTGGAAGATCACGGGATGGCAAGAACTCGGCGCGTTCGCGATTATGCTCGTAATGCTCGCCCTTTGGGTTGCGGCCGGATGCGTCGTTGGCGGCATTCCTGCTGCGCTGATCGTCTCGCTCGCGACGAAGTTGCGGCAACGCTTCCGGCATTAAGGAACGGCAGCTTACTGGCACACTGAGAACGGTATGTTACGTCCGACTTTGGCCGTTTTGAGACGGGGTATTGCCGGGGTACATCGCCGCCTGGCCTGCGGCGGAATACGGCATTGAAGCGGGATCTGCCCGGGCGCGGCGGAGGGGATCTCCGCCGTACTCGGCTCCGGGAATGTTCAGCATTGGAAAGATAACGGCCTGACCGTTTTCGGGGAGATTGGCGGGTAAGCGGAAGTTCGCCAACGAGCCATGACCCTAGTTTTCCCACCCCTTCGCTCATCCGGCATGCTTCGGGCGCTCAAAAGTCCTACCAGCGAAGATAATAGCTCAATGCTTGTAGGGATACGGAACAAAGATGAGGGGCTTTCTCGGCGTTGGTTCTGATCGCCGTCGTTCCGACGTTCGATCAGTGGCTCTCTGCGCCTTCGCCCGTGTCAGATATAGTTCGGCATCTCTTACCATTGATCGAGCCGATTCTGGCGATAGGGGTGCGTTTTTAAACTGGATCGCTGCTGCGGGCAGACTTCGCAGAAGTACCGCGCACCGAAAAAATAGTTTCAGCCCGTCCGGTGCCGGAC
>Ga0268350_1000024_pt1 | contig 15820 bp, 17 predicted proteins | sample G5R3_MAIN_18SEP2_FD_189920 | JGI IMG/M metagenome (GOLD analysis project Ga0268350, IMG submission 189920) | Phyllosphere microbial comminities from switchgrass, GLBRC, Michigan, United States - G5R3_MAIN_18SEP2017_LD1 | ecosystem: Host-associated > Plants > Phyllosphere > Phylloplane/Leaf... | reverse complement strand
GCTGTCAAAGGAGCACGCGCTGGATGCCCCGTGAGGGCTGGCTCTCGCGAGCAAAATCAATATGTTACGGTGTCAAACCGGCATAGATCGGCATTGGAGTTCCCGAGGGGATTCCGGAGTGACGTGGCTAACCTTTTCGGGGTGTCTGACGCCAACTATCGTGGGATCAGTGCCGAGCCGGTGGCACTTGAGGCACGCATATCTCGCGCGCTGAACCGCCGAAATCGGAACTGGCCGGTAGGTCCGGAGAAGATGCGTGGTGCTGGTTGGTACACGCCGTGCCGCACGGTCCAACTGATCCGGCGACGTCCCGGAGAATGCGGTCCGCGTTTTACGATCTGGACGTTCTTCCCTCAGCGTCGGGTTGACCTGCGCTACCCGCCGTTCGGCTGCGATCACATCGTCGTCGCCCAGCGCATGGCAATGCGCCGGCTTGAGCAGGTGGCAGGCGAGCGCATCCTAATGAGCCGCCGGGGCGGCATCGACTTAGCGCGCGCTGGCGACGTCCTCGGATTGGACGATCTCGCATGATCTCCACCGCAACCATGCTGGCCGCCGCGCTGGCCTACGCCGCCCGTGATTGGCCGGTATTTCCGTGCGATCCGCGCACCAAGCGACCGTTGCTGCCTCGGGACAAGGACGCCGAAGGCCTACCGATCAAGAATTCGGGTGGTGTGAAGAAGGCGTCCACGGATCCGAAACAGATCCGTGAATGGTGGAGGAAGTGGCCGAACGCTATGATCGGGGTTGCGGTCGGTGATGCCGGCTTCCTGGTCGTCGACTTCGATCCGCGCAGCGACGACATCGTGGACGAGGCTACCGGCGAGATCATTGGTCAGGACGTCTGGACACTGGACCGGCTGAAAGCCGCGCTAGCGATCGAGATGGGCGAGGGTCTACCGGCTACGCTCGTCGGCATTACGCGATCGGGCGGCGAGCATCACTGGTTCAAGATGCCGGCCGACGCGTCGATCGGCAATGTCGGCAGCTTGCCGAAACACATCGATGTCCGCGGGGCGGGCGGGTACGTCATAGTGGCCCCGAGCCACTTTGCGGGCAACGAGGACGATGCCGCCGGGGACTATCGGTGGCAGTCGGACGACGACGCTTCACGCATCGTGGACTTGCCGGCATCCTTGACTGCGCTGTTGCGCGCCAAACCCGCAGCCTCCAAACCCTCGCCGCCGCGGCCGTCTCATTCGTCCAGGGCCTTCGCCGTCGATGTCGATGAAGCACATCGCCGCTATGCGATGAACGCGCTCGATCGCGAAATTGCCGAGCTTGAGGCGACACCTAAGGGCGGCGGGAAGCACAACGGCCGAAATCAAGGCGCGTATCACGCCGCCTTCAATCTCGGGCAGTTCGTCGGCGCTGGCGCGCTCACCGAGACCATCGTCAGAATGTCTCTCCTCGAAGTGATCAGCGGCTTCGATCCTTCAGCCTATCAGGCCCACGCCGCCGCGATCGAAAACGGTATCGAGAACGGGCGTGCAAAGCCGCGCAACCTTTCTTCGATCGGTCAGTCGTCTCGGCGGTCACCGCAAGCGTCGATGCGGCCGACCGGTCATGACCGGCCGTTCGCGCCAGTCGAGGGCAGCTCAGTCCAGGAGGGCGCGGCAGCGGCCACGACGCCACCGCGCGGAACCGCTGGCACGCTATCCTCCCGTGATGGGAAGGTGAGCGTTGCATCTGCTCTGGGGGCGGTGGAGCGGGGCCGGGTCATCGCGATCACCGCGTCATGGTTCGATCGGCAGGTCGGGCAGCTGGACGGCACGATAGCCGCCTTGACGACCCTCGCTTTCGCCGCTGGCCGCCGTTGTGCAGCTGGGCTTCTCGATCTTTCGTCCGTGTCGGACAAGCTGACCGCTGCCGCCGCAGCGCTTCCCGATGCCGCGGGCGAAATTGAACGGTCGATTGCAGCGGGTCACGATCGCGGGTTCGATATCGCACCGATCCTCCTGTCGCTCAGTTGTTCGGCCTACCCGATGACCGACTTCGGCATCGCGGAGCGCTTCCGCGACCGGTACGGCGCCGACTACCGGTTCACGACCGCGAAGGGCTGGCTGGGATGGGACGGCCGGCGGTGGAAGGTCCTGGACCAGGACGAGAAGACGCCACCGGCCGAAGTGATCGCCTCCGTCTTCGAGACCATCCGACTGATCCAGGCAGAAGCGCGGGCCGTCGCAGGCACTGGCGTACGGCACGACCTCGACGACGATCGCAAGAACGTCCTGCCGGACATCGCCAGCGCGCACGGCCTCGATCGCTGGAACCCGAAGGGCAAGTCGTTCGAGCTGTTCTCCGATGCCATGCGCGCCTTCGGTCGTCGTTCCGAGACGTCGGGGAAGCCCGAGAGCATCGCGAAGCTCGCCCGTCGGTGGATGACGGTGCCGATCGAGAACTTCGATGTCGATCCGCTTGCGATCGGTGTCCTGAACGGCACGCTTCGGTTCACCCGGGGGAAGAACGCCGATGGCACCCGCTGGGCGGGCGTCGAGCTCTCGGACCATCGTCGCTCGGACTACAACACCAAGCTCGCGCCGATCGAGTACGATCCCAACGCGTCCGCACCGCTGTACGATGCGATGCTGGAATGGGCGCAGCCCGACAGTGCTGTACGGCGCTACCTCCATCAGGTCGCTGGGTACGGTGCGACCGGTCTGACTGGCGAGCACAAGCTCTGGTACAACTACGGTCGAGGGCGGAACGGCAAGTCGACCGCGATCGACGCTTGGTGCCACGCACTGGGCGATTATGCCGCGACGACGCTGATCGAGACGTTCCTGGACCAGGGGATCAAGAAACGGGGTGATCAGGCCTCGCCCGATCTGGCCCGACTCGGCGGTGTGCGCATGCTGCGTGCATCGGAACCTGATCGGGATGCCAAGCTCAACGCCGCGCTGATCAAGTTCGTGACAGGCGGCGAGCCGGTCCCGACGCGTGCGTTGCATCGTGGGTTCTTCGAACTGCTGCCACGCTTCAAGCTGATCATGAGCGGGAACAGCAAGCCCGCCATCCCCGATACCGACGAGGGCATTTGGGGGCGCATGAAGCTCGTGTCCTGGCTGAAGAACATCGATCTCGAATTCCACGAGGACGGGACGCCCAAGAAGGACCCAGAGCTTCTGGACAAGATCAAGGGGCGGGAAGCGGCTGGCGTTTTCAGACGACTGGTCGACGGCCTTCTCGACTATCTCAGGAACGGATTGATCGAGCCGGCCACGGTGACCGCCGACACGCAGGCATACCGCGACGCCAGCGATCCCCTCGCCCGGTTCCTACGCGAATGCGTGGTGCCGGACGATCGCAACAACATCCAGTCCTCGATCCTGCACAGCGTCTTCGTCGCTTGGGCGAAGGCGGCCGGTGAGCGCGAGTGGAGCAACAAGGGCTTCTCCAGCGCCATGACCGACAAGGGGTATCTCAAGCACAAGTCGAACGGGATGCACTGGCTGAAGCTGCGCCTGGTCCGCAGCGTGTCCGATTTCGTCGACGACGACGGCCGTGTTCGGGTTCTGGACGACGTCGCGGCTGCTCGCGGTCAGCCCCCTCCACCCCCGCCGGATTGGGACGACCTCCCACCTCTGTAATCCTCCCGTGCTGGGATGGTGTTGGGAACGTTTTGGGAAGCAGAAACGGCAGTTTTCTGCAGGTTTGGGAGGATAGGAAGGTTTCTCGTCGTGTTCCGTACATCATGCGCATGCACACATGCGCAGGTACATAAACAAAACATACGATTACCCTTCCTATCCTTCCTATCCTCCCAAGAAGAATAACTAAGCTATTGGGATATAGTGATATGTCTGATTTTGAAGCTGGGAAGATAGGGCCGGAAGTTGGGAGCATAGCCGCTAAACTCGGTGTCTATCTTCCCAAGCGCCGCTTAACCCCCATCGTGATCATCTATGGACCTGTGGCCACAGGGAAGACGTTCCACGCCATCCGTTTCGCGGCGCACTATGGCTGTACCCAGGTGATGGACGACTTCGTGCTCGCGGACGGGTTTCTACCGGCCTCCGGGACGCTGGTCCTGACGACGGAGCATGCAACAACGCTGAAGGCTCGCTGGCCTCTGGCTCGGTTCATCCACGTCAACGTGGCTCGAATGGCGATCGGGCTGTCGTGCGCTCCCGCTTGCGGCTTCCGGGCATGATCGGCGGGGGATACGCCTACCACCCCCCCGGGGGGGGGCTAAACCTCACGGGGGCGTCGTCCGCTAGACCGCTAACGTTCTCACGCAGGGATTTTTTCTACGTCGGGCGGTTTTTCAGGGTTGGTCATCCCGTGGGATCGTCAACACGCGCGGCAAGCCCATCGGACGCTTCGCAGGCCTCCACCAGCCGTATCGCTGCTCTGTTGGCAGCTACGGCGAACCTCGGCCATGATGCTGATCGAGGGTACTACGGCGCTCCGGAGCTCTCCGGCGCTGCCATTAATTTCCCCTGCGTCGAGAGCCGTCGGTGAACGTCGGGACGATGGTCGATCTCGGCCGGATCGACGGCATGCCAAGCGTGCCGTCGATCGCCCGGTTCATTGCGGCGCGTGACGACTTCCCGGTGATCCAGCACGGCCGCTACGGCAAGCCGTTCGTCCTCGACCTCGATGCCGCCGCCGCCTTCATCCGCGAGCACTGGCGGGACGGCCGCAACGAACGCACGGTGCGCCGTCTCGCTTCGTTGCAGGACGCTGCTGTAGCGGATCCGCAACAGCCCTTGCCGGGACTGTTCGGCGACGACGTCCTGGACACGTCGCACAAATGATCGACGTCGCTCGCCTCGACGCACCGTGCGTGCGCCCGACGGTGGGCGATCTGCGCCGGGTTCGCGACATGCTGGTCGCAGCCGGCGACGCGTCGGCTGCGAACGTCGCCGAGGCGCTTGGCGCGATCCTGAATGGCCTCGACCCCGTTATCGCGTTGGGACTGAAGGCGACTGCCGGTCGGCGATCGGCCCTGACAGTGGACCGCATCGCGAGTCGTGACGATCTGCTGCGCGGCATGGCGATCCGGCACTACCCGGATATGTGCACGAGCGCTCAGGCGCGCGAGATCGCCGCCGCCGCGGACGCGTACTGGCGGCGTGCCGCGCGGGCCGACGAGGCGTTGGAGGACATGCCAAACAGCTACGTCGGAATGCCGCGCGAGTTCCTGTTCCACATCGCGCGCCTCCCCGCGACCGTCCCCAGTGCGAGGACGATCCGCCTGGTGCTCGCGTCATGACCGCGATGTCCGCTGGCAGCGGAGCCCTGCTTTTCGCTGCCACCACGATCCCCGAAACCACACTCAACCAAAGCGCCTCAGAGGCATTGAAGGAGGAACCCATGACGATCACCCGAACCGCACCAGCTGAGACCGCCGGCACCAGCATCGAGCGCGAGGATGCCAACGAAACACTGTTCCTGCGGTCCATGACGAGGATGGCGAAGGAAACGCTGGCACGATGGGCGACCTACCGTCTGCCGAACGTAACGCCGCTCGCCAGTTTCGCCGACTACGCCGCTGCCGCCAAAAAACGCGCCGATATTGCCATCGCCCGCAGTGAACATGAGAAGGAACTCAGCAAGGCGATCACCGCGATCACGCGCGGTTTCGCCGCGCGGCAGGACGACGAGACCGAGCGGCATGCGAAGGCAATCCTCGACGGACGTGGCAACGAGGCATTCGAGGGCTTCGAAGAGCTGAAAAGCCAGCAAGCGCGACTGTCGCAACATGTGAAGGCCTACGCTTCGGCACTTCGTGGACAGGACGAGATTGTCGCAACGATCCGATCCGAGCGGTCGATCGACGCCGCTGAAACAATGTCGCCCGCGCACTACGAGGCGGTGACCGCCATCGCCACCGCCATCGCGCAGCTGCGTGAAGCGTTCGACCGGGAAGAAGCTGCGCGTACGCTCGTGACGAATGCGGGCTACGACGCCCGCTTGCCCAGCTTCGCGTCCGGGACGACCATGCGACCCGGCGGACAACTTGACGAGATCGAGCGTCGCGCGCGCGAGTATGTTCGGTGAGCTGGCGGGCCGGCATCCACGGATATGTCGCTCGCTGGGGCGTCATCACCGCACCGATCGGACGGCCGCAAGCGCCGCACCTGTCACGGCCCGCACGGTTCGAACGAAACTGCTTCGCGTACGACGCATCGAACGTTGAGGTCTGGTTCATGCATCGCAGGGCGCAATCGGTTGGCGTCGGTGCGAACCTCGGCCTCCAAATCTGGCCCGATGCCTACGGCTTGGCATTCGCCTTCACGCCGCCCGCATCGGCCTGGAACCTCGTCTGCGGTATCGCCGAGGGGCGCTACGACCAGTGTTCTGCCGGTTTCATGATCGATGACAGCACAGGTGCCGGTCAAGGCGGTGTCGTGTTCGACAGCATTTTGAAGGCGACGCTCTGCGAGATCAGCATCTGCCCGCGGGGGGCCTGTCCAGGGACCGCGTGCTGGCACTCGGCCAACGTTCCGCATGGGTTACCGGCGCATGCGTCAGCGGTGCTCCCGCACTGGGTCCATGGTCGGGTGGGGATGGCGGCATGACTGCTGGCCACCTTATCTCGACGCAATGGGCGATGCACCCCGCCGTCCTGGCCGCGATTATGAGGCAGGCCGCGCTGGAAACCATAATACCGGACATGTTGCGGCAGCTCGCTGCGGGCATCTCGGGTGGGAGCATGGCAGCAAAATCCGTCGATCCCGTCCGCGAGGGGGCACTGTTCGTTCTGCCGGTCACCGGTTTGCTCGCGCCGCATGGGATGTTTCCCGGTAGCACGTCGTACGAGACGATTGCGAACAGCGTCCTTGAAGCGGCTGGGGACACGCGGATCGGCACCATCGTCCTTGAGGTCCGCAGTCCCGGCGGGACGGTATGGGGCTGCGCAGAAGCGGCCGACGCGATATTTCAGGCGCGCGCGGTCAAGCCGGTGATCGCCGTCGCCAGTCCCTACAGCTTCTCGGCCGCGTACTGGCTGTCCACGCAGGCGTCGAAGTTCTACGTCACGTCGTCCGGCGAAGTCGGATCGGTCGGTGTGCGCTCCGGTCACACGGACATGTCGGGGTTCGAGGCGCTGATCGGCATGAAGACCACGCTGATCGGCTCCCATCCCGACAAGATCGCCGCTCATCCCCATGCGCCGTTGTCCGACGACGATCGCGCCGAGATCCAGATGGGTGTCGATGAGTCCAACCGTCGGTTCGCGCTTGCGATCGCGCGTGGCCGGGGGATGCGGCTTGGCGACGTCGCGGTAGTCCATGGGACGGGCAAGACCTTCTCCGCGCGCCGTGCCCTGGACCGTGGCGCCATCGACGGCATCGCCACACTGCGGGACGTGATCGCCAAGCATGCTACGCCACAGGGCCGACTTGCGATGATGCGCAGGCAGGCAGCGATCGCGGAGATGACGACGCTGATCTGATACCCGCTTCAATTCGCTACTAAGCTACCGTTTTCCTTGTCATCGTCGTCGCGCTGGCAACGGACTGATGCTTTTCGCTGCCAGCGACCCCCGGCACACCACCTTCGAATTTGATGGAGGATATGATGGCCAAGGGCAACACGATGACGGCAACACGCAGGGCCACGCTCGCTCAAGCTACGGGATATGCCAGCGCCTATTCGCCGGTCGACAACGGCGGTTTTGCCAATCTAGGCGAGTTCGCGCAGGCGGTCCGCTATGCCCATCCGGCCGCCGGGGAACGCTTCCGCATGGATGACCGGCTCGCCGCGCCGGCCAACGTCCACATGGAAACTGGTGACGGCGCAGGCAGCTTCCTCGTCCCCGCCGAATTCCGCCAGCAAATCGTCAACCTCGTCTTCTCGAACGGTGCCGATCCCGTCATGGATCTGATCGTACCCGAGGTGACGGCGTCGAACCGGGTCGTTGGCCTGGGTGACGAGACCACCCCGTGGGGCGGCAGCGGCATCCGTGCCCAGTGGCGGTCCGAAGCCGAACAAATGCTTCCAAGCCGCCTGACGCTGACGCCGCGCGAGACCAAGCTCGGTGAGCTCTACGCCTTCATCCTCGTGACCGAAGAATTGCTGGAGGACGCCCCGCGCGTTGCGAACCTGCTGACGACGCACGCCGCCGCCGCGATCCGATGGAAGGCAGCCGAGGCCTTCATGTACGGCGACGGCATCGAGAAGCCGCTCGGCTGGATGAACGCGCCCGCGACCATCGCGATCGCGAAAGACACAGGTCAGACCGCTGCTACGATCACCGCGTCCAACGTCTCCCGCATGTGGGCGCGTATGATCAATCCGATGCAGGCCAGCTGGCTGGTAAACAGCGACGCCCTGCCGGCGCTCATGGACATGAAGAACAGCATCGGGCTGCCGATGTGGCAAGGCAACTTTCAGGAAGCACCAGGCGGCACCTTGCTCGGCCGACCGCTCTACACCAACGACCATTCCCGATCGGTCGGACAGTACGGCGACATTCAGTTCGTCAATCCGAAGGGGTACGAGGCCTTCCGCAAGTTGAACGGCGCGAGCTTCGCAGACTCGATCCACCTGTATTTCGACTACAACATCCGGGCGTTCCGCTGGGTGTTCCGCATCGGTGGTCAGCCCGCGCTTTCGAAGCCCGTAGCTCCTGCCAACGGCGGGAATACCAAGTCGCACTTCGTGACACTGGCTGAGCGAGCCTAGCAGTCGGGCGACCGCAATCGGATATCCGTAGCCTAGTAGCGGATCTCCGATTGCGGTGACCAATTCGTTCAGTTTTTCCGTTCGTTCTCAACCACTTTATCTGCATGTGAGACGAATAAACCGATAGATCGCGCGATACCGGCCATGAGACAATTCGTCATCCGCACTTGGAGACGATGTCATGTACGCGATCATCACCTTCCGAAACACCGGCCCGATCAAGACGTGGTCCGCGATGCATGCGACCAACGTCCACAATGCCCGGACGAAACCACTCGACCACACCGTTCCAGGTGCGCCGCGCCCCCGACATCTGATCGGCAGCGATAACCTGGTGAAAGACGTCAAGGCGCAGCTGCGTCGGCTCAACATAGACCCCGACCATATGCGCAAGAACGGCGTGATTGCGTACGAAGCGATCCTCACGGCATCGTCCGATTTTTTCGATAGGGGTACGGAGACCGAGCAGCGCGATCGGCTGGACGAGTGGACGCAGGCGCAGGTCGCTTGGGCGAAGGACCGCTACGGGATCCACCGGATCGCCTCGATGGTCCTGCACGTCGACGAGAAGACGCCGCATGTGCACCTCGTCCTAGTCCCGCTGGACGTGAAGGTGGACAAGCGCCGCGCCGATCGCGCGATCCGATGGTCGCTCGTCGGACGGATGATCTCCGGTCCTGGGCAGTTCGACGAGGCTCAGGACGTCTATGCTGCCGCGATGGCACCGTTCGGCCTGGTCCGCGGCACGCGCGGCAGCGGCCGGAAGCACGAGCCGGTCCCGGTCTATCTGGCCCGCATGGCTGGCAAAGAGCGCGAGGTTGATGCCGCCCGCACGGCGATCGTCGCGGAAACCGCCGCGCTGACTGTCCAACGACAGCGCAACGTGCAGGATCGTCAGGGAATCGAGATTGCGATGGTCCGCCTCGAACACGGCTGGCATGATCTGGTGGTCGATCGAGATCGACACAACAAAGAGGTCGCTGCGCTGGCCAAGGCGAAGGCAGAGCATGCCGCCCTAGTTGCAGAAGCAGAGCGCCGCATTGCTGCCGACCGCGATGATCTTCGCCGGCACCAGTCCGCTGCGCATCAGATCCGCACGCAGTTGCTTAAGGATCTCGCCGCTCAGCGCGCTGACACTATCGCCGCCAAAGACGCCCGGGTGCGGGTCGAGGCACTAGAGGTCGCGGCGACTGCGGATCGGACTGCTGCGTGCAGGGAGCGGTCCCAGGCGCAGAAGTTGGCCGCGCGCGTCGAAGCGGGCAAGGAGCGGCTCGTCCCTACGTTCGCCGCAGCGCAGGAATTCCTCCGGCGTATCGAACTGGTGAAAGGCCAAGCCCTGACGCCTACTGCATCGACGGCGGCGATAGCCGCACGGGCGTTGACGACCATTGCGAGCGACATCGGTATGTCCGACGGCGCACCATCGTTGGCCATGTTCGCAGCACATACTCGATTACAGCAACAGGGAGCAGCAATGAGCCGCGGATAATGCCGGCGTATTTTGCACGGCTTACATTGTTCGTTTGATGATCATATATGAGCTCACATGGAAAACTGGCGAAACCACTAAAAAATCCGGAATTGATTTTCCGACGAATCCAACGCATTGAGCGTTGCGACACGAAACGATGCAATCGACGAAGGGAAACCGGAGATTGCAACGGTTCAGAAACTAGATCGTATTAGCATATTGAATCACCCGGAGGGGCTGGGCGATTCGTGAGGGAGAATGAGAATGGCAAATCGAGAAGGTAGCGCGCTTGACGTCCTTCTCTTCGGCAAGGGGGACGAGGAGCTCGTCGACATCAAGTGCTTTCGAGGCGATCGGGAAAATGTTTCCGCTCGCGATATCGAGCAGCAGGTTCATGAAGGAATCATGCAGCACAAGATGCACCCTGGCCGCGCAACCAGCGCAGCACCGCGCACGAATGTCGAGGCGGTCGATGTTGCCCGCTTCGTGGAGCGACTGGCGCTGGCGGCGTAATCCGCCTCACTTTTAACAAGGCCTGGGCTGAGCCCGGGCCTTTTTTTTCGAACTGCGAAATGCTTAATGTCGAGTGCACGGTTGGTAAAAGCGTTCGCGGATCGTGTAAATCTACCGATCGAGTTGGATGAGATAGCGAAATGGTTGCTCGATCAGAGTATCCAGGACGAAATTCTGTTCATCCCGGTCGACCTCGACACGGGTGTAATTCGGGGTTTCCTGAAGCGCGTTCGACGGGCAAAAGGTGGTTGGGACATTGACCCGGACGACGTCTCTTACATCTATTACGACCCCAACCAAGGCGACGAATGGGTCCATCTCGTTTGCGCAAAAGAGCTCCTGCATATCCTCGATGCGGCGGTTTGCGCTACCAAGGAACAGTTTGAAAAACTGACCCGCAGTCTTGCTCTGCCGATGGACATGAAACATCTTCTTTCAGACCCAGACTTCGCGCTGGTGGACAAAATGGGCAGCGCACACGCTGCCGCTCTCCTGCTTCCCATGGCTGCTCGGGCTGCGCTGCTGCCCAAGTATGAGGAGGGTATTCTTACCGACGAAGATATTGCCAAATTGGCTGTTATACCAGTTCAGCATGTTCGATCTGTGATGTCACCGGCATGGCCCATGGTCTATGACATAATCGTCAAGAACGGCGGGGAATGATCGGACGCGGTGTAAGCCTGATTGCGAGTCAATCGACTCGGAACAGCGCTGCGATCAAGATCGCTATCGCGGTAATCGACACCCCATACCGCTTGACTAGCAGTCCGAGCCTTAACACGGCCGCAGGTTAACGGCGCTTACGAGCGTGTGCGGCAGATTGATGCCGGTCTCGCCTGAGCTATCGCCACTGACGTGGACGCACCACGTTGTCCGTCACGACCTGGTCGGTGTCGACAAGGACAACCGGCGTTGTCGAATCGGTGCCGCTCCGCTTCAACCTAATGTCGCTGACTGATCCTTCGTTCTCAAAGAACCCTGCTGGCAGATCGCAGAGGGACTCGACATCGTGTGCGAAGAGCCGAAGGCCGTCCAGCAGCTGTACTCGGGTCACGATCCGCTCGTCGCATAGCAGTTTGATCGAGCGACCGAGCAGCCGGGGACGCTCTGGTTCCAGATCGCGGTCGAGTGGCTCCTCCTTCCGCCATCCCTTTGCGCTGTAGTGCTTGAATAGCCGCTGCTTGCCCTCGTCGTCGAGGATGCCAAGGTTGGCGCATCGCATTATCATCGCGCCAATCGACACCTTCCAGCGCGATTTCAGCGCCTGGAAGCTGGGAAGCGAGGGTGACCAGACTTCGGCGCTGAAGCTCTCCGCTGGCAGGAGGAATGCCCCAGCGAACGCGAACGCTTGACGTTCGACCTCTTTGAACGCCGCCGCGTCATAGAGCGTGCGCTCGGTCAAGCCGCGGTGCAAGACTAGGTGGCCGAGCTCGTGTGCAGCGTCCATGCGGGACCGAACGCAGGTTTGCTTGTCAGTGGCCAGGAAGACGTATGGGCGACCGTCTGCCATCGACCAGTTCGATAGCCCGTCCATGTTGCCGCTGTCGATCTGCTCCTTAACGACGATGATGCCGGCGTTCTCCATAACGAGAAGGACATCGGAGATCGGGCCAAGGCCAAGCCCCCACTTCTCGCGGCACTCGATCGCCACCCGCTCGATGTCCTCATCCCGGATCTCGCGAAAATCGCGCACGTCGAGCGTCGGCACATCCGGTGTCGGCAGATCGAGTTCCTGTTGCAGGTAGAGGGAGACGTCCTGTGCCCAGCGTAGCCTTGAGCCGACTCTCGCCCGCATGGCCTTGCTTGTCGCCGCCATGGATCGCGCGAACATGGGCGTCGCCCCGTGCTCCACCGGCGCCGCGAGAAAGTAGCTAACCGGCAGATTCAAACCCTGCGCGACGGACTGCAACGCCTCCGCTTCCGGCAGCTGTTCGCCAGACTCCCAACGGGATATGTTCGAGCTTTTACGTCCGCTGAGGTCCGCGAGCGCGACCTGCGTCAGGCCGCGCGCTGCACGGGCCTCGATCAGCCGCTCTGGCCGGAAACCTGGAACACCGCTTCTCATTCAATCATCATCCTATCGGAGGGCCGTCAGCCCTCAGATCGCCCTTTGAGCTTCGGCATCGCCCGGTCCTTGATCTCTACCGGTGCGCTGGTCGTCGCGGCCAACTTCGTATCGGCATCGTGGTACATGGCAAGTATGTCGGAAATTGGAACAATCTCCAGCCAGGTGCGAAGATCCCGGTGAGGGAAGCCGACGCCGACCCACGCCGGCAACGCGGGATTGCCACGAGCGCTTGCCGTAACGACAAGCATCGCGCAGAGCCTATCGTCCTGCGGCATCTCGACCGGCTCGAACAGCCGGAGCTGCGTCCCCGTCAGCCATGCATTGAATTCAGCGAACTGGCGCCGGAACTTGCTCGCACGCGGCGGTCCGATATGCGCTTGGACGTTACCACGAATAAGATGGACACCTTCAGCGGTAGCGACGCTGTATCTTCCACCTCGCGGCATCGTGTGGGCGGCGTCGACAACCATCCCGTGCTCCTTAGCGTCGCGTCTGAAGCCGGCTTCGAGCCGCGCATGCCGCAGCTGCGCTACTGTATTCCGGTATTCTGGCTCCTCGACGTGGCGGTCTGCAATCCGCACTGCCTCAGCAAACGCCGCATCAGCCATTGCAGGCAGGTCTATCCATAGCTCGCGCGGCGTCGCCGCTACCAGTCGTTCTACGCACTGCCCCATTTGCCACGTCCCATGCTACTTGCGTTAATCGGGATATTGGCACCGATATTTTGCGTGAGCAAGTTTATTCGGACGCGTCGTCAGCCATCCGCTCGGTCCAGCTTCTCGGCAAGAATTAAGCGAATCGCTTCCGGTCGTGAGGGGGTCGGATCCTGCGCTGCAATCCAGGTATCGAGCGCCGTCAGGAGATCTGGTGGCAAGCGAAGGTTGATCGGCGTCGAGCCAACCGGAGGGCGTCCCACGCGTTTTCTGGAACCAACAATTGACATCATGTATAAGTGGTGCCAGAAACATCGAGCCGAAGCAAGGTTGCACCCTCGCTCCGGCTCTGACCAATCGCACGGAGATCGACCATGCAACAGGCTAAGAGCGCCCATAGCGGTGCCCACCCCGGTACGTCACGGGGAAATCCCAATGAGATTTCCGGCCGCCTTATCCACTTCGTCCATGCGATCAGTACGTTTGAACGCCGTGAGGTCGAGACGATCGTCGAAAGATTGATCGCTATGCTCGATCGCGCAGATGGCGATCCAGATCTTGAAGATGGAGACGTCGACTACTGTCTTGCCGGCGACGACGGGTGCTCGATATTCTGGATTGGAGGACGTTCGTACTGGGGATCGGGGGAAGACGCGTGAGCGCGTTGTATCTCACCCGCCGCGCCGTATTTAGCGCGCCCGCAGGTGCTCTCGCACTCGCCGCAACTGTCGCCATGCCTGTCATGGCCGCAGCATCCAGCGCCTGGTCCCCGGGCGACTGGCTCGACCGATGGGGCCGCCTCGGCTGCGGAGCTCGCCTGGATGGCCACCGGCTGCTCCAGCTAACACCGCGCGCGGGACAGGAGGGTCCTGCCGGCATCATGCTTGGAGAACTTGGCACCCTTGGTCGCACTGAGGCGATCAAAGCGCTGCTGGATAGCGTGTACGACGAGGACGGGGCGGTCCGTGCCGTACGCCGGTGCCGGGAGATCGATTTAGAATTTATCAGCGAAGACGTGAACAAGTCAGGTCACGACGCTTGGATGGCGCGGTCCTGCGCAGCCGAGGAACGGCTGCTGTGGGTACCAGCGCGCACCGGAAAGGGTCTCGCGGACAAGCTCCGCATAGGTCTCGAAATGAACGGATCCGAACTTGGGCAGCGCATCGTTGCGCAAGTCCTCGGGCAGCTTGAGCGTATGGCGTGACTAAGCTCGATCCTGAGGATCTTGCGATTCTTGGTGCGTTCGGGACCGGGCCGGAATGTGAGCGCCACGCCGAACGCGCTGCTGATCGCGCCGCCCGCCGCGAGGACGAACAATCAGATATTGACGCCTTCCCAAAACGCGCGCATCAGGGGGCAAGGCTAACGCATAAGGACCAGCAACCCGTGTGGCAGATACCTGATGATGTTCCGCTCTTCACGATGGCAACAGTCTCGCGTGCGGCCGACGTTGCGCCGCCAACCATTCGCGCATGGTTCCAGAGGAAGCATGCGCGTCTGAAGGAAGGTGACACAAAGGCACACCTGAACGGGCTGCCGAACAAATTCACGTTGCGCAGCGTGATGATGCTGGCCGTCACTAGCGAACTCGTCCGTCTGGGAAGCCTTCCTGGCGAAGCGTTCAAGTGCGCGGAGCACTGGATGGGCGATGGCGCGATCGAAGGACAGGTCGGTGCGGTCGCCTCCCGTGACCTCGGAGGCCTCTTCGCAGCACCACTCATGACGTACCTAGTTGTTGGGGCCGACGGCGTCTCCGGGACGTCGCAGCCTTGTCGCATCGAGGGAATCGATCCTCACGACCCGAAGGCACACTCCGCGTTCTTCAACGCGCTGTTCTTCCGCGGCCGATCCAGCGCGAAGATCGTGTTGCTCAACATGGTCGACCGTCGCGTTCGGCAGGTCTGCCAGGAAGCTGTCCTCGGTGACGGAGCACCGCCTGAACCGGATTGGGAGGCTGTTGCCGCCAAACTTGTCGCCGCCGATAACGTGTGAGATTGACACGCTTTCGAACAGTCGTTAAACCGTGTTGCTCCACCGAGGTTTAGATGGGTTATCGCCGCAATCATGTTCTCGAACGCTACACCCCTGCCGAGGCCGAAATGGTAACGGGCGTGAACGTCGCCCTTCAACGCGACTGGCGTCGTCGTGGCCTGCTTCCGGAGACCGGGGGTGGGCACGCGCGCTACACCGCGTCCGAGTTGGCAGAGATGGTACTGATGCAGGACTTTGCTCGCGAAGGCCTCGGACCGAAGGCTCTCAAGGACATGCTGGGCACTGCTCGCGATCCGCTCGGCCTCTGGGTTGAGTCGGTCGCCTGGGTTGAAGGTGTGACGGATGTCGAGGACGCCATCCCCCAGCCGCAGCTTCCAGCGCGGTACGTGGTCCTGGCGGGCGGGAACGCCATCTCAACCGCGAACCTGAACGATACCTTCGAGGCTCTGCCGGAGGGCGCTGACCGCCGCTTCGCCTTCGTATGCAATC
>Ga0268350_1000022_pt1 | contig 16881 bp, 34 predicted proteins | sample G5R3_MAIN_18SEP2_FD_189920 | JGI IMG/M metagenome (GOLD analysis project Ga0268350, IMG submission 189920) | Phyllosphere microbial comminities from switchgrass, GLBRC, Michigan, United States - G5R3_MAIN_18SEP2017_LD1 | ecosystem: Host-associated > Plants > Phyllosphere > Phylloplane/Leaf... | reverse complement strand
GGAGGTCTTCTTGGTCATCTTATTTTTCCCTTCCCTGGGTGTTCACACCCTCTTCCGACCGTCAGGGAAGGAGCGGAGGCGCGCTGCTGCGCCTCCCGTGTCGTCAGAAGCGGGGCTTCGTGTAGAAGAGCGTCTCCGCGTGGTTGATGCGCTGGCCGAAGGTCATGCCGACGCGGTTCTCGGGCGCGTCCATCTTCTCGCGGTCGAGAAGCGCCTCGACCATCTTCAGCAGCTCGCTGGAGCCGTAGTTCACGCCGACGGCGACGCCGAAGTTGTCCGCCATGTAGCGGACGCGCGCCGCCGAGCCCTGCACGGCGAGGACGCCGAGCGCCCGGTCGGCGCGAGCCTTCTGATCGGGATCGATCGGGGGCGGCGAGTAGACTGGGCGCTGCGAGGCCGCCTTGTGGAGGATCTCCTCCTCGCGTGCGGTCGCGAACTCCCGGTCGGCCAGCGCGTCGAGGCCGTTGGCGAAGGTCTCGTCGGCGATCTGCGCGCCGCCCGACTTGGTCTGCGCGGCGGCGCGCACCGCGGCGGCCTCGATGCGCAGCTGCTCGGCGAACGAGCGTCGACGCTTGATGGACTTGGCGAGGCGCTTGGCCTCCTTGTGGGAACTGGACATGCTGATCTCCTTCAGGAGGCGGCCTTCGTCGGGAGATCGACGACGGCGAGGGAGTTGCGGACGAACTGGCGGAACTCGGCGTCGGACAGCTTCTCGTTGTCGACGTTGGCGGCGAGCGTCCCGCAGAAGTTCTCGGGCGGCACCTTGCCGGCCGGTGCGCGGTACGGCGGCGCGAGATCGCCTTTCATGACCGCCGAGGCGCACTCGGACGCGAAGTATGCCGGGTCGGTGTTGATGAAGGCGCGCGGGTTGGTGCGGTCCGCATTGCGCGCGTACCAGTCGGTCGATTCGGAGGGCATGGTCGTTCCTTGGCGGGTGCGGGTCAGCGCAGGTTGAGCAGGGAGTCTCGCGAGCTGTGCACGCCGCCGCGGGGGTCGAGATAGACGCAGACGTGCCGCGTCGACGTGCAGCCCGGCGTGCGGTCGCGCATGAACAGCGGCTGCCGGTACTGGACGCTCATGCCCATCTCCGAGCGCTGCATGGCGTACATGAACAGCAGCAGCCCGCCCATCGCGCCCGCTGCTCCGAGCACGGACAGAGGGAGCACGCCGAAACCCTGCGCGTAGTCCGGATGGGACCGCACGATGCTCACGCTGACGACCGCGGAGAAGACGGCGAGCAGCAGTCCCTTCGCCACCATGGCGTGATCCATGACCACCTTGCCGTGGCGGAGGTAGGCGATGCCGTCCGTCAGGAACCGCATCATGAGCGAGAACGCCCAGACGATCGCGCCCAGCGCGACCAGGGACAAGGCTACGTTGCCGGATGTGGTCATGGTTTTTCCTTCCTCGTGTCGTGCATCGTCGTATCGCGAAGTCGTGGGCTCTCCTGTCCGATCACGTCCGGATGCGGGGGTCGACGGAGGACATCGCGAAGCCGCCGAGGATGGCGAACGACATGCAGCCGCTCGCGCCGATGAGGGCGAGCGGTAAGGCGATGGAGTCCGGGACCGGGTGGGGGGCATGGACGGCGCCGTACCAGAAGGCCGCTCCCGAGAAGATCGTGGCGATGGTCGACTGGGCGGGGATGGAGAGGTCGAGCGCGAGAACGCCGTCGCGGACCCTCAGTACGCCCTCGTTGGTGCAGCGCAGGGATACCGGGAACGAGAGGGCGAGCGAGATGGCGGTCGCGATCCACAGGATGAATGTCATGACGTTGCTCCGAAAGGGGAGGAGGCGGTCTCCACGAGGAGACCGCCGACGTGATCAGCCGCGGGCGAGCAGCCGGGCGAGCGGTACGGCGACGTCGTCGCCGAACCACTCCATGCGGAAGCCGAAGACGTCGCAGATCGCCTGGCGATGCTCGCGGATCTTCAGGTTCACGACGGGCACACCCTTGTGCCATCCGCAGCGGATCGCCTGGCCGGTGCCGCCGGTGTCCCGTCCGTCCTTCGTCCATGCGATGACGAAGCGCGACGGGCTGTCCATCTCCGCGCCGAGCACCTGATGCATGTTGCGCGTGTGCATCGCGCGGGCATAGTCGCCGCAGGCCTCCCACTTTGGATGGAGGAACTCCGCCAGCTTCCGCGCCTGCGCCGTGATGTGCGCCGTCTCCGGACGCGGATACAGGGGCGACTTCGACCCGTTTATGCCGCGCCGGATGATGAAGACCTCGGACTTCTCCGGGGTGCTGCCCGCCTCGAAGGACTCGTCCGCCCCTTCCGCCCCGCCCGAGCGAAGCGTCAGACCCGACGTGTACAGCTTCTGCGCGATGACGCGCATGGAGCCGCAGACCCGGCCCGGATACTTCGCGCTCACGCCCGGCGTCTCGCGCGACCCGATACCGGCGTACGGCACGTACTGGCCGGCCTCCGCGTCCGCCATCGCCTGGCGCAGCAGGGCGACGACCTCGTCGTAGGACCGGTAGCGCAGCGTGACCGGGACCGACGACGGGTCGAAGACCGCGCCCGCGACAGGAGCCGCAGCCCCCGCCACCGCAGCAGCCACCGCCACGCCCACGACACCGGACTTCCGGACGAACTTACGAACTGACATCTCGATTTTCCCTTCCCAGAGATAGAACGCGTTTTCCATGCGTCATGGAAAAAAGGACAGGGGCGCCGTGCATGGCGCCCCTGTCCTGATCGGGAAAGTATCGAGCGGAGCCCTTCCTTCTACCTCGTGATCACCAGATACTGGCGCCAGTCGGCACCGTCGTACTGGTCATGCCCGAAGGCCCGGATCTGGATCTCCTCGGAGACGATCGTCAGATCGTCGACCTCCTCGGTCTCGAAGTGCGCCTTCGCCTTCGCGACGATCTCGCCGAGGGTCGTACCCGCGACGAGATCGGAGCGGAGGTAGAGCGTGTCCGGCGTGCTGGCCGGCTCGCGGGCGTCGACGGCGCTCACGCCTCGTCCTCCGATGCGGGGAGGTATCCCGCCTCCTGGAGCTCCCAGAGGTTCTGGAGCTCCTCGACGCCCTCGTGGATCACGAAGTCGTAGAGGAAGGTGTTGACGAGCGTGTTCGCGTCGTTGGGGTTGTTCAGCGCGGGCTCGCGCGTGAGGAGGACGCAGGGGAAGCGCTCAGGGCGCTCGTCCAGCAGCTTCTCGCGGGGAGCATAGTCGTAGATCTTGGCGATGAACGCGTCGAGGTCCTCCTGATTGCGCAGGATGCGGGTCTCGAGGCCGGAGTCGATGGTGGCGGTGATCTTCATGGCATGCGTCCTTGGCTTCCGGCCGGTGCCGGAGCGGATGTCAGGGCCGCGCATGCGCTGGCCCGGTTAGCTGGAGTGAAGATCGTATTTTAGTCGGCGCATCTGCTTTTCCCTTCGATTGTCTATCCGGTCGCGTGTCCATCAAGGGCACGTATCCGTGACCCGTTTTCGGGTCAGTTAGCGCTACCTGACCCGGAAACGGGTCACAGGATCGGAACGTGGACGTCGTGGGGCACGCGTCCGACGATGGCGACCTGATCGTGACGCAGGCCGATGCGCTTGAGCCGGTCCTCCGGCGCGCAGGCGAGGATGTAGCGGCGGCCGATGCCGGCCAGGCCGCTGATGACGTGGAACCGCTCGCCCTTGCGGCTATGGTCGTCCTCGATCACCTCGACGATGTCGCGGTGACAGGCGATTTCCTGGTCCGCCATGTCAGGCGGCCCGCGGGAGAGCGCGCACCGCGACGGTGCGGCCCGAGACGACGAAGTCGCCGGTGGCGGGATCGTAGCTGGCGATCTCGCATATCGGCCACTTCTTGTCGGCGATCGAGATCGTCACGCCGTCGCTGCCGACGACCTGCAGGCGGCGGAAGCTGCCGAAGGGCTTGTGGTCGATCGGACGGCCGTCGACGGTGATGAACGAGTGCGGGGTCACGCGGCGCTCGATCGCGTCGGCGATCTTCTGGTTCATCGCCGGATGGGCCGGCTGTGGAAGCTGGATGGTCATGGGGACGGTCCCTGTGCTGGAATGCCGCATCAGCGGTCTACGATGCGCGCGGAGGATGACTGCGCGTGCTGGATGGCGGTGTCGAAGCGGTCGGTGACGGCCTGGTTGGAGGCCGCAAGCCGGCTCTCGGCGGCGGATACCATCCTGTCGAGCGTCTCCTCGAGGCTCCGGTCGATGGCCCTGCGGCCCTTGTCGGTGGTCACGACGGTCAGCGCCGCCCAGTACGCGGAGGAGACCTCGCCGAGCGTCTTCTGCATGAGGATGACCGCGTCGATGTCGCCGATGTCGAGCGATCCGTCGAGCCGGTCGACCGCCACGTCGGCCCGGAATCGCAGGTCCTCGAGGCGCGAGCGCCGAGCGTCGGTCATGGCATGTGGCGGATTGACGATCGCATGCCACGCCTGCTGGACCGGGTTGCCCTTGCGGGCGGCGGCCTGCCGGTCCTGCTCGCGTGCATCCGTCCGACGCCTGCGGCGCATCCGAAGCCAGTCCCTGACCCGACGTGGATAGTGCAGCGCGTCGCGCCCTGGACTGTTGAGCATGATGGTCAGGAAGTTGACTGGAATCATGACGGTCAGCAGGGTGAGCATCGGCATAATGATCGGCATCACGGACATGCCGCCGGTCAACAGCGCCACGATAGAGCACGCCATCGAGATCGGCACGAACAGTAGCGAGACGCTCGCCATCACGAGAGCCAGAGGGCGCATCATGCGCCGGCGCGTGCTGCGCGCTTCGCCTCCTGGCGCTGGCGGCGGGCGATCTCGCGGCTGCAGCTGTGCGGCTGGCCGGGCTTGCGCGACGGCGCGCGCGGCGTGCGGCGCCCGATGCCGTCCGACGCGGCGGACGCGAGGCCCGGGATGCCGAGGCTGGCGCAGGCGATGGCGGCGATCATTCCGAGTCCGTGGCTACGCATCGTGTTTTCCCTTCCCTGGGTGGTTATCGCATCGTCCGGCCGGTTGGCCATCATGATGTTCGCTGGTCCGTTGCCGCGATGGCGGGACCACAGCGGGCTGAGAGGATGGAGTCCGTCTTGCCGGCGTTCCCGAGCGTGGTGCTCTCCCGCCTGACGCAGACCCGTCGACCCATCCTCTGGGTCCGATGTGGACGTGTGTCTGGGACGTCTCGTGCGTCCCGAGGGCCTTGGCCCATGTGCGTGCTGTCCGCTTTCCGCGGGCACGTTGCGCAGGGTTCTTCCCCGATGTTCACGGCCGGTCGCGTGTCGGTGCCGACCGTATGAGCTACCGCATTGTCTTCTCCCTGGAAGTGGCGCGATCGGCGGGGAAGACGCGTCGTCTCCTCCCGCGAGTTGGCCCACCGCGTGCGGTCTGTGCCGCCGCGCGCCCGTCAGCCGCGAGATGCTCGCGACGGCTCTCCGGCGCGCCGATGGTGGGCCGTCCGGTCCGTCGGCCGCGCGACGTGTCGCGCGAGGCGGGTGCGCCCGGCGTATCGCCGCCGCGGCGCGTCCCGCAGGACCGGAAATCAGTTGTCTGGTGTAGAGCGACCCCTCGCGCGGGGTGCGTCCGTACTCGCTACATGGTGGCCTCCTGCGTTCGTCAAGCAGGTGCGGGCAACTCCTACGTTTTCCCTTCACCCAGGTTCGACGTCATCCTCTTCATCGAAGAGGTGGCAGACGGCTGCCGGGTCAGCCTATTTCAGGCGAACGAGGCCGCTGCCGCGTTCGCCCGGATGATGGTGAGGTCCGTCCTGCTGCCGAGCACGGCCGCGACGAGCAGTGCCTGGTCGTCGGACAGGGTGCGTGTGCCGGCGAGCAGCGCCTGCGCCACGATCCGGCGATGGTCTCTGGAGGGGATGTCATAGGAGAGATCACGCACGTCGACGATGCGGGTCGCGACGATGGCGGGGATCTGCTCCGAACCGTCGGCCCCGCCCTGCGTGGTGGCACCTGTCGATCCCGCCGATACGAAGCGGATGAAGCGGACGTTCTCGTCGACCAGTGCGACGACGTCGCCTGCGCTCAGCCCTGCGGCGTCTAGTACCGCTCCGGGCACGGTGACCGCCATGACTTCGCCGTCGCCGTTCGGCATCGTGACGATACCGATCATCTCGATGCCGTCGCCCATGGCATAGACGCTGGAGTGGCTGCCGAAGGTGATGGCGTGGATCCGGTCGACCGCCGGTGCGACGCTGGGCTCGAGCGCTTCCTCGTAGCCCTGCGTGTCGCACATCGGCGATGGCCCGAGGTCCTCGTAGACCGCGGTCTCGTCGAACGAGAGCTTGAGCGGCTTCGTCATCTCGGGCGATCCGGCGCGCCCGAAGAACATGCCGTGGCCCGCCGCGCGCAGGGCGTCGTCCGACATGCCCGCCACCACGTCGGCCGGCAGGTTGCTACGGCCGAGCCAGACGAAGGCGTCGACGCCGCCGAAGTCGCCGAAGCCGTTGTACGATTCCTCGCGCAGCGGCGGCTGGCCGTCCGGCTGCAGCAGGAATACGGTGCGCGTGCCGTCGCGCGACTGCGCGGAGTTCTTGTTCCAGATGGTCTCGCCGGTGTCGGCGGTCTTGAAGCTGAAGTAGCCCATGATTGATCTCTCGTCTTGGTCGCGGCTGCGAACGGGGGTCTGTCCGGAGACGTATCTCCGGACGGGGCGTGCGGATCAGGCCGCGTCGGCGTAGCTGTCCTGGCCGATGCCGGAGGCGTCGACGCACATCGCCAGGAGGCGCGGGTGCATCGGCTTGACCTCGGTCGGCGTCTGGTCGACGATGCCGGGCAGGACGCCCTGTGCGGCCTGGGCCGCTGCGTCCTGCTCCTGGCGCCGGATGCGGTTGCGGATGGCGATGGCGCGGATGGCTTCGCGGCTGAGAGGCTTCTTGGTCATTGTTTTTCCCTTCCCTTGGAAACTTCGTGAATCCCGACCACGGGATTGTCCTTCAGGCGGCCTTGAGGCCCGTCTCCCTTTTGACGGGCACCAGACGCCCCATGTCCCGAAGGCCGCGCAGCAGGCGGATCGTCATCTCGCTGGCATGACCGGTTCCGCGCCGCGTCACCCATATCTTGGTGAAGCGGCTGCCGCCGATGTCGTACGTCGCCCCGTCCAGCAGAGGAGCCGAGTAGCAGCCCGTTGCGATCTGCTCGACGCCGAGGCCCGCGAGGTTCACCCTGACCGCGAATGGCAGGAACAGGTCTCTGTCGAGGCAGCCGGGCCTACCGACAGACCGCGGGTTGTACAGATGCGGCGCGCTCTCGCGGGTCGGCATCTCGGCGAGCCGGGCGCGCGCCCTGGCAGCCATGTCCGTCGCCAGCCGCCAGCCGTCCTTGTAGGTCCGCGCGGGCTTATGCGCGCCGCTCGTCCTGCAGCGCCGCGCGCAGCACAGCAGCTGGAACGCGACGGCGTCGAGCTGGTCCGGGTTCGCGGCGTCATGGATCCAGTGGTCGATGAAGTCGTCGATCGGCTGGCTGGACCTGCGGTTGATGTGCATGTCCTGCGTGGTCGACAGGGTACGACACAGACTGCCTTGGAACATGGCGGTTCTCCGGTCTGGGGGTGGAGCGGCGTGGCTTCAGCTGCCGAATGGATAGCTGGTGGTGGATGGCGAGTCCGCGCAGCCGACGATCTGGTAGCCGAAGGTGTGGTCATCGGCATTGTAGCCGCGTTTGAGAAGCGGCAGGCGCATCTCGGCCTGGCGCACGGCGGCGGCATGCGTGATGCCGTCCGGCAGGTTGAAGAACAGGTCCTCCCAGCGGAGGTCGTTCATCACCCAGTCGATATGGCAGGCGGACCGGCCGGACACGGGGGTCGCGGTCGAGGCGATGGCGACGCTCACTTCGTCACCATGATGCGGGTCTTCACGCAGTGGGAGACCTTGCTCTCGCTCAGCCGACGGACGCGTTCGCAGTCCTTCCATTCCGGGAATGCCTGCGGGGCCACCGAGGTGGCGGCGTCGCCGACGCCGGTATAGGTGTTCAGGACGAGGAGCCAGACGGCTACGATGTTCATGACGGTGTCCTTCGCGATGATCGGGGGGAACGGTGTGGCGTCTGCCGAGTCGTCAGGTTTTAGGTGATGCGGAGCTGCGGTCGAACGCCGTTTTGTATCGCAGCTCCATCTGGCAACGATCAGCGAGGACGCTTGCGGACCTCAGGGCGGCTAGCGTCGACTGGGGGCTGTGGTCCGTCCGCGGATTGCCGTTCAGTTCGACCGTCTGTCCAGCCTCGTGCAGCATCTGCCTGATCTGGCCGATGTCGTTTGGCCAGTTGCGTGCCGTGGCACGGACGAGCAGCGTTCCGAGACGGAGGCGCGCCCGTTCGATAGTCTCGAAGTCTGAATTTGCGATGGCGACGAGCATCGACCGCCTGATGATGGAGAGATAGCGATGACGGCTGAGTGTCAGCTTGCGGCGGGTTGCCGGACTGGCTGGACGTTTTGTCATGACGGAGTGTCCTTTCAGGCGGCTAGGCGGCGGGTGATGGCGATCTCGCCGTCTGCGAAGGTCACGACACCCGAGGCGTCCGAGCCCGGGCGTGCCTCGCAGCGCTTGAAGGCCTCGTCGAAGGCGCGGCCGAGCGCGTCGCGGTCGGCGATGCGGAAGTACGCGCCGCCGATGGTGACGGTGCGGTCGCGGAGCTGCTCGAGCGTGTCCTCGGAGCACAGGTCCGCCGTCGCGACGACCTGACGGTCGGCGCCCTGGACGAGCTCGACGCTGTGGCGTTCGGTGAGGAGGTGCATCTCTTTTTCCCTTCCCTGATGCGTATCGTGCATCCCGTCAGGTCGTCGTGCCTCGCCTGCTGGGGTTTTCCATGCTCTCGGAAAAACGAAGGCGCCCCCTGAGGGGCGCCTGGCTCGCGTCAGCGCAGCTGCCGTCGCGTGCCGCGCGGCGTGCCACCCGATGCCGGCTGTTCCGGCGTCGTGCCGCCTTCGGCCTTCGCAATGACGCGAAGTGCCCACACGAGCCGTTCCTCGAACGACATCGCAGCGAGCCTGACGAGCGTGTCGCCGTGGCATCGGAGCGGAGCGCAGAAGCACAGCACGTCCTTGCCGGCGAGATTGTCGAGCCTCTTGAGCCTTGCACGGTCTCGCGCGAGATCGAGATCGTGCAGCTCGCACACCGCGTCGCGATCGCCGTGCTGGCCGATCACGAACTTGTTCCCATCAGGCGAGCCTCGCCCAATGTACTGCGCGCCGTGCGCATTGCCTGCCGTGCGCTTGTTCAGCACCTTGCCCTGCTTCACCATTTTCCGTCCTCCGAACTACCCGGGGTTCGGATCCTTCAGGACTTTCTTGTCGTCACGGCGTGGTCCGAGCCTGCGTCCTCATCCTGTCTGCGGTTGAGGCGATATCCGCCACCACCGATGTGATTGTCTGACACGAATCCATGTAGGACGGATTGTCGAGGTCGATACTCACTACCGGCCATTCCGCCTGATGCAGCGACATGAGATGGTGTAGCGTTGCGAGCATATGGTGCAACGACATGACGTGGTTCATGTTCACGAGCATAGGATCGACGTCTGCCCACGCCGATTTCGTAGTCAACAGGCTGGTGAGCGTCGCATTCACGTCTCGGCGGAATGCCAGATAGTGCTGTCTCCAATCGACGGGACGTAGGGTGACGATCTGTGCGAGGCCGTCGAAGCTGCACTGCAGCTTGGCGACTTCGTCGAGGATGATGACTTTGGTCATGGGCGGATCCTGGCGATCTGCCCGTGTCTGTCAGGCAGCTTGGAGGATGGGAACCCTGTTACGGGCTACGAGGTCTGCGAAGTCGCCGATGGTCTCGACCTCCACGCGCGCGGAGCAGCTGATGCAGAGGTCATACTCGTCCTCGATCGCCGCCGTCAGCTCGAGGCACTGGAGGCTGTCGAGCGGGAGGTCGTCGAGGCGCGAGGTCTCGGACATGGGGATGGAGAAGCCCGAGATCTCGGAGATCTGGGCGGCGATGAACGATACGGCGGCGCTGCGAATCACGATTGAGACCCCTGACGAAATGAGGCGTCAATGTGGCAGATGCCACGGGGGTCTGTCGAGAGTCTTTCAGGATGGAATATCGATCAGTAGCCGTCGGCCTCGCGGTAGCGCGAAGGCTCGTCGTACGCGCGGTCCTGCGGGGCGCTGCGGTACTGCGGCGCGGCGCGGTACTGCGAGGGCTGGGCGTAGCCGGTCTCGCCGCGGTCGGCGGAGCGGTAGCGCGACTGCTGCGCGTAGGTCTGCTGACGCATGGCGTCGGTGCGGCGGCACGAGTAGCTGTCGCCCGCGTCGCAGGCCTGACGCAGCGCCTGCTGGAGCTGGGTCTGCTTGGGATCGAGCGCGGGGCCGGCGCGGTCGCACGACTCCTGGTCGCCGAGCTTGCAGGCGCGCACCAGCGCCTGGTTGACGCGCTGCACGCGCTGGTCGGCCTGACGCTGGCGGTTCTGCATCTGCTGGCGCTGGTACGTGATCTGGCGCGAGACGCTGTCGACGCGCTGCATCTGGCAGGTGATCTGCGCGATGCCGCCGTACGAGCAGTTGCGGTTCATGGTGTTGCCGATGTTGCGGCCGCCGGTCAGCAGGCCGAGCAGGCCGTTCGACTGTGCCGCTGCGGGCATGGAGACGGAGAGGCCGAGGAGGACCGCGGCGAGAGCGAACAACTTGCGCATCTTGATTTTCCCTTCCCTGAAGGAGCTATGCCCTTCCTTCCGATAATCGTGTCTACCGTCTTCTCGCGCCTTCCCTGCGAGTACGGGAACCGGTCGAGGTGACGACCTATTCCTCATGCCTCGCAGGGATGGCCGGAAATCAGGCGGCCAGGCGCATCTCGCGCAGGGCGGCGCCCTTGATCAGGTCGGCGGCGACCGAGGAGATCTCCTGCGAGAAGGTCTCGTAGAAGAAGTCGGCGACCATCTCGTCCTCCATGGCCTCGGTGCGCATCGAGCCGATGTCGTAGTCCGCGCCGAACTCGGGCGCGCGGGTCCAGGCGATGCGGAAGCGGCGACCGACCTTCTCGCGCGCGAACGCCAGGTTGTCCGCGCCCGAGTTGTCCAGGATCGGCACGACGGCCAGGACGTAGGTCTCGCCGTCGTCGCCCAGTACGTCGATGCGTGCGCAGCCCTCGTCCATGGGGTGCAGCTCGCATGCCCAGACGGTGCCCACGAATTCGCCCGCGCGGCCGGCGGCCTCGCGCTCGTCCCGCTGGTTGCGGTAGTCGACCTTGGGAGCGGTGGGGGTCAGGAGGCTGCGAACGGCGAACGTCGCGGCCTGCTCCATGGCCTCGTCGACCTCGTTCAGACGGCGGACGGCGACATGGCCGGTGAGGTAGGCGCCCTTCCAGTTGCCGTCCAGGAACAGGTCGAAGCAGGCGTTCTTCGCGCCGGGCTGCGTGCCCTTGCGGACGCGTGCCTCGATGCCGCGCAGGTCCTCGCCGGCCTCGACGCAGGTCATGTGCCACATCATCCGCAGGATGGAGCCGGCCTCTGCGGCGTTGACGCTGAGACCCTCGCGGATCGCTTTGGCGACGTGCTTGGTTGCGGTGGCGGTGAGCTGCGCGGTGGTGATGGTCATCTTCGTTTTCCCTTCCCTGAGGATCTTCGTGCTATCTCCCGTGAAAATTGAAACCGGCTCGTTCCGTAGTACCCAGGTGGTCATGCGACCACCTGGGTAGGTCTGGGCATTAGTTCTCCAGAGCCTTTATGATTTCCGACTTCAGGAGCTTGCCGTTCGGCGTCAGCGTGTAGATGCGCCGTCGTGCATCGTCAGGGCTCTCGGTCTGGTCGACCAGTTTCAGCCCCTCGTTCCGATTTCGGTCACGTGGCCCGAGGTCGAGCAGATGCCGACTCATCGTGGAGATGGGCTGCCCCCCGGATTCGGCGATTTCCGACAGGCTCCTGCCTTCATTCAGGCATACGTTGAGGAATGCCTGAGCCATTGCGATAGAACCCGACTGACCCGCGCCGCGCTCTCCAGAGGGCGTTTTTCGCATCATTGATTCACGCATGATGCCGAGGCATCGATCCAGCGTCTCGAGGGAGTTGTCGTCGGGCCGTTCTTGCATAGTGGAATTCATGTTCTGTTCCCGATTCAGGTGCGCAGTACGTCTTCGTACTATGTGTAATGTACTCAATTGAGGAATAAACGCAATAGGAGAAAATATGCGATCGGGGAAATCGCCCAGACCCGTCTGTTTTCGTCGCATCCGACAAAAAATATCCGCCTTCCGGGGTGGCGCCCGTCTTTCGACGGGCGCCGGGGGAAGGGTCGGAGACAGGATCGCACGGGGGCGTCCTGGTAGAACCCACGCCCGGGGGGGAAGGGATGGCGTGGGTTCGACGAGGACGTCGTCCAAGGGTGGTGCCTGCTCTTGCGAGCAGGCACCTGGGGAAGGGTCGGAGACCAGGATCGCACGGGGCGTCCTGCTTCAGCCCACGTCGCCTGCGGGGGAAGGGTGACGACGTGGACTGAAGAAGGACGCCGCTCCCCTGCGGGAGCGGCGTCTCCGATCCATGAAGCGGGGCCTCCCGGAGGAGGCCCCGATCGCAGCTTAGGCTGCGACCTTCTTCATCGACTCGTTGCGCGCGACGTGCGCGGCGACGCGTGCCGACTTGCGCTCGGCCGCCTCGGTCTTGGCCAGCTCGTTGCGGGCATTCGCCGCCGCGATGCGATCCGCCTTGGCCTGGGCCTTCAGCGGCGCGTTCTCGACGCCGATCGCACGGAACTTCTCGACGTTCGTCGAGAGGTTCGCCGCGCGGGTCTCGCGGTTGCCCTGGCCGACGAGCTTCTGCGACGCGATCAGCTCGGCGTGCGCGGTGGCGCGTGCCGTCTTGTTCGCGACGCCGATCTCACGGAACTTCGAGCGGTTGGCTTCGACCGACGCGGGGATGGGCTTGCTCATGATCATTTCCTTTGTTTTCCCCTCCCAGCGAGGGGCCTACTGCTGATGTTCGTATCCGAGTGCTGGGCGCCTCGCGTCACCTTCGGTCGGTGGACCGGAAGTGACGGGAGGCGCCGCTCCGCGAGGAGCGGCGCGGTGCGTGGGTGGCTGCAGCCCCACGCACGTATCCTCCTCGACGTCCGGACGGATCCGGCACGGCCCCAGCTCGGGACGTCGTCGAAGGGGTAGTCTGAAGTGCCTGGGGCACCTCTCGTCAGGCCACGCGCGGGCAACCCCGCCGGATCACCGTGTGGGGAGCACCATCACGAGTGAACGAGCGCAGTTGCAGGCGGGCCCCTGGGATCCGTTGCGTGCACGTGCGGGCTTCAAGGCACCGGGCGTGGGCGGGACGCTTCTTCGGATGCGATGGGCGTTGGGGACCCTCGCATCCTGCGATCCGTGACCTGACGGGAGGTGCCGTCCCCTGCGGGACGGCACCGTATCGGTGTCAGCCGACCTTCTTGAGCGCGCGCTGCTGCTCGATGTTCTCGAGGTTCTTCTGCGCGCGCGCCTCGCGGTTCGCGACGCCGAGCGCCTTCTGCGACGCGATCAGCTCTGCGTGCTTCTCGGCGCGTGCTGCCTTGTTGGCGGCACCCTCTTCGCGGAACTTGGCGCGGTTGGCTTCGACGGATGCGGGGATCGGCTTGCTCATCTTCATTTCCTTGTTTTCCCCTCCCAGCGAGGGGCTGATTTCTAGTCTCGTCAAGGTACTGGCGCCTCGCGACGGCCCCGTCCGGCTCGAATCACCCGTTCGCCCATGCGCACCCGGGGGGAAGGGAATGGTGCGGATAGACGGACCTGATGTCCGAGCCGCCGGCGGGGCCGGCGAGAGGTGTCATGGTGGCAGGGAAGCCGGTTCGACCGACGTCCGCAATGCACGGCCCCCGCACAACGGTGCCCGACCCTCCCGAAGGAGGCGCGTTCCGTCCACGAGGCGTCCCTGCGACGCTTCCCTGCCATGATGGGGTGGCGCCGCCCACTCCTTGTCGGTGGACGGCGCCGGGGGTCGCACCGGATGGCGTGGGCCTGAGGCCCCTGTCCGGAGACCTACCGATGCAGTCGTCTTCCGGGACAGTGGGCCGTCCCTAAGGACGGCCCGACCAGGTCGCTTACGCGGCGACCGGGACCTTCTTCATCGACGCGTTGCGCTCGACGTGTGCTGCGACGCGGCCGGCCTTGCGCTCGGCTGCCTCTGCCGACAGCTGCTCGTTGCGCGCGGCCGCGCCGGCGATGCGGTCGGCCTTGGCCTGCGCCTTGGCAGGCGCGTTGGCGACGCCGACGGCCTTCTGCGATTCGATCAGCTGCGCGTGCGCGGTCGCGCGCGATTCGCGGTTCGCGGCGCCCAGTGCCTTCTGCGAGGCCAGCAGCTCTGCGTGCTTCTGCGCGCGTGCCGCCTTGTTGGCGATGCCCTGGTCACGGAATGCCTGGCGGTTGGTCTCGACGGATGCGGGGATCGGCTTGCTCATGTGAATTCCTTCTCTCGTTTTCCCTTCCCCGGAGCGGGGCGCATTTCTGCCTTTCGGATGTCCTTGGGCACCCTTCGTCACCACAGGTCGTATGCCTGTGGTGACGAAGGGTGCCGTCCCGTATGGGACGGCACCGGATCGGTCGCTTACGCGGCGTCGACCTGCTTGGCCGCGGCGCGTGCGGCCGCCTCGCTCTTCTGCGTCTCGAGCAGGTCGGCGTGCTTCTGCGCGCGCGCCTCGCGATTCGCGACGCCGAGCGCCTTCTGCGATGCGATCAGCTCTGCGTGCTTCTCGGCGCGCGCTGCCTTGTTGGCGGCACCCTCTTCGCGGAACTTGGCGCGGTTGGCTTCGACGGATGCGGGGATCGGCTTGCTCATGTGAATTCCTTCTCTCGTTTTCCCTTCCCCGGAGCGGGGCGCATTTCTGCCTTTCGGATGACCTTGGACACCCTTCGTCACCGCAGGCGCGCAGCCTGCGGTGACGAAGGGTGCCGTCCCCTGGGGGACGGCACCTGAGCGGTCGCCTATGCGGCGACCTTCTTCATCGACGCGTTGCGCTCGACGTGCGCGGCGACGCGGCCCGCCTTGCGCTCGGCGGCCTCGCTCTTGGCCAGCTCGTTGCGCGCAGCCGCTGCTGCCATGCGCTCCTCGCGTGCCTGCGCCTTCGACGGCGCCCGGTCGGCGGCTTCCGACTTCTGCTGCTCGACCAGCGCGGCGTGCGCGGCGGCGCGCGATGCGCGGTTCGCGGCGCCGAGCGCCTTCTGGTCGGCCAGCAGCTTCGCGTGCTTCTCGGCGCGTGCCGCCTTGTTGGTGACACCCTGCGCGCGGAAGCTCTCGCGGTTCGCCTCGACGCTGGCTGGGATCGGCTTGCTCATGTCTGATTCCTTCTCTCGTTTTCCCTTCCCCGTGAGGGGACGGTTCTCTTCTGTTCGGAATACCCTGGGCACCCCTCAGGAACGCACGCCCGGCTGTGCGGACGGTGATGCGTACGAGCGCGCCTCCGGCTGGCCGGGACGTGCGCTCCTGAGGGGTGCCGCCCCCTGCGGGGCGGCACCCGGTCGTCCGCTTACGCGGCGACCTTCTTCATCGACTCGTTGCGATCGTTGTGGGCGGCGACGCGGCCGGCCTTGCGCTCGGCTGCCTCGGCTGCCAGCGCGTCGTTGCGCGCGGTCGCCGCTGCCATGCGCTCGGCCTTCTCGGCTGCGAGCTTCTCGGCGCGCGCCGGCGCGTTGGCGATGCCCTGCGCCTTCTGCGTCTCGATCAGCGTCGCGTGCGCGGTCGCACGCGATTCGCGGTTCGCGGCGCCCAGCGCCTTCTGGCTGGCCAGGAGCTCGGCGTGCTTCTGCGCGCGCGCCGCCTTGTTGGCGATGCCCTGCTCGCGGAATGCCTGACGGTTTGCCTCGACCGAGGCGGGGATCGGCTTGGGGGTCTTGATCGTGGTGGTCATATCGAATTCCTTCTCTCGTTTTCCCTTCCCCGTGAGGGGACGCATTTCTGCCTGTCGAAGCACCTTGGCGCTCCACGTCACCGCAGCATGGTCTGCGGTGACGTGGAGGGTCTTGGGAGGGCGTGATGCCCGTGATCGTCGCGCTGGCGCCCCGGGAGGGATTCGAACCCCCGACCGTCGGTTTAGGAAACCGCTACTCTATCCGGCTGAGCTACCGGGGCGCATGCACGATGTCCGCCGCGGATGCGGCGGGGACTGGAGCGGGCGACGGGAATCGAACCCGCGTATTCAGCTTGGAAGGCTGCTGCTCTACCATTGAGCTACGCCCGCTTGGGCATTCCGATTGATCCCGTGGGGATCCTGCGTCTCCTGCCGCTCGGAGGAACACGGCATGGAATTTGGTGGCATGACGGGTGGGCGCTCGGCCGGCCCGTCATGCCGGGGGTGCCGCGGGCGCATGGCGGATGCCAGCGGGGCCCTGCGGCTGTCGCCTCAGTAGTCCGAGCCCATGCTCGGAAGGTCGATCTGGCTGCGCAGATCGTCGTCGAACGCCTCGTCGAGGTCGTTGTTGTTCGGCAGCGTATCGAAGTCTTCGGTGCCCATGATCTCTGTCCTGATCTTCTTGATTTTCCGTTCCCTTCCCGGGAACACCTTCACTTCCCCGGAATTTCTCCGACCTTCGTCCGATCGCTGTCGGACGGCTGCTCAGGCGGCGAGGCGAGGCTCCGCAGGCTGGTCGAGCCACGGCATCGGCACCGGGCGGATGCGGGGCTCCGCGGTCTCGGCCCAGATGGGCGAGCCCGAGACGTGGTGGACTGTCCACGTGTCCCAGGTCACGTCGCGCTCCATGAGGATGCTCGCGCCCGGCCCCTGCTCCTCGGCCGCCAGTCGGAAGGCGTGGACGTGACGGTCCTCGAGCAGGCCGTCGACGGGACGGTCGCCCAGCATGACGCTTGCGACCGTACGTCCCTTCGTGTCGGTGCGAAGGATGGTCGAGATCAGGCTTCCGGTGGAATACCTGCGGCTCATGGACAGCGCGACCATCTCGACCTCCTCTTTTTCCGTTCTGCGACCCTAATCGATCCGCTCTCCCGAAGGAGACGGGATCAGCAG
>Ga0268350_1000020_pt1 | contig 17228 bp, 13 predicted proteins | sample G5R3_MAIN_18SEP2_FD_189920 | JGI IMG/M metagenome (GOLD analysis project Ga0268350, IMG submission 189920) | Phyllosphere microbial comminities from switchgrass, GLBRC, Michigan, United States - G5R3_MAIN_18SEP2017_LD1 | ecosystem: Host-associated > Plants > Phyllosphere > Phylloplane/Leaf... | reverse complement strand
CTGCGACGTGGGCCCAGTAGACCGGCCGGCCCGAGCCGTGTCTCCTCGTCTTTTCCATGTCATGTCTCCTCTGCGGCAGGTGCGTTCGCGTCTTCAGGAAGAAGGGGCGCCCCGCAGGGCGCCCCTGTCGGTCAGTCTCCGCCGAAGCTGAAGCTCGCGCCCGCCACCGCGCCGACGTTGCGGCCGCCGTTCGGGCTCAGGCTCACCGCCGCGTTGTAGCGGATCCGCTGGTTGCTCGAGGTGTGCCCCAGGCCGAGCGCCACGCCGGTCTCGCCCCTGTAGTAGGACACCGCGCCGCCGATGGACGTCCGGCCCGGACGGTCGTCGAAGCGCATGCCGTTGGCGGCGAGCGCCACCGCGGTCCCACGCTGCGCCTCGGTGCGGACCCCGTTCAGATCGCGGCGCAGATCGAAGTCCACCGCGGCGAGCTGGTTGAGGTTGACGGCGTCGAGACCCGCCGTTCCCGGCGCCACGTTGTGGAGCTGGACCGCGCCGGTGCCGGCCGATCCGAAGGTCACCGACGTGCGGTCCACCACGCCGGATGCCGTCCGGTCGTACTGCACCGAGGAGGCGGCCACGCCCTGCAGCTGGGCGACGTTGACCGCGTCGGTCAGCGCGCTGCCGGCAGCGACGTTCGTCAGCTGCCTGGGCGCGCCGGCCGAGCCGAACGACACCTCGCCCGCCGACGTCTGCGGAGCGGCGAGGCCCGTCGCCGCATATCCGGTCTGCGCGCCGCGCGTCGCCGTGCTGTTCGACCCGATGGCCACCGAGTTCGCCGCCGTGGCGGACGCCCCGCCGCCGATGGCGACCGATTCCGCTCCCGTGGCCGCGGCGACCGGACCGGCGCTGTTGATCGCCATGTAGGCGCCGTCCGCCGTCCGGTTGATCGCGTCGACCTGGGTGCGGACCGTCGCCAGCGAGGTGTCGAGGCCGCCGATCGCGCCGCCGACCGTCCCGTAGGTCTGGCCCTGCACCGCGAACGCCGGGATGGTCACCGAACCGTCGGGATTGAGCGTCGCGCCGGGGCCGAACGTCGATACCACGGCGGCCAGCTGTGTCCCGTTGACCGCCGCGTTGCCGGCGCCGCTTGCGGCGACCCCTGTCACGCTGCGGTCGCCCTGCGTCCCGGCGACCGAGACGGCGGTGCCGTCGGTCTGGGCGGCCACCGTCACGGCCCGGGTCGCCGGATCCTGGCGGACGAGGCCCACGGTTCCGTCGCCCAGCCCCTGCTGGACCTGGGCGATGGTTGCGGCGTTGCCTGCGCTTTGCTGCTGTACGCCCGCAAGGCCGGTCTCGGCGGCGGTGACGCGCCCGTCGAGGCCCGTCACGGTGGCGTTCGTCGTGGCGACCTGGCCGCGCACGTCGGTGATCGCCCCCTCGTTCGCCGTCACCCGTCCGTCGAGGCCGGTGATGGCGCCGGTGTTGGCCGCCGTCTGCTGCTCGTTGACCGTCAGCCTGCCGTCCAGCCCCGTGATCGCCGTGGTGTTGGCGGCGGTCTGCTGCTCGTTGGCCGACACGCGGCCGTCGAGCCCCGTCACCCGTCCGTCGAGACCGGCGATGGCGTCGGCGTTGGCGGTCGTCTGCCCCTGCAGAGCGCCGATCGCCGCGCCGTTCTGGGCGGTGGCGGTCTCGGTGGCGGTCACCCGTCCGTCGATGCCGGAGATGGCTGCCGCGTTGGCCGCCAGACCGGTCTCGTTGGCGCTGACCCTGCCATCAAGGCCGGCGATCGCGCCGGTGTTGGCGGCGGTCTGCCCCTGCAGCGTACCGATGGCCGCGCTGTTCTGGGCGATCGCGCCTTCCGCGACGGTGGTGCGGGTGCCGAGATCGCCGATGGCCGTCTCGTTGGCCGTGGTGCGTACGTCGAGTGCGGCGAGGCCGGCCGTGTTGCCCGCCGTCTGGCCCTGGAGCGTGCCGACCTGGCCCTGGAGCGTGCCGATGGCGCCCTCCGCCGCCGTCACCCTTCCGTCGAGGCCCGCGACGCCGCCGCCTACCGCGCCGATCTGCGTGCGGATGTCGGCGATATCGGCGGTGTTGACGCCTACCCGCGTATCGAGGCCCGCGAACGCGTTCTGCAGGCTGCCGATGCCCGTCTCCGCGATGCCGACCCTCCCGCTCAGTCCGCCGATCAGATCGGCGTTCGTGGTCACCCGGCCTCCCAGCGACGCGATGTCGGCGGTGTTGACGTCGACCCGTCCGCCGAGCGTCCCGAGGCCGGTCTCGGCGGTCGTGAGGCGCGTGCCGACGTCGACCAGGCCGGTCTCGGCGGTGCCCAGCCGCGCGCCGAGGTCGTTCACCGCGGCCACCGTCGTGCCGAGCGTCGTCTCGGCGGTCCCGAGGCGTCCGTCCAGGCCGCCGATGGCGGCGGTGTTGGCGACCACGCGTCCGTCGATGTCGACGAGGCCCGTCTCGGCCGTTCCGAGGCGCGTGTCGAGCGAGGCGACCGCCGCGGTGGTGGTGCCAAGCGTCGTCTCCGCCGTGCCCAGACGGGTGTCGAGGCCGCCGATGGCGGCGACGTTGGCTGCGATGCCGTCGTTCGCGGTCGTCAGGCCGGTCTCCGCGGTGCTGAGGCGGGTGTCGAGGCCGGCGATCGCGGCGGTGCTGCCCGCGAGACCGGTCTCTGCGGTGCCGAGGCGCGTGTCGAGCGTCCCGATGGTGGTCGCGTTGGCGGCGATGCCGGTCTCGGCCGTACCGATGCGGGTCGTCAGCGTGCCGACGGTCGCCGCGTTGGCGCCGACCTGTGTGGCAAGCGTGCCCAGGGCCGCTGTGTTGCCCGTCACGCGCGTGTCGAGTCCGTTCAGCGCGGCGTTGGTCTGGCCGACCACGCCGCCGAGCTGGCGCATGGTCACGGCGTCGGTCGCGACCACGCCGTCGGCCACGTTGCGAAGCTGCCGCGTGGTGCCGACCGCGCCGATGGAGACGGAGCCGGGGGCGGTGCCGATCGTCGTGTCGTAGGCGACGCCCGCGACCGGCCCGGTCACGCCGACCGGATAGACGCCCGCGCCGACGGTGGTGCCGAGCCCCACCGATCCGCTGCCGATCGCGATGCTGCCCGGGACGGTGGCGATCGATGCGCTGCCGAGAGCGAGCGTGTCGCCGCCGACCGCGACCGCGCCTGCGCCCACGCTCGTCGCCCCGATGCCCTGTGCCGTGGACCCCGCGCCGAAGGCCGAGGCGAGGCCGCCCGTCGCCAGCGCGCCGGTGCCGAACGCGGTATTGCTGCCGGTCGGATCGCCGGGTGCGCCCGCCACTGACCCGACGCCGATCGCGATGTCCGCGTCGAGAAGCGAGATCGCGTCCGCGCCGATCGCGATGCCGGCCAGGCCGCTGGAGGTCGAGCCGTCGCCGATCGCGATTCCGTTGGTGCCGAGGACCTGAGCGCCGATCCCCAGGCCGATGCCGTTGGTGCCGAGGATGTTGGTGGCGGCGCCGATTCCGATGCCGTTGACGCCGTTGACGATCGCTCCTGCGCCGATACCGATGCCGTTGATCCCGTTCACCGTGGCGTTGGCGCCGATGCCGATGCCGTCCTGCGCGTTGACGTCGATGTTCGCGCCGATCGCGATGCCGTCGGGTCCGAGGACAGTGGTGTCCGCACCGATCGCGACGCCGCGCGTGCCGCCGATTTGGACGTCGACGCCGAGCCCGATGCCGTCGACGACGCCGGGCAGGGTCTGCGCTCCGCCGACGCAGACGTTGCCCAGAAGGTCGACCGAGACGTTGGTGCCGAGGATATTGATGCAGGCCGCCTGCGCCGGCGTGCTGGACATGAAGCCGAACGTGGCGAGCATGGGAAGCGCCGTCCGGACCAGAAGGCGATGTTTGCAAGGCATCTTAATGTCTCCCTGAATGCCGCCGACCCCGGCGGTGTTCATGAAGATTTCGAAAAACTTTCTAACGAGATGTTCACGGACATGGTTGACGAACGGTATACGCGTTAGGAATTTCGGGCGTGTCCGCGAGGCATGTCCAGGACCTGGCTACATTCTAAAGGTTAACGCCTGGTCACCAGAAAATTACAACCGAATCGGGATTTCTTGCGACATATTCGGTCGTTCCTGACTGCAATCGTTTTCGAATAAACCCTTCACATATCTGAATAGCCGATTCGTCCGTCGGGCATGATCCGTATGTTCGAGTCGTACCGGGCGATGAGATGTCCGCCGCCGGGGTATTCCCGGTAGGCAGCGCGTGCCGCGCCGGCGAGCATGCGGCCCTGCTCTACGGGCACGACGACGTCGTCGGCGGCGTGGATCACCTGCGCCGGAGCCGGCCAGCGTGTCCTGGCACGCCTGGCGTTGTCCCACTGGTCGCGCAGCAGCATGGTCGGATAGAACGGCACGTAGTGGTGGACGAGCTTCCGCATCGATCCGACGGGGGCTGACAGGAACAGGAAGCCGTGCGGGAACTGGGCGATCTGGAGGGCGGGTCCTGCCCCGAGCGAGTTGCCGTGTATGACGATGGACGAGGACTTCGTGCCGCGGTCGGTCAGGTCGGCGTACACCTTGCCCATGAGCGCGTTGATGACATGCTCCTCGGGCTCGCCGGAAAGGCCCGCGAAGCCGGGATACTCGGGGGCCACCACCGTCCAGTCCTGCCGGACGTACGCATCCACGTTGTCCCGGATGACCTCGAAGTCCTCGCCCCGCCCGTGCAGGTACACGACGGTGGGGAGCCCCGGCCTGCCTGCGTGGACGTATGCCGCGAAGCCGTGCGCGGGGTCGTGGGACACGTAGGAGCGAACCGACCATCCGTCGTGGACGGCGTCCGCCATGTCGGCGACGTCGTTCCAGTAGATGAGCCTCGTCTGGTACCAGGCGACCGGCAGGCAGAGCGCGAAGTAGAGCGCGATCAGCGAGACGACGCCGATCGCCGTCCGTCTCGCGATCCGCCGGGAGCCGTTGCGCAGCGCCGCGCGTCCGGAGACGCGCAGCTCCTCGCGACGCATCCGGTCGACGCGGCTCATCTCCGACAGGACGGAAGACATCTCTATGGACATGCTCCGTTCTAGGACGGGACGCCGGTCATTCCAACAGGAGGGTCAGCTGCCTCTGCCCTGCGCCTGCATCGCCTGACGGCGGGCGAAGTCGATCGCCTTGCTGGAGGGGGCCGGCCGCTCGGCCTTCTCCTGCCTGCGCATCGCGTCGGCACGGAAGGTCTCTATGCGTGCGATCTCCGCAGGGTCGGCGTCCCGCTTCCCCATCATGGCGGTCGCCCTGGTCCAGGTGGCCGCGGCCTGGTCGAGCGAGGCCAGCGACGGCTTCTCGTAGGCTCGGTCGAGCGTCGCCTTCATGTCGACGGCCGGCACCCAGTGCCCGTCGACGAAGCGCGTCTCCACGGGCTTGCCGCCGTCGCCGAAGTGCAGCGTGATCGACTTGACCGAGGCCTCCTTCTGGAAGGTCTCGACGGTCAGGCCGTAGCCCTTGACGGCCTGCTCGTGGAACGCGTCGCCGACGCCGCGGCCGAAGCCGGTCGGCGATTCCTCGATCTGCTCCTCGAGGCGCTTGTAGGTGCGCGCGTGGCTGAGGTCCGGATAGGTCGCCATTCCCTGGAAGTGGACGTCGTAGTCAGCCCTGCGCATTTCGTCGGCGAGCTGGACGGCCCTGCCGGTGTTCTGGAGGGTACCGTCGATGACGACGTTGCGACGCTGCTCCTTGGCGATCTGCACCATCTGGTAGGCGATCGTGCCCGCATCGCTGTTGGCGGCGTTCGGGATGTCGAGGTCGCCCGCCTCGATCCGCTCCTTCATGTAGGGAAGCGTCGGGCGGATCTCGTCGGGATCGATCTTGATGATGCCGCCCAGCCCCTCGAACTGGACCCCGACCGAATTCACGATGTAGCTCTTGCCCGATCCCGGCTGTCCACCGGTGAGGATCGCCTCCGGGCGCTCCATCGCCTGCGTGCGCTCGAGCTGCTCCTGGATGAGACGGGCCGCATGTTCGCGCTGCTCCGTCGGACGGAGCTGTACCGGCTCGGGACGCAGCGACCGCGACAGCTCGGTCTGGTACTGCGCCTCGCCGAGTGCCTTCGGGTCATCGGCATACGCGGTGCCGAGCGTGCGTTCCTGATGCGCCACCAGCATGTCCTTGCGCGCGCGCAGATCGCCGTTCTCGGCCGCGCGCCGGTCGTAGGCCGCCAGCGGTCCCTGCTCCGGGGTTCCCATCTGCGAGGCCTCGACGGCCGCCTCGACGGTCCGGTCGGGAGACAGCAGGCCTGTCTGGGCCATGGCGAGACGCATGCGGGTCGCGCGCAGAGTCCAGGCGTCGTCGGCCTCTCCCTGCGGCGAGTCCAGGAACTCGGCGACGTCCCTGCGCAGGCCGGCCTCGGCGCCCGGCATGTTCCGGATGTGCCGCGTCTGCTCTGCCGCGTTGTGCTCGGCCGCCCTGCCGTACGACATGAACGACAGCACGTCGTCGCGCACGTCGCGGACCGATCGCGCCAGCACGTGCTCCGCGCTCTCGACCGGTCCCGGTGCGCGCATGATCATCGCCGATTCCGCCAGCGCGCGTCGCGCCGTCGCCTGGCCGAGCGCTGGATCCATGTTGGCGACCGGACGTGCGATCGTCTCGTCGGCCAGCTTCAGGGCGGCGACAGACGTCTCCTTCCAGCGCATGGTCTCGTCGCCTGGTATCTCTCGTCCCGCCAGCGACTGGAGGACCTGCGGCGTCTGCGATGCGGGCATCTTCGTGGCGAGATCGGCGACGCTGGCAGCGAACATGTCGCGTGGTTCCTGGGATGTCCGGAGGCGGGCCTGATCCGCGAGCGCCTGCTCGGTCTCTTCCGGAGTGGGCATGCCGAAGGCACGGCGGAACGGGTCGAAGAAGGCCAATGGATCACTCCGGACGGTCTGGCCTGCAATGAAACCACCCCGCATCACGTTATGCAAGAGTCGACGTCGCCCGCCATCGTGCTCCTGCACTCCTTCCGTCGTGTCTTTTCCCTTCGGGTACCGTCTTTTCATTGCTTTCGGCAAAAAGGGGGCCGGAGCCCCCTTCCTATCGTGCCAGCTCGTCCAGTACCTGCCGCATGGTGGCTGCACGCACGAGACCGATGGCCACGAGACGATGTCGCCTCTTGTCGGAGAAGATGTCCACCGACGCCTCGCCGGCGTCGTCCTCGACGGCCTGTCCGATGGAGGCGGCCTTGGACGACGCCATGGGCATGTTGATGTCGACGTGGAATAGGTCTCCTCGCCTCTCGAAGCGGATGTGGTCGGCCATCAGTTTGCGAGCTCCGATATGGGGGTGATCATGCCGCCGCCGGACGCCAGCGGCACGCACTGGTCATAGGCATGGTACATCTGGCGGACGCGCTCCTTGGACACGCCGAGCAGTTCGGCGGCGATTATCCGCTGGAAGTCCCTGGCCGCCGTCCTGGCGATGAGCGTGCGGGCCATCATTGTCCTAATCGTGCTCATGGGAAGCGCCTTCAGCTTCTTCACGCCCTCGGGGTCGGCGGGGAACACCTCGTGCAGCATTTCGGCGTCCGCGTGGCGCATCTGCTCGATGATTGCCAGCATCCCGGCCCGCGCCTCGTCGCGGACGCGCTGCCTCTCGGCCAGTCGTGCGGCCTTCTCCCGCTGGATCTTCGTGCCGGGCAGGGGCACGGCCGAAAGCGGGGTCTGCACGGCGCGCCGACGCTCTCGCACCCGCAGCGGATCCGTCTCGTACGTCCAGGGTGCCCGGCGATCGGGATCCTCGGGAGCGTAGCGTATACGTGGCTGCTGTATTGCGAGAACGTAGGGTCTCAGCCGCCCTTCCTCGTAGAGCCTTCGCGAGGTAAGGATGACCTCGTCCCAGTTCTCCGCGCCCGACAGGCGGATAACGATGCTCATCGTCGAGTCCGGATACCGGTCTATGGGCTTCTCGGCGTACCAGATGAACGAGAGCGTGTTGGTGTTGAAGCCCATCTCCCGGGCGATCTGGTTGCGTCTGCTGCCCGTTTCCTCGACGAGCATTCTCACGTAGGCCGACAGCACCACCGAGTCGTGATCGCCGCCCTCCTCGATGAGCTTCTCGGGCCCCCACAGCCTGTTCCAGCCGGTCGTCTCCTCGAGCGTGAGCAGCGGCAGCTTCAGCGCTTCGACGTCGACCTCCAGGTGGTCGGCGATCAGCTCGTACTCGGATTCGCGCACGAGGACGCGTCCGATCTCGATCCTCTTGAGACGCTGGTAGCTGATGCTGCCCAGCGCCCTGGCGAAGTGCTTCGTCGTCAGGTATCCCGCCGCCCTGCTCCGCTCGGCCACCCTGTTCGGACATATGACGGCCCATTCGGCCGGGATCGCCTCGACGCCGCGCGGATTGTCCAGCTTCTTGTCGTAGGCGCGGTATTCGATGCGTCTCCCGTACGTGTCCGGCAGCAGCTTGCGCGGGCCGTAGTCGTCACGCGGGCGGACTCCCTGCACCTGCATTTTTCCGTTCTCCCGAATTCATCGAGATCGCGGTGCGGCGAGTCCTCCTGCCGGAGCGGCTATGCGTCTAGGCGGCCGCCCTGCATGGTCGCGCGTCGCGCAGGGCCGCGCTCAGACGCCGCTGGTCGAACGGCTTGGGCAGGAGGACGAGGCCCATCTTCGAGACCTCGGCGAGATCCGAATATCCGCTCACCAGCATGACGCGCAGCCGGGGACGCACCGTAGCCACCCTGCGGACGAGCTGCGTTCCGGTCATGCCAGGCATGAGCTGGTCCGTCACGAGAAGATCGATCCCGTCGGTGTCCGCCAGCCGGTCGAGCGCCTGCTGTCCGGAGGTCGCGGTGGTCACGCGGTGGCCGAGATCCTCCAGCATGGCGGCCGTGTTGTCGAGTACGAGCGGATCGTCGTCGACGACCAGGATGCCCAGAGCGTCCATGTCCTCATGCGCCGGGGTCGCCGTCTGGGTGTCCGCCTCCTCGACGGCATCCGCCACGGGGAGCCAGATCATGATCGACGTTCCCGATCCCGGCGTGCTCTTCATCGTCAGGTGGCCGCCCGACTGCGCCGCCAGCCCCTGCACCATCGACAGGCCGAGTCCGGTGCCGTGGCCGACCTGCTTGGTGGTGAAGAACGGCTCGCTCGCCCTTGCCATCGTGGCCTCGTCCATGCCGATGCCGGTGTCGCGCACCTCGAGGCAGACGTAGTATCCCGGCGGCATGTCCTGCGCCTTCGTGGTGGGAACCATGCTGGCCCGGGCGGCGATTGTCAGCGATCCGCCCTGCGGCATCGCGTCGCGCGCGTTCACGGCGAGATTGACGATCGCCATCTCCAGCTGGTGCGCGTCGACTCGCGCTCTGGGCAGATCGTCGGGGAAGACGGTCTGCACGTCGATCATCGGCCCCAGAGTCCGCTGGAGCATCTCGCGCATGCCGTCGAGGAGATCGCGCACGTCGACCGCCGCCGGACTGAGATCCTGACGCCGTGCGAAGGCAAGCAGGCGCTGGGTGAGCGACGCGCCACGGTTGGCGCCCTCGAGCGCGTTCTCGACCAGGCGGAGCGTCCGCGGCTGGTCCTTTACCTTGCGGCTGACGAGATCGAGGTTGCCGATGACGATGGCCAGCATGTTGTTGAAGTCGTGCGCGACGCCGCCGGTCAGCTGGCCGATCGCCTCGATCTTCTGCGACTGGCGGAGCGCCTCCTCGGCGCGCCGGCGCTGGGTCACGTCGGTGAGCCCGCCCATGACGCTGACGAACCGCCCCTCGGGGTCGCGGTTGATGGTCGCCGACAGCAGGACGTCGAGGATCGATCCGGACTTCGTCGCCATCCGGCACTCGACGTCGCAGATGGTCCCGTCGCGGGCGAGCTGCGGCATGGCGCGCTCGGTCATCTCGCGTGCGGACTCTTCGGTCATGAACGCCTGCAGCTGGCGGCCGATCACCTCCTCGCGACGGTAGCCGGTGAGATCGAGCCAGGTGTCGCTGACCTGGTCGATCCGCCCCTCGCGGTCCAGGGAGTGGAGGGGGAGCGGCGTGCCCCGGTACAGTTCACGGAAGCGCTCCTCGCTGAGCCGGAGGCTGCGCGCCTCGCGCTCGGACACCTCCGCGAGCCGTCTGTCGAACACGGACGCGGAGAGCGCGCAGAACAGGATGATGAAGGAGGCGATGGCCACGCCGACGGCGAGGGCGTTCTGGTCGAGATGGTAGATCCCCCGTGCATTCGCGCCGCGGTCCATGACGAAGGTCACGCCACGCATGGCGGCATAGTGCATGCCCGACACGGCAAGGCCCATCACGAGCGCCGCGCCGATCCGCGCCGGCTGGCTGCTGTGCCTGAAGGCGATCCACAGTGCCGCAGTCGCCGCGACCACGGCGATCGCCACCGATACGACGACCCAGGTACGATCGTAGCGGGCGGTCGCGGGCATCTCCATCGCCGCCATGCCGAGATAGTGCATGCAGACGATGCCGAGCCCGGTGAAGAGTCCGGCTCCGAGCAGTACGGGAAGCGAGCTTCTGGTGCGGCTGACGACGGCGAAGCCGATTCCCGTCGCCGCCACCGCGATGGCGAGCGACGCGAGCGTCAGCTTCGTGTCGTGTCCGAAGGACATGCCGGGCATGTGGTAGGCCAGCATGGCGACGAAGTGCATCGACCAGATGCCGCCGCCCATCGCGCAGGCCGCGCCGACGAGCCATACCGAGCGCATGCGCCCCGTCGATTCGCGCATGCGGCCCGCCATGTCGAGCGCGGTGTACGAGGAGAGCACGGCTATCACCAGGGACAGCCAGACCAGCGGCGTCTCGTAGGTGCCCGTCATGCCGCCTTCCGTCCTCCGGACTCCGTGCGTCCGCTGAATGGTGATGGGAGGGGTGCGTCCGCCAGGAAGCGGAGCGTTTCCCGGAATCCTCCATATGGGGACGACACCATGGACATTCCATGAACGTCGGGCGTGCCATGCGGTGGAGCGGTAAAGGGGGATGCACCGCACCCCCCGAACACCCGAAGGTGCGACGTGAAGGACCCGGGAGGGTCGAGCGGCCTGGACCGTGTCGACGCTATGGCCGCTTCCGACCGGCTGCGCAATCTTCGAAACGGTCGCCGTAGCATGCTGATCCTCCGCTGAAGGTAACTGGTCTTCCGTTCGAGTTGATCATCGACATCGACCTGTCCGCGTTCCGCACCCACCCGTTCGGCTTGGAGGCGGAGCGGCGCGCGTCGATCTGCTGGAGTTCTGGAGATCCCCTGTCCCTATCGCACAGATACGACCATGCGTTCCCTGCCGCCGTGTCGACGTAGCTGAGGACGAGGGTGTCGCCTTCCCGCGTGACGATGCCCGGCATGTCCGCAAGGGACGTTCCGAGGTCCTGGATCGTCTTCTCGCATGCGCTGACGAGCTCGACCTGCGGCAGACTGGCCTGGTCGATTTCCTGCACCCTGACGGCGCGGGTGCGGGCGCTATCTGTGGCGCGCGCCCTGATGTCGGGCAGAACCATGCCGTACAGCACGCCCACGACGATGGTGGCCATGACGACGACGAAGGCGATGGCCGACCGACGGCCCATCTCAGCGCGCCGGGTGCGCGGCGATCCACTGGCGCATCAGCGCGATCTCCGCCTCCTGCGTCTCCATCACCTTGCCGGCGAGGGCGCGCATTGCCGGATCGCGTCCGTGCTCGAGCTCGATCCTCGCCATGTCGACCGCGCCCCGGTGATGCGGGAGCATGCCTCGCGCGAAGTCGAGATCGGCGTCGCCGGTATATCCGGTGTCCATCTCGGCATGCATGCGCGCCGTCGACTTCCGGAAGGCCCTGGTAGCCGCGCTGTCGTCGTGGCTCATCCCGCTCATGCCGGCGTGATCCGCGGCGATCGGTGCCTGTACCTTCCCGGAGTGGCCGGTGACGGCGGATGCCACGAAGCCGGCGACGAGTCCGGACAGGAGGGCGATGAGCATGGAGGACTTGCTGGACGAGGCGTTCATGCGGCGGTTCTGTAGTTATAGGATGGCTTGGTCAAGTGCATGTCGTGGTCCCAACCGTCCCGGTACCTTCCGTTCTTTTCCGCTCCGTTCGGGTTTTCCATGCCTCCGTCACGAAAAGGGCCCCTCCTGGCGTACCTTCTTCGGTACGTCGGACGCCTTGCCGGTGCCCAGAGGGGCGCCCTTGTCGACGACGGAGTCGCGGGCGAGGCCGCTGGCGATCCGCCTCGTGGGCGGTGGTCGCGCCTACGATCTGGAACGGACTAGGCGAGCACGCTTGCGACCGGCGCCCGGAACACGGCGTCGAGGCCGAGAGGTCCGTAGTCGAGCGTCGTGCCGCCGGCCCGGCTGATGCCGATCTGCAGGATCCGCGATCCGAAGCCCCTGCGTCGCGGCGTCTGCGCGGCCGGGCCGCCTCGCTCGCTCCAGGACAGGACCAGGTCGTCGTCCTCGATCCGGCAGTCCATCGTCACCGTGCCGCCGGGTCTGGAGAGCGATCCGTGCTTTATCGCGTTGGTCGCCAGTTCGTTCACGAGCAGCGAGAGGGCGAGGGTGGTCCGGTCGTTGAGCGTCGGATTCTCGCCGGTCAGGGTGATCCGTCCGAGCAGGGACAGCATGTCCAGGACGCTCTCGACGGTCGACCTGTAGGGAGCGACGTTGGCGCTTCCGCTGAGCAGGAGGTCATGGGCCGCCGAGTAGGCGGACAGCCGCTCGTCGATCGAGCCCGAGACGGCCTTGTCGACGCGTCCCGAGAGCGTCTGCATGACGATGGCACGCGTCACGGCCATGACGTTCTTCAGCCGGTGCGCGGTCTCGCCCACGACCAGCTCTCGCTCCGCTTCCGAGCGCATGCGCGCGATGGTCTCGTGCAGCCGGTCCGCCACGCCTCGAGCGAACTCCATGTCCTCCGGATCCCAGTGTCGCCCCTCGCGGTCGATGGCGTACATGAACCCCGACAGGCGCCCGTGCAGGAGCACGGGAGCACGAAGGTAGGAGAACAGTCCGTCGCGTCCCGGAACGGCATCAAGCGCCGTGACGACCTCGCCCAGCCGCATCTCGTCGACGATGCCCTCGAAGCGTGCGATGTCGTATGTGCCGCTGGCGTCGGGCACGTCCTCGCGGTGCCATTCCCGTATGACGTGGATGACGCGGGCCTGGTCGTCGACGTCGACGTACCCCGACTGGTCGCAGTCGAGGGTCTGGCCGAGCGTCCTGCCTGCGGTCGCCAGGGCGTCGGCCTCGCAGCGTGCCTCCCGCAGCGCGTCGCCCAGATTCACCAGCGCGGTCAGACGGACGATGAGACGGGTATCGTGTACCCTCTGCTCCTGGTGCTCACGGATCTGGAGGAGGCTGGCCGCCTGGTCGGCGAGGGTCTCCAGGCCCATCGCCTCGGACGGGGACAGCCCATGAGGTCTCGGCTTCACGTCGAGCACGCATACCGTTCCGAGGATCACGCCTTCGCGCGACACGATCGGGTGGCCGGCGTAGAACTGTACCCCTCTTTGGACTATGAGGGGATTGTCGCGCGTCCGGGCGTCCTCGCGCAGGTCCGGGATGACGACGGGACCCCGGGCGGTCTCCACGTGATGGCAGAACGACGCGCTGAGCGGGATGCGTTCCAGCTCGAACCCCTGACGGGCACGGAACGTCATCTCGCTGTCGTCCATCACCGAGATGAAGGCGATCGGGGCGGCGCACAGCGAGGTGGCCATCTCGGCGAGGCGGGAGAGGCCGCGGTCCTCCCCCGCAGGAGGAGCCGCCTTCTCTGTTGCGGTGAACATGGACTGCTTCCCTACAGGACACGGACGGTTCTGGGAATCCGAATAGTGTCGATCACGGTGATCGTGCAGGTCCGGAACTACGTGCGGCGAACGTCGCGCGCGCGGTTCGGCACGTCGTCGCGAACGGGGCGCTCCCACTCCGCGGCGAGGGAGGATTCCGACGCCGCGACCGCGTCGCGCCACTCGTCCGGCAGCAGTCCGAAGTAGAGCAGGTCGACGCCGGTGCCGTCGGGCATGACCATCTCGCCGCGGTGTACGCCTTCCAGCTTCATGCGCGGCTTCAGCCATGCGGCCGTGACGCGGTTGTCGGCACGGGCGTAGACGCAGACCTTGCGCACTCCGATCACGTCGAACATCCAGGGCATCAGCGCACGGGTGACGTGATTGAGCAGCCGGCGCGGCCTTGCGCGACGGTCGCCAACCACGATGTCCAGGCGCGCGACGCCGCTGTCGGGCTCCACCATGATCGAGACGTAGGCGTGCGGCGCGTCGTCGACGACGCTGCGCGCGAAGAACAGCCAGCCGGTCTGCCCGTCATGGATGCGTACGATCGCGTCGAAGTCCCGGCGCGTCATCGCCGCAGGCGTCCTTCCCATGGCGTGCGTCACGACCGGATCTGCCAGCCATCGCTCCATCGCCTCGTAGACCGGCCGGTCGTAGCGCTGGTCGAGCGTCCAGGGTCCTGCCTGCAGGGTCGTCACTTGGTCGTTCCTTTCGGGATGGCTCGTCATGCTGTCAATCCGAGCCGCGTCATCCTATAACTCATGCACCGATACTGCCGGAGGTTCAATGTCCCCTCGTTTTCCGCTTGCCGCCATGCTCGTGCTGTCAGCCTGCAGTTCGGGAGGGAAGCCCGGCGACGTTTCGTCGTCCGAGGAGAAGGGGCTGGCGCTGCCGGACGTGTCCAGGGCGCCGCCTGGTGCTGCGCCTGCCGGATCGAGGATCGACGCAGGCGTCATGCGCGCCCGGTCGATCGCGGGCACATGGACCGGCAGCAGCGGCGATCACGTCATCCGGGTCTCGTTCGGCAACGCGGGCACGGTGACCGTCGAGGACTACGTCCTGCGAGGCGGCAAGGAGGCTCTCGTCGGCGGCGCTTCCGGGACGTACGCATGGCGGCCTGACGGCCTCATGGCCGGAACCCTGAAGGGCGCCGAGGGCATGCTCGCGACGTTCGCCGGCTTCCGGGTATCTTTCTCCTCGGTGGACTCCGGCACGGTGCACGGCGAGGGAGCCAGCATCCGGATTTCTCAGAAGCAGACGGGAAGGACCTCGTGAGCTGGTGGCTCCTCGTTCCGGCGCTGGCGGCCGCGTGTGTCCTTGCAGGATGCTCGGATAAGAACGCCGCCTCGACCGTCGGCAGAAGTTCCCCTTCGACGGACGCCGAAAGGAAGGCCGTCGCCGCCCTCGCCCTAAGATCCGCGGAGGCCAACGCCGTCGCCGATGCCCGCAGGGCCACGGCACGCACCCGGCCTGTCGGCCCGCTTCGCGCCTTCGAGGGGAGCTGGACCTCGTCGGGGCCGTTCGCCGACGGCAGGCTCCGGATGACGATCGGACGCGACGGTGCCGTCGTTGCCGAGACCCTGACCAGGGGCGGAGCGACGTCGGCATCCGCGATCGGAACCGTCGTCATCGCACCGTCCGGCGGCGCGCGCGGGACGCTCAGCAGGCCATATGGCGCTCTGAAGCCCTTCGCGACCATGACCCTGACGGGCGGCGACAAGGGCCGGATCGTCGTGTCGGGTTCGGGCGGCAGGGTCGAAATGGCCCCGGAGAAGACCTGAAGCGAGTAAAAAATACACGAATTCTATAGGTCCCATCCTTAATTCTTGCCAGAATCGCCTATTCCGGCTTAATGCATCCTGAAATCCAGGAAGGGGTAGGGAAGAGCTTATGGTCGGTAGAAGTGCGGGAGGGAGTGCGCGCGCCCTTCTCCTTGGTGTCGTCGGGGCGGGGCTCGTGCTTCCTGCCGCGGCGCTGGGGCAGGAGGTGATCATGCGTCGCCCTCTGCCGGCCGTAGTGGCGGGGGACCAGCCTCCTGTCGTCACGACGCCGGATCCCGAGGTGAACGAGCCGGATTCCGCCTGCGACGCCAGCTCTCCGCGCAGGGTCATCGCCGCCAGCTGGCTTCCGGAGCAGTCCACCCTGCCCAAGAATTCCGAGGACGACACCTGCACGCCGGTCAAGACCACGTACCACTGCTCGGTGGTCACCGTATGTGCGGTCGGCGGGACGCAGACGCCCGTCATCTCCGACGCTCCGGACAAGTCCTGCGTCGATTTCCTCGGGCCGGCCACCAAGCCGCCCGTCTTCGACCTGCCACACTGAGGGGGCCCGTCATGATCAAGAGAATTCTGCTGTGCAGCGCGGCGATCGCCGGCGCATGTCTTCCCGCCATGGCCTCGGCTCAGTCGATGCCGGAAGTCCCCTACTACGGCAAGCCGTCCGAGAGCACGCAGTGCATTCCCGATCAGACGCTCAAGCTCGTGCCCGGGACCGTGTCCAGATGGTATGCTGCCTCGACGACCAACGTCAACGAGGTCAACGTCTCGTACCTGGCTAGCGGCTATCTGGCCGAGACGACGTGCGGCCCGGCCGTGCGCTACGAGGATCTCAACTGCGTCGACCGCAAGACGGGTGCCACGGTGTCCGTCGGGCAGTGCGAGTCCTACGATCTGTATTCCGAGTATCAGGCCACCTACGGCAGGCGTGCGAGCGTGCAGTCGTACAAGGTCGGCACCCAGAAGCGCATCGCCGCGGTCGACATCGCGGGCGTCAACGGCGTTCGCGGCCTCCCGGCCTGTCCGGCGGGCAAGTACGTATGGCGCAGGTCCCAGGCCGACACCGGAAGCGTGTGCGGGACCCAGCAGGTTCCTACGTCCTACTACTGCGTCGATGCCGAGAACGGCGACCGGTACGTGACCGACGACTTCTGCAAGGTGTCCGAGAAGCCCACGGAAGTCTCCACCACGGTCACCTCGTACGAGGGCTGCTCGTACGACTACGCGGTCGACGCATGGACGCTTCCGGAGAAGTCGTGCGGGCAGGCTACCAAGACGCGCACCGTTACCTGCCAGCGTCCCGATGGCACCACGGTGGCCGACAGCTTCTGCGAGAACTACTTCTCGCAGACCGGCAGCGAGGGGTACGGCGGCATCCATCCGAACGGGGACGATGCCCGTCCCTCCTACCAGATCCAGCACATGCCCAGCGTGTGCAACCTGGGCAGCTATTCGGCCATCCTCGACGAATGCGACGCCACCCCGGTGTACCAGGACGAGTACAGCGGCGACGTCTGGGCGGCCCTGAAGCCCAAGTCCTCGCAGACGTTCGACGACGCGCGCTCCTGCGGAACGGAAACGCCGACGGACGACAAGCCCGTCTACGAGTGGAAGACCTCGGCGTTCACGCCCGAGCTCTCGCGGGTCTGCGGCACCAACACCCGGGCGGGCAAGGTGTTCTGCGTCCGCAAGGGCGACGGGGTCGAGGTCGCGGACAGCTTCTGTCCGGCGGAGTCGAAGCCGGCCTCGTCCGAGCAGTTCAGCGACGTCTCCGGGTGCGTTCCCGGC
>Ga0268350_1000018_pt1 | contig 18845 bp, 32 predicted proteins | sample G5R3_MAIN_18SEP2_FD_189920 | JGI IMG/M metagenome (GOLD analysis project Ga0268350, IMG submission 189920) | Phyllosphere microbial comminities from switchgrass, GLBRC, Michigan, United States - G5R3_MAIN_18SEP2017_LD1 | ecosystem: Host-associated > Plants > Phyllosphere > Phylloplane/Leaf... | reverse complement strand
GATAGGCCGCAACAATCGCGTCCTCCATGTCCTTCGACCACATGCCGTAGCCTTCAAGGCTAGCACCGACGCCAAGCCAGACGTTCGACAGCCCCGACGTGGGGCGCTGATAGACCGCCGGATAGTAGACGTTGGCCGATGCCGTGTGCGTAAGCGTCAGACGAATCCAGCGAGCTGGGCCGGCCGGTACCATGGCAATTTGCCGGGTATTCGCCGCACCTTGGCTGGATGTCCCTCCGGACGGAAATACGATCGCGTCGGTCAGACGTGACCAGGTGCCGTCGACGTTGTTGGTGCTGTCGAAGCTTTGCTCCGCAACGGCAGTATATCCGCTCTTGTCGACAATGTAGGCGATGAAGGCGCCAGGGTCGGCAACCGCGCCGATCTTCCATGCGATCGTGCGCGGCGTGTTGGCGGCGAGCGTGTACGACGGGCGCGCGTTATTCGCTGCCAACGCTGAGATAAGTGCCGTGTTGTTGCTGGTGTCCGCTGCCTGTGTGGTTGCCATGCGTGAGAACGTAGCAGACGAGGAAGCAGCGACCGTCACAACCGCGCTAGACGTGCGAGGCGAACCCGTGGCGCCCGCCAGCGTTTCGATAATATCAACAGCACCAGCCGTGGTCGGCGTACCCGTGATGACACCGCCAGCGATCGACAGGCCAGCCGATCCCGCACCAGACAGCGCGATGGAACTACCTGACGTGAGTCCCGTGATAGTGCCGCTGTACGCGGTGCCGACCGTAGCCGACGATGGCGATACCGTCAGGGCGTTCAGGCTTGGCGTAGGAGTCGGCGTAACAGTCCCAGCATCTGCGACCGCGACGACAATCTGATTCTGGTTCGGGCTGTTGAAATAGCCAGCCAGAGCCTCCGTCAGCGTAATGGTCTTTGACCCCGCCGTCGTAAACGTGCCCGACAGCAATTCGCCCGTGACGTTCAGCGTCGTACCGTCGTCAGCCGTTGCAGTAATCGTGGAACCCGGTGTCGCGCCCGCAATGGTCGCGTTGAACATCGTACCAGCCGTGAATGCCGTGCTGGACAGGTAGAGCGCGTTAAGCGAGGGAAGCGGGTTGCCCGTTGCCGCCTCAACCAGCGCGATCAGCCGCGAGTTCTGTTCCGTCAGAGCCTGCACCCGCGCATCGTTGTACCGCTTGTAGTCGTCAAACTGTTCAGCAGGCGTCGCACCAGCCGTAACCCCGGCACCCGTAACAGACAGGGTACGCCCCTGCCTGGAAACTACGATGCGATCGCCCGGCTGGAGGATATAGCCATCGGGGTAGGAGTTAATGCGGCTCATACGGTAATCCTATAAACTGAAACAGGAATGGTATAGGTCGCACCTAAACCGAGTGCTGGAGTGAAGTACCCTATGCTAACACTATTAGCTCCAACAGGGTAGGCATTTTGCACTTCGCATCCCGTTGTCGATGTGCCGTTGGGGATGACTACCAGCCTGCCCATGTCAGTCGTTGCAATGCCTGTTAGCGGCAAGGTCATGCGCTTCATGCCGAGCGCTAGTGATAGCAGCGTGGTTTCTGTGACGGTAACGTTGCCTACTAGGGTGAGTCTGCCGCTTGTAGGTACAGCCGCCGGGATTGTCGGCTTGTCGGTCAGATCGTTATACGAATGCGTGTGTGTCGAAGGCGGGAAGGTCGACGGCTTGCCCTCCAGCGACGACCATGTTTGCGGCTTGGTGTAGCCGCCGCCCTTGACCGTCACAGCCCCGACCCAAATACGAACACCAGATGCGCCTTGGTCATATCGTACAGTGGCGTAGTACCATCCGCCTGATAGATCGGCGCCAACAGGCTATCGGCTGGCACAGCGGTGATGAAATCAGGCCGCGTGCTCGACTGCGTTACCGTGGCTCCAGGTGCGATGTAGTTGCCATCCTGAACCGGCGTGGACATCTGCGCAGCCGTGCCAACCCAGCCCTTGAACCACACTGAGAAAGGGTTGGGGTTGGTGACGGTAAACGCCGTGACATTGGCCGCGATAAGATCCGCTGCACCGTTGGGAGCCGTCTTGGTTGCTTGTGGCGTCATGCGAGCCTGCACCATGACTGGCTTGATGTCGCCATTACGCATAAAGGCGATGACGCGGTTAGGTGAAAGGCTCATTGCTTAACCCATCCGCTATCAGTTGCAGGACCAGAAGGGGTGTAGGTGTAGGTGCGCCTCCACGTATTCGTGCCATCCGTCACGCTGTCGGTGGAAAGGTTGCCGCTGTCGTCGTAGGTGTAAGTGTGTGCCTTATACGTAGGCACTGGATCGCCATTAGTATCAAGATCCGCACTTGCGCTGCTGCTACCACTTCCCGGCACACCAGCAAAAATAGTCGTGGGGTTGCCGAAAACATCAGTAATATAAACCGGCTGTGACTGACCGTTAAGCGATGCACCCTGCGCCATCAGTAATATACTCCTACTGTTTCACTACGCTCCATACCAAAGCGCGTTACCAGAGAAGTCTTGAAACGCATAGACGCGACCGCCGTTGCTTCTGGAATATCAGAGCCAAACTGGTCCGATATTTCCACAGCGAGGCATGATGCAAGCCCGTTCAGATCGGCATACGAACGGGGCGCTTCATCATCCAGCGTCAATCCGTCGATCGTCTGCCACTTCTTCACCGTGCCGTCGTAGAGGTACGTCTGAGTACGTCCGCCACAAAGATCGGTGATCGTGACAGCCGAGCCATCACGTGGGGGCTTTATGCACCCCTGATTACGTGGCTGGCGGATAGGATCGGCTAGAATCTCGTTGCCGTAATCATCCTGGATCGGTGCGCCCGTGTCATCCCAGATCGGATCCCACACCAGCGAATTAGTCCCGAAGTCATGCCGCCAGTAGCCATCAACCGAGATTTGCGGGAGGCTTACAAAGCAGGCGTCTTCATTCTCACGGATAACGCGCTCATTCGGGCGAGCGCAGTAATCCTCCGTAATAACCACGTCAACGAGCCGCCCCGATGCACCCGAGGCAACCCACCCCAGATACATCGAGCGCAGCGCGTTGAGCGTGTCCACCATGTCGGTGGGGCGCGCATCCCTTCCAGACCCAACCACGCCAAGCTTACGCAGGGCGAGGTTACAGACGATGCGCGCCAGAGCCACCTTACTTGGTCGCGTCTACGAGCTTGCCGCGCAGGGTCTCAAGCGAGGGATTACCCTGCACCGTGATACCATACGTGCGAAGCTCAGCCTTGATAGCAGCCTTCTCGGTGCCCTCTTCGGCACGTTCGCGCTGCTCATCGTCGCTAGGCTCATCAGCCTGCGCGACGTTGGCCTTTTCATTGTCGACCGCGAAAGTCGGGTTGTCGTGGATCGCATCGTACATCGCGTGGCCCTTGGGGACAGTCACCGACTGTCCCTTCACGAACACAAGATCACCCATGCGGACGATCTGCGAGGCTGGGTCTTCGTCACCCAGCCACACCGCCTTGAACCCACTCACAGAGGGTTCTCGATAACGCCGTTCAGTTCGGCGGTGATCGAACCCGTTGCGTTCGTGGTTGCACCACGCACCGTCAGGATGATGTTGGTAAAGGCCGGGTTGTTGTAATTGCGGCCCTTCACGTCAAGGACTGCAACCTGACCCGCCGCCGCTGCCGACGTGGCACCGAAGTAGCGCGTCGAGTCGGCTGCGTCACCAAGCTCCACCGTGACACCCGCACCAAGCGCGTCCCACTTCATGAAGCCACCCTTGACGAGGAAGTTGCGGTGGACACGGAACATAAGCACCGTGTCATTGACTGCAACCGCACCCGCCGACTGCGCGCCAAGCGTAAACGTACCAGAGGCGACCTGAAGGCCGCGACCGTCACCCGTCGGACCCGAAACCGGATACGTGGGTGCGGTCATCTGAAGCGATCGAAACTGAGCCATTATCTAATGCTCCTTATGCGAGGGCCGGAACGGCGGTTACCGAGGTGACGATGCCGTACTGGACGCCGCCGTAGCTGGTCTTCTTGACGCCGCGCAGTTCTTCGATTGCGACGGCAGGGCGGAAGCCATAATCTTCCGTGTAGTCGGTGCGTGGCTGCGGGGTCTGGCCGATGCCAACCGCGATAGCCGACTGACCGCACAGGAAGCCCATCGCGAGATCCGTACCACCCGAACCAGCACCCGGAAGCAGGAGCTGATCAAGCTCGGGAACCTCGCGGATGATGACCCCCAGGTACATCAGATCGCCGTCCTGGAACAGCGGGTTGCTGTCCACGCCACCAGCTTCACGCGGACGCGATGCGGTGTTGATGCTGACGATCGTAGCGTCCTGCGAGAGAAGGCCGAACTCACGGCTACCCACGAAGTACACGTACCACTCGCGGCCTGCCGTCATATCGGCGCGGAAGGGGCGAATGTTGGTCGTCATACCGGTTGGGCCGACAGGTGCGCCACCAGCGTTCTTGGCGATCGTCTTCAGCAGACGGATATGCGCCGCCGAAGACTGACCGCTTGCCTGCGACACCGTACCCAGCGACGTTGCCCAGTTGCCCGACGCCGTGTTGGCGCGTGCATTACCGAACACGATACGATCGCTGTTGTTCGTCAGGTAGGCGTTGCGCTCAGCGGCAGTCGAAAACTGGTACAATACGGTTGTATCAGTGCCAGGAAGGCCCTGGTTATCCAAAGAGCCGGGCTTAACGATGGACGCGAACTCAGCGATAACGTCATCGCGCAGGCTCTCCGTGCACCAGTCGCGAAGCTGCGGCTTGGCTTCCGAAAGCAGGTTGATTTCGGTACGAAGCTGCGTCGACTTCGGAACCTTGACGGCGTTACGACGCCAATCGACCGTGACAGCCGTGTTGAACAGGCCAAGGTCGGTTTCGTTGCCCTTCAGGATTTCCGAGCCACGAACGCCGCGACCCTTGATGCGGGTAATCATCGGGAAGTTGATCGTATCCCCGCCCTTGTCCTTGAACTCATTCATCATGCGGATGATGCTGGTGTTCTCGGTGCCCATGTAGGGGAACAGGGCATTTGCACGGATGTATTCGCGCGTAAGAGTCTCGCTCCACTTCTGGACTGCGAGCGCGCCTGCAAGAACGACTTCTGCCATGGTAGGCTACCTTTGAAAGATAGCGCTAAAGTCTGCCGGTGCTGCTGGTTCCTTGGCGCTGATCGGGCTTGAATCCGAAGCGATGGAACGTGGCGGCATGGCGGTCTTTGGCGCCGGTTGTAACGTGGCCGCGACAGGCGCGACCGCTGCGGGTGCGGTAAGACCACGTTTCGCAATTTCCCGTTCGATCAACTCGTCGAGCGAGCTAACGTCGGTGGGCAACTGCGAATAGAGGCCGTTCCGCTTGTGCTGCTGGACGATCCAATCGAAGGGCATAGCCTGCATCGGCATTTCAGCTTCGAGCATTGCGCGGAAGCCCGGATCCTTTTGCGCCTTCTCAAGCGCCCAGTTCCTTGCTTCCTCCACACCATCCTTGCCGTACTTTTCAACGGCCCAGTGGTGGCTCAATTCCATCTTCTGCTGCTGTAGAGCCTGCTGAAGATGCTGCTGCTGAAAGGCCAGGTAGCCTTCGGGATCGTCATAGGCGTCAGGGATGGCCTGCGGAGCGCTCTGCTGTGCCTGCTCAAGTCGGGCGGCTCGCTCTTCAGCGGCCTTCCGCTTGTCACGCTCATCCATCATAGCCGCAAGTGGGACATATCCCGGCTTAGGCTCCTCTGGTGCACGCTCAGTCTGGACTTCGGGTGTTACCGGCTCGGGCGCTGGTGCCTCCGCTTCAGGTTCCGCAACTGGGATGGGCGTCTCGATGACTTCGGCGTCCTGCGCCTCGTTTTCGGGGAATGCCTGATCCAGAAAGTCCGCCATTATGACTCCTACTCGGTCGTCTCGTGACCGACATACGCAGCGCCCGTTCAGCGGCGGCCTGTGCAGTGTTACGGTCTGCCAACCTATCGCCCAAGAAAGTGGCGGCCTTATGGTATCATAATACCCGTCAAGGCTGTTGCGTGCAATAGGTGTTTAAGGTTATCAGACATCATTGATCGCGGAAACCGAACTCGGTGGACGGGGCTGACTGTTAATCAGCATATGGCAGGTTCGATCCCTGCTCCGCGAACCAATACGTCGGTGTAGCTTAGTTGGCCCAAAGCAGCGGTCTCCAAAACCGCGATCGTAGGTTCGAATCCTACCACCTTCGCCATTCTTGCTTCGTCTAGCGGTAGGACACGGCCCTTTGAAGGCTGGAACCTTGGTTCGATCCCAAGAGCAAGAACCATCAATCCATCAACGCCGCGATCGGATTAAGCCCCAACCCCGCATACAACTCCGCCTGCGCTGTATCCGCATCAGCAGCCGTCTTATGCGCCCCCGCCACGGTTGCCAGCGTCTGAGCCTGCTTGTGCTCGACCTCAACAGCCTCCAGCGCCTCACCCTTAGCCTGCTTGGCCTCAAGCGCCTGCGTCAACTGCTGAACCTGCTGGGTTAGCTGCTGGACCTGCGACTGCTCGCGCTCCTTCGTAAACTTGTCCAGCTTCTCGATGATGCGGGTCTTGTCGTCGAGCGGGCTAATCTCAAGCATCAGCTTGAACTCAGGCGTGGAGACAGCGGCCAGACCGCCAGCGTTCGTCACTAGCGAAGTCAACTCTGCCCAAACTTCCTGCTGAAGGTTAGCAGTGTCAGGCGTCGTATCCAGGATGATATCAACCTGCATCTCAGCAAGCCGGTTCTTGTAGCCGACGATGCCCTGCGCCATCTGAACCATGGGCTGGCCCGTCATCGGATCCATGGCAGGCTGACCCGTGGCGGGATCCATCATCATCTGCGGAACCATACCCATCTCAGGCTCATTGACCTGCAAGAACTGCATGGCCTTTGGATCGTCGGTAGTGCGGACAAACCACGGCTCATTCTTGAACTGCCGCGCACGATCCCACATAGCCCGGTAGCAATCCAGCTCCCACGATGTCAGGCGAGCAAGCGGACGTGCCAACTCGGTCAACCCGGCCTGCTGAGACACCAGACGCGCACGACCCGACTGGGACGCGCCATCCTGCCTCCCTAGAACAGCAGGCGTTGGCCCCATGCGCTCGATTTCGTTCTTGGCCTCCTGCATCCGCATCAGGTTGGCGCTGGACTGTTCCGCAGTCGAAACGATAGCCCAGCCAGCCGGGATAACACCGTCAGCTTTAGCCGCCTCCATGCGGGCGATGTCCTGATCAACAGGCGGTGCGGACGGATCAGTCTGCTGAACCTGTCGGCTGTTCATCAAATGCAGCGAGCGCGATCGGCTGGCGTTAACCTCATCCTGGATCGGGATCATGTCCTGGATGGGACCATACCGCCAGTTCTTGGCATCAACGTAGCAGCTAACCGCCTTGATGGGATTATCAGGCCGCTGCTTGTCATCGAGATACGGCGACGGGCCATATTCCAGCACGCCAGATGCGATGTACACGATGCGCTTCCACTCGCCGTCTATGACGCGGTATTCCTCGACTACCAGCACACGGCGACGGCGGGTATTGATCCAGCCCGCGCCCTCGTCACCCGTGTCCTCGAACTTGTCCGACCCGAACATGCCGACGCCATCGGGTTTCAGCGGATCGCCTAGCTCATCTATCCGCGCACGCCACTTCTCCATGACCTGTTCGGCGTCCATCCACTTCGCCATGCCCATATAACGAGCGTCGGCAAAGTCGTTACGACGGCTGTAGCGGTCTGCGTAGAACTCCTTCCACCGGATCTGCGTGGCGACGATCCTGTCATCGTCCATCTCTATGATGACGGCGCCCGTTCCTTCCACCAGGAAGGACTCTGCGACCTCCATTTTCACATCGCCAAAGTCGCAGTCATCAGCAACGTAGCGCAGAACCTTGCTGGCAACGTCAGCGCTGTCCTGATCGTCCGGGTTGCGCGGATATGCCTGCGGGTCGCTCCTTGCCGCCTCCAGCACGCCCAGGATGCCGTTGATGGCGGGGCGGATTCGGTTGGTGTAGATCGCGGGCTGATTGCGCGTCTTGAGCGTTGCGCGAACCTCGCTCGACAACTGCCCCGGCCCGTCGAAATAGTCCCGCGCTTTCTGGTTGCGCTGCGACATGCCACCATCTTCAGCAGCGCGCGCATCGTCGAAACCCTGACGCAACCGCTCGATGCTGGGCGGCGTGCCCTTGATGTATTCGGGCAGTGTCTGGGTTTCCCCGGTTAGGACAATGCCGTCCTTGTTGTCGTCATCAAAAATCATGCGAGCGCTCCGGGCGGGTATTCTGGTACCTTTAGCACATCAGCCCCATGCACTACTAGATGGCTGCGGGCGTCGTCGGTAGTCACCATCGGGCGGGTTGGTGGACACCGCTTTAACCTTGACGATCGCAGGATGTGCTTCATCAATCGCGCGACCGATGTTAGCAGCCGCGTCGATCTCGTCATCCCACTTGCCAGCCGGGAACTTGCGATATTGGTCTAACACCTCTTCGCCCATCGGACCGATAGGAATATGCACCTCGCCCATCGCAGCTTTGGCCTGGAACGCCTGCGCCTTGGTTGCCTTGTCGCCGCCCGCCGTTGATAGCGGCTCGATACGGCACAGCACACGGTTACGCCGCATTGCAGCCCTGACGAACGGCTCTGCTGACTTCCAGTTGTTGTCGGCTTCAGGAAACCAGCACAGCGGCTTCCATTTCTTGATGAGTGGCAACGCGCCTGCATCGGCTAACGTCTGATCGCCCGTATGTTCGTCGAGCTTGACGCCCATCGCTACATCGATCGTACCTTGCACACGGTAGCCGTCGAGCAGCCAGATCCCTTGGTGCTCATCAATCCCCCATACCCGGAACACGTTAAAGTCGTTCTTCTCGCCGCCTCCAGGTGCATGATCGCTGGTCATGTAAATGTTGAGCGCACGTGGACGATCGGCCAGTGAGAACCGCTTGAACCAGTCCGTTTTGAAGAACGTCCCTTCGTCCGCTGTTGGCTTCTGCTGGTACAGGCTGGTCCACGTCCGCGTGTTACGCTGGAATGGTGCCCAATGCTCGTGACTGAACCACTCAGGCCACAGCGTCTCGCCTATAGCGCGCTCCAGAGGATCGTCGTCACGGTCTGCAATAGCGGGTAGGCAGATCACCTCCCACCAGCGCCCATCACGCCCGTAGAACGCTCCTGACTGACCATCCCAATCTTCAGGCAGAATACGCCCAGCCGGGTCGTCGGCATGCCAGCGTGTAAGAATCATGATCTGGGGCGAGCCTGGAATCAGACGCGAGCAGAAGTCATCCGTATAGGCGTCCCACGTCGTGTCACGGATCACCTGCGATTCTGCCGCTTGCCGTCCCTTGATAGGATCATCGAGCACGCCAAGCGCACCACGGTTACCGGTTAGGCCAGAAAGGATCCCGCCTGCCATGTATTCCGACCCGTTCTCCAGCGCCCATTCATCAGCCGCTGACTGGTCAGACCGCAGCGCACATGACGGGAAAATGCGGTTAAAGCCCGGTGTCTTGATAAGCTGGCGAGCGCGTCTGCCCTGCTTCTTTGCGATGTCGCTTGCATAGCTGGCGAGGATCACGTTGCGCTTGGGTTTCGCCGCCATGAACCACGGAACATAGACCACATCTACGTAGGTGGACTTGGCCGAACCCGGAGGCATTAGCACCATCAGATTAGGAACGCTGGCCGTGCCAAGTAGTTGGAGCTTGCGCAACAGAAGCGCGTGATGGCTGGCAAGCTTGGGCTGGTGCAGGCCGGTAAAGCGTTCCTCGTCGGGATCTTCGCTAACCGGGACAGTTGGGATGTCGACCGAGCAGGCAAAGTCCGCAACGTAGCGACGGGCTAGTTCGTCGCGGGCCGCTTGGCGGTCGTCAAGAGTTAGGTGCATTGCGTGGCGTGATACGCCCTACCAGTTCCGAACGCGAGTATGTGAACGGGTTTCCCATATTACTACTGTCGAGCCACGCAACAAGTCGCGCGATCCATCGGAAACGATAATAGCGATATTCTTTGTATGGTGGTGCCTTATGAATGGCTGAAAATAGCGAGTATGTGGAAATAACCACCAGCCACTTACTGTTCATCTGCATCTCCTAATCCAGCGATCTCACGCAAAGACCCTTCCGAAAGCTTGCCAACAGCAAGGGCCTTCACCTCGTGCTGTATTGCTTCACCATCGGGGCCGCTAAGTTCTTTCGGTAGGATAGACGCAACAATCTTGACGTAATCACCAGGGCGCTCATCTCTCATGTCTTTTATGGCTTTAATGCCATTAGTGTTCCAGTCGGCAAGAAGCGCGTCAATGAATGCTTCGCCAAGCTTAGAACGTGCGCCTTTCGGACGACCAGCGGGGTTGCCGGACTGCCCCGGCTTGAATGGGACGCCAACAACCCGCTTTTGCTGCTCAGATGCTGTATTTTCAGCCATGCTTCTATCTAACCCCAAACGCCCGAAGCATCAAGTGGGCGAGGAGTAGTTGCCTTTGCCGCTTTTCTAGCAGCCTTCTCCGCCTGCTTACGCCAAAACTCAAACCTTGGCGAATGACATCGGATAGTGGGTGCGGCGAACTGAACTGTGGCGCCTGCCCCACCGCAAGCAGGGCAAGTCCACATGAAGGTGCGTGGGCCTATGTTGCCAGCGCCTTGACAAACACGGCACATCACCACGGCCTAATCCCCTCATGACAGCCACCCTTAGGCGTGCAGATGACCCGATCCTTGGCGATTGCGGGGGTTGCGGTAAAGAAAAGAATGGCAGCAACAACAAAGATTGTGGTTAGCAAAAAGTAAGAGAGTGTAAGCGCGAAAGTTACATAGAACCTATGCATCACCCGCACTCCTTCTCAAACTGTTCCCGAGTGCCAAGCGTAACGCCGGTCACTGAGTCGCGCTGAAGCTGGCGACCGCGTTTGATGGCGGCAATTACAGCCCTCTGGACATGATTGTTGCCGCCTTTGTATTCGTCCATAGCCATAATTGCATCAGCTTCCGCAACATCAGGATCTACCGGCTCCAAAGCGGCAACGATCGCGCGGGCTTCGGATACGATAGCGGTTATCGGGTTATCCAACCAATTATATACAGCCAATGTCTCCACCAGCTTCCGCATCCTCTCCACCAACTCAGGCGCCACAGCCCGCTCATCTGGTGTGGGGAAAACGGCGGGTTGAGCAACGTTGCGCAGGTCCGGGTTGCGCGGATTCCAAGGCTTCCCACAATCGCTATAAAACCGAGTGATGTAGCTGTTATCCGGTGACTCGACCCAACGAGGGAAGTCATTCTCACCGGTGTTCCGCTCAGGCAGATAAACCAAAGGCTTGCCGTCTACCGTCTCAATCTCTCTAGACCAATCAATCATCTCAAATCTCCCTATTGCGTTCGTACACCCAACAACGGTATATGTCCAGCGTCGCGATGTTTCATCTCCATCGACGGCGCCAATGATCCGGGTTGAGCGGCTTCTCCCTAAGCTCCCGCTCCCCGGATTTTTTGTGTCATATGGCGGGCGACGTGACCAGAACCGCTGCCACGAACTCAGTTAGAAGATCAACAGCCTCACGCTGATCGTCACTGAACTCATAATCACCAAAATACTTATACTCAGTTTTTTCTAGAGCTGCCTCCAGCCTGAGCCGGAGATCCGTGGTAATTTCCAAGTTTGCCGCGTTAACGTCCATTTCACTTCTCCTTATCAAAAACAACCGGCCACACCCCACTCCCCAACCGCCGCCAGAGCAACCCATGCATACCAGCAAGGCTAAGCCCCACCGACCGCGCTGCCTCGTCCCTGTTGGCCCCCATGCGGGATAGCGCCAAGAGCTGTGCGTAGCGGTCGTTGGCGGCGGTGGTGTGGGTCATCCGAACTTGGCCTTAAGCGCTTCGTACTGTGCACGGGCATAGGCTTCAGCATCATCGGTCGCCCGTTTAGCCCTCTGCTCACGCTGCTCAGCCTCATCCTGCGTTTCCATACGGGTTCCCCGCAATTCGGCCTCAACCGTCACGCAATCGTAACTTTCTCTATAGTCGATATCTATTTCTAGGTCGGTCCAGCCATCCGCTTCGTGCAAGGCTTTGCGGGCCTGAAGTGCTGCGATGGCATTATCCAAACTACCATCCAGCTCGTATCGAATGTCGGCTAACGCCAGCGTTATTTTCTGCGGCTTGCTCATCTCACATCTCCATTCATGCCCATACGGGCGGGTTAGGTGGCTGGAAGGGGTCGGGAGGGGGTCCAGCAGCCCCGTACAGCGTGTTTAGGGGGTTTTGGGTGTGGTGGTTGGGGCTAGAGCCCGAAAAGCCACAGCAGCCGCCTTTTCCATACCAACGCATTCTCCGATCCTGAAATTCGACCGGTAGAACTCCCCCTGGTCTTTGCCCATCTCGACAATCGCCTGCAACGCCGCCTCATACCGCGCCATCCTCTCCTTCACCGCCAGCCGATGCTTGGCCGTGCGCTGCGTTGTTGTCTGGGCGGTCATGCGGCGTCCACCAGCGTTGCCAGCGTTGCCAGCTCTGCTTGATACTTGGCGAGATTGGCACGAGCAATTGCTTGGCTCTCGACCGGCTGATGATCTTCGCTAATCACGCAGCGAGCATGACCGATTGCGCCCCGAAGAATGGCGATACGCTGTTGGCTGTTAGTCATTTATTGTCTCCATCTCTTGGTGTGACGAACGTATGCGCCTCACCGTTGCGAACGTCAACACCTATTTTCACCCCCGCCACAACCGAAGATAGGCGGTGGCGTGATGCGGCTCGATCCCATACTTGGCGGCGAGTTTCTGAGGATCCGCCTTGTCCAGCTTGGTGGGGTCGGCCTTCATCATTTCTATGAGGAATGTTGTGAGAGGCATCTTCATCATAGGGTTGCGTCCTTAAAGAAATGGCGGGGTTTTTAGGCCCCGCCGCTTAGTTCAGAATGGTACGTCGTCATCTAAGTCCGCTGCTACTGGAGCGTGCTGCGGGGCCTGCTGTCGAGGGGGACTCTGATTTCCTGTTGCGCCAGATCCACCAGCATTACCCCCGTTGGCTCCGTCGAGCATCACAAGCACGCTGCTGAAGCCCTGAAGGATAACCTCAGTCGAGTAACGATCTTGCCCGCTCTGGTCCTGCCATTTGCGGGTCTGAAGGGCGCCCTCGATATAGACCTTGCTGCCCTTCTTCAAATACTTCTCAGCAACACCGGCTAGACCTTCGTTAAAGATCGAAACGTTATGCCATTCCGTCTTTTCCTTGCGCTCGCCGCTATTCTTGTCCTTCCATGTCTCAGAGGTAGCAACACTGAAGTTGACGACCTTTCCACCATTCGAGAAAGCGCGGCTCTCAGGATCCTTGCCCAGATTGCCGACGATAATAACTTTATTAATTGAACCGGCCATTTAATTATTCCCTTTGTGGATTAAGCTCGCTTGCCTCGACGGGCAAAGTTCCTTGTTCGATCGGATACCGGTTTGCCGGGGGAGCGATGTTCTGAGCATCGCCTGGACTGACCTGTTGTAAAACCCAGCGGGGTCTTGATCTGAAAATCCTTTCCGCATTCAGCACAGCAGGTCTCCCATACGAGCAATTCTGATTTTACCCCGTCACTGCGCGTGTACGGTTCGCTACCAGAAAATTCGTATTCCTGCGTGTCTATGGAAAAGCATGTGCCGACCGGGGGAGTAGTTGGGAACTTAATAGATATCTTCACAGATTCCTCCTTGGAATTCCGGAGCTAGGTTGCTCCACTGTATGTTTTAAAATGTCAGTTTCTAAAAACCGACCTTGTCACCCCTGCTCCACCACTGGTGTCGCCTGCAGCGACATACCAGTGGTGGAGCAGGTTGTCAATGCATCAAGCCCGAATGATTTTGCTCCACCTGCGCCACCTTGCTCCACCTTTGAAAAATGCGGTGGAGCAATCACAACTCCACCCACTTTCCGACCACTACAAACTTGCGAGTTTTACGCTGCTTGTCTTCCTTATCCACCACCTCAAGCGCTCCTTCTCGGAGCCATGCCTTGATGAAACGAGCGATTTTTTTCCTGTCCTTTTCCTCGCTGTGATCCATCAAGAGCGCGTGCGAGACTGGAATTCCTACCCACTCATTAGACTGGATATTCTCGCGCCATTCGCCTTCGGCTACGGCCTTCTGCACCCGGTATAGGTGGCTGGCGGTCATGCCCTCGAACAGATCGGGCGGCGTCCACGAACAGGCGACACCGACGCTATCACCGTTCTCAAGATCGACGTTGTTCATGCGATACCAATCGCCGCCTTCAGGTGGCGCAAGGTTGGCCTTGTCATTGTCGACGCGGAAAAAGAACCGGCGTTGATCCTCGTCAATACCAAGGTTCTTTGCTTCATCCGGCGTCATCCGGTTATAAACCAGCACAGACCGGGCCTTGCCAATTAGTGCCGATGCACCGCGCGCGCTATCGGCGGTTGCCGCGTCCCCGTTCTGCTTCCTGACGTGGTGGACGAGGTTAATCGATGCCCCTGTGCGCTCCGCCACCACGTTCCATTCGCGAGCGACAATATCAATCGCGTTGTTGTCGTTCTCGCTAACCGCGTGCGAGCTGACGAACGGGTCAACCTGAAGCACGTCGATCCCGCGTGCCAGCATTTCGTCAATAAGCGCGTCGATCACAGGGCGAACGATCATGGCACCGCTCGGGCCTTCCGTTGCCATCACTAGCGGCTGATCGCGTCCGCTGTCGACAAACAAGCGCCCGTCAATCTCTTCCGACTTGATGTTGAATAGCTGTGCGGTCGCGTGAAGACGGCGCTCGATTTCGTCGTGCGGATCCTCCAGGTTCCACATCCAGACCTTTAACGGGCCTTCAGGCAATCCCTTATTGTAGAGGTCGCGTCCGGTCGCCATCGACAGGGCTTCACCAATCTTGAGCGACGATTTACCAACACCACCAGCAGCCACATCCAGCGATACGAACTTGCGCAGCAGATGCCTGCCGTAAAGCCATTCGCGCCGGGGGATCTCAGCAGTAGGGCGCCACGTAAATGGCGTTGCCTTTACCAGTCGATCGGGCGCGCTTTCCGCCCTAAATTCGTCGTTTACGATCCTTAGCTTTGCGGGCGGCGGCTCAAAACTCCAGCCGTCATCCTCCGGTGTACGCTCTGGGAGTGAATCCCAATACTTATTCAGGTTATCTGGATCGTCCATGTCATCCATGCCCGCCATCGCTTAGGCCCAGAAGAAGCCTCCTATATTTCGTAGGGACATCGTCCCCCAAGCTGCCATTCTCGATGCGCTGCACCGTTCGGATGCCTACGCCAAGAAGGGCCGCAACTTTACGCTGCGACCCCATCTCTTTGCGTATTTCGGCGAATGCGGTTCGTGTCATAGGCGCATATTGGCGCATATGCCAATTGGCGTCAACCGCTATTATTCATAAATATGTCAACTTCCCGCGCGGCCATCATCGTTAGGGTCAGTGCCGCGCGAAGGCGGATTAAGCGACTGGTAGGGAGCGGGGCGTAAACCGCATTAGCGGCTAGTCGGGCAACCTCTCCTAGAATTGCCGACGCGCTATCGGTTGCCCGGTGCGCTCCAATCATCGCCGCGTCTCTCATGGCCGCTAGATCGCACCTAGCGGCCATCTCCATCTCATCGCAATTAGGGCAATGGATGGAGATTGAGAAACGATGCGCGCGCTCGGCGGTATCGCCGTTTATAGTCGCATCGGCTTTCATCACAGCATCGCATACTGCATGCCGAGGGCTGACAAGTACGTCTCCAGCACGGTCATCTCCTCCTGGACCTTCCCCTTGTCCTTCTTACGCATCTGAACGATCGTCTTCATGGCTTTCGTATCAAAGCCCCGGCCCTTCGCTTCTTTGAAAACGTCCGTGATATCCTCCGAGATACCGGCGCGCTCTTCAGAAAGACGCTCGACCCGCTCAATCAGCAGCCGCAGTTCATCAGCGGCGACATTTGTAACATTGCTCATCGTATAATTCCCTTAATTAATAGGTTTTGCCATTAAGTGCGGTGCGAACAGAAAGCTTATGATCTGCGCGCTGTGCGTTGTAGTCCCTCTTTTCCTGAATAGCGCCGCCCAGGTCATAACCAAGCGCGCCAGCAAGATCGAGAACGCGGATAATCACGTCGGCAAGTTCAACCTCGCACATTGGGCGATGCGGAAGCTTGTCATCCATGAGCGACTTGCGATGACCCTCCATAGCCTCAGACACTTCGGAGTGAATCAGACACAGCTTAGCGGGCACAATGTTATGATCGCTATCGGGGCTTTTAGGCCACCAGCCGACTTTGACGTTGTTTTCGTAAATCTCCGAGGAAAGCTCGTTGATTACAGATGCGTAATGGGTTTTCATCTCAGTTTCCTTCGTTGTTGATTGATTTAACCGGCGCGCCCCACTCCATGAACAACGCCAACGCAAACTCAGGCGTACGTACACAGGCCACCCGAAAACCGCGATCGACCATGGCATTGCCCCAATCGATCTGGGAATCGCTCATTGTGCCTTTACCGTCTTTCCACTCCAGAAAGGCAATCCCGTGGTTCCAGGCGTAGTGCTCGTCAAAGACTCCGGCTGTAATGCCTTCTTTCTTGACCTGAGCCTGCGCCTTGAACCCGCGCTTACCTGCGTTCGGCACTCCCCAAGACACGATGCCCGGTCCTGCGTATCGAAGCAAGCTACGAAATGTGGATTGATACTCAGCTTCTTTACCGGGCATCTTGTGCTTGGGCTCGACTGGAAAGCGTGCGACCGGCTTCAGGTCGGCTTCCCAATCATCGAACGGGGTCAGGGCCATCATTTCCGATTAGCCCTATGTTCCCGCTGATCCCGCAACATCTTCATCGCGACCATAGGCTTAACCTTGTAGCACCTCGAAAGATAATCCGCGTCGAGTGCAGCGAGCGCGGTATCCGAGCAACCTACCAGCAGCGTGTTAAGCTGCGTGGTAGCCTGCGCGACGGTCATTACCGGCTTTGCGTGGTGGCGGGGTTTCATGTCGCGGGCCAGTCAACGCTGCCATCGGCGTAGTACTTTTCACCGGGACAATCACATAGCTTGCAGACAACCATGACCTTGTATTCATTATTGCCTATGTCCTCTTTCTCGACCCATTCATGATCGCATCGTGCCCAGTCTGCCATATCACCCACTCCCTCTAGTCAAAAAGTCCCCAGGCACCGTAACCCCGCGAGACCGTGCCAACGCAGCAACCCGAGCACGCCACGGCCACGAGATGCCGCGCGTGGTCCAGTGGTAGACGCTCTTGGTTGTGCGGTTCAGGTCGCGGCCTACGGATGCGCAGCCGCCTAGCGCTGCGATAATGTCGCGGTCGGTCACGCGACGCCGCCGCGAATTGCAGCAGCCGCCGCCCGTGTGCCGTCAAGATAGCCATCCGACCAATCAGTTTCGCTATAATGCCCGCAACGTGATCGAGGGCGATCGTCAAAGGCGCATTGGGCCACCAATGCCGCGTGCTCCACCGCCTCCATAATCGCAGCCACAGCCGCCTTCTCGCCATAGTTCGCCATGTCGCCGTATTGACGATGTTTCTGGAATAATTCGCGTGCCTGTTCCGGTGTCATTGCCCAGCCTCCCCATCATCAGCCTGTGGTGCGGTCAACTCCGACTTACGAAACGCGAGCGCATCGCCAAGATCATCACGAAACGGCGCCATTGCCTTACGTTTCCACACCTGTTCGAGTGCCGCCATGTCGGGGGCCTGCTCTACCAGCGTGCGGGCTGCGTCTAGGGTTAGAGCCTCCTGAACCGGCGCGGCCTGCTTCTGCTCGATCACCAGCGGCTTGACGGTAAACATAGCTTTCTTGCCCTTGGTCGCGGTCAGAGCGATAACCAGATCGCGCTCCAGATGCGACATACGGCTGATACGAACACCACCGACAGCCATGCCGCCCCACTTCACGGACGGATCCAGGTACAGCTCAACGTACCGGCCAGCGTAAGCCTTGGCATCTGGCCCCCATGCGAAGACGAGAACGCGGCTCATACTCTTGCATGGCTTCCAAGGCTTGCCGTCGTCGTCCTCATAGCGGACGGTAACAGGCTGCTCGGTGCCGGGTGAGATAAGCACCTCTGAAACCCGAATGATGCGAGGCCCCGACAGCAAACTATCCGCGTTCAGCTGGTCACTTTTAGGGGTTATCACTGAATTCATATCGGTCATGCGAACATCTCCATCTCAATAATACGTTCCGTAGGAACTAGGTCAGCGGCAACACGCTCATAGATAGCGCGTTTCTCCGCAATCTTTGCTTCGAATGCTGTGGCAGCGGCCACGATAGCATCCTGAACGACTTGATCGGCGTGGACTCTGATGACAGCGAGGGGCAGGCCACCGCTGTACGAAATCAGGTCACACCACTTGCGTCCTGTTACTAGCATGCCGGTCTGGCACTGCATCAGGTAGTCAGGCACAGGCTCGCCAGTTGCGACGTTCTCCACGATCGTTTGAACCTGAAAGCGCTGGCGACGGCTCTTGCATTCGATAAGCCCATCATCCCCGACCAGATCGTCAGGCGAGTAGCCCAGCGTAAAGCCCCACTGGTCGTTCGTGATGAAGCCCATGCTCTGCGTGTCGGCGTAATGCTCGCGGTACAGATCGCGAGCGCGCACCTCGTCGATATTGCCGCGTAGCATATCGTCCGATATGTACTGCGGCTCGACGTATCCGCTAACCCGCTGTGCCAGTAGCTCCCAGACGTGAGCACGGGTCTTATCGTTGTCTGCAACCTTGAGCGTCGGGGTGATGATCTTGTGAACCTCAGAAGCAGTCAGAATGCCGAGTCTGGCATCCAACCACGCCTGTTCACCTTGGATCAAGTCCTTGTGATATTTAATCGTCATATCCGTTCCTCATCTCAGGAACCATAGATTTAGTCGCCATCTTGGCGAATGTCAACGCATAAAAAAG
>Ga0268350_1000017_pt1 | contig 19997 bp, 24 predicted proteins | sample G5R3_MAIN_18SEP2_FD_189920 | JGI IMG/M metagenome (GOLD analysis project Ga0268350, IMG submission 189920) | Phyllosphere microbial comminities from switchgrass, GLBRC, Michigan, United States - G5R3_MAIN_18SEP2017_LD1 | ecosystem: Host-associated > Plants > Phyllosphere > Phylloplane/Leaf... | reverse complement strand
GGTTCTGCTCCGCCGCCGCCGAGACCGAGAGGTCGTTGAGGCTTCCCAGCACGCAGTAGGCGCAGCTGAGGCGCGTGCTGCCCAGGGCATATGCCTCGTGCAGCGGGATCTTCTCGCGGGCATGCAGATCGAACACTTCCTGCGTCGACCAGGCTGCGATCGGATTCCATACCACGGCGCGATGCTTCAGCCTCTGCTGGAGGTCCTTGTCGTCGCCCGAGATCGGCGTGTTCTTGCGCCCCGAGCTCTCCTCGCGACGCAGGCCGATTATGCTGACCACCGGCGCGCCGAGCTTCTTCTTGAAGCCGTCGAGGGGCACCTTCTTCAGCTCCTTCCTGCAGAAGAGCAGTCCCGATGCGGACCATGGACCGAAGTGCCGCACGGTCTCGTACTCGGCATAGCGGATGCGTCCCAGATCGCCTCGTCGCTGCCATCTCGAGATCATGTCGTGCGTCGGGTTGCGAACCACCTCCAGCGGTACGCCCAGACTGTCGCATACCGCCTGGGCATGCCCGTGCGTGGATCGCCACTCCGCCCGACCGAGATCCGCGTGAAGGGCCAGACGGCGCTCGCGTGGATGCCCGATGGCGTCCAGCATGGGAATGGTCGCCGCCATCGCGGCGGAGCTGTCCTTGCCGCCGCTGACCGACCACACTGCCCACGCTCCGCTCCTGAGCAGGCTCTCGACTTCCGGCGTCCATTCGGCCTGCATCTGGTTTTTCCTTCCGTGATTTCTATCGGGCGGATTTCAGGCGGTCGATCTGCTTCACGACATCGTCCACGCTGCCGATGCGCGCGACCTCGGCGATCACCTCGTCTGATATGCCGCGCAGTGCGGCCGCCGCGATGTACAGCCGCGCGATCGCGGCCTGCGCGACGTAGCGGTCGTGCTCTAGATCGAAGGCGTACGACACGTCGTCGGGAACGGGGCTGGTTCCGGCCCAGACGTTCAGTCGGAGCACGTCGTCCACATCGCTGAACGGACCATATGTGCCCCATTCGCCCTGGAACGCGAAGTTCCAGCCGTCGTGCGAGACGCGGCCGTTGACCGAGTGCCAGCGCCGGTAGTCCCGGGTCTCTCCCTCGGAGATGCGCACGTTCTCAGGCGTGTCTCCGAGACCGCCCAGATGGTCGAACTCGACCTGCGAGATGAAGCCGTCCATCAGCGGATCCGGCTTGCCGACGGCGCCGTCGCTGCAGTCCAGCGATTCGAACATCATGACGACGGCCGTGCGGGCCAGAGCGGTATCGGTCATGTCTCGTGTTTCCTCGTCTTTTGATGGCAGGGATGCGATTAGACGCCCGGCGATCGCCAGGGCTTTCCGGATGGATGTTTTTATCCTAAAAGAGCGACACAAGGAGATTTCCCATGCTCGTCGCCGTTCTCATGATGCTCGCCGCTCCCGAACAGGCCTCGGCCGACTGCGCCTCGGCGACGCCGCGCGGTCCTGACTTCATGGCCATGATCTCAGGTGGTTCCAAGCCGCGTCCGGCGCCTCGTCGGCGCGATCCGATGGGCAGCACGATCGTCGACCCGCCGGCGCTTCACGAGGCGATCATGCCCGGTACGCTGGCCGCCAGCGGAACCGCTATCGAATTCCCGTCGGATCGTCCGGCGGCGGATACGAAGGCCGATGCCGAGCAGATCGCCCGTAACGAGGCAGCAGGAATCTGCAACGCGGGCAAGCATTCCGGCTGATCCCGGCTGACCAGCGACGACGGCCGGGCGGTCCGGAAGGCTAGTCCTTCCGGGTCGCCTTTCTGTCTCTGGCCGCGATGGCGCCGAGATCCGACGGCGTCGGGATGAACTGATGCTGGTGCAGGTCTCCGACGCAGAGCCATCCCAGCAGCATGTCGCCCTGACTGTATAGCGGGCCTTCCCGCCCCTCCTGCCGCTGTTCCTGGGTGGCGGCGAGGCTCTGATGCTGGAGAGGCCGTAGTCCGAGGACCTTCAGCACCGCGGTCATGGCGGCGATCGCCACGTGCTCCTGCGTGAGGCGTTCGTAGACGGATTTCGCTGCTTCCCGATCGACGCTCCGGAAGACGCAGTCGCCGTATGTCGTCGATTTTGTGTCGCGGAAGTCGCGCACCTGATGCGGCACCGGATCGCCGTACGAGCCGTAGTCGAACAGGCCGTAGGGGCCTTCCCGGTCGGGATGCATGGCGTCCTCGATAGCGGCGTGGACAGTCTTCAGTCTCTGGTCGAAGTCGGCGACGTCCATGTCGTGCGCCGGTATGCGTTCGTTCATCGCAGCAGTCCCCGTATCTGGCGGAGATGCTATGGCAGGCGACATGAATAGGCAAGTATTGGCAGGGGCGATCGGATTCGAACCGATGGCCTTCGGTTTTGGAGACCGACGCTCTAACCATCTGAGCTACGCCCCTGCAGAAAAACGAAGAAGATCATTCGTTGGCGGTGAGCATTCGGGATCGAACCGAAGACCTCTGGATTTGGAGTCCAGCGCTACTACCAGCTGAGCTATGCTCCCGCGATACGAAATGATGCTGTGGTGGCGGTGGCAGGTTTCGAACCTGCGACCTTGGGATTATGATTCCCCTGCTCTACCGCTGAGCTACACCGCCGGGTGGAAGGATACGTCGATGGTGCTCCAGGAGAGAGTCGAACTCCCGACCTTCCGTTTACAAAACGGCTGCTCTACCAGGCTGAGCTACAAGAGCTTATCGACGAAACTCGTGCACGCGCTCCGAACGCACGTGCGGGACCGGCTCAGAAGAGCCGTGTGGTCATTCGCCAGAGGTGGGCGTTCGTCGTCATGTCGAGAACGATACTTCGACTTTTCGCTTTCCGCAACGACTTTCTATGCTGCGAACGCCAGCGGGTACTGATCGTCGGGAGCGACGCGCATCTCGACCACCTTGCCGGTCTCCTCCGCCAGGTTGACGACGCTGCCGTGGAAGTACGAGTTGACGTACCCGCAGATGTCGGACGGGGACGAGCTCGCCGCGATCAGCGTGCCATCCTCCGGACGCAGCGTCACCTCGGCGATGGCGCTGCCGTCGAAGTGCGTCCCGTTGATCGGCCCGTGCGCGCTGAGGCGGGCATTGCGCAGCACGAGCGGGCGGTCGGTGTCCAGCGCGAGCAGTTCCGAGATCGGTACCTGGACGTAGAAGGCGAGGAAGAAGTAGCTAGCGCTGGCGTTCTCCATGATCGTCATGATCTCGCCCGGCGTCGCCAGTGTCCGCGGCAGAGGCTGCAGCGTCAGATCGAGGCCCTGCCGCGCCTCCTTCGCGTTGCCGGAAAAGCGTCTGAAATCGCCGATGCCGTAGCCGAGCCGCGACAGTGCGAACTGCAGCGGATGGTCGATGTTCGCCGACGCCGCCTCGCTCGACCCGTACTCGGTCGTGATCATGGCGTCCTCCATGGACGCGTACTTCGGCGCCAGGAGGAACAGGATCTCGGCGCGGTCGCCGGACTGGATCATGTCCTCGACGCTGCTGTCGTCCTTCTCCTCGAGATGTTCGATGAGCGCGGTCTCCAGCGCCTCGCGCCACTCGTGCTCGTCGAAGTCGGCACCCACGTCGGTGGCAAGGTCTCCGAGAGCGCTCAGCGCGGAGTCGATCTCGTCGCTCTGCTCCGATACCGATTCGTAGGCCTCGCGCGCCGGCCCATAGGTCTCCACGAGCGCATTATAGCGTTCGCAGTGCTCCGTGGTCGCGAGCATGCTCTGCGCCAGCTCGTTGCCCCGCTTGAGGTCCAGTCCGCCGTCGCTCCGGTCGAGGTAGAAGGCGCTGTGGTACATGTTGCGCCCGATCACCTCCAGTCCCGCCTTGCCGCGAGGGCCGCTCAGGAACGCTTCGACGTCGTGCAGCTCGTCGAAGGTGATCGCGAACCTCGTGCCGCGCCAGCCGCCGCCGATGCTGCACTCGAGAGGAGCCGGCACGGATACGGCCGCGGCGCACCTGACAATCGCATCGGCCTCCTCCGGGTCGAGCCTGGCAGCCATGGCTCCCAGGGCCTCTAGATCAGGCGTATCCGGCATGACGTAGGGGCTCTTGAGAAGCTCCCTGTTGCGCAGGCCTCGCGCGGCGGCGATCAGGTCGTAGGTCTGGGTGCGTCGTGCGGGGACGCCCACGTTGTCGAGTGCCGACTTGAGGCGGTCGGCGGTCTTTCGGTCCTGGCTGTTCATGACGGTCTCCGTTGTACCGGTCGGGCATGGTCGGACGATGTCCGGCGAGTGCGCGCGTTGCTCCGCCCGACCGGCCCGTGGAGGCGGTCGGATGATGGTGCATGTCTCGAGATGTTCTGCGAACGTCTTCGTGCGGATCTCCCGTGACGCCGGTGGCGTCGCGCGCGAGTGGCTCCGCAGGGCCTTGGCCGAAGCCGGAGGAACCGTCCCGTCGGGGCGGCTCGTCGGGCATCGGCCGGCGGGGAGTACCCCGCCGGTCGGTGTTCAGGGAATGCTGGAGTCGATCTGGCTCATGCGCATGAGCGTCGCCACCACCAGGTTGGATGCCACCGTCTCGCGGTGACCTTCCGGCACGCGGCCGATCATCGGGGATTCCAGCATCTGCGCATACATGGCCGCGACGTCGTCGGTTGCCTGCAGCGCGATTGTCTTCAGCATGTCTCTCATGTGTTCCGCCTTCTCTGTCCGGACGTCGGGGCGACATACGTGCGATGCCGCCCCTTCAACGTCACCGGATGGAGTAGAGACGCTTCAGGGCATCGATGTCCAGCTCGAGATCGCAGTGCCCGTTCCACAGGTTCCAGGCATCCTTGTGCGCCAGACCCGATTCGGCGAGCCGCATCATCTGCTGCTCGTCACGGTCGCCCATGAGATACGACTGCGCCCACGCCCTGCCCTCGAGCAGTACGTCGAACGTCGCATCCCACCGGTTCTCGAAGTGCGGATAGGTCTCGAACCCGGCGAGCACGCGGACGAGTCCGTCGCGCAGATCCTCCGGGCACAGGAGCCACTGCATGGCCATCATGAGATCGTCGGTGCCCTGGAAGGCCATGATGGTCTCCATTGGGACGAACACGTCGACGGCATGTGCATAGTCGGTCGCGTCGGGATAGGTCCTGACCGAACCGCCGATCGCCTCGACGAGCGGCGTCAGATCGCGGACATAGGCCTCGAGACGACGATAGACCTCGTCACGCTCTCCCTCGTCGAAGTCGAACTCGACCGCCGGCACCATCCACTTCGTGCCCTTCCAGAGGCATGACTGTCCGAGCCTGATATCGATTGCGTCGAGTCCGTCGATCTTCACGAACTTTCCGCTTCCATCGTTGCAGTCCATCCATGAACCCGGCTGAAGCCGCTCGAACTCGTCCGACGTCAGCGGCAGCCATTCGTTCTTCCCGTCTCCCCTGTCGTAGTCCAGTCCGAGATTCTCGAGCTGGTCGCGCGTCACGTCGTAGATCACGTCGCCCTCGACGTCGGTCAGCCAGACGGGCTCGTCACGTCCCGCATCCTGTCGCGGAGTCGGAGTGCCAGGCACGGGGTTCTGCGCCATGGACAGGAGTATCTCGGCCGCCTCGGCCATCGCCGCCTTGGCATCCGCCATTTCGGTCACGGCCTCGGCGTCATGGCGCGCGGGCGCATCCGTGTCCCAGATGTCCGCTGCGAGACCTTCCTTCAGCCTCTCGGCCACGGAACGCATGTCGAGCCGCGGATGCACGACGACCTCCGACAAGGTAGCCGTCGTGGTCTCCAGCTGCATCGCGATGCTGCCGTCTACCTTCTCCTCGCGACGCTCCAGCGAGTAGGTCGGCTCGTGTTCCGCGGCATGTGCCGCGTAGAAGGTCTCGATGACCTGAGTGTCGGGGAGAAGCTGGGGATCCAGCTCGCCGCCCGACTCCTCGCCGAGGGATCCCCAGTTGCCGCGGCAGTGGTCCGCCACGATCCGGTCGAGTCTGACGGGGTCGGCGCTGAATCGCACCTCGTCGCCATGTGCCGTGCGCATGATCGCGACATGGACGATTCCGTGACGTGGCGCCGGATCCGATGAGGCATCGATCGGGCGGGCGCTCTCCACCGCGTCGATCGCTGCCTGGAGATCGGTCGTCCAGAGGTTCTCCTCGGGGTCGTAGATGCCGTCGGCGACGCCCGTCTCGGCGTCCTCCAGATGGCTGCTGGCTGCTCCGACGACTCTGTCGAGGGCATCGCGGCTGACGAGAACGAATCGCGACGCGTCATACGCCGGGCTCTGGTCGACGGTCTTCGGCTGCGAGGGCGCGGTGCCGTAGAGGCTCCTTGCCCGGATCACTGCGGCGTTTACGGCGTCGAGTGTCTCCTGCGTCGACTGGAGGTCGTCCGACGACATGGAGTCGTCCTCGAGATTGTCGTGCAGAGCATCGGCATTGGCGTCGGCCGCTTCCGCGAGGGTGCTCAGCGTATCGAGATCGATGATCACGTTTCTAGCCTGGATATCATGGCCATTTGACATGTCGACGTCCTGCCGGACGGCGATTCTCGGCATTTCCGCGTCGAGGTCGGGCAACGTGACCAGCCCGCCGTACGGAGTGACGCCGATCGTCCCTAGCCGGTCGCGATCCTGGGTCTGCCCGATGGCGTACGAACGTCCTTCTCCGTCATATAGCATGACGAGGGTCGTTCCGTCGTCCAGATCCAGCCGGCCTGCGGCCACGGCGGGTGCGGGCGCGAGATCGCCGGCACGTGCCGCGGCCTGGAACTCGTTCGAGTTGTGGTAGCCGAACGCGGCGGCCACGAGCTCGATGATCCTGCTGCGGCGGATGTCGATACCCTGCGCCTTGAGCGCACGGGCGAGACGGTCCACGTGGACCGGTGCGGAAGTCTTCATTTCCATTCTCCGATGGCGACACGGCTCTTGGAGTGCGGGGGTCCCTCTGACCGCATGGCCGGCCGCCGTCGGTGAACGGTGGGTTGATCGGTTGCATGCGTGCTTTTTCCGGAGGTTCGCCTGAGGCCTGCGGGCCTCGCCGACGTATGTCGGCTGGGACCGGCGCGCTTTCCGGGGCGCGGAAGACTTGCGGCTTCCTCGTCGCAGTCGTCGTAGGGACGGCTGCGACGAGGAGGTCGCGAGGAAGGCTTTCGCCTTCCCCGTCGTTCTAGCTGTAGCGCTTGTTGTGCAGTCGGTGGTTCAGCGCCTGGGCCAGCGACTTGATCCGCTGGGAATAGCCGCGCTCCAGCGTCTGTATGTCGTGCTGCGTGAGCGGTATGCCGTCCAGGACGCCACACGTCCTCTCCTCCATCTTGGAACTGTCGCGCTCCGGATACTGCGGGACGCGGGATGCCGCTGCACGCAGCTCGTTTCGGCGCTGGACCATCACCTCGAATCCAAGGTCGGCGGCGTCGACCAGGCTATTGTAGTGAGCCATCGGTACCTTTAGGTAGTGCTCGCCCTCGACTTCGCCTTCGTTTTCCGTTCCGTCGCTCATCGTCGTGCTCCGTCCTCGTCGAAGGCCGCTGCGAATCGCAGCACCTCCCTGATCGTCTGCAGTTCGGCCCGGGCGAGAGGTGGGTCCTCCTCGCTCTGGTCCTCGAGCCCGTCCGCCATCTTCTGCAGGACGGTCCCCTCGTAGCGTCCGCTGCGGCGCCATTCGACGATCTCCCGGCACCGGGCCGGGAGATCGGATCCGCCGAACAGCATGTCCAGCGTCTCGACGGGTACGACGACGTAGCCGTGGTATTCCTGGGAGCGCGATGCCCTCAGGAGAGCGATGGCATCCGTCATCGACACGCTCATCGTCCGCGCACGAGTGCGCCGAACATGGCGCCGATCACGTCGGCGGGGTCCTCGCCGAACTCGTCCACGGACCAGTATGCGGTCTCGCCGCCATCGGGATCGCAGATCCGCACGTAGTCGACCTGCGTGTCGGCGGGAACTGTCAGGCGGAAGCCGTTGGCTACGTTCACCAGGACGGTCTCCTCGCCGTACTTGTTACCGTTCACCGCATCGCGATGGACGATCTCGCCGGGCCTGAGGCAGTGCGGGTTGTCGCCGGGCTCGCGCAGGACGTCGATCTCGATGTCCGGCTTCTCGACCGTACGGTCGAGATGGGCGACGAGCGTGCTCAGCGTGTCGCCAGGATCGCGTGCGAACTCGGCGCCGTCGAAGTAGGCGATCTCAACGCCGTCGGGCGCGCAGACCCGCACGTATGCGGCATCGTCCGGGTAGGCGGCGGTACGCATCGAGAAGCCGTTGGGGAACGTGACGCTTGCCTCGGGGCCGAAGCCGGCGGTCCCGGCCAGGATCGATTCGGCGTGACGATCGAGCTCGATGTCGTCGAGTGCGTAGGGATTGTCGTTCATGGGTATCCTTTCATGCGGATTATGCCGCGAGGTCGAACAGGGAGATCTGGCCGGTCGGCGCGATTGCCTTGGCGGCGTCGGCATCGTCGGCATCGCTGCGTCGGCGGGCCTCAGCTTCCGCGAAGTCGCACAGGACGACCTCGACGCGGATGGACACGTCGCGCCACTCGTCCTTGTGGTAGTCGGTATCGATGCCCGAGTTGAACTCGAACTCGATTCCCGTCTGCACGCGGAAGCGGTCATAGGGCCGACGGTCGTCGTCACGCGCCGCCGTCATGCCCTGCTGGCCGGAATAGCGGAACGGCGTCGCGTTCTGGGGGATGAGGAACACGCCTCGGCGCGCCAGCTCCGATGCCACGTCGATGACCGCATAGTGGCAGTCCTTGCCGACGTAGCGAGGTCCCTTGCCGCCTGCGGTGTTGTAGCTGCCGTACGGAGGGTTTGAGATGGCGACGTCGAAGTCGCGCGAACGCAGCTCGGCGATGAGGACCGGATCGAACACCGAGCCGACGATGACCTCGGCTCCGGGGAGCAGGCGACGCGCGATCGCGGCGTAGTCCGGGTTCATCTCGACCAGGGTGTACCTGTCCTGGTTCTCGTGCGGCGTGCTCGCCCAGACGTTCATGTGCGCCCAGTGCGCATACGAGAGCGTGCCGATGCCGGCGCACAGGTCGAGCACCCTCCCCTTCGTCTCCGCCTCGACCGCCATGCTGACGCCGAGACCGTAGGGCGTGAAGTGCGCGCCCATGCGGGAGTTGGAGTGGCCTGCCCCCTCGTGCCAGTCGTCGATGATCTGGCCGACCTCGTCGGGATGCAGCACGCGGTCATCCGCCAGCAGCTTGCAGGCGGCGTCGTGGCGACGCAGCGCGTCGCGTGATATCCTGGCCATTATGCCTTCTCCTTTTCGCCGCCTTCGGGCAGCATGAATTTCTCGATCGATTTCTGGAAGTCTCTCGCAGCCAGCACGCCCTCCTCGGTGGCCGAGTACACGTCCATGTCCCGTACCCCGCCCCGGGTGGTCGTTCCGCTCCGGCGTTCCACGGACAGATACCCCTTGCCGACCAGTCTCTTCAGGGTGGTGAAGACCGCTCCGAAGGCATGCGTCGTCGTATCGCGAGCGCCCATCCATGCGGCGACGACGGACGGCGTGGACGGCCCCATGTCGCGTATGGACTGGACCGTCTTGTACTCGAGAGGGCCCATGGGCCGTCCGCTTCTCATGACAGGACGCGGACGAGCGATCGGCCGACCGCCTCGCCCAGGCCGACCGGTACGGCGTTGCCGAGCTGCTTCAGTCCATCCGACCAGGTTCCCGGGAAGCGGTAGGCGTCGTCGAAGCTCTGGATCCGGGCGGCCTCCCGCACGGTGAAGTGGCGATAGCGACCTGCACCTGCATCTTCGCCGTAGTCGATCATGTTCTCGCCGCCCGAGACGCCGTGGACGCCGGCGCGCAGCGTCTTGGACGCCTCGTCGATGGGCGACCCTGTGTGGCCCTTGTAGGCCCGCGCCTCGCGCGGCGCTGCCACATGGTCGAAGTGGTCAGCGGATCCGTCCGACGTCGGCGCGGGCAGTCCAACGAGCGCGTCCCGGACCGTGAGATGCGGCTGGAGGCGCGGAGCGAAGAGGTCGTCGCTGCCTTCCTGGTTGTGGCGTCGCAGGAACGCCACCGCGGCGGCGTCCATGTCGGGCGTCGCCAGGCCGTGGCGCCTCCAGTACTCGCCCGTGATCCACTTGGCGACGTTCAGCTCGCGCGCGCCGTGCGTCGCCGTCGGCGCCTCCCAGCTGCGTGCGACGTCGTCGCGGACGCCTACGATGAACACGCGCGATCGCTTCTGCGCCACGCCGTAGTCGGTCGCGGTCATGGTCGCCACCGAGACCCGGTAGGTCGGCACCGATCGGACGCCCTCGTCGAGACATCGGCGAAGGAACGCGGCATCGTCGCGGTAGTCGGCGTGCGGCGAGGCGACGTCGGGAAGCGTAAGCGCCATCTTCAGATAGTCGAGATACTCCCGGTGCTTGGTGGCCAGACCCGTCACGTTCTCGAACGCGAATGCGCGCGGCCGCAGCACTCTGACCGCATCGATGGTCCATGGCCACATGTTGCGCTCGCCGTGTGCGCCGGCGTGCTTGCCGCCGAGACTGAACTCCTGGCACGGCGGTCCGCCCGAGAGCAGATCTGGCTCGGGGGCGACCGCCGACAGGTCGACGCTCTCGACGTCGGCCTCGACGACCTTCCAGCCCTGCACGTGCGGATGGTTGTTGCGCTGGTTGAACAGGATGGTCTCGCAGGCGGCTCTGTTGTTCTCCACCACGATCTCGTGATGGAAGCCGGCACGCGCGAGGCCGAGACCGAGGCCCGCCGCGCCGGCGAACAGCTCGATCGACCGAAGCGGAGCATGGGATGGGGACGTGTGCATTCAGCCCTCCTTGACGATGCGGTAGAACAGGATGTCGGACCCGGTGCCCTGGTGATGCCACTCGATCCGACCGCATGGGTACGGACCGTCGACGCCACCGCTGCGGCGCTTCACCATGACAGGGGTGGACTGGCCGATGTCGGGCGCGTTGAGCGTGGCATCGTATCGGCCGTGCCATGGAGTCCAGCCCGCCTGCTCGTCCAGCCACGCCGACAGGCGCGCCGCGACGTCGTCGCGTACTTCCGGGATGGTACGCGACGCGTCGATCACCATGTGCCGGGCCGGGTCCGCCCCGGCGATGTCCAGGTAGCCCTGTCGCACGCGGCGATGGAACTCGATCGCCATGTTCTCCATGCGCCCCTCGTCGACGCCATCCTCCTCGAGGCGGCGCTTGGCGCGCGCGATGCCGACCTCGGGGTCGATGTCGAGTATGATGGTGAGATCGGGCATGTCCCCACCGACCGCATGCTCGTGCAGATGACGGATGAGGTCGACGGGCCCCTGATGGCCATAGCCCTGATAGGCGAGCGTCGAGTGGACGTATCGGTCGCACAGCACCGATACGCCGCGGGCGAGATGCGGGCGGATGATCCGGGCGACGTGCTGGACGCGCGACGTGGTCATGAGCATGATCTCGGAGGTCTTCTCCCAGATCCTGCCGTATTCACCGAGCAGCTTCTCCCGGAGGAACTCGCCCTCCTCGGTCCCGCCCGGCTCGCGGGTGCGGATGTACTCCATGTCGCGCTCGGCCAGCAGCTTCTGTGCGATGCCGCTGGCGACGCCCTTCCCTGCACCGTCCCCGCCTTCGAGAACGATCCATACCGGCTTGTTCATGTCTTTTCCCCTTTCGGGCATATCTCGCCGTCATCCGGCTCGTCGTGCACCCGTGTCGTCAGATAGCGGCGAGTACCAGGTCGCAGATGTCCCCTTCGCCGGCGCGTGCGCGCATCTCGATCTCCGCCTGCTTCGAGGGGGATAGCCGTCCCCACGCCATTCCCGCGGCGCGGCGGCGCATCTCCTCGGAGCCGCCCGTGGCGACGCCTTCGCCGGACCACGCCTCGAGGGCGTCGCGGTCGTGGATCTCGGTTACGACCCATCCGCGCATGCGCTCGGAGCGGGCTACTCTGCCGACCTCCCGGAGGTCGTCTGCCGGATAGAAGCCGAACGCCATGGTGGGCGCACGATCGATCATTCGGCCGGCGGCGTGCTGGATCTTGTCCTCGAAGGACATCGACTGGCCGTGCACGGCGCCTTCGTAGTAGATCTCGACGCGGCGGTCGTCGTCATGGCCATGCATGATGCCGACGATCGCCGAGCGGGGGGCGATGTCGAGCGAGCGCGGACCGCTCGGGACGTAGAGTCCGAGCACGGTATCACGCGGAAGGGAGAGGCTTGCCATCTGATGTCTCCGTGGTTTCGGTCGGGTGGGGAGGACTGACGTTCCGTTCGCCCCGCATGTACGGCGGCCAGCGGTCGCGCGGCAGTGCGGCTCGGCCGTCCTCGACCGCGTTGGCGGCCGCATGGAGGGTGTTGTAGCTGCCGTAGTTCCAGCCGCGCGAGAACTCCTCGTGCCCCGGCTGCTCGGGGTCCGGCTTGCGTGACAGCGCCAGATCGGCACGGGCGCGAATCCACTCCGCCATCCGTGTCGCCATCTGGCGCGATGCCTCGATCTCACTTGCCAGATCGCGCAGCACGGAGATGTCCGACGGATCCAGAGCGAGGTTGCCCCGCTCGGCGCGCGACAGGATTTCGTCCAGCGCGACGGCCGGATCGGTTCGGGTATTTTCTGTCATCCGATCTCCATTCAGGTGCGGATCCACCGGTACAGGCGGTAGCCGCCCGGCTTTCCCGCTCGTGCGTCCGTGACGCGGAACCGCTCCCCGTCGCACGCGAAGGCGGCGGCCTTGGGGAACTCGAAGTACACCTTCTTGTCGCCTTCGGCGACGATGAAGTCGCCGCTGCGCACCTGGACGACCGGGCGCTCGGTTCCGACTGCCCCCCGCGCGTTCGCGTACTCGCTGTCGGTCGATTCCAGCACGATGCTGTCACCGACCTTGATGGTGCGCCGGAACTCGGAGACGCTCATGCGCTTCTCGACCTCCGTGCCCTCGGCGATCACGGCATGCTGCGCATGGTAGCGTGGGTCGATCCGCACCGACAGGAAGGCGCTGCAGCTGTGATAGTCGCTGAGGACGTTGCCGTTCGAGCGTTCGAAGCGGCGCATCTCCTTGAGCACCAGGTCCTTGAACGCGTCCTCTGCGGCGCTGTCGTCGAGGCCGGCCGGTCCCGAGACGATCTTCACGAGGATCGATCGACCGCCCGCGAAGACGTCGCGCGAAGGCGAGAAGCCGTAGCCCGGAAACACCTGATGGAGATGGGCGAGCATCCGTGGCACGAGGTCGTCGAGCTTCTCTCCGGGCCGATAGAAGTCGCCTTCGTGCGAGTAGTTGCCGCTGGAGTCGAGGCCGTCGTCGGCCGGTTCGGTGGCATTGGCGTCGAGCATGGCGCTGTCCTTGTCGATGATTGGCGTAAGGAGGGCTGGATCAGTCCCAGTCGGGCAGTGTCGACGTGCGCTCGAGATCCCAGTCTTCGGGATTCTCCAGAGCCTCGGCGTTGGCACCGACCAGGCTGTCGAGCAGGTCTGCCTTTTCCTCCTCGCTGGCAGCGCGCCACTTGCCGTCGCGCGTGATGTCCATGACCGGCAGAGTCCGGGTCTCGGTATCGAAGGCGAAGCGTGTCGAGCGCTCCCTTTCCGTGCCGTCCTCGCTGAAGATGTGGGTCCAGCCGTATCCGAGCAGGTAGCGTTCCATTCGTTCTTTCCTTTTCCTATCGGGCGAGTTCCTTGACGACCCCGCTCCGCATCGTGTTCACGTCGGGGGCCTGTCGGTACAGAGTGCGCAGCTCGCCAAGCTCCGCTGCGGTCAGGCGGCCGTCCGCGAGTCTTGCACGCGCGGGATCCCGCATCTGGGGGGCGGTCTGCACCATGTACCAGACCTCCGCGTACTCGTCGGCGCCGGTCTCCCGGTCGCCTCGTGTCGGCCACAGGCCGCCTATGGCGGTCACGATGGCCAGCAGTATCGCGATGCCTGCCACCAGGCGGGAGTGCCTGGCCGAGGCCTCACGCAGCGCGGTGATCGCCGTGCTTTCAGGGCAGAGCAGAAGAAGCGCGACTGCGGCAAGCAGCACGAGCGCCATGATTGCGATCATTCACCAAGGCCATACCGTTTAGGATGGTCGGCGATATGGACGAGTGCATCCAGGATGTCATCCTGGTTTAGAGCTATCGGGTAGTCGCCCTCCTCCACTTCCGTGGAGAGGCCGCCCGCATAGGTCGCTATCGCGTCGTCCGGGTCCATCTCGGCGGCGATCGACCAGTCGTCGACGTCGAGCTCCTGCGCCATCTGCGAGACGTCCCGGAAGCCCCGCACGTCCATGGTTCCTTCGGGCAGATCGAGATAGGCGTGCGTCGCATCGTGGTCGATGTCGCCCCATCCCTCGCCGAAGTCGTTCGAGAGGATGCCTATGGTCGCGTCCCCACGGCGTCCGTGCGCTATCCACAGCGCGTAGGCGAAGGCGAGACAGCCGCCCTGGAGATAGCGCTCCGCGACACGGTCGTAGCATCCGGTGGACACGAGACGCGCGATGTCCCGCGCCGCTGCCGTCTCGTCCGGGGCGGCGATGGCGAGCGCGGTCATGCCGCGCGCCTTTCGGGGTCGCGACGGTATCCCTCGATCTGGTCGGCGAAGAACGGCATGAGCAGGAAGTGCGGCCGGCCCTCGGGAGCCGTGGCGTCGAAGTGCAGGCCGTTCCACTCGAGCCATACGTGCGTTGCGGAGCCTATGAGTCCGGAAAGCTCGTCGTCGGTCATGTCGACAGGGAGCGGGGCCGCTTCCGAGCGGAGCCTTGGTATGTCGGCCTCGAACGACAGGGCGGCATCCATGTCGTTGCCGTCGTCGTCCAGCTCGCGCATCCACCAGTCGTCGGTGTAGCGGAGGAAGGTCGCGGACGATGCTTCCGGCAGTTCGGCAGCTATCCGCGCGAGTGCCTGCTCGGCGAACTCCTCGCACAGGCCGTCGCCTATGGCTCGCACCGTCGGCACCGTGCCGTCGTCGAGCCATTCCTGCGTCAGCGAGCGGATGTTCCTGCTGATCGTTTCGTGAATCCCGTTCATTCTCCACTCCTTCGGGAGATGCTCCCGACCTTCCGGAGGTCGGGAGCCTTTTCCATCATTCCATGTCGTCGGGATCGAAGCCGTAGTACTCGGCCGCTGCATCCCTGACCGCTACGCCGAAGGGGCCGTACCACTCGCGAACCCATTCGGGTGCGCGCACGGCGTCCTTGAGCGCCTCGGCCTCGTCGTCGCTGTCCTCCATCGCCCTGACGGCGTCCTCGCCCATGAGCTTCAGCTCGTAGGTGACGTCGATCCGGTCGTTCCCGAGCGGATCCGCGTCGTAGCAGCTCTCGCCGATCGAGGTCTGCGGCCGGAACTGGGCCACGATGCGCGGTCCGCTCCCTCCGGGCGTGATCAGGTCCTCAAGCGCCGCCTTCCAGCTTTCGAGATCCGCGGCCCGACGCGCTTCGTGCAGAGGGATGAGGATCGTCATCATGACGGCCTCGGGATCCTCCTCGAGCATGACCATCCCGCCGACGGCGCGGATAGCGGGTTCGATCGCGGCGGCGTACTCCCTGAGCTCCTCGCTGTTCTCACGCATCGCACGCACGGGCTCTTCGGCGTCGAAGTGGAACGCCTTGATGGTCGGAGCGAGATATACCTCGCCGTCGACGAGCGCCGCATAGCCGATCTCGGCGGTACGGATCGGCCCAAGCCCCACATCGATCTCGTCGGCCTCGATCCACGGAAGGGCTTCTTCCGCACGGTCCGGAGGACCTTGGACGTCGCATTCCCTGTTGGTCAGGAAGACGATGTCGAGGCCCTTGCCGTCGTGGTTGAGGTAGGGGCGCTGCACCGATGTCGCAGCCGTCGATCCCGGCAGCGGGACGACGAACAGCGAGCCGGCGTCGATCCCTGCGACCGGCCAGGTCAGCGACGGTTCGTCGAGGACGGTGGCGGCCCGGGCGTCGACCCAGCCGTCCGTCCCGGACCAGTAGAGGAAGGGCTCGTCGGCATTGTCCGTCGCCCTTCCGACGATATACGCGCTGCGCATGTCGAAGCCGTCCGGGACGAACGGCGCGCTCCTGGCAGGAGCGCCATGGCCGGGAATCTTGACGTTCTCGGGATCGTAGTATGTCACCCCGTCGTCGTCAGCCTGCTCGAAGTAGGCGTCGCAGGTCTCCTCGTCGCTCAGCCCCTCGTAGCTGCCGTCGATGCCCTCCTGGTCCCAGTATTGGCGGCACCAGTCGGCGATCTGGCGTTTCAGGCCCTCCTCGGTCCGGTCGGAGTAGAGGTCCGATCCGTATTCGTGGGTGATGGCGGCGAAGTGCAGGACGTCCTTCGAACCCGTACGCATGTCGGGCAGGATGCCGATGTCCCGCATGTCCACCAGGCTGCCGTAGGGGCTGACCATGAAGGCGGTGGACTTGTCTGCGGTTTCGGCCGCATCCGCCGAGACGGCGAAGGGACGGCCCTCGGCATCCTCGACGAGGGCCATGTCGCGACCATGGACGGTGACGATGCCGATGCCGCGCGCGGGCGCGGGCTCGAGATCGCCGGACCTGGCTGCCGCAGTCAGCTGGTTCTGTGCATGATAGCCGAACGCGGCGGCGGCCACGTCCATGAGGCTGTGGCGCTTGAGGGTGACGCCCTTGGCCCTGAGGGCGGCGTCGAGACGGTCGAGATGGATAGGCAGAGTACGCATTTTGGCAGGCTCCTCGTTCGGGCGTGGCCGGCATGAGGTTGCGGGTGTTCCGTTGACCGCGAAGCGCCGGCCGCCCGTTCAAGAAGCGGTTGAAGGTCGTGTTCGCGTAGGTCGTGTTCCGGAGATTCGCCTGCGGCTCGCGGCCGCGCATCCGTCTTTCGGCGGACGTGGAACCAGCTGGTCCATCCGGGACCAAGGACGTGCTCTTATGGCGGCGTCCATGTCGCTGCCGCACCCGGCGGCGGCGACATGGAGGTCGTCTCCCTGTCGTGCCTAGGCACGACAGGGCAGTCAACGGTAGATCAGGCCGCGCGCGTTGCGGCCCTCATCGATACGAGCGCCTGCGAGATTACGTCCCGCAGGCTTTCCGTCCCGACCATTCCCAGCTGACCCTCCAGCGTCTGGAGGGTGGGCGCGATCACCAGCAGATCCTCCTCGAGCTGGCGCTCGGGGGTCCACTCGACCGCGACCATGTCGGCGATCAGCGCGCGGTAGGCGGTCTCGTCCTCGCCTTCCAGATGATGGCCGCACCATCGGTCGAACCTGGCCACGATCTGATCCCTGTTCTCCTCGTTCAGGAACTCGAACACGTCGATGTCGTCGGAGATGTCCTCTCCCTCGATGTACGACGCCCGGGCCAGCAGCCCGTCGCTACGCCGACGCAGCAGCAGATGAACGTCGTTGTCCTCGTTCTCCAGCGCCAGGACGTCGAAGTCGGAGGCTTCGGGCGTCCCGGGCATCGAACGCAGAATGGTGTCCGCGACATCGTCCGCCGTGGCGAGCGAGCGGGGAAGCTCCTGCTCGGCGATCGATTCCGCGACTTCCTTCAGCTGGGCGATGGCCGGATGGCCGTCGGCGACTGCGTAGTTCATGGTGTTCTCCGTCATTGGAGGGGCCGCCTCGGCGAGGTCGGCCCCTTGCTATTCAGTTGCTGTCGGGGCGGGGCATGGCATCCATCACCTGGCGGCGGATGACGTCCCGCAGCGGGTCGTCGGCGGGGAGCTTTTGCGCCGCCGCCCAGGAAGCCTCGAGGATCGGCAGGAGCACGTCGTCGAAGGAGGCGGGCATGATCTCGATGCCGTCGATGTCGGCATCGAAGTTCTGATTGCGGTTTTCCTTCGCCTCGTCCTCGGCTGCTTCCTTCTCGTCGTCGGTCAGGTCCTCGTCGAGGTCGCCGCGGTCGCTGTCGTAGTAGTCGTCCAGTTCCAGCCCGAACGACGTCGCCGCGATCTCGCGCCCGCGATCCTCCTCGTTCTCGCCCTCGTCCAGCCTGAACGTCGTCAGGACGGTGTGGCCGTCCCTGTTGGCGTTGACGGTGTAGTACTCCGCAGGCACGCCCGGAAACGGCTCGCATGGCGGCGTGACGTCGCGAGGCACGGGAGCGTCGCCCATTGCGATGACGTGGTACTCGACGTAGTCGGATGCGCTGAAGCGGCTGACCGCCAGGAAGTACATCTCCTCGGCCTGGTCGTCGTCCAGTGCATCCGGCGTCTCCGGAACGTCGGCGCGATCGTCCTCTTCCGCGTTCTGATCGGCCTGCCATGCGTCGTCCCAGTTATCGCGCACGTAGTCGCCCACCTGCCGCGATACGGCAGCGAGCGTGGTGCCGAGGCGCAGCTCGACGCCGTGCTTGCTGTGGATCACGGCTACATGGATGTCCGTGCGCCCCCCGGCTCGCATCGCTTCCAGCAGCGGACTGGGAACAGCACGGACGGAAGCGGTACCGCCGGTCGGCAGTACCATCGTCCTGATCTCGCCGATCATGCCGAGATCGTCATCCGCCGACAGGCCGACGTTGTCCTTCCAGCCCTGGATCGAGGCGTGGACATTGGAGCGGACGATCTCCGTCGTCACGGGGCCGTCCGTTTCCAGCTCCACCAGGATGCGCAGGGTCGCGTCGTCCGAGGCCGCAGCCCCGGCTTTGGTCTCGGACTGTCCCCAGGCGGTCGCGGGGTGGGCGGCTACCTGGCTCAGGTCGAGCAGCCTGCCGTATGGGCTGGGCCCGTAGGCCTCGCGCCGCTCGTCCTCGACGACCTGCTCGATGAAGGTCTCGTCGATGGCATAGGGAGCGTCGGTTATGGGGTCGCGCAGTACGATCAGCGCCTCGCCGCCTGGGATGGCGATGCGGCAGATGGGCTGGGCGGCCGGCGGCGTCAGGTCTCCGCGCTGGGAGGCGGCCGTGCACTCGTGCGTGTTGTGGAAGCCGAAGGCTGCGGCCACGAGCTCGAGCGCCTTGGTGCGCCTGACCTCGATGCCCTGCTGGGCGAGGGCGGATACGAGACGGTCCACGTGGACCGCTACTGGCTTGTTGATCTTCATGATAGGCTCTCCGTGCGGGCGGGGCCGGCGTCTAGGGTGCGGGGGTTCCACTGACCGCGATCGCCGACCGCCCGTCGAAGAGGGGTGGTGTAGGTCGTCGCGTGATGATCTGGAGTTTGCCTGCGGAGCGAATGCCCCGCGCGCCGAGGCGCTGGAACCGACGGGCCTGCCAGTAGCCCGGAAGCGTGTAACGGCTTCCTCGAAGCGGCCGTTCTCACGGCTGCTTCGAGGAGGTCGTATTCCTCGGGGCGGAAGCCACGCGCTTCCACCCTGTATTTTCCTAGTCCACGGTCACAGATGCGATCGCCACCCTTGCAACTCCTTGGTAGAAGGCCCGGTACTCGATGGCATGCGTCCGCATGTCAGTGGTCTGCTCGTACTGCATCGTGAAGGTCACGAAGTCGGTGCTCGAGCCGAAGTCGCTGCGCAGGATCTGGCGACCGGTTACTATGCCCCCTCTCGTCGAGTCCCATACGTCGAGATAGACGACTCCGTTTGCATCCCGCTCGGCGTCGAGCAGCTTTATCTTCCAGGTGAGCGTGCGGGTGCCTGGCGTGATCCTGTACACGTACGGGCCATACCACATGTGGTTCTGACCCATCGCAGGCATGGCGAACCATGCGGTGCCCATGGGCTCGCCCAGGACGTGCCCGATCTGTGTGTCGGTTCCCGTCCATGTCCGGTTTCTGGTGCACCCATCGTAGTTGACGACTGTCTGGGTCGCTGGGGGCCTGGTGCCGGACGAGCACTGGGAGTCGTCTACCGTAGTCCCGTCCAGCTCGCGTGCGCACGTGACGGAACGCGTCTGTGTCTGGGACGGATCGCAGTCCGGTCCGGGATAGACGAAGTCTCCCGTCTTCCAGTCATAGGAACACCTGTCGTAGACGGCGGCCGTCTCGGTCTGGTCCAGATTCACGCCTCGCGAGGTGCACTCGGCGTCGGCGGCCGTCGTCCCGTCGGAACGCAGGCAGCTCCACCGCCTCGTGCGCGTTGCCGCGGCCGAGCAGTGGCTGCTCCAGTCGCCGAAGTCGGTCGTCGTGCCCTGGCCGTACTGGCAGGAGGAATAGTCGGCGACCGTCTGTGTCGCGGCCGGCCGGCTTGCCGCGCCGCATCTGTCGTCATCGGCGGTCTGCCCGTCGATCTCGCGAATGCAGGTCACGGACCTCGTCTGCGTCTCGGACGAG